>Ga0073934_10002461_pt1 | contig 38380 bp, 23 predicted proteins | sample LarsenN4metaG_FD_76834 | JGI IMG/M metagenome (GOLD analysis project Ga0073934, IMG submission 76834) | Hot spring sediment bacterial and archeal communities from British Columbia, Canada, to study Microbial Dark Matter (Phase II) - Larsen... ... | reverse complement strand
GACCGACTGATGCTGGTTGCAGCAGGACTTTGGAACTTCTATCTGGATGCTGGCTAAGTCAGTTTACTGGAAGAGCCAGATCATTCTTGTTCAATTTACTTCTTATTTCCCAACAACTCTATTCTGTTGAGTTGTGAACAGAATTTGTTGATGGATAGGCTGAAGGTTGAGTATCTGAGGTGTTTCGGCGGTTGAGAAGACGTGATGGACGGCTCCAAAGGTTGATCCTCCTTGGAATTCAGCATCGGTTTGACAGAGGAGAAGAACGACCGTCCAATCGTCGGCAATTAATTTTTGGCTGAGAGCCGTGTAGTAAGTGCCGATGCCGCCATTTCTAGAGAAGCCTTCAAACTCGTTACTGACTAAAACCGCAATTTTTTGATTAGCTTGGTTAAACTTCTCTAGAAATGCCGGCTTAAAACTAACCTGAGCATTTGCCCAAGCTGAGATGGCTAAAGCAGGTTGCCTTTGTCCTAGTTTCTCGATGAGTATTTCTGGTGTCAGGGGTTCAACTTCATAATCAAAAGTGCCTAAACTTTTGACACCTTCGGGATGTTGACCGACGATGTAGCGATCGTAAAACTCCTCTTCTACCTCAAATAACTCCACTTTGCTGGAAGTTAAAGTCTCTCGGTAGCAGAAATGGGACAAAATCTCTTTAGGGACAAGGCTACAGATAGCAGCTACTCTTTCAACAGGGGTTAAGTTTGGTGGTGAACCGTGAAACAGTCGTTTGTCATAAATCAAGGCTTGCCCTGCTCTCATGGGAATGCTAGTAAGATGCTGCTGCATCAGCGCCAGGATCTCCTGGCTGTAAGGAAACCCCTCAAAGACGAAGAAAGGTCTAGTTTGAGAATTGAGTGAATGGCTTTTTTGAACAACCTGAAGACAGCCATTCTGTTCATCAACATCAATGAGCGGACACCAAACTCCATAAGACTTAAAGACCGCCTCATCAGTCAAAGAAGGATCTTGATGGAGCGGCATCTCACTATACTGGTTGCTGGGCTTTTTACGCACTAAATTACAGAGTAAAACCCGATATTCAGGCAGCAGTTTAATTATTTTTTGCAAAAAGATGTCTTTGAGTTGTTCAGTAATTGCTTGGCGATAGGATAGTTTTGATGTGCCTGTACTAAAAGAGATTCCAGCAGCATTCAAGTCATTTGGTAAAGGGTTCTCTCGATCAAATTCAAGCAGAGCTTGTAATTCGCCCTCGTTCAAAAAATCAATTACTACATAACCTTTCTGTTTAAGTTCAGCCTGAAGCCACATCAGATTATCGTTGAACCACTTTCCAAATTGAAAAGACCAGCCCTTCTGCTCCATCTTCTCCAGAAACTCTTCTTCCGTTAATAACTTGTTCCTATTCTCTCTAAATCCTAAGCTTTTCAAATTAACAGGCTTTTGACTGCGATCCTGATAGATAAAGAAATCAGGCTCCATTTGAAAGATCTCGAATCCTTTTTCAGGTGCAGTGCGATCGAAATAGTAAAAAACGGGATCGATTTCAGCAGGAATCACGATCGCCTGCATCACAATTCTTGGCTGACTTGTCCTATTGATGTCGGAGTGATGTAGAAGACCTTGATCAAAAATTACACATTCACCCGCTTTGACATGAAGTGGTTTTGAATATTTCTCGGCAACTATAGATTCAATATTTTTACAATAAAAATCTACTGTACTAGTCGCAATGTCAGAAACAAGATTATGGCTGCCTTCTACAACTTGAAGCGTCCCGTTATTTTCATCTGTATCTACTAAGGCGCACCAGATTGTTAGTGAGGTATAATTCGCTGGATCGGCAACAAAGGTCCAATCATGATGAACTGGAAACCCTCCCTTTCCCGGAGGCTTGATAATAAAATTAGCACCAATTATTTTGTAACTATTGAATATTTTTTCAATATAAGGAGATAGAACTCTTGCAATGAAATTTTTGGCTACTCGTTTGTATTCAATATTGGTATCTGAATCGGTCAAGTGGTGACCGGGTGGTCGATCAGGATTAAAGTTGTCATCTGGTTTCATCAACTTCAATTCTGATAGGACAAGGTTGACCTGATCAGAAGACAGTAGCGGCAAAATAACATACCCTTTCCGCTCAAATTCCTGTTGTAACTTTGTCTCTCGAAATACATTTCGCATGGCAAAATCTTGCTTTGAATTGGAAAGACTCTTTAGAAATTGCACCAATCAGCAGAATAATTGTTTATCCAAATCTATCTTTTTTAACGTTTATTAACAGTGGCTAGAGCGTGGAAAATGGACTGAGTGATGCTAATTGAATTTCAGTGTTCTTCCCCCTTCATAAACAATCAACCTACAATACAATACCTTCTTAGGAAGCCTGCAATCCTTAAGGGTAAGTTAATTCAAGATGCTGAATTCTTCTGTATCCGTCATCATTTGCACTTTAGATAGAGGTAATTTTCTACGACGTGTGATGACTAACATTGCTAGTTGGCGATCGGCGTTTCAAGAATTGATTGTCGTTGTCGGACCTACGCAAGATGATACAGAATGTATCCTGTCAGAAAACAAACATCTTATTAATCAAATAATCTTTACAGACTTACGAAATGTGAGTATTGCGAGGAATTTAGGGTTGAGAGCTGCTTCCCAGGAGATTATTTTGTATCTAGATGATGATGTGATTGCCTCGACGGAGTGGGTAGCTTCCCATGTTAGGGCGCATCAAGAGCAGGGATTGAGTTGTGGTTGTGTTGCTGGAGCCGTAGCAGATAAAACCCGATCAGATACGCCCTTGCAGTTTTCACGGGGAGTTCACAATCGGTTGAGTGTATCTCATCCCGTGTTGTCGATCGCAGCCGAACAACGCTATCTCTCTAGCTCCCGTTGGTTTTCTGGGGTGATGGGAGCCAATGCTTCCTACAAACGAGAGGCACTAATGAAAATTGGGTGCTTTGATGAATTTTTTGAATATTTTTTGGAGGAGACTGATGTTTGTTTACGACTGTCTAATGCGGGTTACACCATCCATCGTATTGATGTCACAGTAAATCATTACGTTCAGCCCAGCCATAACCGCCGCGATCGCCGCCACCTCACCTGCTGGTACTCGCTTGCTAAAAACACGACCTATTTTGCGCTCAAGCATGGTGAGGAGTGCATCTATTCTCCAATTTTTCTGATGCGCCTCGCCGGACTGCTAATGTATCGCTGTCTTCTGAGAATCCTGCGTCTCAGGTTCACCCATCACCTCCCGAATGCGCTGTTGCTGCAATATATTCGAGAAGCGATCGCAGGAGTTGGGGAGGGCTTGAAAGCCGGACTGCAATTTCACAATGCGAAGTCCTATCAGTTGGCTGAGCCTAAAAAACAACTAAGCGGAGAGTAGCAATGTACTAATATGGATGAGAGTGGCTGGCGATTTTATGGGTAAGAAAAACCACAAAAAAGCAATTCGTTCACTAAATAGGCGCATTGATGAACATCGAGAAAAGATTAGACTAGAGTACGAAAAGGATGCTCCCGATGAAGGACTAATTCGGCATTGGGAAACTGAGATTCGAGCCTTTGAAAAGGGGATTCAACAAGCACTCAAACGATTGGGGAAATAATTATGCAAATTCGCGATCGCGCCCTTCCGGTTGCTAGCCCGACTCTGAGTACATTAATTACCGAGTTAGGCTCAGAGTGTCAAAATGTGACTGCCTTAATCTATCAGCTTCAGTCCCCTCATCTCAGTGCAAGACAACAAGCTGAAATTTTGGCAGAGTTGCTAGCGGCGGCAATTCACTTAAACGTTCATTGTGGAGAGGATTTTCAGACACTCATTGCCCAGGAAATGGAAACATTGCCGGATGATGATGAACAAGAGTAAATCACTATGAGCGATCGCAGCGTATCCCAAACTACGCATCGAACCCTGATTGATCTCTTACAGGAACGCACCTCTCAACATCCAGACAAAGTAGCCTACACGTTTCTGGAAGATGGAGAGCGTGAGTCCAGCAGTTTCACCTATCAACAGTTGGATCAAAAAGCAAGGGCGATCGCCGCCTACTTACAAACCCAACTCTCACCGGGGGATCGTGTTCTACTGGTCTATCCTCAAGGATTAGAAGCGATCGCGGCTTTGTTTGGCTGCCTTTACGCTGGAGTCATTGCCATTCCTGCCCCTGCACCGGAGACCTCACGACTAAAGCGAACCTTGCCGAGGCTGGAAGCGATCGCAGGAATTGGTGAAGGATAGAAAACTGGACTACTATTTCACAAGGATCTCTTCTAAGGGAACTGATCATGCCCTATCTACTGCAACAGCTTTTGGAGAACAGCGCCAAGCAACATCCAAACAAAGAAGCTGTCGTCTATAAAAACACTGTCATTACCTACCAGGAGCTAGACATTGCCTCCAACCAGTTAGCCTGGACTCTAAAAAATGCTGGAATTGAGAAAGGCAATCGCGTTGGGATTTGCCTGAATAAATCTATTGAGGAAATCGTTGCGATTTACGGCATTCTAAAAGCGGGTGCGGTCTATGTCCCGATCGATCCAGCTTCTCCAATTCAGCGAATTGTCTATTTTATTGAAAATTGTCACAGCAAGGTTTTAGTCACAACTCAAAAGACCGCCACAAAGCTCTATCAAGAATTTTTAGATCAGATTGCCACTTCGATTCAGCAGATTATTTTGATCGATGAAGATGCAAAAGACAGAAGAGAATTCTGTCAAACAAAAGTTGTAACGTGGCAGCAAGTATTGCAATCACCCAAAGAGCCTTTGCCATGCAACAACCTGATCGATTGCGATTTAGCTCACATAATGTATACATCGGGTTCTACAGGCAATCCTAAAGGTGTAATGTTAACGCACCGATCTATTTTGAACTTTGCCAGTTGTTTCTACCACTGTCTTGAAGTGCAACCGAGCGATCGTCTTTCGCATCAACTCCAAATCTATTTTGCGGCCTCTGTAGTTGATATTTTTACTTCAATTCAGGCTGGCGCAACGATCGTCGTAGTACCACCAGAGCTTGCGGTGTTTCCGGTTGACTTGGCTAACTTTATTGAGGCACAGCGAATCACGATTTGGTTTTCAGTTCCCTCTCTGCTCACTCAACTGGTGCTTCGGGGTAATTTACAGCAGCATCAATTTCAGCATTTGAGACAAGTTTTGTTCGCGGGTGAACCCTTTCCGATTCAATACCTGCGTCAACTCATGCAATTGATGCCACAGGTTGAATACTGCAACATTTATGGTTCTGCGGAAACGGGTGCCCGGACGTACTACCGATTTAGAACTCTTCCTTCTGAGTTAGATGCAGTTCCGATTGGTCAAGCCTGTGCCAATACTGAACTGTTTATTGTGAATGATGAAGGTCAAATTGCTAAAACAGGAGAGGTAGGAGAGCTATATGCACGCGGCTCTTCAGTGATGAAGGGCTACTGGGGAATGCCAGAGAAAACGAAGGAGGTGCTTGTGCCCTACACGGTGTATCCCCAGTTGGGTGAGGAAACTGTGTTTCGAACTGGCGACCTAGTAAAGCAGGAGGCTGATGGCAACTATAGGTATGTGGGTCGCCGAGATCATCTGATTAAAAGTCGAGGCTATCGGATTGAACTGGAGGAGATTGAGAAGGCGATTCAAAGGCATCCTGACGTTGAAGAAGTCGTGGTAATTGCAATTCCTGATGAGGAAATTGGTAATCGACTGAAGGCTGTTGCAGTCCTCAAACCTGGAAGTGATTTGCAGCAAAATACTCTACAATCCTTCTGTGCCCAGACTATTCCGAATTATATGGTTCCTGAAAGTATTGAGTTTCGTTCTCAGTTACCTAAAACCTCTACTGGAAAGATTGATCGAGTAATGTTGGGTCGAGAACTGAGAGATGCAGACAGATCATAGTCAATAGAGGTCAGCACAATGGCACGAAAAGCCTATACCGAAGTAGAAATTGAACAACTGCTCACAGACTATATTGTGCAAACATTTCTTTATGAAGAATCGAAGACAGACCTGACAAATACTTCGCCTTTGATTGAGTCAGAGATTATCAACTCTTTAAAGATTCTGACGCTCATTAGTTTTATTGAAGAAAAATTCAGCATCTCGATAGCATCAGAAGAGATGATTCTAGAGAACTTTAAAGATGTTAACTCAATTAGATCTATGGTTCTAAGTAAAGTTGAAGTATCAACTCAACCAGTAATTACTCAAGAAGTTAGAGAAAGAAAGCTATTATCAACTATTCCATCTAAATCAGCTTGTAGCAAGCAACCTTTCTTTGATAAGACAGCTTGTGAATTAGATAATAGAAATCATGAGGTAACTCAATACCTATTATCTTCAGAAAGATCATCTGAAAATGTTAAAAGCAAAATTGTAGCACCATTAACTCTTGTCAATCTCTTACATGACTGCGCCTGTCAATATCCAAACAAAATAGCCTACACCTTTCTAGAAGATGGAAAGTCTGAAAGTAGCCAACTCACTTATCTACAGCTCGATAAAAAAGCAAGGGCAATAGCGGCCTACCTACGGTCCCAACTATCTCATGGGGAACGAGTTTTACTGGTATATCCTCAAGGATTAGAGGCAATCGCCGCGTTATATGGTTGTCTCTATGCTGGAGTTGTTGGTGTTCCTGCCTTAGTTGGAACATCAGAATTAAAGCGAGAACTGCCGAGATTGGAGGCAATTGCAGCGGATCCAGGAGCCTCTCTCATCTTGACTATGAGCAACCTGCTTACAAAAGCGAATGACACCTTGATCTTTCAAGCGAAGAGTTTCATTGGGCAGATTAAGGAGCGATCGTTTCTGTTGCTACACTATTACTTGGCAGCGGAAGCAAGTTCCCAAGGCTCGTCTCACTTGGCATCCTTACCTTGGGTCGCCACCGAGAGCATTCCCGATTACTTTGCTGCTCGTTGGCGATGTCCGAATATTAACCATGATACTCTTGAATACTTTCAATATGCCTCTAGTGCTCTGTCAATGCCTAAAGCAGTGTTACTTGACAACACCAATTTCATGGAACACTTGCATGTTTTAGTAGAAGCACTGACTATCAATCAATTCTCCAATCTTTTTGGTCAACAAATCCAGGAAGTAAGTTCCAGATCTTTAATTCCAATTAAACCAAATGGTAACAAACGTCCCTTCTTTTATGTTCATGGTGCAGATGGTCTCGCCATTGACCCTATTTTAAGGAGATACATTGATTCAAATCGCCCGTTTTATGGATTACAAGCACTAGGCATAGATGGATACAAAATTCCTCATGTTTGTTTAGCGGAGATGGTAAATTACTACATTCAAGAAATCCAAACTATTCAACCTGAACCTCCCTATTCGCTGGGAGGCCGTTGTACGGGAGGAATTATTGCTCTTGAAATGGCTCAAGAATTAAGAAAGCGTGGTCAACAGGTTTCGATAGTGGTGATGGTAGATAGCCCAAAACCATTGTTCACAGATGGAGAAAAGAAAAATTTATGCAATTGGATAATTCAAAATAAATTCAACCGAAAAGAAGAGTTAATAAGGAGTGGTTTTAGCGTTAAACAAGCTGAAAATCTTATTCAAATTTTAGACAACAATATACTAATTCAATGTAATTACTTACCAAGAACATATTTAGGAGCAGTTACTTACTTTACCGCGCAAGAGAAGACGAATTTAGCGCAGACTCTTGATTGGGATGATTGGATTGTCAACAAACTCAAAGTATATGAAGTTCCCGGAAATCACTTGAGTATGGTTCAAGAGCCTCATGTTCAGGTACTAGCAGAGAAATTGAATGCTTGTTTAGAGGAAGCAGATTGATATTATTGATTGCAGTAGTAGCCTAAACCTGTAGACTGGGAACTAGAAAAGAAGTATGGGTAAAGATAATGTACTTGAAATTTACGATGAAGCCTATGCCCAGGAGTATAATCAAAAGTTTCTTCTAAATATGAGATCCAAAATAGATACTGATTTTGAAGAGGAAACAATCAACAAGCTCTTAAGTGAAATTGGCAACGGAGCAACATGGTTAGATGTCGCATGTGGTACGGGCTACTTTCTAAGCTGCTTCCCCAATGTAGAAAGAGCAGGACTTGATATTTCACCTGCAATGCTTAAAGTAGCAAAACAGGCAAACCCAGATGCTTTGTTTGTTCAAGGCGACTATCGAGATCAACGTCCACAGTGGGAAGGAAAGTGGGATTTAGTCACCTGCATGTGGTGGGCCTATGGATATGTAGAGTCGTTATCACAGCTAGAAATCGTCGTTGAAAATCTCACAGATTGGACATCTGAACGAGGAGTTTGTTTTCTTCCCATATGCGTTCCCGAAGACATCGGGGCTGGGAACATCAAACTGCCGTATAGCCAAGATGTAGCTGTATACGGCGGAACAATTCGTTTTGAAGGAATCATTTGGAGTTGGACCGAAAATGTTGAAAAACTACATCTCAATTTGTTGGCTCCACAACTAGAGTACATGGTTGCTCTATTTAAGAAATACTTCGAACAAGTAGAGATTATTGACTATCCGTTAGTTGAAGGAGCATGTAGAAAAGCAATCGTCGCTCGTTCCAAGAAGCAAAAAGAAGTTTCTCAGACAAAAGCAAAAATTGAGATTTTAACAACGAATGCTTTCTTTTCGCCATTCTTTAAAGCAATTCGATCGCACGATTGGTGGCTCTACAAAATTCCACCTTTGCTGACGATCGCCTACGCCGAAATTCTCCTACTGAATCTCCCTGTTCTCCAATCGCTCCTCACTGTAGCTGCATTGCTGTTTGCGATCGCCTGTGTCGCAGCCTACGGACATATTATCAACGACAGTTTCGATGTTGAAGTCGATCGACAGGTTGGCAAACGCAATGCAATGGCGCAATTCTCGCTTTGGCAACGCGCCCTGTTTTGCCTTGCTTTGGCAGGGCTAGGATTCAGCCTGCCTGTCTTGATGAAATTTAGCACTTTGGCGATCTCCCTGTTAGGTATCAACTATCTGCTGCCCACCCTCTACTCCGCCCCACCCTTCCGCTTCAAAGAAAAAGGCATCTTAGGCATTCTCAGCGATGCTGCTGGCGCACATGCCATTCCCACCCTCTTCATTGCCACCACATTTGCTCATCTCGTTGCTGCACCACCACTGCAAGGGATAGGGTTAGCGATCGCTGCAACCGCATGGTCATCCTTCGCCGGAATTCGAGGCATACTTCTACACCAACTTTGGGATCGTGACGATGACCTGCGATCGCAGGTAAAAACGTTAGTGACAGAATCTAATGTCGAAAACGTTCGGTTTTGGATGAGTCGTATTATCTTTCCGATCGAAATGCTGCTGCTCGGTTCACTCATCCTCGTTATTTCCTACTCCACACCCCTCATTCTCGTTTTCACTGTTTTCTATTTCCTCTCCAAACTCGCCCTCACTAAATCAGACCCGACATCGACTTTCGATCCCGCACCCGTTGAAAAATCCTATGTCGTTCCCCACGATTTCTACGAAGTTGGATTACCACTTATCCTGGTAACTGCCCTCTCGTTGCAAAATCCCTGGTTTGCTATCTTACTCTTGCTCCAGGTCACTCTCTTCTACCCCGGTATCGAACGACGAGTCACCAACCTGGCGCAATCCCTACGGGGTAAACCACAAGATCTAAATCCACTACAAACTCAACTTACAGCTTCACAAGCAGAAGTCGCGCAATTGCAGACTACCCTTCAACAAACCCAGAACCAGTTAGAGCAGGTTCAATCTGAGCTACAGACACAACTGAATACTTCGCACGCAGAAGTGGCACAGTTATACGTACATATTCAGCAAGCTCAAAACCAATTGGGACAAGTCCGGGAGCAACTGCAACATTTGCAAACAGAGGCTCAACGCGATCGCACCCAAACCCAAGCCGAACTCGCAAACCTTCAGGCAGAAATTGCTCAGGCTGAAGCTGCACGACAGACTTCACAAGTCGAAGCAATGCGACTCAAGGCATTCCTGCAAACTCAGGGATCAGACGGTTTGCTGAACTACTATCGCCATGCGATCGCGACCAACCCTGATGACATCCAACTTTACTATCAAGCCCTCGAAATTCAACCCGATGATGTTCAGTTTCATCTACAGTTAGGCAACGCTTTAGTCAGACAAGGGCAGATTACGGAGGCGATCGCCCGTTACCAGATCGCGCTTCAACTCCATCCAGACCAGTTTGAACTGCACTTTGAGTTAGCAAAAGCTTTAGAGAAGAATCAGCAGTGGGATGACGCGCTCGCCTCCTACCGACGAGCGATTGGCCTCAATCCTAACCACTCTCTAGCTCATCAGCACTTAGGCGATGCTTTAGCTGAATGTGGGCGGATTCACGAAGCGAGTCTCTCTTATCGCCACGCCTTACAACTGCAATATAAATTTTCTGAATCATTAAGAAGATGAATGAATTGCTGCTAATCAAACAACACCGATTCATTCTACAAACGCGATCGCCGCTCAGGGTTTCTTCACCTCACACGATGCTAGCCCATTCGCTTTTTTGATTAGTTTCTCGTCAAATGTATAAAAGCAGGTATGCTGCTGGCTCTGAGCTAAATGAAAAGCATCGGCAAAATCTAAACCGTTTTCATGCCATTGCAAGGCTTGGGCAATGAGGTTTGCGTGGCTGAGATGAACATTCGGTAAGCCAAACAGTTTGCGTAATGCTAAACATATCTCAGTCGGTTTAAACCCGTATGCAAATCTCAACACCCACTCAGTTTCAAGTATCACTGTATCAGGGATAAAAACATCCTGATTTTCAAAGATCTCTCGGCTTTTTTGATACTGCAATTCGTCATCTTGAGTCAACAATCGCACAACAACATTAGTATCAACTGCGACCATGCCATTCCTCTTCTATGCCTCGACGAATAGCATCATCCATCGCTTCAATCGATTTTGATCCTCTTGAAGACTTCAAACAACCTGCAACATCACTTAAGGTTGTTTCAGCAAATGGTTTTTTGGGTTTGAGAAGAATGCCCTCACCCGTATCAATTAACAGCAATTCCTGACCCGCTTCCCAACCATAAGCGTTTCGCATCGTTTGCGGAACCAGCACATGTCCTTGCTCGGATACTCTTGTTGTTTCCATGCGGCAATCAAATGAAGAAGCTATACCCAATTATCGCATGAGCGCGAGGCACTGTTGGACAACGAGCAAGCTTGGTTAGACAAAAATATCGCTGGGATGCGATCGCCCGTTACCAGATCGCGCTTCAACTCCGTCCAGAATGGCAGCTTATCGACGGGCGATCGATTTGAATCCTCGTCACTCTTTGGCACATCAGCACTTAGGCAATGCCTTAACAGAGCGAGGCCAAATTCGTGAAGCCAGTGCGTCTTATCGTCGGTCTTTGCAAGAAAGAACTTGAAGTTGACACTCGCCAGGTAAATCACAGATACCAAAATGAGAATCTTGGTTATGACTGTAATGAGGCTTTACATAGAAGGTTCCTACTTTCTCATAGACATCACAGATTCTGAAGTGATTATTTACTTCTGCTTGTGGAAGTTCATCTAACTGTTCATAAATCGTTTGTGACGTTGTAACTAGCGCAAAACCAAGGACATACTGACCTGGTGCAATACTGAAATTAATACTGCGACAGAAGCGAACTAAGTCTCCTTCATTCGCTGTACAAGAAACGCTCACTCGGTGTTGGTGAGAGCCTTTAGCATGAACGAGAGTGTTGAACTTGTTTGTAATCATGACACAGGCGATCGGCACCCCAATCGCTTTCTTGATCAGAAACTCACAACAAAGATAAGCCTGTTCTCCTTGTTGAAATACAGTCGAAAACTGTCCTTCTTGATTACAAATTGCGTAGCGAATGAGTTGTGCTTCCTCAGCATCAGGCGAATCAACTGCAACAAAATTCTCATCAGTTGCCCAAAAAAATTCTTGTGTCTCTTCTAATACGTTGAGCAATGATTTCATTCGGGTAACGGATTGAGCAACCGGATTAAACTGCCCTGTTCTTAATTGATGGAACTGAATAATTCCCTTGCGAGGTTCTCCTTGAAAAATGACTCTTCCTTGATGTAGCAAAATGACTTCTTTACAGTACTGTTGCACTGCGTCAAGTCCATGAGTCACCAAAATGATCGTGACTTTTCGGGCAATCAGTTCTTCCAGTCGGGCATAACATTTCTGTTGAAAGAAAATATCTCCGACTGCCAGCACTTCATCCAAAATCAGCACATCACATTCCAGGAAGGCGAAAAGGGAAAAGGCTAACCTGGCTCGCATGCCGGAGGAGTAGAGCTTCATAGGGCGATCGAAAAACTCACCTAGTTCTGAGAATTCCTCAATCTCCTTCAAGCGGCTTTGCACATATCCTGGCGGAAATCCTAATAGTTCAGCACTGTAGATCGCATTGGCTCGTCCACTCAATTCAAAGTTAAAATCTGTACCCAACTCCAGCAGGGAAAGCACTTTGCCATTCAACCGATAGCTGCCCTCCGTTGGTTTTAGAACTCCGGTAATAATCTTCAGCAGAGTGCTTTTTCCAGCACCATTTTCGCCAATAATGCCTAAAAATTCACCCTTTCGCACTTCAAACGAGACATTTCTCAATGACCAAAAGGGTTGATGATAAGTACGGTTTTTAAGACTGACCCACTCCCGCGCTCGATCCCAGGGATTACTGTAAATTTTAAAGCACTTCCCCAAATTCTCGACTTGTAATACGACATCGCTCATACTACGTCTCGCACATCATCTTGAAGATTTTCATTGATGCTGATGCCCAACCACAGAAAGAACAAAATCCAGGCGGTCATGGCGAACCAACTTTGAAGGTCAGGAATCCGGTTTTCTAGGATGATGTAGCGAATTGATTTAATAAAAGCATAGGGTGGATTGAGATAGAGAAAGGGTTGAACTGATATTGGAATAATCGTATCGGGATAAAAAATAGGCATTGTCCAGCTCCACAGCGGAATAAGGAACTGAAGTATTTGCCGGATATCTGGAAATAGGGTTTGCAGGTTTGCCAGAGCAAGTTCCATGCCAAATCCTAACCCTTGCAAAAGGAATGCTAACAGTGGCAGCAGCAGCATTCCAAGACCTAGTTTTCCACCAAACAGTGCGCTCAAAGGCAACAAAAACACCAGATAAATGAACAGCAGGAGTAAAGAAGTAATAGTAATCTTTGCTACAAAAATTTCAGGCGGAATGGCTAATCGCTTTAGGTAAGTCGCATTTTGGCTAAAGGCATCACCACCTTGGGCGATCGCATCCACAAAGGTACGCCACGGCAACAGTCCGCTGGTCAAGTACAGTGCATAGGAATATTGCTGTGTTTCTCCCCGCGAAATCAACAGCGAGAAAACAATTGTGTAAATCACAATTTCGCATAAGGGATGAATCAAATTCCAGAAAATACCCATGCCTGTCCCTGCATAGCGGAGATGCAGCTCATTCCAGGCATTGTAGAAGATATAGCGGCGATAGCGGTAAAGGTTACGAAATAACAAAGATTGTTTCATCTCCTATCATTTCTACATAAAAGTTTGAGGCGTTAAAGTCGTTTCCCTCTTTTATGAATGCTTGCTCTTGTATAGTATCGAAGAGATTTAGAAGTGAAGCACGTGAGTGCAATGTCTACTGTAACTCCATTCACCCATGTCAATGAGTTTATTGACCTTTTGCGAACTACAAAATCGACGTTCTGTGCCGCTGATGAGTCAACATTTCCTGTCGTTTCTGTTATATCCTCCTTTTTCAATGCCCATCAGTATTTTGAAGCGACCTATCAGTCTGTAATCAATCAGACTTTTCAGAACTTTGAATGGCTTATTGTTGATGATGGTTCCACTGATCCAGTGGCAATTTCTTTGGTGCAATCTTTATCTACTCGTTCAAGAAAAATCAAAACTCTAAAGCATGACTTTAATCAAGGGCCATCAGCAGGTAGAAACACCGCGATCGCGCAGGCAAAAGGAGCTTATCTCTTCTTTATTGACCTGGATGATCTAATTGATCCAACCTACATTGAAAAATGTGTCTTGTTTTTAGAATCCCATCCTGAATTTTCTTTTGTAAATTCTTACTCCGTTGGATTCCAGGCTCAAGCATACTGGTGGGCGCATGGTTTCAACCAATTGCCTCAATTTATCCATCAGAACTGGGTGACAGGACGGTTGTTGTATCGCAAGTCAGATTTTGATCTTTTAGGCGGATTTGATGAAGACCTCCGAGTATACGAAGACTGGGAGCGATGGCTAAGGGCGATCGTCAACGGGCAAAAAGGTTGGACACTTCCTGAATATCTCGATTGCTACCGTCGTTGTGATTCAGGTTTACTGGCTACTTCTCGTGAAAATTTACTTGAAGAGAAACGAATTACTCGTTTGATCAAAACTCGCTATCAAGACTCTTTTGAGAAGAAATCTTTTAATCATAGTGAAGTTAGAAGAAACAGTTTCGATGTGCATCAACTGCAATTTAAGTTTGCAATCACGAACTTGCTAAAGCGCGAAACGGCTAAGCAGCATATTCTGTGCTTTTTTCCACACTTAGAAGTGGGTGGAGCCGATCGCTTCAATTTAGACCTCATCACCCTACTAACGAAGCGTGGTTATAAATTTACGATCGCAACCACTCTAAAATCAGACCATCCCTGGAATCAGCACTTTTACGCAATCACACCGGATATTTTTCATTTACCTAATTTTTTGAATGAGTATCATTGGCTAGCGTTCGCTCGATACATGCTTGAGTCGCGCCAAATTGATCTTGTCTTTATCTCTAATTGCTATATTTCCTACTACTTTTTGCCAATTCTGCGGAAGGAGTTTCCTCGCATCGCCTTTGTTGACTTGACTCATACAATTGATCCCGGTTGGCGTGGCACAGGTTATCCTCGCTTATCGTGTCAGTTCAGTCAGTTTCTTGACTGTCAGGTTGTCACCTCTCAATCCTTAGCAAAGACGTATCAAAATACCAAGTTCATCGATTCTACAAAACTGAGAGTCTGCTACACCAATATTGGTGCAGACCTGTGGGTTCATAGTCCGCCAAAGCGGCAAAGTCTGCGCTCAACCCTCAATATTAGCGATGACACGATTGTTCTACTCTTTCCTAGCCGAATTGTTGAGCAGAAGCGTCCGCTATTCCTGGTTGACATTGTTCAATCACTGGTTAAACATCATTCGTCTATTTTAGTCATCGCGATCGGTAGTGGGGAGTTGCTACCCGCAATGCAAACGAAGATCCACCAACTGAGTCTAGAGCCTTACTTCCATCTCTTGCCTGCAGTTGAACCCTTCGAAATGCTTAGCTACTACTCCGCTGCTGATATTCTGCTGTTGCCTTCAGCTTATGAAGGAGTTTCACTGGCAATTTATGAAGCAATGGCCATGCAACTTCCTGTGGTTGCCTCAGACGTGGGAGGACAGGCAGAACTTGTCATTCCCGAAACAGGCTTTTTAGTAGCGAAAGGAAATGGTGATGGACAAGAAGTACAAGCCTATGTCCAGGTGTTGCTACCTCTGATTCAGAATCAACCGTTACGTCAAGCAGTGGGAGAGAGCGCGCGCCAACGGATTGTTGAGTCGTTTAGTCTGACCCATATGGCTGATCAAATAGAAACCATATTCCAAGCAGCGATTACCTCACGTCAAATTAGTTCCAGTTTTGAGGTGAACCAGGCGATCGCGGAAGAAACGCTATTAATGGCACTGGAATACCTACACCAGGAGCAAGCCATAACTCAACTATGGCAAGAAAAATGCGGTTTAGAAAAAGTAAAGCTTCAGTTAGAAGAAGAAAAACATGAATTGACCTGGAAAAAGCGAGCAATGGAGTCATCCAAGTTTTGGCAGTTGCGACAACAATGGTTCAAGCTCAAGCGGCTGCTGCGATTAACTCAGGAGGAGGAAATCTAACGACTCAAATAAAACATAACTTGTCTCATCGCCAGCAGAAACTTGATCCCAAAAAACGTTAAGAGAAAATAGTGAGTCATTTAGAAAAACTTATCTCTCATTATCAAAATGCACTAATTATCAAACCTGATAGTGCTTCTATTCATAGCAGTATTGGAAATTTATATGCAACTCAGAAAGAATTTGAGAAAGCAGTTTATCATTATATCAAATCGATCCAATTTAACCCAAGTTGTGGCTCCGTCTATTATTGCTTGAGGTATGCTTTGTTAAGCCTGAATTGGTTTAGCACAAGTAATAATACAACCATTATAGAAGAAGGAGTCCTGATATTACGACAAGTTGTAAATAGCCAACCCGATTTCTATTTTGCCAGTGTTGTTTTAGGCGTTTTACTAGAACATCAAGGGAAGACAAATGAGGCGATCGCCTGTTATCAATCTGCTAGCTACCGTCAAACTCTTTTATCCCATCCTCAGCTAACAAGGGAATTCTGGAATTGCGGTCAAAGCCGACAGCCAGACTTTCTTATTCTTGGATTCCCCAAATGTGGAACAACTTCTCTCTACGCTTATTTGGCATCTCATCCGAACGTCTTACCTGCTATAACAAAAGAGATCCTTTATTTCACACACTCCACTACAAAAAATATTGAATATTACTTAGCCCATTTTCCATGCATTACGGATGCTAAATATATCACGGGCGAGGCATCTCCTTCTTACATTATGTTTCCTAACATAGCCCAAAGAGTGTTTAATTGGTTTCCCAACATCAAATTAATAATTCTCTTGAGAAACCCAGCAGATCGTACAATTTCTTCTTATTATCACCGATTCAAATATTTGAGGTGTGATAACAGAGAAATAGAATACATAATTGCTCGGTCTATTGAACAAGTAACTGATACCTTAGATAAATTCGTCACTCTTCTAAAGCTCAAAACTGAGCCAGTGGAGTTTATGAGAAATATTTTGAAAAATAACCTATGGATGTCTGACGAAAATGAGATTTTGTCTGACTTGATAGGAAACCTCTATATTTATTACATTAAAGAATGGCTCAATGTTTTTCCTGAAAACCAAATTTTAATTGTAAAAAGCGAAAATTTATTCAACAATCCATCAGAAAGTATGAGAGAAATATATGATTTTCTCGACTTGCCAGACCACCCATTGTTGGAATATCCCAATTTTAATCCAAATTCTTATTCATCTATTTCTAGTCATTCAAGGCAGCAATTGATAGATTTCTTTCGCCCTTATAACCAGCAGCTAGAAGAATACTTAGGCATGAAGTTTGATTGGAAGTAATTGTTATGTGGAACAAAATGGCATGATTCTGTGGTTCACCAGATTTAGTGGCATACGTAAAACGACGATCGCCCAGTACCTAAAGCATCAACTTTCTGCATCGATATGAAACTCTTTTTGATCGCCAGCGAATGTCCACCCGTTCCAGGGGGGATTGCTACCTATGTTGGCAATACAGCGGCGATGTTTGCCGATGCCGGACATGACATCACTGTTTTCGCGCGTAGCCATCAACCCAGTATCGAACGACAGGGACATTGCACCTGGATCAAAATTGCTCCCAGGGATGTGCATCTCCTGTCTAGAACCCGATCGCACCCCCGCTCTGAAACCCATCCCGCCTTTCCCTACAACGTCATGGGCTATTGGGGCGCTTTAAGTTATCAACTGGCGGAAACAGTCATTGCTCATATTCGAGAACACGGCAAGCCCGATGCGATCGAAAGTGAGGATTTTAGTGGACTGGCTTACTTCCTAATTCAACAAAAGTTGATTGGCTGCCCAGAATTAGAAGGAGTTCCAATCATTCTCACGCTGCACAGTTCTCAATACATGCTCTATCCAGCTAGTCAAATGCCTAGTTACCGCCTGTCTGATTACTGGGTTGGACGTATGGAGAAGTTCTGTACTCTGGCAGCCGATGGCCTTGCTGCTCCAACTCAGTGCATTGCGGATCAAGCGATCGCAGCATTAGGTACTGATTTAGACATTGAAATCATTCCTCTACCTGCAACAAAACAACTGCTTGACTCCCAACCACTTCCACAAGCTGAGCCACAACCAAGCGACATCGTCTACTTTGGGCGACTGGAAGTGCGAAAAGGAATTGTGCCGTTAGTCGAAGCCTGTAGCCGATTATGGGATGCTGGAGTAGAGTTTTGCCTAACGGCGATCGGAGGGGATACCTGGTATCACCTTCAGGGTTGTTCCATGAAAGCTTACTTGCAGCAAAAATATCATCGGTATATTGAAACAGGTCAACTCATTCTCTCTCCACCCCTTTCTCAACCCCAACTCTACGAACGGATTGCCAAAGCCTGGTGTGTCGTCATTCCCTCCTTATGGGAGAACTTTCCAAATACCTGCATGGAGTCGATGTTGCTGGGAAAGTTGATCTTGGCGAGTTCTGGGGTAGGCCATGTAGAAATGCTTCAGGCTGAAAAAGACGCAGGTATTTTGTTCGATTGGCAGATACCTGGTGATTTTGAGCGGCAACTCAAGCACGTTCTGTCACTTCCTTCTAAAGAAATCCTGAAAATAGGGCAGCAAGCACAGAAGGCAGTTCTGACCACTTCTAATCATACTCAGGTTCTCTCGCAACGACTGGAACACTTAGAAAAGGTCATTCAATGCCATCGCAAAAGAACCTTCTTCCCATCCTTAAACTATCCACCACACGGTCAAGTTCCCCATCCTCAAATCTTATCGAACGACTCCAGTGTTTCAGGTAAAGTATCCGTCTGCATCCCCTTTTACAATCACGGGCAATTCATCGAAGAAACACTAGAATCAGTTTTTGCTTCTGATTATCCAGTTATGGAAGTAATTCTGCTAAACGATGGCAGCACTGACTCACAAAGTCTGACAAAATTGGCAGACATTCAGCATCAATACCCAAGTTTAAAGGTGATTCATTCCCATAATCAGGGTGTTGCTGCGGCTCGTAATCATATGGCCGCGATCGCGAGTGGTGAATACCTTGCCTTCCTTGATGCTGATGATAGGATTTCTCCCCACTTCTACACCTATGCGGTGCATGTGTTGAACCAGTACTCTAACGTTGGCTTTGTTGCTTCTTGGCTCAAAGAATTTGGCAGTTCTCAAAAAGTTTGGATTGCCTGGAATCCTGAATTTCCCTATCTGCTTTGCCACAATATGCTGGGCGTCTGTACGGTTGTGCGGAAGTCTGCTTACCAAGCAACAGGTGGAATGAAATCTGCCTTAGCTGAAAATCTAGAAGACCATGAGTGTTGGATTAGCTTGTGTGAGCAGGGGTGGGCAGGCGTGGTGATTCCAGCATTCCATTACTTCTACCGAATTCGCCCTACCTCTCGACTCGGAAACAGCAATCGGGAGCAGTTGTTGTATTTGTATGAGGCGATCGCCCGTTTACATCCCGATTTATATCGCAAATATAGCTCTGAAATTTATCACCTACTCAATCAAAACGGTGCTTCTTGGCTATGGGATAACCCTTCTTACAATTCAACTGTGTCAACAACAGATTTAACAGGTATGGAAATCTTGACACTTGCTGCAAATAAGTTGAGGCGAATGCGGAGTGATGGGGGCATCGCTTTAATCATTAGAAAATTTCTACTTCTAGCTGCATCTGGTTTCCACAGATGGCGGCGGTAAGTAACGAAAATAGTGCTGACCTGAAAGAATAGAGCTAAAGAGAGACTTTACAAAATTTTACAGAAGCAAATTTTGGCCAACTCATTTCGGAACCAAATCCTGGCCAATTTGGCCAAAATTTAGGTGCAGTCACACCAACCTTAGTCTCAATATGGAGATAAGCGGATTCGAACCGCTGACCCCTTCAATGCCATTGAAGTGCTCTACCAACTGAGCTATATCCCCGAACGCGTATACCATCATGCCGTGTACAGGCTGATTCGTCAAGGGGAAGCTTACAAAACTTCTGAGAAGGTGATTTTGGAGGGTTCTTGAGGTTTCTCTAGAGAGAGAACGTTTTCAATCATCTGAAACAGGTAAACTAGGAGGGTTGATTCCTCAGGTTTGAGTGGCAAGCAATTAGAGAGCTATGGCAACGTTTTTGTTAGAAGTTGGGACCGAAGAGCTACCCGCCGATTTTGTTGATACAGGGCTAGCTCAATGGCGATCGCGCATTCCGGCTGAGTTAGAAGCCGCCAATTTGCCCCCCACTTCGATTGAGTACTATGGCACTCCGCGTCGTCTCGCTGTGCTGATCAAAGGTTTGCCAGAGCGCCAGCCCGATCAGGTTGAGGAAGTCAAGGGGCCACCCGCGCAAGCCGCTTTTAAGGATGGCAAGCCGACCAAAGCCGCCGAAGGTTTTGCTCAAAAGCAAGGGGTTGACCTATCTAGTTTAGAAATTCGTAGCACCGAGAAAGGGGATTTTGTGTTTGCCCGCAAACAGGTAATCGGGCGATCGCTAGCGGAGGTTCTGCAATCGCTTGTGCCTGAGTGGGTGACGGGTTTAGAAGGTCGCCGTTTTATGCGCTGGGCCGATGGTGAGTTGCGCTTTCCTCGCCCGATTCGTTGGTTGGTGGCTTTGTTGGATGATCAAGTGCTGCCACTGGAGCTAGTCAACGCGTCGCAATCGGTGGTGAGCGATCGCTACTCAATTGGGCATCGGGTCTTGCATCCGGGTTCATTTGCGATCGCCCATGCCGACGATTACGTGTCAACTTTGCGAGCGGCATTTGTTGAGGTTGACCCTGACCAGCGTCAAGCCAGAATCGAAGTTGCAGCAAAAGCCGCTGCTAAAGAAATCGGTGGGGTAGCCGTGATCTCGCCTGGGTTGTTGCGAGAGGTAACAAACCTGGTGGAGTGGTCTACCGCTGTGGTGGGTAAGTTTGATCCTGAGTTTTTAGAGCTGCCCCCCGAAGTCATTACGACTGAGATGGAAAGCCACCAGCGCTATTTCCCGATTCAAAAGCAGGCCGATTCGCCAGAGTTGTTGCCCTACTTCATCACGATTTCGAACGGGGATCCGGCCAAGTCTGCCTTAATTGCCGAGGGCAATGGCCGTGTAATTCGAGCGCGCTTGTCAGATGGTAAGTTTTTCTACGATGCCGATCGCGCTCAACCGTTAGAGAGCTATTTAGACAAGTTAGAGACGGTAACTTTTCAAGCAGATTTGGGTTCAGTCCGCGCTAAGGTTGACCGCATTCAACAGGTTGCCGCCCAAATTACAGCGCAGATTCCTGCCGCTGATACCGCGACAATTCAGCGGGCTGCACTTTTGTGTAAGGCCGATTTAGTCACCCAGATGGTGGGTGAGTTTCCTGAGTTGCAGGGCATCATGGGCGAAAAGTATGCCATCACCAGTGGCGAGCCGAAGGCAGTTGCGATCGCCATTGCCGAGCATTACTTGCCACGCGGCGCGGGCGATCGCCTACCTGTGACGTTAGTCGGTCAAGTTGTAGGCATTGCCGACCGCCTGGATACCCTAATTTCGATCTTTGGGCTGGGCATGTTACCTACAGGCTCCTCCGACCCCTTTGCTTTGCGGCGGGCTGCCAATGCGATCGTCTCAATTATTTGGGCCAATCAGTTACCGCTCAACCTTTACGCTCTGATTGAGCAAACCACGACTGATTTTGCTCAGCAGTTTGCCTCTGTGATGAAGCTTTCGCTAGCCGAGTTACAGCAACACCTACGAGACTTCTTCTTAACGCGGATTCGAACCTTGTTGTTGGAAGACGAAAACGTTGACTATGACCTGGTGAATGCGGTGTTGGACGAAGGCGACTCTGAATATACTCAGCGTGCCCTAGAGGATGTTTGTGATGTGCGCGATCGCGCCCTTTATCTACAATCCCTGCGTCAGGATGGCACATTAGAGAAAATCTACGAAACGATCAATCGGGCTTCTCGTCTGGCTAAACAAGGCCAGCTAGGAACTGATCAACTAGAACCAGCGGCCGTTATTCAACCCAGTCTGTTTCAAAAGCCTTCAGAACAAGCCTTTTTTGACGCCTTGCAACAATTGCATAGTGAGATGAAAGGTGAAAAAGAGTATCAAAAGTTAGTGAAAGCATTAGAGGAGATCACACCAACGGTTAGCCGTTTTTTTGATGGCGCTGATAGCGTTATGGTGATGGATGAAGACCTCAAAGTGAGAGAGAATCGACTCAATCTCTTAGGTGTTTTGCGGAATCATACGCGATTATTAGCAGACTTTAGCGCTGTTGTAAAAGGAGAATAAATTTACTCACGGCTTAGTGATTGAGCGATCGCTTTTGATGTCCAAAAACTTTTTTCTTGGACTGTTTGTATAGCATTCCCTTAAGTCCAGGGAATTCATTTTGAATAAAAAAGCGGGAGAGTCTTCTCCCGCTGATGTGATGAAACAAGCACTAGAACTGTTTCACTCTTGAAGTGATGCCTACAAAGAACGAGTGATGTTATTTGTAGGTAAACTTGCACTCAAAGGCTGAGTTGCAGTGTTGGGGCCAAATCCAGGTGTATTCACTTGGAAAGAACTGGTGCTGCCACTATTGACTGCAAACGCTTCAGGCAACTCAACGGTGCGGAAGGTAAACTTCGTATCACTGTCAGCTGCCTTGATATGAAGCGTGTCAAAATAATCGCTGCTGCTAAAGCTGACCGCCCGAATGCCACGCTCAGGTACTTTACCCAGATTAAACTCCTGATAGTCTACCAGGCTTGCACCGTTAAATGCTTCAATTCGTACTTTCGCGCCATCCGTGTAGGTAATGCGGTCAAGATTAACGATCGCATTCTTGGCTTTAAAGCCTGTTACAGCGATGCCGAGAACTTCATCACCGTCGATCCGTTTGCGGCTGTCGCTGTTACCATCATCCCCATCAGCGATACCAATGCCTTCGCCCTGGTCAAGCCAGGTGCGATCGACAAAGGCTGCATTTCTACCAGAGTCAGCACTATCTATCGCAAACAGGGCAAATGGAGCAACACTCGGAGCTTCCCGGTTTTGTTTACCCCGTTCTTCGCCAATCAACTTACCATCTTGGAATACTTGAATATTTAACCGTGCTAATTGCTGACCAAAGCGAAGATTGGTTTCGGCAACATCTGTAATAGTCAAGTTAAAGGTATTGCTGGCATCTGGACTAGCACCTACCGCTGCATCATCCACGTTGACTGTCACCGCATAGTTAGACTTCGTTTCAAAGTCGATCGCCGTATCTGCCTTGAGGAAAAGGGCATTGCCATCTAGCTCAAAGAAACTGGCGTCAGCACCAGTCAGGCTGATCACATTCGTGCCTCGCCCATCATCGGCGATCGTCACATCGGCTAGCTTAATTCTTGATGCGGTGTTTACACTTTCTGCTAAAGCGGCGATCGCATTTGCAAAACCAACTGCTGTCGGTGCCTGGTTCGTTGGCGTCAGGTTAAATCCAGCGATTACGGGGTCATGGTCAGAGTTGCGGTAAGGCACTGTGCCATCGAAGATCGCAGGATTGCGACCAAAATCGAGGTTGTAGTCGAGCGCATCAGCCTCATCTGAGTTGACGTGCCACTCGGTTACACCCGTTACCTGCTTCGCAAGGCTGGTGTTAGCGAGGGCATAGTCTAGAGTACCTGTTTGCCCATCGAATACGTAGGAGTAGGCAGCGGGGCCAATAAATTGTTGTGCCAGATCCACGTAGCCCTGCTCGGCAAGAAACTGGATCGGTGCTTCCTTCGCGTAGGAATTCAGGTCACCAATAATCATCACATCTGCATCACCACTGCCCGTCGGGTCTGTGTCTAGCCAGGTATCAAGGGCTTGAGCCGTACGCAGACGAGTACCATTGTAGGCACCCGCTCCATCCCCAATGTCGGCATCATCTCCTGTACCTGCGCCACCTTTAGACTTGAAGTGATTCACAGCCACAGTAAACACGCCACCCGTGCTAACTTCCTGGAAGCTGACCGCCAAAGGGGCGCGACTAGTATTCTCGCCATTAAATACGGGTTGCCCAAAGTTCAGCCCTAAACCTGCCAGCTTTTCATCTCTGAGGATTTCAACTGTAGTTCCTGGTGCAATGCGGACAGAACTGGTCTGGTAGATTACGCCCACAGAAATGGCATCGCTGGCATCAACAAATTGCGTACCGGGGTTCACCCACGCGTAGGTTCCGGGACCTGCGACTTCGTTTAATTTATTGACCAGAAACTCGATCGCATTGCCGCTAGAACCTGGCAGAAAATCATTTTCCAGTTCAACCAGACCCAGGATATCCGCATCCATTGCCAGGATAGTGTTCACCAGTTTTTCGGTCTGGCGATCAAATTCCGCTTGACTATCCGCGCCGCGTGGATCGGAGCCATTGGCAGTCGTGACGCCTGTTAGATCAAGGGTGGTGAAGTAGTTTAAGACGTTGAAGCTGGCAACCTTAAGAGATCCGCCGACCGGAGCAGGTGTGGCAAGGCGATCGCTGCCATCAGCAAAAGTATTCGTGCCATCAGCGGTCGAACGCACCCGCCAGGTTGCTCCACTTGCAGAATTGCCAGCCCACTGATAACTCAATACCCCTGTCAGTCCGGAGATGGTGTCGCCCATTCGAGGAGCGGTAGCGGTGTTAAACACCGGGCCAAAACCATCCAGGTTTTCAATGGCTGCATTTTGCGCACTTAAGCCATCGTCGTAAGTAATGGTGCGAGCACCCAGTTCTTGCAGAAAAGTGGCATAGCCTGCAACATCGGGCGTGTTGGTTTGAGTGAACTGGGCCGGACGATCGCCCTGAACTAGCTTGATTTCGTTGAAGCGATCGAGCTGGAACATTTCCGTAATGGTCAACTGATCCGAGAAGACCACCCGCATTCCCTCAAAGGCTTCCAGGTCAGGCTGGAAATCACCATCCTGGCTTAGAGTGGTGCCCGTTGCAGGCAGAGAAATAGTTGCTGCTGTAGGAAGGGCATTTCCGGAATTGACAACGGTAATGGAACTGACGTTATTGATTTGAGTCTCACCAAAAAATTCCGAAACAGTTCCGGTGATGCGCACCTTATCGCCAACGTTGACATTCGTGAGGAAGTTGCCTGTGCCCTCAAAGACAAAAATGCCTTCTGACGTGGCTGCATTGCCGTCGCTATCACTGTTTTCTTCCTGCACATAGAAACCACGCAGATCGCGGCTGTTATCGCTATCGCCATCCTGGAAGTCGCCCACCACGATCGCTTCGATCGTCACGGTCTGTCCCACCCGTCCACTCACAGCACCACTACCCTGAATGCTACTGATTAGAGTCACCGCATCGGGAGGTGGATTGCCACCCCCATTCCCACTGCTACCAGCCGTCGGGGTATTGGCAGAACCCAGGTTAAAATCGCTGATCACCCAATCGGCAGCAGCATCCGTATCGACTCCATCCGTAACGCGCCGTGCACCCGCCGGGAAGAAGCTGCCATCTGGGCCAATCACAGGAGCGTTAAAGAAAAACGTATCACCCGCACCACCATCAGTCAGCGCTACTGCATCCACTACTACTTCGGTGCCAGCCACGGATGTACCCGTCAAACTGCTAGTTTGCACCAGAGCAACGGTCAAACTATTGTTTTCGAGAAAATCATTGGCGATCGTCAAGTTCGGAGAAACACCGTAACTGGCAGCGAGTCCAGCGGGGTTACCAACCAAAAAGAAACCATTGTTGCCAATCACATTCGTAGCTGTGAAATCAATCCGGCGATCGATCGCTCCCAATCCAACCACATCGCTTTCGACCACAATCAGGCTCAACCCTTCTAGCGATGCGCCCGGAGTGCCAAAGATTTCGACAAACTCAGTGTTATCTGTACCCGTATGGCTTGCTAAGACTTCATTAATCACAGGCAGCTTAGCTGTACCAACAAAGGTTTGTCCGGCATTAATGGCGCCACTCGTGTTAGTTGGGGTGGATGTCCAGGTGAAATCTTCGTAAACCGTTCCTGTCCCGGTTAGTTGCAGCGAAGCACCAGCAGGTTCGGTGCCATTTTGACTGATGCCAATATCAACACTGGTTAATCCGGCAGCGGGGCCAGAAAGAGCTGTAAAAGTACCTTCGTAACTGAGGAATTGCACAACGCCACCTGTGTTATCAACCAGGGCAATTCCATCCGGGGAACCGTTTTGAATTCCATTTGAGGGATAACTTATGGCGATCGCGCCAAAGCCACTGCCCAAGTCAGGAATGACGCCACTGAGAGATGTCGTGGTGTAGGGGGCGAGGGATGAACTGGCTCCGTTGTAAAGTACGAGACTCCAACCTGTTAAGTCTGTACCCGCCGGACCTACGATTTCAATGAATTCGCCAGTATCTGTACCCGTATTATCGTAGTGAAACTCATTAATAAAGACAGGTGTTACCACAGTAGTCTCCTCTGGAATGGTTGTGTGAGCTGAGGAATCAGCAAACGCAATTGAGCATGCCAATTTGTCGGTTAAGCATTAGAAACTCACCCACACCCAGAGGCGAGGGCGGATTCATGGCTCAACCGAGATAATTCAGTTAAAACGGACCAAATTTAGAGAATTTGCCGAGCTTTAATCGGCAGTTAATCTATCTCTACAGCCCGAATTGAAGACTATCACTTGCGTCTAAAGGGCAAGTTAACAAGTCAATAAATTTACTGAGATAAATCTGTTTTTTTAACTACATTTTTTACCGCGATCGCTCAGGCAAGCTTTTGTCAACGAGAAACTTTCGGAGCTAACGGCTCTAATCAACTAAATTCACTCAAACTTCATCCGGTAGAATAATCCGTTTAACTCTCACCAAATCCTTTCCCAATCAGCTTTTTGCTGTTCAGTTAGGGGCTACCATTCCCACTTTTTTCTTAAAGGAATTGTAAAGCCGAATCATTCTCTGCAACAGATGGCTAGGCGTCTTAGTCTCGATGAGAGAAAGGATAGTTCACTCTGACGACCTCTCGCAAAGCAGCAGAGGGCACAGGGTAGTTTTTAGTGCGAACTTTTTGCTTTTCAGTATTTCTTACTTCCAGGTATTCACCTATGAATCGTTTCATGCATGCCTACACACAACACCTAGCTCGTTGGCGACGCGCTTCCCTCGGCGTAACCGCTGCCACCCTAATTTTAGGAGGTCATGTCTTACCCGCAGGGCTGGCGATCGCGAGTCCCCCAGTTCAACGCCAACAAGGTTGGAATGCCGTTCTCAACGTGGCTCGCTTGACCAAAGCTCGGCAGCTTGTGGTTCAACTCGATATTTTAGATAAGCCAGTCACGCGTTACGCCAATGCGGTTTATCAAATCTATGCGCGTCAAGGTAGCCGCTGGGTTTCTGTCTATACAAACCAGGGCGCACGGTTGATTCAGCGTTCTGCCGGACGTGTGATTTTAGCCCCCGAAGTCATCTCGATTAAAACGCTTGAAGACCAACTCGGTCGCAAACTAGACGCGAATCAAGAACTCAAAACCGTTGTTACATTGCGGTATGACATGCAAGGGCAACGCGAACAACGAGTTCTGTTTGAATCAGTGCAGCAATATCAAGCGATCGCACAGTCATCCACGACTCAATTGGTTGCGGTTCGCCCCTCTTCTCCGGGCTATTCCAACAATGACGATGACAGAGAACGGGTACGTCGAGGTGAAAGCCGCTTTAGCTTGAACATCTTGCAACGCCGCACCACACTTCAAAATGTAATCGCGCGTGTTTCTCTCAAACCCCTGTACCGCAATGGTTACGGTCAAGAACAGTTGATTGGCGATTTTCGCTATAAGCTGAAAGAGAAAAAGCACAAAGCGAAATTTATCAAAGGACTGTATGCGGGCGATCGCGTCGTCGTTCGTCTCTTTACACCTCAAAACCAATTTATTGGTTACAGCGAGTTTGAGCTACTGGCGAAGAAAACGGCTGTCTCCCTGGTTTTGCCTGACCGTCCTGAATACTATGGCACTGTTCGTACAATCTACGGTGTAGATGCTAACGAAGATCTGAGAATTGATCGTAGCGTACAAGTTTACGACTACTTTACTCAAGTCAAACGGGTACAAGATTATCGCAATACAAGCGTTACGTTTTTGCGATCGATTCAGTCAAATACATTGGGCGCTTTCACCTTGGCTGATCTCCCGGCTCCCCGCTCAAACTGTGTCTATCCCACGTCTTTTCAGTCGGGTTCCTACAGTTTACTGAGTCGCTCGATTCAAGTTTTTGGCTCGAATCTATCGCCGTATCTGGTCGCCCTTCCTGGACAACAGGTTAAAGTCATTGACATTAATACCACCCAGGTTACGGTTTACCAGGTCAACCAATTACTGACCAGTTACCAAACCGTTGATGACCGGGGTGGCTGGTATGATCGCGACGACGATGATGATGATGATGATGACGACGACCGCTATGGTCGTGGCTATGACCGCGACGATGACGATGACGACGATGACGATGATGATGATGATGACTAAATATCATTTAGCCACTTGAGTCGAGCGATCGCTCCAGGGTTTATATGTCAGACCCAGAACTCAAGGAGATGCAGCAAAGCTTAAGTCCTGGCGACAATTAAATCTTTGTCCCTCCTAATTGAAGGGAGAGAAGATCGCCTTCCAAACCAGCAAAAGACAAAGGTTCGCAGTCCGCGAATTGATACCTACAGTAACCTGTTTTTCCGAGTCGTTCATTCACCTGTACGTTTAAGTCGGTTCATTCGTTTGGTCACAATTAACTGGAGTTTGGACTAATTCAAAAAATACACCGTATTTAGGAGGGGCGAAGGGCTGTTCGTCCTTACAGATAGCGGAAGATTGCATTTAGTCTAAAAAAGTAAACAGAGCAGATTGATTACCGGAATTATTTCCGTTTTCATCTGCTCTGCTTTTCTATTTACCACTCCACATCAAACCCTGATTTTGGGCAGTTAGGCAGCCATATCAAACAGCAGCACCTCAGCTGTATCCGCTGCACCTTTCAGAGCGATCGCGTCTTCTTGGGCGATCGCGGCACCATCACCTGCCAGTAATAACTGACCATTGAGTTGCACAGCACCCCGCGCCACTTGCAACCAACCAACCCGCCCTTCAGCAAAGCGGTGGTTTACAGTCTCGCTATCCTGTAATAGACCAGCATAGAGATTAATGTCTTGGTGAATCGTGATCGAACCGTCGCGGCCATCACGAGAGCCAACCAGGCGCAGAGTGTTGCGTTTTTCTGCTTCAGTGAACGTTTTTTGCTCATAGCCAGGCGCAATTCCTTTTTTCTCTGGCAAGATCCAGATTTGCAAAAAGTGGACTGGATCAGTCTTAGAAGCATTGTACTCACTGTGCATGATGCCAGTGCCAGCCGACATCCGTTGCACATCCCCCGGGCGAATCACAGAACCCGTGCCAATACTATCTTTATGTTCTAGCGCACCTTCTAAAACGTAAGAGATGATTTCCATATCCCGGTGGCCATGCGTTCCGAACCCGGCACCAGGAGTCACTTTGTCTTCATTAATCACACGCAGCGTCGCAAAGCCCATGTGGCTTGGGTCAAAGTACTCACCAAAGGAGAAGGTGTGACGACTATCAAGCCAACCAAAGTTTGCAATGCCTCGTTCTTGAGCGGGTCGAAGGGTAATCATCGTTCGTACCTCCTTAATTCAGTGGAGAATCTTTTTTGGGCGTACTATGATTATGGATTGAATCTTCAGAAAAGACAATTACCTATTCAGGAAACACATTGTATCCAAATCGTCTACAATTATCGGTATGGATAAATTTGAAAGTTTGCGGGCCTTTACCCAGGTTGTCACCGCTGGCGGGTTCGCTGCTGCCGCTAGAGAAATGGGACTGTCACGCTCAGCCGTTAATAAATTGGTGATTGGGTTAGAGAATGAACTGGGTGTGCAACTCCTCCATCGCAGTACCCGCGTGGTTACTCCAACCGAAACAGGCCGAGCCTTTTATGAACGGTGTGTCGATATTTTGGCAAGTTTAGAAGAAGCTGAGCGGGCGATCGCCCATCTCAACGAAGCCCCCAAGGGTACTTTGCGAGTCAATGCGCCAATGTCGTTTGGTACGTTACACCTGGCACCTGCTTTAGCCGATTTTTTAGTTCTCTACCCCGAGCTACGGGTGCAACTCACCCTCAGCGATCGCTTTATTGACCCGATTGAAGAAGGCTTTGACATCACTGTGAGAATCGCCACTCCGCAAACAAGTGCCAGTCTAATTGTGCATCCCCTGGCTCCGGCGCAACGAGTGCTATGTGCAGCACCAAGTTATATTGCCACGCATGGGGCACCGACTCACCCTAACGAATTGCGCCACCACTCATGTCTGCATTATGGACAGCTAGCAGTTGAAGACCACTGGACTTTGATTGGCCCTGATGGAGAGTACACGGTTGCTGTGCAGGGGGCATTGTGCTCAAACAATGGAGAAGCCTTGCGAGATGCCGCCGTGCGTGGTCTGGGAATTACTCTTTTACCACGTTTTATTATTGAGCCAGAGCTTCAACAAAAAAAACTGCTCATTGTTCTACCTGACTATCCCCCCACTGAACTCCAGATCTCAATCATCTATCCTGTCAATCGCCATCTCTCTACAAAAATTCGACTTCTCGTTGAGTTTCTCCAAGAGCGCTTTAGTCAGAACTTTCAGCTGCTTCAAAATTTGCTCTAGCGGGTACACAACACATTTCTCTAAATTCGTCTAAAGGGGCGATCGCGCCTAGCTCATACACACCTAGCAAACCACTCAAAATACACTTTTCAGCAAAATTATATTTTGTTGGGGTGTTACATTAGCCACGGAAGTTTGCTGTTTCGCGAGAGCCTGTATGAAGTCACCCAACCTGAAACTCGTCAGTCTAATGTTCCTCACAGGAATTACTGTTTGGGGGGGGATACCCTTACTGCATTCTTTTTCGCGTCCTGCACTTGCTCAAACTACGGCTCAAAAAGAAAGCGATCGCCTGTTTAAGTTAGGGATTCAGCAGTATCAGACTCGACAAATCACCGGGGCAATCCGCTCGTTGCAGCAGGCACTCAAGATTTACCAACAAACGAGCGATCGCCGGGGTGAAACAGAAACTCTCCTATTTTTGGGGCTTTCTTATACCTCGCTCAAACAATATGACTCCGCGATCGCCTATTCAGAACAGGCATTGGCCCGATTTCGCGAATTGCGGGATATTCAAGGTGAAGCGTTGGCACTGATGAATTTAGGCAATGCCTACAACGCCTTATCACAATACGCAAAAGCAATTTCTTACTATCAGCAGACATTGCCAATTTATCAGCGGTTGGGCGATCGCGAAGGTCGAGCAATTGCCCTGATGAACTTGGGCAATGCCCATAACGAGCAATCTCAGTACACTGCAGCCATTCCTTATCTTGAGCAAGCGATCCCCCTCTTTCGCGCAGTGCAAAATACAGGCGGTGAGGCGATTTCCTTTTATGATTTGGGCAATGCTTACTTTTCACTCGCAAAGTATTCCAAAGCTATTTCCTATTATCAGCAAGCGTTACCGCTCTTTCAGACAACAAAAAATCAGGCGAGCGAGGCTGATGTATTGAATCGATTGGGCGTTGCTTACGATTCCTTATCTCAATATCCTGAAGCGATTCGCTACTTTGAGCAGGCGTTGTCGATTTATCAAGCCCTGCAAAACCGCGAAGGTGAGGCAAAAATGCTGGGAAATTTGGGCAATGCTTATCGCGCTTTGTCTCAATACGCTCAGGCGATCGCCTACACCAAACAAGCCATCCCTGTCTTTCGCGCATTAAAAGACCCAAATAGTGAAGCGACGGCTCTCACAAATCTGGGCAATATTCATATCTCTTTATCCCAAACTTCTCAAGCAATCACCTACTACGAGCAGTCATTGCCCATCTTTCGAGAATTGGGCGATCGCGCTGGCGAAGCCAACACACTCAACAATTTGGCAGTCGTTTATGTTTCTCAAGCGCAATTTCCTAAAGCGATCGCTTACCTTGAGCAAGCCTTGCTAATTTACCAAGCAACGCAAAACCGCGAGGGTGAAGCGTCGGTATATGCAATTTGGGGTAATGCTTATCTAATTCAGGCTCAATACTCCAAAGCAATCACTTATTACGAGCAGGCGTTACCAATTTTTCGGCAAGTTGGCGATCGTAATCGTGAGGGATACGTACTGGATAACTTGGGCACGACCTTTTCTTTCCTGCGGCAATACGAAAAAGCGATGAGCTATTACAAGCAGTCCTTACCAATTTTGCGGGCTGTGAGCGATCGCAATGGTGAAGCGATCTCACTCAGTAATCTAGGTCGTATGCTATTGGCGATGGAACAACCGACTCAGGCCGAACCATTCTTGCGTCAGGCGATTCAACTACGCGAGTGCCTTCGGGTTGGACTAACGGATGATCAAAAAGTGTCTATTTTTGAGGATCAAAAAGATGCTTACCAAAGTTTGCAACAAGTCCTGATTGCCCAAAATAAGCCAGCCGAAGCATTAGAAATTGCCGAACGGGGTCGCGCCCGCGCTTTTGTCGAGTTGCTGGCCCAACGCCTTAACCCGCTGCCTAATGCGTCTGATGTCTGCACCCCGGTACAACCGCCTAATCTGGTTCAGATTCAACAAATTGCCAAACAACAAAATGCCACTCTGGTTGAGTATTCAGTCATTGGGCGCGATCGCTTATTCATTTGGGTTGTGCAACCTAATGGAAAGCTTCACTTTCGCGAGGTCGAGCTGAAAGCCAGCCTCAAGGGTATCGCTCTGGCAGAATGGGTGAAAATGACGCGTTATGAAGATTTAAATGTGCGCGGTCGTGGAATTGGGCTTGTTGAAAGCCCAGCCGAAACGCAGAATGCTGAACTGCTCGACAAAGCCAACTTAAACACGTTGCACCAGTGGTTAATTGAGCCGATCGCCGAGCTACTGCCTCAACAAGCCGATCAGCGCATTATTTTCATTCCCCACGACGCGCTGTTTTTGGTGCCTTTTGCTGCGTTGAGAGATGCAGAAGGCCGCTACCTAATTGAGAAACATACGATCGCGACAGCCCCCTCGATTCAAACTTTGGCACTGACACGCAAGCAAAAGCAGGCGATCGCAAGCAGATCGAAAGGAGGAGCAGCATTAATTGTAGGAAATCCCGTGATGCCGGAGGTAACGGTTATTGCAGGAGAAAAACCAGTCCAACTGGCGGCCCTCCCCGGAGCCAAAGCCGAAGCGCAAGCGTTGGCAACCCTATTCAAAACGTCGGCATTGCTTGGGGCACAAGCAACCGAAGCAACCGTCAAGGCTCAAATGCCAAAGGCGTCTCTGATCCATTTAGCAACGCACGGATTGTTTGATGACGATCGCGGCTTAGAAAGTGCCCTGGCTTTAACCCCAACCGACACAGAAGACGGATTCTTAACCGCAGCTGAGATGAGTGACTTGAGCCTGCAAGCCAAATTGGTTGTGCTGAGCGCCTGCGATACGGGTCGCGGCAAAATTACCGGAGATGGCGTGATTGGTTTATCGCGATCGCTCATCTCAGCCGGAGTGCCCAGTGTAATTGTCTCTCTCTGGGCCGTACCCGATGCCCCAACCGCTTTTTTGATGACTGAGTTCTACAAAAATCGAGAATCCACTGGAGATCATGCAAAAGCCTTGCGGCAAGCAATGCTGACAACCTTACAGCGATATCCCAAACCTCGCGACTGGGCGGCTTTTGCCTTGATTGGTGAGTCTTAGCGCAGACCCCATTCCAATGATTAGGGATAGTGATGTTCTTTCATATCATCAAAACTTCTTTCTGACATGTTCGCCTGCCGCTCTGTTGTTCGATTCTCATCCTCGTCTGGTTCAGGCGTCGGAGTCGTCATCAAAATATTCAGTTGTTGGCATCGCGCATGAACTCTACGCCGCATTTCTGAGCGAATCCGTTCAGTCCGCTGAGGATTAGCAGTGTGAGCGTTGACTTCGTAAACAATATAATCATCTTGAAAGGCTTTGTGTTCCACCCAAGGCTCTGGGTATGGCAGGATATCGTAGGTTTCCAACGCAGCTTCAGTCAAGATGGAATAGACCTTTTCCCAAGGAACGTCGTAGGTGAAGTAGACTTCGACAAAAACAACGGGTGGGGTTTCTTCTTCAAGTTTGTAGTTCACCCGAAAGTTGGTAATTTTGCCACTTAAAACATTGGCATTTGGAATGCTGACAAAACGATTTTTGTCCGTGCGGAGGCGTGTCACCATCAGCCCTTTCTCAAGCACCACACCGATTACACCCTCGATTTCAACCTTATCCCCAATTCTAAAAGCGCGGGTGTAGGTCAACAAAATACCTGCAATGATGTTTGAAATTGCCGAGCTAGAACCCAGCGAAATTAACAGACCTAAAAAGATAGAAACACCCTGAAACGCATCACTTCCAGAACCCGGCAAGTAAGGAAAAGCAACAACTGCAAAAAATGCGACTAGCAAAATCTGAGCAATACGAGCAGTTGGAGTTGCCCATTCACGATCAAAACCCGGAATTGAAACTGCATCCTTGTCAACTTCTTCAAACAGAAACTGAACGAATTTAAGAGCGTAGAAAGCAATGACAATGATGAGAAACAAAAAGATCAGATTGGGGATATACGAAAGAAATCCCCCAAAAATCTGACCTAAAGCTGCGCCAATGGTCGAAAAGATCCCTTCTGAAATTGAGCTGGTTTGTGGAAAGAAACTCAGTACCGAATTTAAGTAAACAGATACCAATGTCAGAATGATGAGAATCCGCGTGATGTTAGTAATGCGGGTGAGGGTTTGTCCAATTCTTTCAGCACTGACTAGCTCACGACTGCCTAGGCGAATCGATCGCATCCGGGTCGTATTTAATACCCACAGCTTTTGCTTAACAATGTAAAATACCCGTCTAATCAGAGCTAGACTCAGCATTAAAAGAATAGTCGCGATCGCAGTTTTGCCAGCACCGATGATTAACTCTTGCACTGACGTAGGCTGCCCCCCAATAAACGGCAACGGCGAAACATCAGGACTGGGTTGCTCAACTGGCTCCGCTTGGCTAAAGAGAGACGCTCCCACAACGCTATGTGCAACATACGGCAAAGTGGCAAATTGAGGAGTTGCGTTTGAAATTGTTGGTAGGAGGAGGGAGATACCAACCGCTAAAAGTAGAACCCAAAAGTGTCTACTCGGCTTTAAAGGAACTGCTCTACGATTCTTTGAAAGACGCATTTGAGAACTCCTCCACACAACAAATACCGCAATTTAGATGCAGGTTTGTTACTTCACCCGCTCATTTTATGCCTGCTGACTTTAGCCAGGAGCTCGCCAGTGTAAATACTCTTAACACTATAATCTAAAGCACTTCTAAAAACAGTCAACTTAGTTCTCTTGAACTGAACTGCAAATCTTGAGAGTAAACCACTTTAAAGACACCTCGGCCCAACAAATATTGAACGTTAGGTTTAGGTTGTAGAGTTAATACCAATTATGTTTGAGGTCGCATATTATTGCCGCTCTCCCTAGCCCCTTAAAAAGGGGAGCTAAGGGGGGATCTCATTCTACGGATCTTCATAACAAACTGGCATAAGTTTGAATGAGTCCTATTGAACCATAAATGTTCTAGATACGACCTATCGCTCTTCTAAACCGTTAAAAGATTAGGGGAGTTATGGGAGAACATTTTGGGAGAAACGTTTTCTCACAAATACACAGCACTGTTTTCCATAGAGAAAAGATTGTTCTATCTATCAAAAACCCCTCACTCCAGAGACTAAACTATCCAGTTTCTACAACGTCCTGATGTCATCTCTCCAAAGTAGTATTTTTTGCCGCCAAGTTGATTGACTGGAGTTTGGACTAATTCAAAAAATACACCCTATTTAGGAGGGGCGCTAGCGAAGCCATGCCAAAGGCTATTGCCGCAAGGCTATACGGCTGTTCGCCCTTACGTATAGTGGAAAATCGCGTTTAGTCTAAAGTCCAATGATTGAATAGTCGGCACCGATGCCGATAGCAATTAAAAGCTCAGCCTGCTAACAGACTGAGCCAATTACAAAAATAAGGATTCTCTGGCAAGTTACTTCATGAATTGTTGAGCTGTTGAACTTCCTCTACTCAAAATCCCGTTAAACTCTCGCTTTACCGCTTTGTTCTGAGTAAAAAAGACTCCCGAACTTCTTCGCGATCGCGTCCAATTACATCTACTTGATAGCGTTCTGGAGCCACTAAAGACTGAATCTGTTTCTTCTCACAAATCCATGACAGGTAATCCAGCGCAGTCTGACGCTTTGTCTGCAACATCATGATCTGCTGTTGACTCAAAGGAAGATCATCTTTGGGGATCGTTCCCATTGGGATGCCGATCGCCGTGTTAACTTCTTGAGCTTGGGCAATGCGTTGCTTCAAATCTTCTGGCAATGGCTCCGCAATATTAAGCGCTTCAGGAGTGGTCAGCAGCAGCGAGTCTAAAAAGCTACGGAAGCCAAGAAAAGCCAACCGATACATTAGCACCTGGCTAAACTGCCCCCAGAAGTAGCCACCATGAACGTCTCTACCTTTTTTGGGAAAGTGCTTAGGCGAAAAGGTGGCATAGGCAATAAATAAGCGGAAGTAGTCAAACAGGGTGAGGGGCGATCGCTGCCCACCCAAAATCATGATGTAGGAGTCCTGCTTTAACGACTCTGCGTTGTAGTAAGCCCGGTCTTTGTATTCGGTGCAGTCAAAGTAGGTAAACAAATCTGCGATCGCCTCTTCGTCAACCTCATTGGGGGCAACCGTTTCTTCCGCAACTTTGTACTCACCTCGTTGCTGTTTCTGCACGGTGGGGTCAAGACTTTGATTGGCTCCCTGATTGATCACACTCAACGTCAGGTACTTGAGTAGACTGTCACTCAAAATATAGGGGGGACGATCAGGCTTCTTCTCAAGATTCACAATGCCATACTTCTCAGTGCGGCGGCGGCGACGTTTTGACTCATCAAACCAGGGCTTGATTGTGACGTTACCCAGACGATAACCATGAAAGCGAGTGCGCGCCGGAAACGAGAAATAGTTGGCAGCGGTTGAGGCCAGACGCAACGCCAAATCGCCTTCATTGCTAAAAAGATAGGCTTCTTCAAATCGGCGCAGGGCTGACCGCAAAAAGTTCGCACGACCTGACTGAATTGCCAGAGTGGGAATATCGGGCGATACTAGGAGCAAACGACCTAAGCAGAAGACACGCCCAACGCGGGAAGAGGGCAATTTTTCGACCGAACTTTCGATCGCACCAACAGAGCTGGGGTCAAACACATCTGAGAGAATTCGAATCACCTGGGTTGTGACGTGCGCACCCATGCTATGCCCAATCAGCGATAACTTAATGGTGTTCTGCCGCCAAAATTGCTCAGCCCGGTCATACTCTAGCCCCTGTAACACAACCAACCGTTGCATAATGCTGGTGAGCGTGTCGTTACTAATATCTTTCGGCACATCAATCTCAAGCCGCAAACGGGTCAGAAATCGCTTAAACCGAGGGTCATTGGCATCAATCAGCAAGTCCTGCCGTCGCCCCAACTCCCGCCGAATACACGTCAATAGACGAGAAAAAGTTGGTGAATCGTAATCCCGACAGGCATCAATTTGTTGAGCGATGCGATCGTAGAAAAACTCATCCGTCAACGTTTCCTGCATTCGCCGCTCAACTAAGCCTTGGTCAAGCTTGCGAATCACCTCAACCAGGTCAGTCACCCCAAAGTAGGTTGCCCGGTAGGAATCGCGAAAGTAGACTGTGATCCGCAGCAGGTAGAGACTCAGAACGATCGCAGCACCAATCACACCAATCAGCGCCAGCACGCCAATTCCTGCCTGATCAAACAGAAACAGCAGAATGATTGCGAGAATCGTAATGCCCAAACCTGCGAAGAACAAAGCCCTTAATAGAATTGGTAACGCGTTAAACGCATCCCGACGGATATTTTTTTGGCTCAAGCTTTCGGAGGGCCAGCGATAGCCAATAAACACCGAGTTATTTTTTTCTCTGCGAATAAAAGAGTCGCTATTCGCAAAATTACACAGGGGTTGATACCAGCCTTCTTTAACCCCGTCATGCGCTTGGCCAACCGGGCCTGTGTTGTAGCCGTGAATTGCAATAACCAGACTGGGATCTCCCTTACCCGACAGCACATTTTCGTAGAGACAATCCACGACATCTTTAATCGTAGGCAGGTCTTTATCCGTTAAGTCAGTCAGGTCTTCAACGTTGGCCGGAGCCGTACTGCGAACAAAATACCCTGGAATGACAAGCTGCTCTGGGTTATCAAATAGATTCTCAATTAAAATCTCCATTGGCGATCCGTTCTCCTGACTCATACACCCTGCTCTGCGATTTTGAAATCTGCATTGCGGTACCATCATGGCTGAACTTTCAGTAATTGCAGCAGTTCAAAAACAATTCACCACAAAAAACTCGCCAGATTTTATTGCCGCCAGTTGACATCCTCCCACCCCTAAAGGAGTGGGATTCCTAAGACTCACGACTTAGGTTTCTGTTTCTTTCCATTACTGGACTTTCGCAACTGCCCTTTAGACTCATGCCTATCAGGTCTTATG
>Ga0073934_10002457_pt1 | contig 38442 bp, 29 predicted proteins | sample LarsenN4metaG_FD_76834 | JGI IMG/M metagenome (GOLD analysis project Ga0073934, IMG submission 76834) | Hot spring sediment bacterial and archeal communities from British Columbia, Canada, to study Microbial Dark Matter (Phase II) - Larsen... ... | reverse complement strand
AGTCGATATCGAAGGCCTGCCCGCGATCCCGGACCGCGCGGTCGCCGAGCGCGGGCCGCCGCTGTTCGAGGCGACAGGAACCAACCGCGCGGTGCGATATACCGTCGCGTTCGGCGACGCCGACCGTGCCTTCGCCAAGGCCGAGTACACACGCAAGGAGCGGTTTCGCTGCCATCGGCTCACCGGCCTGCCGCTTGAGACGCGCGGCCAGATCGCCGAATGGAACGGCGGCCGGCTGACCGTGTTCGGTGCGACCAAGGTCCTGTTCTTCAACCGCCGCGTGCTCGCGCCCATGCTGGGCGTACCGGAGGACGCCATCGACATGATCGAAGTGGATGTCGGCGGCGGCTTCGGCGTGCGCGGTGAATTCTATCCGGAGGATTTCCTGATTCCGTTTGCGGCGCGGTTGGTCGGCCGACCGGTAAAATGGATCGAGGATCGGCGCGAGCATCTGATCGCCACCAACCACTCGCGCGACGTCGAATGCGAGCTCGAGATCGCCTGCCGACGCGACGGCACGATCCTCGGCATGCGCGGCCATGTCGTCGCCGACATGGGCGCTTACATCCGCACCAACGGCGGGGTGGTGCCGGCCAAGGCCGCGCAGTTCCTGCCCGGTCCCTATCGCATCCGCGACATCGCGGTGACCGTGGACGTGCTCCTCACCAGCAAGACGCCGGTCGGGACCTTGCGTGCGCCGGGCCGCTTCGAAGCCAACTTCTTCCGCGAGCGACTGCTCGACATGGTGGCGGCAGATCTTGGCCTCGACGCCGCGGAATTCCGCCGCCGGAACCTGATTGCCGAATCCGAACTGCCGTTCCACACCGGCAAGCTCGTGCCCTACGAGCCCGAGACCGATTTCGACACCGGCGACTATCACGCGACGTTTGCGCGCGCGCTCGAGGAGATCGGCTGGGCGACGAAGAAGGGGCTGCAGGGTCGCCTTGTCGATGGACGTTATCACGGGCTTGCGGCGGTGCCGTTCGTCGAGAGCGGCGGCTCCGGCAAGGAAAACGCGCGGCTTCGCATCGAACCGGACGGCTCGGTTGCGGTCCATGTCGGCTCGTCGGTGCTGGGCCAGGGGCTCGAGACGACGCTGGCGCAGGTGGCGGCGGACTCGTTGAAACTGCCGTTCGAGCGCATCCGCATTCTGCACGGCTCGACGCCCTATCTGCGCGAGGGCTTCGGCACCTTTGCCTCCCGTTCGATGGTGGTGGGCGGCTCGGCGGTGTTGGACGGCTGCAACAATCTGCTGGCCGCGATCCGAACGGCCGCCGCCGAACGTCTCGGATTTCCCAATGAGGAGGTCACGATTGCGGACGGGATCGTGCAGGCGGGCGGTCGGCGCGCAAGCTTTGCCGACTTCGCGGGGCTCGAAGCGGAAGGAAGCTTCTCAACCACGACACGGACTTACAGCTACGGGGCCCACGCCTGCCATGTCGCCGTCGATCCGGGCACCGGCCGGGTCGACGTGCTCGACTATGTGGCGATCGAGGACGTGGGCGTGGCCATCAATCCGCATATCGTGCACGGCCAGGCGATCGGCGCCCTGGTGCAGGGTCTGGGCGGCGTGTTCCTCGATCGGATCGTCTACGACCGGCAGGGGCAGATGCTGAATGCTTCGCTCGCCGACTATCTCGTTCCGCTGGCGACCGACTTTGCCAATGTCCGCGCCATCACCATGGAGCTGCGGCGATCGAAGACCAATCCGCTCGGCGCCAAGGGAGCGGGCGAGGGGGGCATGGTGGCGGTGGCGGCGACGGTTGCGAACGCGGTCGCCGCGGCGCTCGCTCCGTTCGGCGTCGAGCTGCGCGAACTGCCGCTGTCGCCGGCCAACGTGTGGGCGCTGCTGCGGCGGCGCGCCGGCACCGGTGGGCCGTAGGCGAGGGCGGCGCCGCGAGCCGTTTGCAGCGGCGGCGGTCAGAACACTGTGCCGTCCGTGATCAGCGCAATCGGCGGCGGGCCGTCCGGCGGCCGCAATGTGCGCGCGATCTTGCGGCCGGCGCTCCAGGTTCCGCCTTGCAGGAGGTGGGGCAACGCGAAGTCTGCTCCAAGACCAAGCCGCTTGCGTACCGGTTCGAGCAGGTCATCGATCAGCGCGACCGTGAGCGCCCGCCATTCGACCACGATCTCCGACGAAATGGCTTGCGGTCCGACGACGGGACGCCGCGGCCGGATCACGCCGAGGTCAATGAACAGGCCGCCATTGCGATATTCGGCAAGCCCTGTCAGCCGCTCGAATTCGGTCACGACAAGGCCCGCCCATTGCAGCGGCTCGATCAGCGAATAGGCGAGCCACTGTGTGAGCTTGTGGAAGGGCACAATGCCGCAGGTGGCGTCGTTCGTGCGTGCGGCCGGATGGCGCCCGGCATCGCCGAGCGGCGCGCCCTGGACCACGAGTCCGGATGGCCAGATCGGCGCAAGTCCCTCGACCAGCGTTTCCAGCACCAACGGGGCCGGAAATCGTCCCCGCTGCGCCGTGCGCAGAAAGTGGTCGAGCAGATGCCCCGGCCGGGCGGCGCGGCCGAACAGGTCCGCTCGCGCGGCGAGCGCCTGCCCGAGCCGGCGCAGGAGGTCGACGCGCCGTTCAAGGCCCGCAAGCGGGTTGTCGAGGCTGCACTGCAGTCCCCGGGCGAGACGGTCGGCGTTGATGGCAAGGAGGGCTGCGCCGTCCGCCTGCAAGGGGCGCCGCGGGTCCGAGGAGAACGCGCCCTCGGCGAACATCCGCAGGCTGGCTATTGCGAGGCCTTCGGAACGGGCAAGAATGCTTCCGCTTTCCGCCTCGCGATAGCGCCAGCCTGCGCCCGCGCCAGCATCGAGCAGGACGCTCACCGTGACGAGGTCGATCGCCGCGCGTATCCGCTCGTGTGCGGGCTCGGCAGGGAGCCTTGGCAACATGGCGCCCCAGCGATCGATGCCGGCGGCGGAGAAATGCCGCCAGCGGCTGTGCAGCGGGATCGCAAGATCGGGATGGTTCGCGCGCGTGACTTGGGCGACATAGTCGGCCACCCCCTCGAGGCGGCTCTCATCCAAGGTGAAATGGGGCGAGCGCGCTTCGGCGACCCAGCGACGCACCAGGCGGCAGCGCTCACGCACGGCATCGGTTGTGTTCAGCCTTGCCAGCGCCGCCGGTCTTGCGCCGTCGGAACCCGTGGAGGACGAGCGCAGTCCCGACTGCTCTGCGCGCTCCATCGTCCTACTCGTCGAGGCTGCGGCCCGCGGCCTTGCGCCGCGGCAGGCTCTCGTTGCCGCCGAAATAGCCTGCTGCCAGCTTGGCCTCGATTTCCACGCGGGCGTCGTCCGGAATCATCCAGTCCGGGAGCACCACGCGCTCGTCGATGGCGATGCCTTGTCGCACCAGCGCATCGTGTTTCATGTCGCTCATCGACGCGAAGCGGTGGATGCGCGTGATGCCAAGCCAGTGCAGCACGTCAGGCATCAGCTCCTGGAAGCGCATGTCGGGAACCCCCGCCACGCATTCGGTCCGCTGGAAATAGGTCTCCGGCCGGTCGCCGGCCGCCTGACGTTTGCGTGCGTTGTAGACCAGGAACTTGGTGACCTCGCCGAGCGCGCGTCCCTCCTTGCGGTTGTAGACGACGACGCCGACGCCGCCCGCCTGTGCCATCGCGACGCAGACCTCGATGCCGTGCGCGAGATACGGCCGGCAGGTGCAGATGTCGGAGCCGAATACGTCGGAGCCGTTGCATTCGTCATGGACGCGACAGGCGATGGGGGTTGCGGCATCGCCAAGCTTTTGCGGATCGCCGAACAGGTAGATCGTCGTGCCACCGATCGGCGGCAGAAAGACCTTGAGGTCGTTTCGGCGCACGAGATCGGGATACATGCCGCCGGTCTGCTCGTGCAGATCGCGACGCAACGCCGCCTCGCTCACACCGAAACGCGCCGCGATGCCCGGAAGGTACCAGACCGGATCGACCGCGATCTTGACGACGCGCACGCGGCCGGCATCCGTGACCCAGCGGCCATCGCGGCGGATGCGACCGGCCGCAATGGCGGCGCGGATTTCCGGCACGTCGATATGTCCGCGGGTGACGGCGATCGTCGGCCGGATGTCGTGGCCGCGCGCGAGATAGTCGCAAAACGCCTCGCCGACGAGATGCCCCCAGGGGTCGAGGGAGACGATCTTGCCGGCATCGGCCCATTGCGGATGCGGGCCGATGCGTTCGGCGGGCGCCGTGCCGGTCAGGTCGGGGCGATGGTCGCGCGGCAAGGTTCGCGCCGCAATGGCCAGCGCCCGGTAGAGCGAATAGCCGCCGGCATGCGTCCCGATGGCGTTGCGGTGTCCGCGCTTGCCGAGGGTGGCGATCACCGGGCCGCGTTCGGCTGCGGTCGGGGCCCCCCAGCGCAGCTTGGGCGCCACCAGGCTGGTTCCAACCGGCACCAGCGGCGGCGCGTCGACCGCGCTGGCAAATGCAGCGTCGAGTCTTGACTCCATGGCCGAGCCCATGTTCCAACCCTCCATCCCTCCGGTCCTGCGGCACCATGCAACCGCATCCTCGCGCCGCCCGGCACGCACAGGATCGGAAAAAACAATCAGGCTAATGGCACCATCGTCGCCCCGCAAGGGGGCATAGGCGCTTCGGGCGTGACTTCGCGCGCCGCGCGTGGCGGTATTTCCCATTGCGGATCGATTGTCATGCCGGAGCGATGCCTCTAAGCATGGATGACCGCCCGATCGGGCGGGTGCAGGGAGCGGGATGTGGCCAACAAGGATCTGCGGGACTGGATCAGCGGCGTCGATGCGGCAGGCGAATTGAAGGTCATCAGAGGCGCCGAACCCAAAGAGGAGATCGGCGGCATCGTCGACATCTACATGCGCAAGATGGGCAACCCGGCGGTGATGTTCGACGACATCCCGGGCTATCCCAAGGGTCACCGCGTCATCGCCAATATCCTGACCTCGGTGCCGCGCATCAGCGTGGCGCTCGGATTGCCGCCGCAGACGACGGAGATGGAGCTGACCCAGTGGTGGCGCAACTATTTCAAGTATGCGCCCATGCACCCGACCAAGGCGGTCAACGGTGGGCCGCTGCTCGATAACGTGTTCTCGGGCGAGGCCGTCGACATCGGCCGAATCCCGACGCCGGTGTGGCACGAGCACGACGGCGGCCCCTATATCGGCACCGCCTGCCTCGTGGTGATGAAGGACCCGGACTCGGGCTGGGTCAATTACGGCACCTATCGGGTTCAGTCGCACAAGCCGAACGTGGCTTCGGTGATGATGTCGCCAGGCAAGCACGGCCTGATCATCATGCGCAAATATCACGAGCGCGGCGAACCGTGCCCCGTTGCGGTCATCGCCGGCATGCATCCCGCGCTGGTCATGCTCGGCGGTGTCGAAGTCCCCTACGGCAAGAACGAACTGGAAGCCGCGGGCGGCATCCTCGGCGAGCCGATCGAGGTCATCAACATGCCGAAGACCGGCCTGCCGGTGCCGGCCAATTCGGAGATCGCGTTTGAGGGCTTCATCCACCCGGATGACCGAATCCTCGAGGGGCCGCTCGGCGAATGGACCGGCTACTATGCAAGCGGCAGCGCGCCCGAGCCTGCGATCCGCGTCGAGACACTGATGCATCGCAACGATCCGATCCTGATGGGCGCCATTCCAGCGGTGCCGCCGAACGACAACACCTACTATCTCGGCGCCTATCGATGCGGCGCGGTCTGGAACCAGCTCGAAGCGGCAGGCATCCCGGAGGTCAAGGGCGTCTGGGCGCACGAGGCCGGCGGCAGCCGCTTCCTGTTGGTGATATCAATCAAGACCCTGTACGGCGGCCATTCCAAGCAGGCCGCCATGGTCGCGGCCCACTGCCATGCCGGCGCCTACTGCAACCGCTGGACCATCGTCGTGGACGACGACATCGATCCGACCAATTTCAACGACGTGATCTGGGCGATGTGCACGCGCTGCGATCCGCGCACGCAGGTCGACATCATCCACGGCGGATGGAGCTCGGCGCTCGATCCGATGTGCTACGACACCGAGGATGACCGGCGCAATTCACGCGTGATCATCGACGCCTGTATCCCGTTCAACCGCAAGAAGACGTTTCCCATCGTCGCCCGCTCGAGCAAGGCGCTCGACCAGCGCATCCGGGCGAAGTGGGCGAAGGACCTTCCAGCCGGCTTCTGACCGAAGTCGGCCGCGGCTCAGCCGCTCGCGGTCGCGTCGATCGCCTCGGTCACCTGCGCCGGTTGGCCGAGTTCTTGCCCGGCGGCCACGACCGCCTTGACGATGTTGAGGTAGCCGGTGCAACGGCAGATGTGACCGCTCAGTTCGTGGCGCACGGTCGCCGCGTCGGGTCGGCGCAGGCGCAAGAGGATGTCGCGCGCCATGATCAGCATGCCGGGCGTGCAATATCCGCACTGCAGCGCGTGGCTTTCATGAAAATGCCGGCGCAGCACGTCCATGGTGGCGTCGCCGCGCATTCCCTCCAGCGTGACGACCGAGCGCCCGTCGCACATGACGGCAAGCATGAGGCAGGAGCGCGTGGCTTGGCCGTCCACCACCACGGTGCAGGCTCCGCAGGCGCCGTGCTCGCAGCCGAGGTGGGTGGCGGTAAGCCCGCAGCGGTCGCGCAGGAAATCGGCAAGCGACTGCCGCGGCTCGACCTCATCGGCGATCCTTACGCCGTTCAATTCAAGGGTGACGGACGTCATTGGGCTTGCATGTCCCGTACGGCGCGAAGAATGGTCGCGGTGTGCAGCCGGCGCTGGTAGGAATCGGCGTCGGGTACAAGGTCATCGAGATCGGCGGCGATCGCAGCCCGCAAGTCGTCGCCGCGCTTGCCGGCACGGACTTCGATGGCAACGTTCGGGAGCTGGCGCGCGCGCGGGCCGGCGGCGCCGAGCACGACCGAACAGGGACCGTCGCGCCCGTGCGATACGACGACGGCGAGCGATTGCGCGAAGGCCCCGCTCTTGCGTGCAACCTTGGCAACTCCCCAGCGCAGCGGCGCCTGCGGTGTCGGCACGTCGAAACCCATGATGATGTCGCCGGAGGACAGCGTCGTCTCGAACGGCCCGCGGATGAAGTCTGCCACCTTTTGGACGCGCACGCCGTTGCGGCCGACGACGCGCACGCTGGCCTCGAGCGCGACGAGGCAGCATGGCCAGTCGGCAGCAGGATCGGCCAGCGCCACGCTGCCGCCTACGGTGCCGTGATTGCGGATCGCGCGATAGGAGATCTGGCCTGCCACGCGCCGCAGCAGGCCGGAAAAGGCGTCCGGCACCTTGCCGTCCTCGATCGCGGCATGGGTGGTGAGGGCACCGATCCAGACGCTGTCGGGGGTGCGCGTCACCGCCTTCAGGTCGGCGAGCCGGCTGATGTCGACCAACAGATCAACGAAGGCCACTCGCAGGCTCAGCATGGGCAGGAGCGACTGGCCGCCGGCGATCGCCGCGGTGGTGATGCCCCGCCGGCCGAGCGCCACGCTTGCCTCCGCCACCGACTTTGGTCGCAGATAGTCGAACGGCGCGGGCTTCATGCGGCGGCGTCCTTGCCGCGCCGGGCACGTTCGATCGCTTCCGAGACGCGCCGCGGAGTGAGCGGCGTTTCGTTGAAGCTGGCGCGAATGCCGCGGAAGGCATCGGCAATGGCGTTGGCGAGCACGGCCGGCGGGGCGATGGCGCCACCCTCGCCGAGACCCTTGACGCCGTATTCGGTGGCGCGCGCCGGCGTAATCAAATGCGCGAGGCGAATGTCGGGGATCTCGGGCGCGCAGGGCACCATGTAGTCGGCAAACGTGGTGGCGAGCGGCTGCCCGAGCTCGTCGTAGGGAATTTCCTCGTACAGCGCCGTGCCGATGCCCTGCGCGATCCCCCCGATCACTTGGCCGTCCACGATCATGGGATTGATCATGGTGCCGCAGTCCTCGCTCACGGCGTAGTCGAGGATTTCAACCTCGCCGGTGTCGGGCTCGACCGCGACGACAGCCGCATGCGTCCCGTAGGCAAAGACGCCGCCGGTCTCGGCGGGCTCGTAGGTCGCTGTCGCATCGAGCAGCGGGTCCATGCCTGCGGGCAGATGCTCCTGGCGCACGTTGGCCGCATACGCGATCTCGGCAAAGCTCACCGCCCCGGATGGGCCGAGCACCGAGCCGCCCAGGATGCGCGTGTTGGCGACGTCGGTCTGCAGCAGATGCGCGCCGATCCGCTGAATCTTCTCGATCAGCATGCGGCACGATCGGGCGACGGCCCCGCCGGCAAAGACGATTGAACGGGAGGCGAAGGTGCCGAAACCGAACGGCGCCGTGGCGGTATCGCCGTAGCGAACGGAAATGCGGGCAGGATCGATCGACAACTCGTGTGCGGCGATCTGCGCCAGCGTCGTTTCGTGGCCCTGGCCGTGGTTCTGCACGCCGACGTGAATGATCACGGAGCCGTCCGGCAGCATTCGCGCGGTCGCCGATTCGTAGCCCGGCACGACGCGCGACTTGCGCTTGACCCATTCCACCTGGCCGTGGCCGCTCTGCTCCGTGTAGAAGGCAAAACCCACGCCGATGACGCGACCGTCGGGCTCGCCTTTCTCCTGGCGCTTGCGGATCGCCGGCAGATCGATCATGTCGCGCGCGGTGTCGAGGCAGGCGACGTAATCGCCGGTATCGAGCCGCATGCCCGCGGCCGTCTGGTAAGGAAGTTCGGCCGCCGTCACGATGTTTTGGCGCCGCAGGTCGAACGGCTCGCGGCCGAGTTCGCGCGCCACCTCGTCGACCAGCCGCTCGATGGCAAAGCAGGCCCCCGGCCGCGCCACCCCCCGGTAAGGGCCCATGGGCGCCTTGTTGGTGGCGACCGTGTAGGTGTTGAGCTTGAGATGGCGGATGCGGTACGGGCCGGTCAGGTTGCGCGAGGCCATGCTCGCTTCCATGAACGCACCCGTCGGCCACAGCGCGTATGCGCCCGCATCGATATAGACGTCGCCCTCGATTCCGAGCAGCGTGCCATCCTGATCGGCCGAGATGGTCAGATCGTAGGTATGATCGCGGGCGTGCACCGAGGCGAGCAGATGTTCGCGGCGATCCTCGATCCAGCGCACCGGATGGCCGACCTTCATGGCGATCGCGGCGACCGCGATGTCCTCCGGCATCAGCCGATTCTTGCCGCCGAAACCGCCGCCGACGTCGGGCGCAATCACCCGTACCTTGTGCTCGGGAAGCCCGAGCGCCCGCGCAAGCCCGAGCCGCATGACGTGACCGCCCTGGGTCGAGAGATAGACCACGAGCTCGTCGTTGCGGTGATCCCAATGGGCGAGCACGCCGCGGCATTCGAGCGAAACGGTCGCCTGCCGGTGCATGCGAAAGCTCCGGCGCAGTCTGATCGGCGCGGCCGCGAGCTGAGCAGGATTGCCTTCCTCTACCGTGCTGGTGATGTAGGCGTTGTCGGGCCAGGACTCGAACACGCGCGGGCTGTCCGGGCGCATCGCGGCGACGCAATCGACCACCGCCGGCAGTTCCTCGAGATCGACGGTGACGCGATCCGCCACGTCCTCGGCCAGCGCGCGCGTCGGTTGCATGCAGGCGGCGATCGCCTGGCCGGCATAGCGGACGCGGTCGTCGGCGAGCGCGGGGTAGGGGCTGTGCCGATGCGCGGCGAGCTCCGGTCCGGCCTCCAAGATATGCAGCGGTCCGATGTCGGCGAGCGTGAAAACGCAGTCGGCCAGTTCCGGCGGCTTGACGATCTGCCGCACGCGGGCGCTCGCCATCTGGCTGCGGACGAAGGCGATGTCCTGCGTGCCAGGCAGGCGAAGATCGGCAATGAACATGGCGTGGCCGAGCAGGTGCCGGGCATCCTCCTTGCGCAGCAGGCTTGCACCGATCCAACCGTCAGCGGGCGGATGATCGGCCATGTCACGTCACTCTGCTCAATGTGGGCTCTGCGGCCGCGCTCCCTTAGCATCGGGACGGCGCGCCGCACAAGCGGGCCGCGCACGAGGCTAAATCAGCCGAGGATGCAGCGGCAGTCCGAGAAAGTACTGGCCGATCGCCTCGAACACGGCAAGATGTGATTGCACCTGCTGGGAGACCGTGTGGATGTCGCGGAACCTGCGCTCGAAAGGGTTGCTCTCGAAGATCGCAGTAGCGCCGGCGGCGTGATAGACCGTGTCCACAACCTGGCGCGCGAGATAGGAGGCATGGCTCGAAGCCATGCGCAACTGAATGCGCTGTTCGACGGTGATGCCGGTGCCCTGTGCGCCCTCCCAGATTTGGGCGAGCGCGTGATGCAGGAATACGCGCGCAGTGGCCAGTTGGCTCTCCGCCATGCCGATCTGCGATTGGATCACGGCGTTGTCGCGCAACAGGGCCTTGGCGCCATAGGGGGTCTTGCCCTTGGCCAGTTCGACGAACGCATCGAGTGCGCTGCGGGCGATGCCGAGCGCGATGCTGCCGAAGCTCGCCCCGAAGAGCTGGAACACGGTGAACTGGTAGAGCGGCCCGCGCTCGCGCCGCTCTGCCGGGTTGCGTCCGAAGGCGGTCATGGTGCGTCGTTCTGGCACGAATACGTCGCGGGCCGTATATGAATCGCTGCCTGTGCCCTTCAGTCCCATGACGTGCCAGACGTCGTGCATCGTGACGCTGCTTTTCGGAAAGATCAGCGAGCGCTCGACCGGCATGCCGTTGCCGTCGATCCGGGGTGTGCCGTCGGGCTCGAACACGGGGCAGTGGGCGGCCATCCATGTGGCGTGGCGGCTGCCGCTTGCAAATTGCCAGGTGCCGCTCACGCGGAAGCCGCCCGGCACGGCGACCGCACGGCCGCTCGCGCTCGGCGGCCCGACCGCCAGGATTGCACGGCGGTCAGTGGCGAAGATTTCGCGCGCCGCGTCGCGGTCGAGAGAGGCGCTCATGGTCGAGGCGACCGAGGTCTGCGCGACGCACCAGGCCGTGCTGGCGTCGGCCTTGGCGAGTTCTTCCACCGCCTGCACGAAGACGAGCGGCGCGACTTCCAAACCGCCGAGCGAGCGCGGCAGCATCATCCGGAACAGGCCGACCTCGTGCAGCGCGTCCACCACCTCGGCGGTTAGTTCGCGGCTCTCCTCGATGCGGGGCGCTGCCGCTGCAAGCAGCGGCGCGAGCGCACGCGCCCGTTCGATCGGATCGCCTCCCGTGCCGGCGGGGGCCATTGCCGAGCCGGTCCGGTCCTGTCCGCTGTCCGTCATTGCCATGGCGTCGCCGCCCGCGTTCCATCCCGCCGTCGTGGACCTCCGCCTTGCATGGGATGTCGCGGCGGTGCCCGATGAAGCCATGATATCAGGGGCTGTCGGCGTTCCTATGTGGCGATTTTCCGACACCTTTGCGAATTTCGGCGGGTCGAGGCCGTCCTTCTGCGCCAAGAGGCGAGCCCCGACTTGCCCGTTGCGGTACAGTCGTGGCCGCAGCGTTTGATGTTTTGCCCATGCTCACCTCAGCGATTGCCGTCCTTTCGCTCACAGTCTGGCTCATCCTGTTGGGCGGCCGGGGCCGTTTCTGGCTTTGCCGGGAGCGCGACGACCGGACCACGCCACCGCCGCCGGCGCGCTGGCCGCGCGTGACGGCCGTGGTCCCGGCCCGCAACGAGGCCGAATGCATTGCCGAAAGCATCGGCTCGCTCGCCCGGCAGGATTATCCCGGTCCGTTCGCCATCGTGCTCGTCGATGACGACAGCGATGACGGCACCGCCGACATCGCGCGTCGCGCCGGCGCCGCGCTGCCGGAGGACCGATCCCTTCGCATCGTCGCAAGCCGCGGCCTCGCGCCCGGCTGGACCGGCAAGCTCTGGGCGCTGAAACAAGGCGTCGACGCCGCGCGGGCCGCGCCGGAGCCGCCCGATTACCTGTTGCTGACCGATGCCGACATCGTGCATAGCACCGATTCGGTTCGTGCACTCGTGGCACGGGCTGAAAGCGGCGGCTACGTCCTCACCTCGCTGATGGCTGAGTTGCGCTGCGAGAGTTGGGCTGAACGCTGCCACATTCCGGCCTTCGTCTTCTTCTTCCAGATGCTGTTTCCCTTCGCCTGGGTGAACACGCCGGCGCGCCGGACGGCGGCCGCAGCCGGAGGCTGTATGCTGGCGCGGGCCGACGCGCTGGAGCGTGCGGGCGGCATCGAGAGCATTCGCGGCGCGCTGATCGACGATTGTTCGCTTGCAGCAAGGATGAAGGCCACAGGCCCGATCTGGCTCGGCCTCACCCGGCGCGTGCGCAGCATCCGCCGTTATGATTGGAGCGATATCAGGCAAATGATCGCGCGCTCCGCCTATGCCCAACTCCGGTATTCGCCCATGCTTTTGGCGGCCACCACATTCGGCATGACGCTCACCTATCTCGCAGGCCCGCTTCTCGCCCTGTCCGGAGAGGGAACGGCGCGCGCGCTCGGTGCATTGACCTGGGCGCTGATGACGCTCGCGTTCCAGCCGATGTTGCGGTTCTATCGCCTTTCGCCCTGGTGGGGCTTGGCCATGCCGGCCATCGCGCTCGCCTACATGCTATATACGCTTGACTCCGCCTATCGGCATGCGCGCGGCGCGGGGGGATATTGGAAGGGACGCGTGCAGGCCAACGCATCGAATCCATGAGCAAGGACGCTTCTCAACTGCGCTCTGGCAAAGGCTCCGGCGACGAGAACTTCCCGGTGGCCTCATGGTTGATCGCGGCCAGGCATCGGCGGCCGATCCTGGCATTCTACGAATTTGTGCGCATTGCCGATGACATTGCCGACCACGCCGCGCTCACCGAAGCCGAGAAGCTTGACCATCTCGACGACCTGGAACAGACCCTGCTCGGCCACAACGATCGCAACCCTTCAGGTGTTGCGCTGCGTCAGGCGCTCAAGGAGCGCGCACTCTCGCCGCAGCATGCACAGGACCTGCTGCACGCGTTCCGACAGGACGTCACCAAGCGCCGGTATCTCAACTGGGACGAACTGATCGACTATTGCCGCTATTCGGCGATGCCCGTCGGTCGCTTCGTGCTCGACGTGCATGGCGAGAGCCGCGCCACGTGGCCCGCCGCCGACCGCGTTTGTGCCGTGCTGCAGATCATCAATCACCTGCAGGACTGCGTCGCTGATTACCGCAATCTCGACCGGGTCTATGTACCGCTCGATGCGCTTACGGCGACGGGGGCCCGGGTGGAGGACCTCGACGCGCCGCGCGCGAGCCCGGCGTTGCGCGCCTGTCTGCGCGGCCTGGCCGAGCGCACCGAAGCGCTGTTGGACGAAGGGTTGGCGTTGCCTGGTCAGGTGTGCGATCGCCGGCTCGCCCTCGAATTGTCGGCCATCGTCACGCTGGCGCGTTACTTCCTGGGCCTGCTGCGGCGGCGCGATCCGCTGAGCGAGCGGGTGCGCCTCGGCAAGTTCGGGGTCGCCGCCGTGGGCGCGCTCGGCGCCGTCAAGGGTCTGCTGCAACGCGCCACCGGGACAGCCGCCGCAAGTCGAACGCAAGCCGATGCACGACGTCACCACCCCCACTGAGGCAGAGGCCGTCAACGCCCCGAGACGGGCGGCGGGCAGCTCGTTCTACACCGCGATGCGGATCCTTCCGCGCGCGCAGCGCGAGGCGATGTTCGAAATCTATTCGTTTTGCCGCCTGGTCGACGACATCGCCGATTCCGACGAGCCGCGATCGGAGCGGTTGTGGCGGCTTGCGCAATGGCGTCAGCAGATCGCAGCCCTCTACGGCGGACAGGTGCCGGATCATCTGCGGGCGCTGGCCGCGGTCGTGCAGCGATACGGCCTGCGCCAGGAGGATTTTCTCGCGGTGATCGAAGGCATGGAAATGGACGCGGCGCAGGACATCCGCGCGCCCGATTGGAGTACGCTCGACCTCTATTGCGATCGGGTCGCCAGCGCCGTCGGGCGGCTCTCCGTGCGCGTGTTTGGCCTTGGCGAGCAGGACGGAATTGCGCTTGCCCACCACCTCGGCCGCGCGCTGCAACTCACCAATATCCTGCGCGATCTCGACGAAGACGCCGAGATTGGGCGGCTCTACCTGCCGCAGGACGTGCTGCGCGAGGTCGGCATCATCGTCAGCGAGCCGAAGGCGGTGCTGGCGAGCCCGCTGCTGCCCTTGGTGTGCGAGGCGGTGGTCAAGCGCGCGCGCATGCATTTCCGCGACGCCGACGAGATCATGGCCCGCAACCCGCGGCGAATCGTGCGCGCGCCGAAGATCATGCAGGAAGTCTATCGCTCCATGCTGGACGGCATGGTTGCGCGCGGCTGGGCGCCGCCGCGCGCGCGCGTGCATGTCAGCGGGCTGCGGCTGTCGTGGATTGCCCTGCAGTACGCGATCCTGTAATGGCGCGCACGGTCCACATTGTCGGCGCAGGCCTGGCCGGGCTTGCAGCCGCGGTCCGGCTCACCGGATGCGCCATCCGCATCGTCCTGCACGAGGCGACGGCGCATCCGGGAGGCCGCTGCCGCTCCTATTTCGACCGCGGCGTCGGCATGGAGATCGACAACGGCAATCACTTGGTCCTGTCGGGAAATCGTTCGGTCGTTGATTTCGCGCGCGCCATCGGCAGCGGCGGGCGGCTCGTCGGCCCCCCCACGGCGGACTATCCGTTCGTCGATCTCGCTTCGGGAGAGCGCTGGACGCTGCGCATCAATGACGGCCTGCCCGTCTGGATGTTCCGTGCCGCGCGGCGCGTGCCCGGCACGCGGCTTGCGGAATACCTGCGTCTTGTCCGCATGTTGCGTGTGCGCGCGGACGCACCGCTGGAAAACGTCCTGCCCTGCGCGGGCCCCCTGTATCAGCGCCTGCTGCAGCCGGTGCTGCTTGCCGCGCTCAACATCGATCCGCCTCAAGGCTCGGCCTTGCTGGCCTCGACCGTCATGCGCGAGACGCTGGCGCGGGGCGGGGCCGCCTGCCGGCCGCTGATCGCGCGTGAAGGCTTGAGCCGCGTGTTCATCGAGCCGGCACTTGCGCTCCTGCGCGCGCGCGGCGCCGAGCTGCGGCTGGAACACGAATTGCGGGCCTTGCGGTTTGCCGACGCGCGGGTTGCGGAGCTCGACTTCGGCAACGACGCCGCAACCCTGGGTGAGGAAGACACCGTCATCCTGGCGGTTCCTCCCCATGCGGCGACCGCGCTCGTGCCGGGCTTGAGTGCGCCCCGGTCCTACCGAAGCATTGCCAACGCCCACTTCCGGATCGATCCGCCCGCCGGCATGCCGCCAATGATCGGCGTGCTCAACGGCACGGCGGAATGGATCTTCGCTTTTCCCGGACGGCTCTCCGTAACGGTGAGCAACGCCGACCGCCTGATGGATGTTCCACGCGCCAAACTTGTCGAAGCCATCTGGGCGGACGTGGCCAAGGTTGCGGGAATTGCGGCCAGCCTGCCGCCGTGGCAGATCGTGCGCGAACGGCGCGCGACCTTTGCCGCCACGCCCGAGGAAAACGCAAGGCGGCCCGGTGCGCGCACCCAGTGGTCCAACCTGTTCCTGGCCGGGGACTGGACGGCGACCGGACTTCCCGCGACGCTCGAGAGCGCGGTCCGGTCGGGCAACCGTGCCGCCGATCTTGTCGCCGGTCCGCTCAAAGGTTCTGCATGACGTTCGATCGTTCCAAGCTTGACCTGCACATTGCCGCGGCAACGCACGCGCTCATGGACAGCCAGCGGCCCGACGGCCATTGGGTGTTCGAGCTCGAGGCGGACGCCACGATCCCGGCCGAATACGTGCTGCTGCGGCACTATCTCGGCGAGCCGATCGATGCCGAGCTGGAGCGCAAGATCGGCGCCTATCTGCGTCGTATCCAGGGCGGGCACGGCGGCTGGCCGTTGTTCCGCGACGGCGACTTCGACATGAGCGCGACCGTGAAGGCCTATTTCGCGCTCAAGACCATCGGCGACTCGATCGATGCGCCGCACATGGCGCAGGCCCGTGATGCGGTTCTTGCACGCGGCGGCGCCGCCTCCTGCAACGTCTTCACCCGCATCATGCTCGCGCTCTTCGGCTTCGTTCCCTGGCGCGCGGTGCCGGTCATGCCGGTCGAGATCATGCTGCTGCCGCGCTGGTTTCCCTTCCACCTGGAAAAGATCTCGTACTGGAGCCGCACCGTCATCGTTCCGCTGCTGGTGCTGATGGCGCTGAAACCGCGGGCGCGCAATCCGAAGGGAATCCGTATCGACGAACTGTTCGTCGACCCGCCCGACACGCTCGGCCCGGCGCCGAAGGCGCCGCAGCAGAAGGCATCCTGGTTCTGGTTCTTCCGCGGCATCGATCACGTCCTGCGCGCGCTCGAGCCGCTGTTTCCCAACGCCACAAGGCGGCGCGCCATCGAACGCGCGGTGGCCTGGGTCGGCGAACGGCTCAACGGCGAGGACGGTCTTGGCGCCATCTTTCCGGCCATGGCCAACAGCGTGATGATGTTCGATGCGCTCGGCTATGCAGAGGATCATCCGCAGCGCGCCATTGCCCGCCGCTCGATCGAGAAGCTCCTGGTCGTGCATCCGCACGAGGCCTACTGCCAGCCCTGCGTCTCACCGGTCTGGGACACGGGGCTTGCCTGCCATGCGCTGCTGGAAGCCGGCGACCGGGAGGCGCTGCAACGGGTCCGCAAGGGCCTTCAGTGGCTTGAGCAGAAGCAGGTGCTCGCGGTCGAGGGAGACTGGATCGCGCGACGACCCGGAGTGCGTCCGGGCGGCTGGGCGTTTCAATACGCCAATCCGCACTATCCCGATGTGGACGATACCGCCGTGGTGGCCATGGCCATGGACCGGGCGCGGGGATTGCAGCCCGGCGTCGATTACCGCGAGGCGATCGCCCGCGCGCGCGAATGGATTGTCGGCGTGCAGAGCGGCAACGGCGGCTGGGGCGCCTTCGATGCCGATAACGAATATTATTATCTCAACAACATTCCATTCGCCGATCACGGTGCCCTGCTTGACCCGCCCACCGAGGACGTCACCGCGCGCTGTCTGTCGATGCTGGTGCAGCTCGGCGAAACGCCGCAATCGTCCCCTGCCGTGGCGGCCGCGATCGACTACCTCAAGCGCACCCAGCGTCACGACGGCAGTTGGTACGGTCGTTGGGGGATGAACTACATCTACGGCACCTGGTCGGTGCTGTGCGCGCTGAACATCGCCGGTGTCGATCACGATGCCATCGAGATGCGCAAGGCGGCGGCGTGGCTGATCTCGATCCAGAACACCGACGGCGGCTGGGGCGAGGACGGATCGAGCTACAAGCTCGACTACCACGGACACGAGCCGGCACCGAGCACCCCCTCGCAGACCGCTTGGGCGCTGCTTGGTTTGATGGCGACCGGCGACGTGCATCATCCTGCGGTGGCGCGCGGGATCGACTATCTCGCGCGCACGCAGGGGCGCGACGGGCTGTGGGAGGAGGAGCGCTATACGGCGACCGGGTTTCCGCGCGTGTTCTATTTGCGCTACCACGGCTATCGCAAATACTTCCCGCTCTGGGCCATGGCCCGCTACCGCAATCTCCTTGCGGGCAATGACCGCAGGGTTCGCTTCGGCATGTAGGCTGCTGCGGCGACCAGGCGCATTCGACGCCGAACCGGCGCGGCGCAAAGTCACGGTCGCAGCGGCTTGAGCTTCGCCTTCTGCTCGTCGCTGAGCTGACCGTAGAAATCGTTGAGTGCGAGCGCGACGTTGGCCGCCGCAAAGACGACGGCGGTCAACCGGTCAGCGGCGGCGTCGAGCCGCGCGACCGGTGTGGCCGGAGGCGCGCTCATGCACGAGGCAAGGAGCAGTTGGCCCATCTCCATCGCCGTCTTTTGGAGGACTTCGAGGCTCGCGCGCTGTGCCTCCGTCGGGCGCAGCGCCTGTGCGATCTGGCGGATCGGCCAATCGGGTGCGGGCGGCATACCGCACAGACGAGCGATCTGCGCCTGATTGGGCGCCGCGGCGGTCTGCGCCGCCGGCCGCGGGTCTGCGACGGGGGCCTCGACCAGGAACTGCCTGCGCTGATCGTCGCTGAGCGTGTCGTAGAATTCGGCGAGCGGGCCGCGCACGAGGGAAAGGGCCTCTTGCACGGCCCAGAGCTGGTTCTGCATCGCGCGCAATCGTTCCACCGGGCCGAGGGTCGCTTCGTCCCGGCAGGTCGCGCGCAGCGTCGCCACCGCCTGGCTCACCGCGGTGCGGAGCCGGTCGAGGGCCAACCGCTGGGCGCGCGTGGTGTTGACCGACAGCACGATCTCGCTTGCCGGCCAATCGGGGGCCGTCGGACTCGCCGCGGCGCAGGTTCCGAGCGCAGGCGCCGTGTCGGAGCGCGCGGCGCTTGCATCGGTTCCCTGGGCGTGTGCCATGTCGACCCGCCTTGCCTGGGGCGTCGTCTCGCCCCAAACGAACATCGAGCCGAGCACGTCGGCGATGCCGTGCGCGCGGAAGCGGCGGTCGTAGCTCGTCGGCCAGAGCGAATAGCCGATCGCATCCTCGAAGGCGGTGGGCCACAGTGCAGGGACGACGAGGCCGAGTTTGGACGGCTCGCGTGCGGGCCGGTTGGGCTCGGCCGTTGAGGCCATGCCAGCCCGCGGCCGCACGTCTTCGCCGGGCGCCAACGCCGCGCTGCGCGCGGCCGGGGCGGCCGCCGCCGGTGTCGCGGCGGACGCACCGCGGGGGGGTGAGGTGCGGATGGCCATTGGCGCGGCGCCACGCGGCCGTGCCGCGGCGGCCGGCGGGCGCGCCGGCTGCGGTGCGACCCGTTGGCGCGGATCGAGTTGCCGGCCGATTCGGTCAACCGTGCCGAAAATCGCGCCGAGGGGCCTGCGCAGGATGCCGAACATGTCGGCCGGCAGGTTTCCCGCCTGGGCGGCCAGCGGCTGCGGCCATACCAGGCCGACCATGGCCAAGGTCAGGACCACGGTCGCACGCCGACGAACGGTCCTGTTCTCGGTCCGCGCCATGATCCCTCGATGACGGACGGGTGTTGCCATAATGCTACAACGCCGCACTGGAACACAGGGTCCCGCCGTACAAAAAATTATACATCACGACCGCCGCTCGGGCCCTATCAAATTCGCCGCCATCCCACAGCGGCGAGAGCCGACCCATCTGGATCGCTGCATTTGACTCATATAGTTTCCATCGCGCCGAGGAGCGGGAAGGGAAGCCAGTGTCGACAGCCCAAGCCGACCAGCGGGATGCCGGACCGGCAGCCTCTCCGCCGCCGCGCAAGCTGCACAACCTGGCCTACGGGCTCGAGCGCATCGGGCTTATCCCGCTGCGCGCGCCTGTACTCTCGGCGCTGGTGCTGCTTGCGCTTTGCATTGCCGCCGGATTTGGCGCCTTGCGCCTGAAGGTCGACGACTCTCTCAGCCAGCTTTTCCGCTCGGATACCGCCGAGTTTCGTCAGTTCGAGGAGGTGACGCGCCGGTTTCCCTCCACCGAGTTCGACGTTTTGATCGTCATCGAGGGACCGACGCTGCTCAAGCGCGAGTCGGTTGAAAAATTCCGCGATCTGGTCACCGACCTGCAGCTCATCGACGGCGTGCGCGGACTCATCTCGATGTTCTCCGCCCGACAGCCGCCGGAGGGCGGAAAACTTCCCGCCCCGCTGTTTCCGGAGGAACTGCCGGAGGGGGCCGAGTATGACCAGCTCGTGCAGCGCGTGCTCACGAACGAGATCATCCGCGGCAAGCTCCTGTCGGAGGACGGCACGCTTGCCCTTGTGGTTCTGGCGCTCGACCCCGCGATCGTCGGCAGCCGCGGACTAAACGACACCGTCGGCGAAATCCGCAAGCTCATGCAGGAGAACCTCGGCTCGACCGGTCTCCTCGCTCAGCTCTCCGGCGTGCCGGTGATGCAGCTCGAAATCCGCAACGCGGTCGAGCGCGACCGGCTGCTCTACAACACCATCGGCTTCCTCGCCGGCTGCTTGATTGCGATTGCCTTCTTCCGCCGCGTCTCGTTCATGATCATTGCCGCCGCCCCGCCCCTGATCGCGATACTGCTTTCGCTTGGCGCACTCGGCTGGCTCGACTTTCGCCTCAACATGTTCCTGAACGTGATGACACCGCTGATCATGGTGATCAGCTTTTCCGACAGCATGCAGCTCACGTTTGCCGCGCGCGACCGGTTGATTGCCGGCGAGGACAAGTACCAGGCGTTCCGCAATTCGGTGCTCATCGTCGGTCCCGCCTGCGTACTGACCCACGGCACGGCAGCGTTATCATTCATCGCGCTGCAGTTCTCGACCTCCGACCTGATCCGGACCTTCGGCCAAGCCGGCCTGCTTGCAACGGTCGTGGCGCTGATCGGAGTGCTTTCGCTCGTGCCGCTGCTCGGCGTCCTGTTGGTGCGCAAGGAGGCGACCTTCGCCGCCCGGATCAAGGGCGCCGACATCGGCGTCGATTGGCTGCGCCGGTTCTGCCGCTGGGTGGCGGTGCGAATGGTGAGCCGGCCCGGTCTCTACAGCCTCATCAGCGTGCTGGTGGTCGGCACGCTTGCGGCGATCTATGCCAATCTCGAACCGCGTTACCGGCTTGCCGATCAGGTGCCCGACAAGCGCCAGGCGGTCGAGGCCAGCGGCCGGCTCGACGCCAAGCTCACCGGTGCGAACCCGATCGACGTGCTGATTCAGTTTCCGCGGGGCGCGAGTCTGTACGCGCCGCAGACCCTTGCCACCATTGCGGCGGTGCATTCGATCGTCGAGAAGCAGGCCGGCGTCGGCAATGTCTGGTCGCTCGATTCGCTGCGGCGCTGGCTTGCCGAACGAGCCGGCAGGACCGACGTCGAGACGCTCAAGCAGTACGTGGATATTCTTCCCAAGCACCTGACACGGCGGTTCATCTCCGAGGATCAGGATGCCGTCGTGATTTCCGGGCGCATTCCCGACGTCGACGCCAGCCGGCTGCTGCCGGTGATCGAGAAGCTCGAGAAGGAGCTGGATTCGGTGCGCCGCCAGTATCCCGGCTACGAAATCTCGGTGACCGGCCTTGCGGCGATCGCGGCGCGCAACAGCGCCAACATGATCGGCCGGCTCAATTACGCGCTGACGATCGAGATCCTGTTTGTGGCGGCTTTCATCGGGCTTGCCTTCCGGTCGTTCGCGGTGATGCTCGCCAGCATCCTGCCCGGCATCTTTCCGGTGGTTCTGGCCGGCACCGTGCTCTGGTGGATGGGCGAGGGCCTGCAGTTTGCGAGCGTGGTGGCGCTCGTGGTCTCATTCGGTCTCGGACTGAGCGCGACCATTCATTTCCTCAACCGGCTCAGACTCGAAGACCGGCCCGAGAACGACCCGGGTATCGGCGTGGAGCGGGCCACGATCCTGGTCGGACCGGCGCTGATCCTGACCTCGGTAGTGCTGGCCTGCGGGCTTGCGGTCATGGTCCTGTCGGACCTGCCGTCGCTGAGACTGTTCGGATGGCTGAGCGCCTTTGCCATGCTGTCGGCCCTGACAGCGGACCTGTTGATCCTGCGGCCTACGGCCATGTTCCTCTATCAACTGGTGCGGCGCGCCGGCGGGCGGCCGATGGCGGCCCGATAGTCGCGGCTTCCCGCGATCAGCGGCCGGCGCGCGCGAGCGATATCGCCACTTCCGAAATTTCGCTGCCCGGCGACTTGATCGAGACCCGCTGTTGATTGCCGCGTGTGCTGAGCGACAGCGTTGCGGTGAAGCCGACGCTGTTGGCCACCGCCTGGATGTGGCTGTTGGTCGAGCGCCCCGTCAACGAGCCGAAGACCTGGCGGGTCGTTTCGTTCCATGTGCCGGTGATATTGCCGCCGCCGTCGTGGGTGATGTCGCTTTGCAGCTCGAACTTGTAGCTGTCGCTGGCGCATCGAAGCTCAAGCCGAAGGCCATTGCCGTTGTCGCTCGACACGTAGCGGCCGCGGCAGCGGATGCGCTCGCGCGTTCCGTCCTGCACGGTGATGCTGCCGGAGCCCGACCAGCTCCCGGTGAAATGGACAAACTGGCTTTCCGCCTGGGCCGGCGCCGTGCCGGTAGACAGGACGAGCACCAGGACTGACGCGAAAGTGGCGGCCGCCAATGCGTTCATGGCTGATGTGACAACGCGGTCGTAGGCCGGTGCGGAAGGGCCCACCTGCGTTCCTCTGGCTGGAGTTGCCGAATGCGCAACGCGACGACAAACTAACACAATCGAGCAAAATTGCGTCTAGGCGGCGGTGGCCTGCTTGGCGCGCGCCTTGTTTTCCCGGATTTCAGCAAGCTTCTGCTCGACATGGCGGGAAAACACGTATTGTGCCGGGCGCTGGCGATCGAGCTTGATCTCCGGCGCCATGGCGCCCTCCGTGCGCACGCCGCGCAGACCCACCGCGAGCGCCTTGAGCGGGTGCCGCAACGTATCGCGGATGGCCGTTGCCTCGTAGCCGCTGTGCACCATGCAGTCGGCGCACTTCTCGTAGTTGCCGGTGCCGTAGGCATCCCAGTCGGTTTCTTCCATCAGTTCCTTGAAGGTCTTGGCGTAGCCCTCGCCGAGCAGATAGCAGGGGCGTTGCCAGCCGAACACCGTCCGGGTCGGATTGCCCCAGGGCGTACAGTGATACTCCTGATTGCCGGCCAAGAAGTCGAGGAACAGGCTGGACTGGCTGAAGGACCACTTCTTGCCGCCCCTGCCGCGGCGGAAAATCTCGCGGAAAAGCTGCTTGGTCTTGCCGCGATTGAGAAAATGCTGCTGATCCGGCGCCCGCTCATAGGCATAGCCCGGTGAGACCGTGATGCCGTCGACGCCGAGTTCCATCACGGTGTCAAAGAACCGGGCCACCCGCTCGGGCTCGGCGGTGTTGAACAGCGTGCAGTTGATATTGCAGCGGAAACCACGCGCCTTGGCCGCTTTGATGGCGGCCACGGCGCGATCATAGACCCCGGTCTGGCATACCGACTTGTCGTGGTCTTCCTTGTCGCCGTCGAGATGCACCGACCAGACGAAATAGGGGCTCGGCTCGTAGTCCCCCATCTTCTTTTCCATCAGCAGCGCATTGGTGCACAGATAGACGAATTTCCTGCGCGCGATGATGCCCTTGACGATCGCGGGCAGTTCCCGGTGCAGCAGCGGCTCGCCGCCGGCAATGGACACCACCGGGGCGCCGCATTCGTCGACCGCGCGCAAGGCGTCTTCGACCGACAGGCGCTGGTTGAGAATCTCGTCGGGGTAGTCGATCTTGCCGCAGCCGGCGCAGGCCAGATTGCAGCGGAACAGCGGCTCAAGCATGAGCACAAGCGGGTAGCGTTTGCGCCCGGCCAGGGTCTGGCGGATCAGGTAGCTGCCCACGTGAAGCTTCTGCAGCAGGGGTATACCCACGACAAATATCCGTGTTCGGTTGAGACGATGGCCGCCGACCGCCGAGCGCCTGAAACAGCCCGCCCCGGTCGGGGGTACCGCGAACATCCTCGGCCGCCCAGCCAAGGCGAGGACCGCTTCAGCGGCCCGAGCCCGTCGATATCTACCATTTTGCTGCGCGCGCGCAATGCCGACCGGGCAATTATGCCAGAACCAACGTGAAATCTGCGCCCTTGGCACCGGACCGCCGGCCGATCAACGTCGCAGGCCCGGGTCGGGTTCGGCCGGCAGGCAAAATCAGCGGGCGCATTAGACGAAGGTCGAGCCTGTGCGGTAAGGCCGCGGCAGGCCCGGGCGACGGCACGAAACTTGTGGTGGGGCGTATTCATTGCTACGGCCAAGCGTCCAAACTGATTCCCTCCCCCATATGGCGGAGCCGGGGAACGTCATGGCATTGCCTTGTTCCGATCCCATTGAGGCAGGCTCTGGCGCCCAATGTCAGTGAACCGGGCCGGGTTGGAACGATATGGTCATGACGATGCTGCCGGCTGAGCACGCCACGGAAAGTTGATTTGCGATGTTGATCAGCCTTGTTCGCCGCGTCGTCGCGTTCTGCAGCCGATTCCCTTGGCCGGTGGCGGGCGTCGCGATTATGCTGGCCGGCGCATGTGCCGCCTATGCGGCAACGAATTTCGCCATCACAACCGACATCAGCAAGCTGATCTCCCCCGACCTCGATTGGCGCAAGCGCGAAATTGCGTTCGAGACCACGTTCACCGATCCGTTCAGCTCGATTCTGGTGGTGATCGACGCGCCGACCCAGGAGCTGGCCGGACAGGCCGCGAGCGACCTGTCCAAGCGCCTCGCCGAGCAGGCCAGTCTCTTCAAGTCGGTGCAGCAACTCGACGGCGGGCCGTTCTTCGCCAAGAACGGGCTGTTGTTTCAGACGACCGAGGAGCTGGCGCGCACGACGGAAGGGCTCGGGGCAGCCGGCCCGATCATCGGGGCGCTTGCCAACGATCCGACGCTGCGCGGGCTCACGCGGGGCCTCTCTTTCGGCATCCTCGCGGTGCAGGCCGGCGCCGTGAAGATGGACGATCTCACGCGCCCGCTGACCATGGCGGCCAACACCCTCGATCATGCCCTTGCCGGCCGCCCCGCATCGTTCTCCTGGCATGTGCTGATGACCGGCACCGTCCCCGACGGGAAGGACCTGCGCCGGCTGATCGACGTGCGTCCCGTGCTCGACTTTACCGCGCTCGAGCCGGGCCGCGCCGCGAGCAATGCCATTCGCAAGGCAGCCGAGGATTTGAAGCTCGGCGAGAAGTATCAGGCCCGTGTCCGGCTGACGGGACCCGTGGCGATGGCGGACGACGAATTCTCGACGGTCCAGGAAGGCCAGTTCGTCAACACCACGGCGACGATCCTCACCGTGCTGGTCCTGTTGTGGCTCGCGCTGCGCTCGCCGCGGATCATCACGGCGGTCTTCATCAATCTCTTTGTCGGCCTGTCGATCACGGCGGCCCTCGGGCTGATGCTGGTCGGCGCCCTCAATCCGATCTCGGTGGCCTTTGCCGTGCTGTTCGTCGGCCTGGGGGTGGATTTCGGCATTCAATATGCCGTGCGCTACCGCGCCGAACGCCACGAGAACGGAGACTTGCAGGGCGCATTGCTGGCCGCGGCCGAGCGGATCGGCGCGCCGTTGACCCTTGCCGCGGCCGCCGTGGCCGCCGGTTTCCTGTCTTTCTTTCCGACCGACTACCGCGGGCTGTCGGAGCTCGGACAGATCGCCGGCCTCGGCATGATCATCGCCTACATCACCAGCATCACGGTTCTGCCGGCGCTGCTCACGCTGCTGTCGCCCCCGGGCGAGCCGGAGGCGATCGGCTATCGCGCGCTGGCGCCGATCGATCGCTTCATCGAGCGATACCGATTGTGGGTGATCGGCGGAACGGTGCTGGTCGCCTTGGCCGGATTGCCGCTGCTTTACTACCTGCGGTTCGACTTCAATCCGGTCAATCTGCGCAGTCCCGCGGTCGAATCGGTCGCAACGTTTCTCGATCTGCGCAGCGATCCGAACATGGGCACCAACGCCATCAATGTCGTGGTGCCGAACCTGAACGCCGTCGACGGCATTGCCGAGCGCCTGCGCAAGATGCCGGAGGTCGAGCGCGTAATGACGGTGCGCTCCTTCGTGCCCGACGATCAGGACCGCAAGCTCGGCATGATCCGCGAGCTTGCGCGCAAGTTGGGGCCGGTGCTGGAGACCGAGGGCAACGCCCAGGCGCCGACCGACGCCCAGAACGTGGCCGCTTTGAAGAGCTCGGCCGATTCGCTCACGCGCCTTGCCGGCGACGCCAAGGGACCGGGCGCCGACGCGGCGCGGCGCCTTGCGGCTGGCATGACCAAGCTTGCGCTCGCCGACGAAGCGGTGCGCGAGCGGGCGGAGGCTGCATTCGTTGTGCCGCTGCATACGGCGCTGAACGATTTGCGCGCCTATCTGCAGGCCGAGCAGATCACGCTCGCCAACCTGCCGCCCCTGATCCTGCGGCAATGGATCGCCACCGACGGCCGGACCCGTGTTGAGGCCATTCCAAAGGGCGATCCGAACGACAATGAAACGTTGAGGCAGTTCGCGCGCGCGATCCTGGCGGAATTCCCGGAGGCGGTCGGCACTCCCATTTCCATCCTGGAATCGGGGGAGACCGTGGTTTCGGCATTCCTGCAGGCGGGTGTCTATGCTCTCGTGACCATCGCCATTCTGCTGTGGGTGGTCTTGCGACGGTTCGGCGACGTGATGCTGACGCTGGTTCCGCTGCTGCTGGCCGGGCTGATCACGCTGGAAATCTGCGTTCTCATCCAGATGCCGCTCAACTTTGCCAACATCATCGCGCTGCCGTTGTTGCTCGGCGTCGGCGTGGCCTTCAAGATCTACTACACGATGGCCTGGCGCGCGGGTCAGACCGATCTCTTGCAGTCGAGCCTGACGCGGGCCGTGATCTGGAGCGCGCTGACCACCGCCACCGCTTTCGGCAGCCTGTGGCTGTCGAGCCATCCCGGGACGTCCAGCATGGGCAAGCTCCTTGCCCTTTCGCTCGTGACGACGCTTGCGGCGGCGGTGCTATTTCAGCCGGCGCTCATGGGCCGGCCGCGCGACGCCGTCAACGCTTGAGCACAGGTCGGCGGACGGTCGGGGGGAACCGGCGTCCTGCGGCTTGGCCTGGGCGAGCGAGGTTCCGCCCGGATTGGGCTGCGGGCGTGAGCGCGATGCGCCGGCCGCTGGCCCGGCATTGCCGCTCGATGGCGCGCCCGGTTCCGCCTTCACGCGGGTCCAGTTCTCGCCGCCGCACAGGAAGCCGAGCACGCAGCCCTGCACCTTGAGGGTGTCGCGGTCGAGCAGGCTGATGTTGGCGGAATAGGTCTTGCCGTCCTCGGCGTTGTAGATTTCGCCTTCCCACCGATTGCGGTCGGTCTGTTGCATGCCAAGCAGGATCGGCATGCCCACCGTCGGCCGCCCGCGCTTGGCCGGGTCCGGATTGTTCCGATCGATGCCGCCGGCGCGCGCCTCCCAGGTGACGATGCCCCAGTAGAGCCCGTCGCACTTGACGATGTCGACCTTGGCGTAGCGCTTGGCAACCAGCCACTGACCGGTCGGATCGGCCATGGCCGGAGCGGTCATTGCCAGCAATCCGACAACCGCAGCCGATGGCGCGCGCATCTTGCGTCCTTTCGCGCTCGTGAACCGATGCGACATTGGTCTATGCGCCGATGTGGTCGAAAGGTTGACGCAGGTCAAGAGCGCCACCGTGGCCGGCCATGCGTTGCGTTAACGTCAAACAGAATCGCTACGCTTTCTCGCCGCTATCCAACCGCATTGGCGCCGGCCTGCGCCACCTGGGCGTCCTGATGCGAGGCGACGCCCGAAACGCCGATGCCGCCGATGATCTTGCCGCCGGCAATGATCGGTACGCCGCCCTCGGCGACACTCGCGCCAAAGGTGAGCACGCGCAGACCCGCGCCCCCACCCGCCACGGCATCCTCCAACGCCTTGGTCGGACGGCGGAACTCGACGGCGGTGCGCGCCTTCGCCTCGGCGATGCGGACCGCCGAAAGCTGGGCGTTGTCGAGGCGATGCAGCATCACGAGATTGCCGCCGGAATCGACGATGGCAATCGCCACGCCCCAGTTGTTGGCCGTGGCCAGTGCTTCGGCCGCGGCCATCGCCTTGCGCGCAGCGTCGATGGCGATCGGCGGTCCGTAGGGCGTGCTGGGGGGCGGGGCCTGCTGAACCATGATGTTCTCCTCGCGCTCAGGCCGCGGCGGAGACCGCGAGCCGCTTGCCGAGCACGGTGCCGCGCAGCGTCGCCGCCAGCGCTGCCGTTTCCTCGCGGTTGAGCGAGACATAGGGTGGATAGGGTTCGCCCACGGCCACGCCGATCATGTTCATGGCCGCCTTCATCACCGGCGCCAGTCCGCGGTGCATCCATTTCGACGGGAACAGGGCGAATTGAAGCTGCAATTCCGCCGCACGTTCGTAGTCTTTCGCCGCGAAGGCGTCGATCACATGGCGGGCGATCTCCGCGCCCGGCGGCGGCATGGTCGCGCCCGAGCCGCCGAGCTGCAGCGTCGCAAGCAGCATCTGCATGGTGGTGAAATAGCGCGCGTGCCCGGCGCGATCGATCTCCACGATCAGCCGCGAGACGCGTGCAAGATCGCGCGAGCTCTCCTTGATGAGTTGCACGCAGGGTAGCTTGGCGAGTGCAATCGTGTCGGCAATCGAGACGTCCGCACCGGGGCCCGGGTTGAGATAGAGCGTGATCGGCAGCCTGGTTTCGCGGCCGATCGCCTCGAAATAGGCAATCAGGTCGGCCTGCGTCGGGGCACCGGCAAACGGTCGCAGCGGCGCCAGCACCTGCACGGCGGCCGCCCCCAGCCGCTCCGCTTCGTGGGCAAGCTCGATTGCGGTCTTGAAGGAGGGATGCGAAATCCCGACCATCACCGGCACGCGGCCGTCCACCATCTCGATGGTCCGGCGGATCAGCGCCCGCCGCTGCTCGAAGGGAAGGTAGGTGTATTCCTGGGTCTCGACGCCGGCTGCGACCACCATGCTGGCGCGGCAGTCGGTGACCACGTAGTCGAGCTGGCGCTGCAGCGCGGCCTCGTCGACCTTCAGATCGGCAGTAAAGGGGGTCAATGGCGCAACGATCAGTCCGGGCGTCTGCATCGGGCTCTCCCATCGTCGTGACGGCCGGTTCTCGCCGGTCGGCCATCTTGCGCCGCACGCGTGCCGCTTGCGTCGGGCGACCAACTGGCGTCGGGCGACCAACTGATAGCCTTCCGGCGGCGGCTTTGCCACCGGGGATGCGTTGCGTCGCCGATGCGCCGCCGCGTTCCGACGGCAGGGCAGGCCGCTGGCGCGGCGATGCTGCGGTGCCGCGGCGGGACCCGTGCAATCGGTCGTGACATTTCGTGCTGTCGGCCCAGCGTCGGTTGCATGGTTCCGCGTCTGGTCATCATTGGGGCGCTATGCCATAGGTTTTTGCACGGCCGCGCAGCAAAAAGGCAAGGCGGCTCAACTGGATGAACAGGTACCGGCGTGGCCGGGCCATGCCGCGAAGGAGGGTCGATCATGCGTGGACGTCGGGTTGCGCGGCTTGCGGTAACGGGCGCGGCGCTCGCCGCTGGACTGGTCACGGCGCTGCTTGCTTCGGCGCCAAACGCCTCCGCACAGGCCAACAGGGTCCACGTCATGAAACTTGGTTTGGCCACGATCAACGACACCCAGCACGAGTGGTTGAAGCGGTTCGCCGCGATGGTGGAGAAGGACTCCGGCGGCCGCATCAAGGCGGAAATCTATCCGGCAAGCCAGCTCGGACCGATCCCACGCATGATCGAAGGCGTGCAGTTCGGCTCGATCCAGGCCTGGATCGGCCCGCCCGAATTCCTGGTGGGCGTCGACGTGCGCTACGAGGCGCTGAGCGCGCCCGGGCTGATGAACAGCTTCGACCAGATGGTGAAGGTGATTCACGACCCGGCCGTGCAGAAGATGATGTTCGAGCTCGGTGCCAACAAGGGTCTGGAAGGTATCGGCTTTGCGCCGATCGGGCCGTCCACGATCATTACCAAGAAGGAGGTCAAGCGGCTTGCCGACCTGAAGGGGATGAAGATCCGCGTTCTCGCCTCACCCTTCCAGCTCGAAATGATCCGACGGATGGGCGCCTCTCCGGTCGCCATGACGCTTGCCGACGTGCTGCCGGCCATCCAGCAGGGCACGATCGACGGTTCGCTCTCCACAATCACCATCTACACGACGATGCAATTCCAGGACGCCGCAAAATACGTGCTGGAGAACGATCAGCCGTACATCAATTCGATCGTCGTGATGAGCAAGCGCTGGCTCGCCGGCTTGCCGCCGGACCTGCAGAAGGTGCTGCGCGACAGCGGCGCCAAGGTCTCCAAGGACATCATTCCGTTCGTCAAGGAGTTCGTCGACGGCCAGTATGCGCTTTGGAAGAGCAAGGGCGGGGTGCTGAACAAGCTGCCGCCCGACGAGCACAAGGCCATGCTTGCGGCGATCACCTCCATTGGCGACGATTTGTCGAAGGACAAGCCGGAGCTGAACAAGGCGGTCAAGCTCGTCTTCGAGGCGGCTAATCGCAAGTGAACGGGTCGGGCGGTCACCGCGCCGTGCGGATAACGGCGCGTGACCGGATCGCTACAGCCGGCCACATGATGGCGGAGCGGGGGACTTGCGGCGAGCGCAAGCGCGGGGGATGAACGACGCCATTCTGCGCGGGGCGCGCCTATTCGTGTCATCGCTGCGCGTGTTGGCGGCGGCGCTGCTGATCGCGAGCGTCAGCCTCAATTTCGCAAACGTGATCGGCCGCTACTTCTTCAGCGCCTCCATTTATTGGGCGGAAGAGGTGATGCTCTTCCTGATGGTTGGCTGCGTATTCCTCGGCAACGGCGTCGTCGCCTGGTCCGGCCGGCAGATCAGAATGGATGTCATCGTCGGCATGCTGCCAGCAAGACTGCGCATACTGCTCGACCTGTTGGCCGAATTGCTCTTCATCGCGGCGGCTGGACTGATCGTGTTCTTCTCGTGGCCCGTGATCCGCGACCTCTGGGCGTTCGATCAGCGCAGCCAATCGGCTGAGGTGCCTCTCGTCATCCCGCAGGCCATGATTCCGGTCGGGCTGTCGATCATGATCCTGCTCGTGGTGGTTCGGCTGCTGACCGGGGGTGATGCCGCCGCGCGCGACAACGGTGGCCACTGAGCGCACAACGCAACTCCAGACCAGCAATCGCATGTCAGCCGTTCTGGCCTATTTCGTTCTGCCCGCCGTCCTGCTGGTGCTCGGCGTGCCGATCTTTCTCGTGCTGCTGATCACCTGTTTGATCGTTATCCTTTTTGTCGCCGACGTACCGACCGAGACGCTGCAGACCTTCCTGTTCAGTGGCCTCGACAACTTTCCGCTGCTGGCCGTACCGTTCTTCGTGCTCGCCGGTGAGATCATGGCGCAAGGCGGCATCGCGCGGCGAGTGGTGGGCTGGGTCGTGTCGCTGGTCGGCGGCGTGCGCGGCTCGCTTGCGGTGACGACGGTTGCTGCTTCGGAGGTGTTCGGCGCCATGGCACACACCGCCGTGGGCACCGTAGTGGCGGTCGGGCGCATGCTTTATCCGTCGCTCCGGGAGAATGGCTACAACGAGCGCTTCGCCGTCGGATTGATTGCATCGTCAGGCGCGATCGCGGTCGTGATCCCCCCGTCGATCGCCATGATTCTCTACTCCCTGTCGGCACAGCAATCGGCGGTGGCGCTGTTCACTGCGGGCATCCTGCCGAGCCTGCTGATCGGTCTGGTCGACGCGCTGTACGTCATGCTGTATGCCCGCATCAAGGTCGTACCGCTCACCTCGAAGGCGCGCTGGAGCGCGATCTGGGCCACGACCAAGGACGCAAGCTGGTCGATCAGCACCATCGTGGTCATTCTGGGCGGCATCTACGGCGGCGTGTTCACGCCGACCGAGGCGGCGGGCGTGGCCGTGGTCTACTCGCTGTTTGTGACCATGGTGGTGCATCGCGAAGTGAGCCTGCGCGATCTGTGGCGCATCATTCAGAGCGCGGTGTTCCTGATCGCGCAGATCCTGATGATCGTGACCGCGGCGGGCCTGTATTCCTGGCTGCTGACGACAAGCGGAATCCCGCAGAACATCATCGCCGAAATCCACGCACTGCAGATGCCGACCTGGGCGCTGCTGCTGTCGATCAACGTCGTGCTGCTGATCATGGGCAGTTTCCTCGAACCGCCGGCCGCCATTCTGATTCTGACGCCGCTGTTGCTGCCGCTGGTGCAGAGCGTGGGCGTCGATCCCGTGCACTTCGGCATCATCATGGCGGTCAATCTCAGCATCGGCATGTATACGCCGCCGTTCGGGCTCAATCTGTTCGCCTCGCAGGCCGTGTTCCAGACGCCGCTCGGCAACATCTATCGCGGTGTGCTGCCGTTCCTGTTCATTAACTTCAGCACGCTGATGGTGATCACCTACGTGCCTGCGATTTCGATGGTGCTGCTCGGAAAGTGAAGCCGAATGCGGTGGACCGCGCTTGGTCGAGTGCTGCCGTTGGCGACATTTCTTGCCGGCGCGGGCCGTTGTGCGCATGATGCGGCCGATCGGCGACAGGGAATTCAGTTGGAGCGAGGGAGTCGTGCGACGCAGCATCTACATCGATGAATTTTCACATCAGAGTCCGATCCCCAATGCGGCACGGATTGGCAATGTCGTCGTCTCGGGCCTCATCCGCGGCGTCGATCCAAAAACACACGTGCTGCCGCCGAGCGTCGAGCAGCAATGCGCATTCATGTTCGCGCATCTGCGGCGTACGGCCGAGGCCGGCGGCGCCCGCATCGACGACATCATCAAGGTGACGTTCTGGATGCGGGAATTGCAGCGCGAGCCGGTGAACAACGAGTGGGTGAGGATGTTTCCCGATCCGCAATCGCGTCCGGCCCGGCAGATCATGGTGGCGCCGATGGAGCCAGGCGTGCTGGTGCAATGCGACTTCATGGCGGTGATCGAGGAAGGACGCAGGCCATGAAGTTCGGCATTACCCTGTCCAACCGCGGCGTCCTGCTCGGTCTTTGCACGCCGCGCGACCTGCTCTCGCTCGCCGATGCGGTGGAGGCGTCGCCTGTGCTGGACTCGATCTGGTGCGGCGATGCGCTGTTCGTCAACCGGCGGCTCGATGCGCTGACCCTGCTTGCGGCGGTGGCCGGCCGCACCGAGCGGGTGCTGCTTGGTCCGGCGTGCATGGGCTCGTTCGCACTGCGCGACCCCTTGGTGTTCGCCTACGAATGGGCCTCGCTCGATGTGCTTTCGAACGGTCGCACGCGGCTTGTCGCCTGTTCGGGCGGCGGGGCCGGCCCGTTGTGGGAGGCGGAAAGCGCGGCCATGAACATTGCGCCCGAGAACCGCCGCAAGCGCATGGTCGAGAACATGCATGTGCTGCGGCATCTCTGGAGCCGCGACAACGAGCCGTTCGAGGGGCAGTTCGTGAAATTCTCCGGCATTACGCTGGAGCCGAAGCCCGTGCAGAACCCTTGTCCGATCTGGCTTGCCACCAACGCCGAGCGGCTCTCGAAGGGGCAGGCCGATTTCGGCGGCTCGGAGTTCGCGCTGCGCCGCGTCGGCCGTATTGCCGACGGCTGGATGACGCATTCGGTCAGTCCGCAGGGCTTTCGCAAGTCCTGGAACTTCATCCTCGAGGCGGCGCGCGAGCACGGCCGCGATCCGTCGCGCTTCGACCACGTCCTCTACCACCACATCAACATCAATGAAGACAGGGACGCCGCGCTCGCCGATTCCAAGACATTTCTCGATCTCTACTACGGCGCCAACTACTCGAAGGAGCGGCTGGAGGCCTGGCTCACCTACGGCTCGCCCGCCGATTGCATCGCGCACCTGAAACAGTTCAAGGACTGCGGTTGCGAGCGCATCACCTTCCGCATTTCCACCATGGGTGATCCGATGCGGCAGTTCCGCCGCGCGGTGGAGGAGGTGCTGCCGTTCGTGTGAGCGAGGTCGCCGGCGGCCAACGGGATGGCGCGGGCACGCGTGTCCAAACGGGAGTGACAACGATCGTTCGGCCCGTCGGCAAGTTCGCAGGTGCGCGCTTCTGCGGTCGCTTCATGCCAGCCACAGGGCGTTCGCGGTGGTCCTTGGAGACCAAGCCAGAACCGTGGAAAAAGATATCGACATCGAAGCAGCAGATGTGTTTGCTGGACCGCCTGCGAGAGGGGCAATGACAATGGTGCCAGCCCTATTCACGCGGTCGGCTTGCGAGGACGGCGCATGAGTGGTGCGGATCCGCGCGGCAGACCGGCGGGCCCGTTGGCCGGCGTTCGTGTTGTGGACCTGACGACGGTGGTGCTTGGGCCCTACGCCACGCAGGCGCTGGGCGATCTCGGCGCCGACATCATCAAGGTGGAGGCGCCGGAGGGCGACACGACGCGGCACACCGGCCCGCGCCGCCATGACGGCATGGCGTCGCTCTACATGGGCATCAACCGCAACAAGCGCAGCATCGTCCTCGACCTCAAGCAGGCGCCGGCGCGGGCCGCGCTGCTGCGGCTTGTCGATACTGCCGACGTGTTCGTGCACAACATCCGGCCGCAAAAGCTTGCGGGGCTTGGGCTCGGCCCGGACGCGCTGATGGCGCACCGGCCCCGCCTGATCTATGCGGGCATCCACGGCTGGCGCGAGGACGGCCCCTATGGCGGGCGCCCCGCCTATGACGACATCATCCAGGGCCTGTGCGGGATGGCGAGCCTGATGCAGCAGCTGACGGGCGAGCCGCGCTACGCCCCCACCATTCTGGCCGACAAGACCTGTGGTTTGGTCGCGGCGCAATCGATCCTTGCCGCGCTCTATCACCGCGAGAAGACCGGGCGCGGCCAGTTCGTGGAAATCCCGATGTTCGAGACCATGGTCAGCTACATCATGGTGGAGCACCTGCACGGCGGCACGTTCGTGCCGCAGAACGGCACGCTCGGCTATTCGCGCGTGCTTGCGCCCTGGCGGCGGCCGTACCCCACCGCCGACGGCTACATCTGCATGCTCGCCTACACCGACGGCCAATGGCGCCGCTTCTGGGAGGCGCTCGGCAAGCCCGAGATGATGCGCGACCCGCGCTTCGTCGACATGGCTTCGCGCAGCCGCCACATCGACGACGTCTACCGGCTCGCCGCCGAGCAGATGACGTCCCGCACCACGGCGGAATGGCTTGCGCTCCTCGACCGTCTGGAAATTCCCGCCGGACCGGTCAATTCTCTCGCCGACGTGCTGGACGATCCGCACCTTGCGGCGCTCGGCTTCTTCCGGCGCATGCAGCATCCGAGCGAAGGCGAGATCGTCGTGCCTGATCCTCCCGTACGCTTCTCGCAGACGCCGGCCGCGATCGAGCGGCTTCCGCCGCGGCTCGGCGAGCATGGCCGGGAGATTCTGCTGGAGATCGGCATGCACAACGAGGACGTCGATGCGCTCGTTGCGGACGGCAGCCTGATTCTGCCGGCCGCCGTCGGCGCGCCGGTGGCGTAGCCGATGGCTCGTCTGGCCATGACCGCGACCCTTGCCGTTCGGAACGGCGCCGGCGGCGGCACTGGTTGCGTGGCAGCCCGTGTCGCTGCCGTCCATTTGCTGCGATCATCACTGTGAGGTGAGACGACCATGCAGACCCTCGGCCTCGGGATGACCTGGGAAGAGCTTTCACCCGGACAGAAGTTCCGCACCCTCAACCGCACCGTCACCGAAACCGACCTCGTGATGTTCACCGGCGTGACCGGCATGCTCGAGGTGATCTTCACGGATCACACGTTTGGCGCGGACAAGGGCGCGATCCAGGGTCGTTTTGTGCCGGCGGCACTCACCTATAGCCTGATCGAGGGCCTGCTGTGCCAGAGCATGATCCAGGGCACCGGACTTGCCATGCTGGAATTGAACAAGAAGGTGCTCAAACCCGTGCGCGTCGGCGACACCATTCACGCCGAGGTCGAGGTGACCTCGGTGCGCCCCACCTCGAAGGGCAATCGCGGCATCGTCGCTTCGAAGATCGACATCAAGAACCAGCACGGCGAGGTGGTGATCACCTACGAAGCCACGCGCATGCTGGCGGGACGCGCCGGTACAAACGAAACGCGATGAGCGGGCGGAGCAGATGCGAGGACTGAAAGATCGGGTGGCCCTGGTGACCGGCGGCGCCAACGGCATCGGGGCCGCAATCGTGCGCAGGCTTGCCGAGGAGGGCTGCATCGTTGGCTTCGTCGATATCGACCGGCCGGCAGGCGAGAGGCTTGCCGCCGAGGTCGGCGCGGCGGGCGGGCGGGCGCATTTTCATCCGCTCGACATCACCGATTACGCCGCGGTCGGGCGCGCGATTGCCGCGGTCGAAGCCGCGGTCGGGCCGATCGCATTCCTGGTCAACAATGCCGGCTGGGATCGCCCGGCCGCTTTTCTCGACACCACGCCGGAGTTCTGGCGCAAGGTGATCGACATCAATCTCTACGGCCCGCTCAATGTCTGCCACGTGGTGCTGCGCGGCATGGCCGAACGCGGTTTCGGGCGCGTGGTCAACATCGCCTCCGATGCGGGCCGGGTCGGCTCCTCGGGCGAGGCGGTCTATTCCGCCTGCAAGGGTGGAATCATCGCCTTCGCCAAGACGGTTGCGCGCGAACTTGTCGGCAAGGGCATCATCGTCAACACGCTGTGCCCGGGTCCGACCGACACCGCGATCCTGCGCAGCTTCTTCGAAGGCGCAGACGGGCAGCGCATTGCCGAGGGGCTCCGGCGCGCCATTCCGATGCGCCGATTCGGCGTGCCGGAGGACTATCCGGGCGTGGTCGCGTTCCTGCTCTCCGACGATGCCGCCTACATGACCGGCCAGACCATCAGCGTCTCCGGCGGGCTCACCATGCATGGATAGCGACGGCAATGAACATCACGCTCAGCATCGGCATTACATCCAACCCGCGCACCTGGCCGATCATCGACGGCGCGGTGCAGCCGGACGGCATCGATCTTGTGCCGACGGTGCTGCACCCGTCCGAGCTGTTCTGGCGGCAGTTGCGATTTGCCGAATTCGACGTCTCCGAGATGTCGATGTCGTCGCTGCTGATGGCGAAGGCCAGGGGCGACGACCGCTTTGTCGGCATCCCGGTGTTCACCACCCGCAAGTTCTTCCACACCGCAATCCTGGTGCGCAAGGATGCCGGGATCGACGCACCGGCCGATCTGAAGGGCAAGAGGGTCGGCGTGCCCGAGTATCAGCAGACGGCGGCCCTGTGGATCCGCGGCGCCCTGCAGCACGAGTTCGGCGTGCATGCGTCACAGATGGAATTCTGGATGGAGCGGCCGCCGCAGCGCTCGCACGGCGGTGCCACCGGGTTCAAACCGCCGCCGGGCGTGACCGTGCATCAGGTCCCCGCCGACAAGAATCTCGGCTCGATGATGCTGTCGGGCGAACTGCAGGCGGTGATGTTCTATCTGGTCGATCCGAACCTGATCGACCGGTCGACCGCCGACCTGCACAATCATCCCGACATCCGGCCTTTGTTCCCCGATCCCGTGGCCGAAGGCATCCGCTACTACGACAAGACCGGCCTCTATCCCATCAACCACGGCATGGTGGTCAAGCGTGCGCTGGTCGAGCGGCATCCTTGGGTCGCAACCAACATTCTCAAGGCCTTCCAGCAAGCCAACGACATCGCCGAGCGACAGCGCCTTGAGCACGCAGAATATCACTTCGAGACCGGCGTGCTCCCGGCGTCGGCGCGCCAGGCGTTTGCGACGCCGCTGATCCGCCATGGTGTCGGCGCCAACCGCAAGGTGTTGGAGACGATCGCGCAGTATTCGTGCGAGCAGGGGCTCACGCCTCAACCCGCGAAGTTGGAGGATATCTTCGCCGCAAGCATGCTGCAGCAGTAGTGCAGCCTGCAGCGGACCGATGTTTTCGGCCGCGCTCGTCCCGCCGCGGGACGGAGCGCGGCCACGCCGACCTCGCCTGCGGCTGCGGTCAAGAGCAACACCGGCAGGTCATGGCGAACGCCGTGCGTTCCTCCTCGGTGAGCTTCTCGTGCTCGGGGTTTCGCTCCGCCGGCTGCGCCGTCGCCGGGAACGGGATGATGATCTCGGCGATCGGCTGATCGTGCGGCAGGCCGAGCGCGCGCATCTGCGCGCGGCGGGTCGCGGTGGCAGCCACGTCGATGTTGAGCGTATCGCCTTCGAACACGACACCATAGAGGTCCTCGGCAGCCTGGCGGCTGACGTAGCCGCAGCGCAAGTCGCGCGCCAAGGCATCGAGGTCGCGCTCGAGCGGAGAGCCGTAGCCGCCGCCGCCGCCCGAGCGCAGGATGTAGGCGTCGCCCGGCTGCAGCACCTGGTTGAGCGCCTTGCCGTTCGGAAAATGCGTCTCCTCGTCCTTGCCGAAGCGGTGCAGGGCGACCGAATTGCCGAGCCCGGACAGTCCGCCGAACAGGCCCCAGGGTTTGCAGCGCACGCGGTCCATCTGCGAGGAGAAGCGGATGGGCGCGCGCGCCTGCACCACCTGCTCGGTGCCAAGCCCGCCGCGGAACTTCCCGGCGCCGCCGGAGTCGGGCCGCAGGCAGTAGCGCTCGACCAGGAGCGGGTATTTGGCCTCCACCTGTTCCGACGGGCCGTTGTGGGTGTCGCCGTCATTCATGGCAATGGTGGCGTTCATGCCGTCGCTGTCGTGCTTGGCGCCCCAGCCGCCGCCGATCAGGCCGCCGAGATAGATGTAGAAGCTGTTGTCCTTGGGCCTGCGACCGTTGATGCGGCCGACCACGAGATCGGCGTGATGTCCCGCGATCACCTGGTCGGGCAGTGCGGGCGCGAGCGCCTTGAAGATCGTATCGACGATGGTCATGGGATAGGTCATCCACATCCGCATCGCCGCCGGCTTCTGCGCGCTGACCACGCGGCCCGGCGGCAGCACGATGTCGAGCGGGCGGAACGCACCATCGTTGATCGGCAGCTCGAGCGCCGAAGTCAGGCACTTGAATGCCACTTGGCAGCATGAGCGGCCGGCGGTCTGGCCGGAGTTGTAAAAGCCGGCAACCTGAGGCGATACGTCGGAGAGGTCCACGGTCATGCGGTCTCCCGCCACCGTGACGCGCACACGGATCGGCACCCGTTGGCCGACATTGATGCCGTCATCGTCCATGAACGACTCGGCTT
>Ga0073934_10002455_pt1 | contig 38445 bp, 37 predicted proteins | sample LarsenN4metaG_FD_76834 | JGI IMG/M metagenome (GOLD analysis project Ga0073934, IMG submission 76834) | Hot spring sediment bacterial and archeal communities from British Columbia, Canada, to study Microbial Dark Matter (Phase II) - Larsen... ... | reverse complement strand
GCTCGGGATGGTGTTCGTGGCGTTCGCACCGCGCGCGGCGGAGGCCATCGCGACGACCGCGGTGACGAAGATCGGCCCGACGATCGGCTGGGGGTTCGCGATGTTCTTCGGCATCCCGATCGCCGCGGGGCTCGCCATCGCGACCCTGGTCGGGATCCCGCTCGGGGTGGCGCTCCTGCTTGCGATCGCGCTCGTGTACGCGTTCGCCGCGATGGCGGCTGCCTTCGCCGTCGGACGGGCGCTGGTGAGAGCCCCGTCCAGCCGGTTCGCCTCCTACCTCGCGGGGTGGGCCATCCTGGCCGGCGCGACGCTGATCCCCTTCCTGGGCGGTCTCGTCTGGCTCGCCGCGATCGTCTACGGGCTCGGCGCGATCACCGTCAGCGCGTGGAACGCGCGGAAGGGACCGGTCCAGGTCGCTGCGGCCGGCGCGCTCCCACCGCCGCCGACCCCCTAGAAGACGCGGGACTCACGGACCTTCTCCAGGGCCTCCCTGGCCCTGGCCCGGACGGTGGGATCGGTGTCGTCGAGGGCTCGGGTGAGCGGCTCCACGGCCGCCACGTCGCGCGTCTCTCCCAGCGCGATCACGGCGCGGACGCGATCGGCCGGGTCCGAGCACGAGAGCTCGCGCTCGAGCACGCCGATCGCGATCGGGCCCAGCTCCCCCAGGGCCGCGATCGCGGCGCGATGAAGCGCGGGATCCCCAGCTTCGGCAGCCGCGATCAGCGCGGGTGCCGCCCGCTGATCTCCGATCTTGCCGAGGGCCATCGCGGCGCGCTGCCGGAGCTCGGGGTCGTCGTCGTGGAGCGCTCCGATGATGTGGTCGACCGCGCGGGCGTCACCGCAGGCGGCGAGGCCGCAGATCGCCAGCCGCCGCGTCTTCGGGTCGGGGTCGGCGAGCCCCTCCACGAGGTGCAGGAAGCACTCCTCGGTGCCGATCTGCACCTCCCCGACCTCGGTTCGAGCCTGCACCACCTCGTCCACCTCCCGCCGCGCCGAGCCGATCACGTCGCCTCCATTCAGGCATGCGGCCTACGGGTGGGAGGGGGGCAGGCGTCCCCCGGCGGGCGGGTCGGACGTCCACGGGTACCGACCCTAGGTCATAGGATGGAGTGCGTGGCGCCGCCCGTGATCCCTCTGCTCCGCGTGTCCGGCTCGCATCGGGAGGCCGGTCGGCAGGTCGGTGAGGCCTGCACCGCAACGATCCGCCGCGCCGAGGCCTTCGAGGAGAAGATCCCGTCCGGACGCAGCCGCGAGGAGCAGCTCGCCCTGGCCGACCGGTATCGCGAGATCACGTCGGCCGCCCTTCCCTGGTACCTGGACGAGCTCGAAGGCATCGCGGAGGGCTCGGGCACCGACCTGCGCGCGCTGTTCGCCGTGATGACCGAGGAGATCTGGTACGAGCCGTACGCCGCTCGTCTCCAGGGTCGGTGCACCGACCTGGTGGCGGTGCCACCCGCGACGGCCGACGGCGCGGTGCTCGTCGGGCACAACAACGACATGCCGAGGACCTACCAGGACCAGCTCGTCGCGATCGAGTGGCGCATCACCGGCGAGCCGGTCGTGCTCACGATCGGCAACGGGCTGTGGATGAGCGTCGGGTGGAGCTCGGCCGGCATCTCCTTCACCGGCAACGAGCTCGCCCCGCTCGACGAGAAGGTGGGCATCCCTCGCGAGATCCAGTTCCGCTCCATGCTGCGCCAGCCCACGCTGGACGGGGCCCTGCGCGAGGCGCTGCGCGAGGACCGCGCGTCCTCGTACAACAACGTGCTGGTGACGCGCCGCGGCGAGGTGGTGAACGTCGAGGGCTCGGCGACCGATGCCGAGCTGACCGGCGTGGACGAGCGGGGAACGCTCGTGCATTCCAATCACTACGTCTGCGAGCGGATGCAGCGGTACGAGGGCGACCCGAGCTACGTACCGCACTCGAGCGCGCGGTACCGGCGCGCTCGAGCGCTGCTCGACGCGGCGCAGACCGGCTCGGTCACGGTGGACCGGCTCCGCGGGTTCCTCGCCGACCACGAGGGGGCACCGGACTGCCTGTGCCGCCACCCGGAGCGGTGGGGCGAGACGCCGATGGGCTCGGCCACGGCGTTCTGGTGCGTCGCGGACGTGACCGCCATGCGGATCGTCTTCGGGCGCGGGAACCCGTGCGACTCGATCCAGCAGGTGTACGCGTTCGCGGCGGAGGACCTCTCCGACGCCCCCGGCGCTCCCTAGGAGGGGGTGCGGGCGACGACCTCACCGGCCTTCATCACCAGCACGGGCGTGAGGATCGCTCCGATGTCCTGGACCGGATCGCCCCGATAGAGGCAGAGATCGGCCGCCGCGCCCTCGCGGATCGTGCCCACCTCGGGCAGCCGCAGGAGCTCGGCCGCGCTCGAGGTGGCCGCCCGCAGGGCGCGGAGCGGCGAGAGCCCCCACTCCACCATGCGGACGACCTCGACCGGGGTGTTCCCGTGAGGGTTGAACGGCGTGCCGGCGTCCGTGCCGCACGCGATCGGCACCCCGGCCCGGATCGACCGGCGGAACGCCTCCCGAGCCGACTCGGCGAGCGACCTCGCCTTCTCGACCGCGTAGGCGGGTACCTCGTCCGGGTGCTCGACCATCCCGCGGATCGCGCTGATGGTCGGCACGTGGAACGTGCCCCGCTCCTTCATCAACCGGGCCCCCTCCGTGGAGAGCATCGAGCCGTGCTCGATCGAGTCGACCCCCGCGAGGACCGCCTGGACGATGCCGGCCGGGCCGATCGCGTGGGCGCCGACGACGCGGCCCCACGTGTGCGCCTCACCGACGGCCGCCTCGAGCTCCTCGGGCGTGAAGGCGGTGAAGTCCGCGCGGATCCCGGGTGTGAGCACGCCACCGGTCGCGATCAGCTTGATCGCCGTCGCCCCGGCGCGGATCTCCTCGCGGACCGCCCGACGGACCGCGTCGGGCCCGTCGACCTCGCGTGCGATCCCGAGCTTGTGACCATGGCCGCCGGTGATCGTCAGCGCCTGGCCCGCCGCAAGCACGCGGGGGCCGGACACGATCCCCGCGTCGATCGCCTTCCCGACCTGGATCGCGGCGTCGCCACGGCCACCGAGATCGCGGACCGTCGTCACCCCGTGCTCGAGCGTGCGCATCGCGTTGCGGACGGCCTTGACGGCGGCGGCCGCGACGCTCGCCATCTCGCGCACCTCGCGCGCGAAGTCGGCTCCCCCGTCGAGGCACAGGTGCACGTGGCAGTCGATGAGACCGGGCGTGAGCGTCCGCTCCCGTCCGTCGACCTCCTCGGCGCGGCGAGCGGATCGAGGAGCGCGTGCGTGGGCCCCCACCCACACGATCCGGTCCCCCTCGACCAGCACACCCTGCCTGCTCCTCACGGTCCGACCGTCGAACAGGGACACACGCGACACGTAGGTGGTCACGGCCCGATCATCCCATCCGCGCGCGGCGATCGGCGCATCGACCACACCCGCGGGATCGTCAACGTGGGAGGTCGCCCTCGACCTCGCGGAGGTGCTCGTAGAAGTCCCGGCGTTCGCGCAGGTGGGCGAGTGCGAGCTTGGCGGTCAGGATCGGGTCACAGTGGGTGATGTTCGTCTCCGGGTGGCAGCACCCGTGCTCGAGCTCGACGTTCATCGCGCGCCGGAGGTCCTCGACGTCGAAGTCCTCCAGGGAGAAGTCGATCCCGATCACGGCCGCCGTGACCTCGGCGTCCTCAAGCGTGAAGTCGTACTGCTCGTGGCACTCCAGCTCCTCCGGAGAGAAGGGGACGGCCCGCTCGACCGGTTCGTCGAAGGCGAACGCGAACGACCAGCCCCCCGTGTCGCCCTCGACCGGGATCGGACAGCTGGTCACCGCGTCGATCAGACGCGTGTAGTAGTCGGGCCGCTTGCGCAGGTGCGCCAGGACCAGCTTGCCGGTCAGGACCGGGTCGCCGTGCGTCACGTCGCAGAGCGGCTCGCTTGCTCCGTGGTGGAGCTCCATGTCCATCCCCTTGCGGAACTCCTCCAGGTCGAACGGCTCGCGGGAGAAGTCGAGCCCCAGCTCCTGAGCGGTCGTGAAGGCCTCGTCGGTCTCGAAGCGCGTCCGTCTGAACACCGCAGCGGGCATCTGCACCACCTCCACCCATCCCGGCGAGCAGCCCGTCTCGTGGGGCCCGCGCCTCGGGCGCCTCGCGGTGTCCGAGTTCGTGAATGCCTTCACAAGCATGCTACCGCGCGCCGCTCCACCATCGGAAGGACCCTCCGAACCCGGGCGGCCCCGGCCATCCGGCATCGGCCGTTCGGGGGACACCCGAGCGGGCGGTGGCGACGTCCCACCGCTCCGGTACCCTGTGCGCCGGCCCCGTCCGAGGCCGTCGTCGTGGGAGGGACACACCGGAGTTGCTCGACGTAGCCAGGCAGGCGGTCGAGGCCGCCATGCGCGCAGGTGCCGACTACGCCGACGCACGCGTGGGACGCGACGACGCCGAGTCGATCACCGTCCGCAACCAGGAGATGGAGGGCATCGAGCGCACCTCTTCGCAGGGGGTCGGCGTGCGTGTCCTCCGCGACGGGTACTGGGGCTTCGCGGCCACGGCGATCCTCCAGGACGCCGAGGTCACGCGGACGGCCGAGCTCGCGGTGGAGATCGCCGGCGCCGCATCCCGCCTGCCGATGGAACCCGTGCGCCTCGCACCGGTCGAGCCCGCGACCGGAACCTGGGAGTCGCCGATGCAGCGGGACCCGTTCGAGGTCCCCCTCGAGGAGAAGGTCTCGCTGCTGGTCGAGGCCACCCAGCGGATGCAGGAGGTGAAGGGTCTCGCGTTCGCCGAGGGCGGGGTGGATCTCTTCCGGCGCCGGACGTGGCTCACCACGAGCGAGGGGACCGCCGTCGAGCAACGCACGGTGCACTCGGGCGCCGGGATCGAGGGGGTCGCGATCGCCGAGGGGGAGCTGCAGCGTCGCTCCTTCCCGAACTCGTTCCGTGGGCACGTCGCGGCCGCCGGCTGGGAGCACATCGAACGGCTCGGGCTCGTCCAGGAGGCCGAGCGGACGGCGACCGAGGCCGTCGAGCTCCTCTCGGCCAAGGAGTGCCCGAGCGAAGTCACGACCCTCGTCCTGGACTCCGGTCAGGTCGAGCTCCAGGTCCACGAGTCGATCGGGCACGCGATCGAGCTGGACCGCGTGCTCGGGATGGAGGAGGCCTACGCGGGCTCCTCGTGGGTCCGCCCCGGAGATCGCGGCCGCCTCCGCTACGGCAGCCCGCTCGTGTCGGTGACGGCCGACGCGACGATCCCCGGCGGCCTCGGATCCTTCGGGTGGGACGACGAAGGCGTCCCGGCGCAGCGGGTGCCGCTCATCGTGGACGGTGTGTTCGAGGACTTCCTCTCCTCCCGCGAGACGGCGAGCGTCCTCGGCCTGCGATCGTCGGGAGCGATGCGGGCGGACGGCTGGCAGCACCTTCCGCTGATCCGCATGACCAACATCAACCTGGAACCCCGGGAGGGCACCCTCGCCGAGATCATCGGCGACACGAACGACGGCGTGTTCATGTCCACCAACACGTCCTGGTCGATCGACGATCGGCGCGTCAACTTCCAGTTCGGGTGCGAGGTCGCCTGGCGCATCAGGGACGGACGGCTCACCGAGATGTACCGGAACCCCAACTACACCGGCATCACCCCCACGTTCTGGGGGTCGTGCGACGCCGTGGGGGGCCGCGAGGACTGGACCTTGTGGGGGACCCCGAACTGCGGCAAGGGGCAGCCGGGCCAGGTGGCGCGCGTCGGGCACGGCGCCTCCCCCGCCCGCTTCCGGGACGTCCAGATCGGGGTGCGCGGCTGATGTCCGGGCTCGTCGGCCCCGACGAGGTGCGCAGGGTCGCGGAGGCCGCGCTCGAGCTCCCCGGGGCGGACGACGTCGAGGTCCTGTTCATGCACGAGTGGGGGGGCCTGACGCGCTTCGCCTCGTCTTCGATCCACCAGAGCACGTTCCGAGAAGACAACGACGTCCGCGTGCGGGTGGTGACCGGCGGCCGGGTGGGCGTGGCCGCGACCAACGCCTTCTCCCCCGACGGCGCCCGGCGCGCCGCCGAGAGCGCCCTGGAGATGGCGGCCGTGGTGTCGCCCGACCCCCTGTTCCCCGGGCTCGCGCCGGCGTCCCCGGTCGGCGGGGACGATCGGTTCGACGAGGCAACCGCCGCGACGACGCCCGAGGAGCGCGCCGAGCACGTCGCGCGTCTCGTGGGGCAGTGCCGCAACGGACAGCTGGCAGCGGGCGCGTTCGAGACGATCGCCTCCGAGGTGGCGGTCGCCAACACGCGTGGACAGTTCTGCTGGGCGCCCGCCTCGCAGGCCTCGATGACCACCGTCGTGACGGACGTCGAGGGTGGCAGCGGCTTCGCGGAGGCGTTCGCGCCCAGCCTCGACGGGATCGACGCCGACGCGCTCGGTCAGCGCGCGGCGGACAAGGCGAGCGCCTCGCGCGGACCGATCGACGTCGAGCCGGAGCGCACGACGGTCGTGCTCGAGCCCTCGGCGGTCGCGACGCTCGTCGGGTTCCTGGCATCGATCGGCTTCGGCGGCCGCGACCTGCTGGAGGGGCGCTCGTGCCTGTCGGGCAAGGAGGGTCAGCTCGTCGCCGCGCCGGGCGTCTCGATCCACGACGACGGGACCGAGCCGGGCACGCTGGGGATACCCTTCGACTTCGAGGGCGTCCCCCGCCGGCGGGTGGACCTGATCCGCAACGGCGTGTTCGTGGATGGCGTCTACGACCTGCGGACGGCGGCCCGCGCTGGGAAGGCCCCCACGGGCCACGCGCTGCCCGCGCCCAACCCCGAGGGACCCTACCCCCTGAACCTGTTCATGGACCCGGGCGACGCGACGGTGGAGCAGATGGTGGCGGCGACCGACCGCGGCCTGCTCGTGACCCGGTTCCACTACTCCAACATCGTGCATCCCGTGGAGTCGGTCATCACGGGCATGACGAGGGATGGCACGTTCCTCATCGAGGGCGGTGAGGTGACCAGACCCGTCAAGAACCTCCGGTTCACGCAGTCGATCCTCGAGGCCCTGGCGAGCACGACCATGATCGGGCGCACCACGGAGCTCGCCAGCGAGTTCTTCTTCTCCGCCAGCCGGGTCCCGGCGCTCCGCATCGAGGGCTTCCGGTTCACGGGTCGCTCCGACCACTAGGCCGGCACGCACCGGTGCCTCCGACGAGGCTGCGGTAGGCTCGGGCACGCGTTCCCCGAGGCGGAGGTGACCAACGATGCAGGTCGGCGACATCATGCACACGGACGTGAAGACGGCTCGGCCCGATGACACGTTCGCCGACGTCGCGAAGCTCATGCGCCTGTACGGCATCTCCTCGGTCGTGGTGCTCGATGGGACGAGGCTCGCTGGCATCGTCACGGAGCGCGACATCGTCAACCTGGTTGCGGCCGGCGGGGACCCGCACGACGTCAAGGTGGCCCATGGGATGACCCGTCGCGACCTGGAGACCGTGTCGCCGAAGACGGACATCGCCGAGGCGGCCGAGCACATGATGACCCGCAACATCCGACACCTCCCGGTGACCGACACGCGGGGCAAGGTGGTAGGGATCATCTCGATCCGCGACCTCACGCGGTGGGCGAGCGAGGAGCTCGCCGGCGGCCACGAGATGCCCGACATCGCTCGCAGCCACAAGGCCCTGAAGGCCGCGTCCGAGCTCAGCAAGCAGCGTCGCCGCGGCGCCCCCTGAGATCTCTCAGGCGTCCGCGGCTCGCTCGAAGGGTTCGCGCGGCCGCTCGAGCGCCCCGAGCTGGGTGATGTCCCGGGGGAACAGGAGCGCGACGGTCCAGTCCATGGCGATCTTCACACGTCGGGTGAGCGTGGGCATCGCGAACAGGTGATAGGAGCGGTGGAGGAACCACGCCGGGAAGCCCTTCACCTTGACGCCCCAGACGTCGGCGACGCCCTTGTAGCGCCCGAGCGAGCAGACCGTGCCGATGTTCCGGTAGTCGAACGGACGCACCGAGCGACCCTCGAGCGTGGCGGTGAGGTTGGACGCGAGATGGGCCCCCTGCCGCATCCCGTGCTGCGCCGTCGGCGGCATGAGGCCACCGGTCGTGCGATCCGGAACGGCAGCCGCGTCCCCGGCGGCCCAGGCGCCGTCGACGCCGAGGACCCGCAGCGCCGCGTCGACCCGGACGCGCCCGGCGCCGTCCACGGGGAAGCCGCATGCCTCCGGCAGGGGCGACGGCTTCACGCCCGCGGTCCACACGAGGGTGTCCGCCGCGAACACCTGCCCATCGGAGAGCCGGATGACCCCACCCTCCGCGGAGGCGAGGCGCGTCCGCAGGAGGACCTCGATCCCCCGCTCCTCGAGCCTGCGGCGCGCGTAGCCGGCGAGGTCGACCCGGAGCTCGGGCAGGATCCGATCGGCGGCCTCGACGAGCACCCACCGCATGTCGGAAGGGCGCAGCGTCGGGTAGCTGCCCATCGCGTCCCGCGCGAGGTCCTCGAGCTCACCGAGGGCCTCGACGCCCGCGTAGCCGGCGCCGACGAAGACGAAGGTCAGGGCCGCCCGCCGTCGCTCGGGATCGGCCGTCTCCTCCGCCACGTCCAGGCGCGACAGCACACGGTTGCGCAGGTAGATGGCCTCCTGCACGGTCTTGAAGCCGATGCCGTGATCGCGCAGCCCGGGGACCGGCAGCACCCGGGAACGGGATCCGGGGGTGAGCACCACCACGTCGTAGTCGATCCGCTGCTCGCGGCCATCGGGCAGACGGATCGTCGCCTGCCGACCCGCATGATCGATCGCGACCACCTCGCCGATCGTCACGTCGCAGTGCCGGAGGACCCGCCGCAGGGGGACGACGACGGCCCGCGGATCGATGGTGCCCGAAGCGACCTCGGGCAGGAACGGCTGGTACTGCATGAAGTTCTCGGGGTTGACGACCGTGATCCGGTGACCGGCGCGCGCGAGCCGCCCGAGCCCCATCGCCGCGTACAGGCCGGCGAAACCCGCCCCCACGACCAGGATGCGCGATCGGGCCCTCACCATCGGGCCAGCACCTCGGGCAGCTCGCCCAGACCGTGGATCGCGGCGTCGGCCTCGGACAGCTGCTCGGGGGTGGGCTCGTCGGGGGCCTCGCCCCGCAGGACCCACACGGCGCGCATCCCGACCGCCCGAGCCGGACGGACGTCGTGGTCCAGCCGATCCCCCACCATCGCACACGCGTCCGGTCGGACGCCGAACGCCTCGATCGCGTGCCGGAAGATCCGGGGATCCGGCTTCTCGAGCCCCAGATCCTCGGACACCGCCCGAACCTCGAAGAACCGCGCCAGCCCGTCCCGCTCGAGAGCCTCACGCACCGCGCTCGGCTGGTTCGCGACGAGGCCCAGCCGGTACCGGCGGGCGAGCAGCTCCAGCGTCGGGATCGCGTCGGGCTCGAGGTCCTGCGGCCCATAGTGCCACCACACCGCCGCGTGTCGCTCGAGGTCGCCGACGCGCGCGTCCGAGCCCAGGTACCGACGGGCGAGCTGCTCGCGGAAGGAGCCGGCCTGGGTCCGCCGGCACTCCGCGTACGCCTCCTCGAACTCGAGGTCCGTGAACCGCGCGCCGAGCTCCCGCAGGCCCCGCCGCAGCGCCCGCGCGTAGCCGTCGTCCCGGTACAGGATGCCTCCGACGTCCAGGAAGACGACCTCGATGCTCATCCGGCCCTCACGCTTCGGGTCCATCGGTCCGGCCGCCGCTTTGCGGCGCTTCGACCCGCGAGCCTACACTCCGGCCGGAGGCACTCCTGGAGAGGGGGAAGCGAGATGCGACGGACCCTGATCGCGCTCGCGGCGCTCCTGGTGACGGCGATGTTCCTCACCCCGGCGGTGGGGACGGCCGTGCCCGAGCGCCGTCCGTTGCCGATCTCCGACACGCGCGAGCTCGGGGAGGTGAAGACCCCCGACCTCATCACCCATGCCCCGGGGCTCGCGGCGGAGCAACATCGTCCCGCCGCCAAGGCTGTCGTGGGCGACACGCGGTTCTGGCTCGGGTACGACGACTACTTCGGGGAGATCTACCCCAAGGAGTACACGCTGCGCGGCGTGGGCAAGCGCATCGAGGTCTGGGTCGCGAGCGACGCGGACGGGATCTCGACCGGCCTCGAGTTCCCGGCGGGCGACTGCCGCAACGACGGTGTCCGCACGGTCATCACCGACGAGCAGATCGGATACCTGATCGACGAGTTCGCCGAGAACATGTATCCGATCGAATCCGCCTTGTACAGCGTGGCGCCGCCGCGCAACGGGGCGGACGCTCCACTGGCCGAACTGCTCGAGCTGCCCGCCGACTACTACGCCGGCAAGGGCAGGAACATCGTCGTGCTCGTCGACAACTTCCGCGACGCCAACTTCTACGACACGGACAACGCGAACACGTACTCGTACATCGCCGGCTTCTACTGGAACCTGTACGACTACTTCTTCAACCGGCTCGTCATGAACGTCGACGGGTGGGATTGGCTCCACCGCACCGGCGACGATCCGCCCAACGATCCGACGGGCGACCCGTGCACCCACGCGCCGGCGCGCCCGAACCTGTACGAGGGCACGTTCGCGCACGAGTACCAGCACCTGCTCGAGAGCTACGCGGACTGGAACGAGGTGTCCTGGATCAACGAGGGCCTGTCGATGTACGCGGAGCCGGCCACCGGCTACGGGGACTGGACGATCCCGATCACGAAGGTCGGGTACGAAGGCAGCGTCCAGTGCTTCATGGGCTGGGTGATGGACCGGACCCCTGCCAACCCGTTCCCGTACCCGGGAGGACCCGAGAACTCGCTCACGCTCTGGGGTGACCAGACCGACGACGAGTCCGAGATCCTCTGCGACTACGGCGCCGTGGCCATCTTCATGGGATACCTGACGCAGCAGTACGGGGAGGACTTCCTGTCACGGCTGCACACGAACCGCAAGAACGGCCTGGCGGGCCTGCAGAACCTGCTCGACCGACGGGCCGGCGGTGTGAAGGCCGGGAAGATCATCGACCGGTGGGCCGCGATGGTTGCGGTCGACGCAGCGCTCGACGGCGGGGCCGATCTCATCGGCGGCAGGGAGAGCCGCTACATGCTCGACCTGATCCACGGATCGATCAACTGGAAGAACGACCAGGCCTACGAGGGGCCGGGCGCGCCACCGAACGGCTCGGACTACGTGCGCTTCGTCGACGGTGCCGGGAACCGGGTGAGGCTCCAGGCGCTCGAGCGGATCTGGTTCGACGGCGCCTCGGAGCTCCCCTCGATCCCCGTCGAGTGGACGGTGGACGCGACCGAGGGCAACCCGCAGCCGGCGCTGTACTCGGGCCAGGGTGACAACCTGGACCGTGCCATCGTGCGCGAGGTCACGGTGGGGGCCGGCACGCTCACCTTCGACGGCCAGTGGATCACCGAGGCCGGCTACGACTACGCGTACGTCCAGGTCTCGACCGACGGCGGTGAGTCCTACGAGAGCGTCGAGTGCAGCGACTCGATCGCGGCGCCGCTCGGCCCGGGCTTCGAGGGCGACTCCGGGGGGTTCCAGGCAGAGTCCTGCGACCTGTCCGGGTACGCCGGCGAGACCGTGCTGCTGGCGTTCCGCTACGTGACCGATCCTGGCGTCATCGAGCCGGGGTTCTGGGTGGACAACGTTGCGCTCGACGGCACCGCGCTCAGCGACGGCAGCACGCTGGACGGGTGGTCGTCCCCGACGCAGATCAACCCGACCGACGTGCACGGGTTCACGGTGCAGCTCGTCGCGTTCAACGACGGCGAGGTTCACCTGGCCGAGATGGAGCTGGACGAGGAGTTCCGAGGGTTCCTCGGCGCCGAGCGGATCCACCAGCTGCTCGGCTCCAAGGCACGCGTCGTCGCGGCGATCGTGACGTACCACGACCCGACCGAGACGGTCGCGTACACGGCCCCCTACGTGCTGCGGGTCAACACCGTCCTGCAGCCGGGCGGCTCGTAGGTCGCACGCACCACCGGGGAGGGGCGGCTCCGGCCGCCCCTCCCGCTCGCCTACCGACCCGCGAGCGAGCGGAGGGCGGCGAAGGCGTCGGGGTCGCAGACCGACGTGCCGAGGCGGATCGGGTCGTACCGATCCCCGTGGCAGTCCGACCCGCCGGTGGGGATCAGCCCGAGGCGCTCGGCCAGCCGCCGGTAGCGCGCACGCGCCTCCGGGTCGTGGTCGGTGTGGTCGACCTCCAGGCCCTGCATGCCGGCGGCGGCCATGCGCTCGATCAGGTCTTCGGGAACGGAGGACTGGTCACCCCACATGCCCGGGTGGGCCAGGACGCAGATCCCGCCCGCGTCCACGATCAGGCGGGTGGCGTCCACCGGGTCGAGCGCGTGCTTGGGTACGTGCGCCGGCTTGCCGTCGGCGATGTACAGGTCGAAGGCCTCACGCTCCGTATCCACGACCCCCGCCTCGACCATCGCCTGAGCGACGTGCGGCCGCACGATGTTGCCGCCGCCCGCGATGGCCCGGACCCGCTCGAAGCTCACCGGGAGCCCGAGCGCCTGGAGCTTCTCGACCATCAGCTCGCCCCGCCGGAACCGGTCGTCGCGGAGGCGACGGAGCTCGGCCTGGAGCTCGGCGTTCCCGAGCTCGGGCCAGTAGGACAGGACGTGGACGGAGGTGCGTTGGTGCTCGGCCGAGAGCTCGACCCCCGGCACCACCTCGACGCCGAGCTCGACCCCGGCCGCAGCGGCCTCCTCGAGGCCTTCCGTCGTGTCGTGGTCGGTGAGCGCGACCACGTCGAGCCCGATCGCGGCCGCGCGTCGAACGACCTCGGCCGGCTCGAACGTGCCGTCGGAGCGGTCGGAGTGCGTGTGGAGGTCGATGCCGGGCACGTCGGGATGCTCCCAGACGCGCGGGAGCGCGTCAGCCCGCGGACGAGCGCCGGCTCGCCCTCCGCCCGTACGCTGTCGCCGTGACCGAACGCCACGACGTCGCGATCGTCGGGGGAGGCATCGTCGGGCTCGCGACCGGCTACCGCCTCCTGCGGGCACGGCCGGGTATCCGGCTTGCGGTCCTCGAGAAGGAGCCGACCCTCGCCGGTCACCAGAGCGGGCGCAACTCGGGGGTGATCCATGCGGGCCTGTACTACGCGCCGGGCTCGCTGAAGGCTCGGCTCTGCCGTGAGGGCAAGGAGGCGCTCGAGCGCTTCTGCCAGGAGCGCGGGATCGCGTTCGAGCGCTGCGGCAAGCTCGTCGTCGCCGTCGGCGAGGAGGAGCTCCCCCGCCTGCTCGAGCTGCGCGCCCGGGGCGAGGCCAACGGCCTTCGGGGGTTGGAGGAGGTGGGACCCGAGCGCATCCGGGAGATCGAGCCCCATGCTGTGGGCGTGCGGGCGCTCCACGTCCCCGAGACCGGCATCGTCGACTTCCGTGCGGTCGCCCTCGCCTACGCCGAGGAGATCGAGGGCATGGGCGGTCGGATCCTCCTCAGGCATCGGGCAACCGCCATCCGAACCTACGGCGACGAGCTGGTGATCGAGACCTCCGGCGGGCCCGTGCTGGCATGGAGCCTCATCGCGTGCGCCGGCCTGCAGTCGGATCGTGTCGCCAGGATGACGGGGGCGCCCGAGTCGATGCGCGTCATCCCGTTCCGCGGCGACTACTGCGTCTTGAAGCCCCACGCACGTCACCTGGTCCGCGGGCTCATCTATCCGGTGCCGGACCCCGCCTATCCGTTCCTCGGCGTGCACCTCACGAGGCGGATCGACGGCGAGGTGTGGGCGGGCCCGAACGCCGTGCTCGCGTTCGCCCGGGAACGGTACGGACGCCTGGACATCAGCCCCCGTGACCTGGTCGGAACGCTCGGCTACCCGGGCTTCCGACGGCTCGTGCAGCGCCACTGGCGCACCGGCCTCACCGAGGTGCGTCGCGATCGTTCGATCCGCGCGTTCGTCGAGGCCTGCCGGCACCTCCTCCCCGACCTCCAGCCGCAGGACGTCGAGTGGGGACCGAGCGGCATCCGCGCCCAGACCGTGCTCCCGGACGGGGCCCTGGCCGATGATTTCGCGATCCAGGCCTCCCCCCGAATCCTGCACGTCCGCAACGCACCCTCTCCCGCCGCCACGGCCAGCCTGGCGATCGGCCGGGTCCTCGCCGAGCGGGCGATCGAGCGCTTCGACCTCGGACCCTGACGCCGGGGGCCCGACCTGGAGGGAGCCGTCGCTGGGGCGCCGGATCACTCCATCGGCGTCTCCAGCATGGGTGCTCGCCGCGCCTGCGCCGAGACCGTCACGTAGATCCCCGTGAGGATCAGGGCACCGCCCACCACGACGGGCCATCCCGGCACCTCCCCGAAGAACGCCCACGCGAGCATCGACGCCACCACCGGCTCGCCCGTGACCGCGATCGCGATGGTTCCCGCCTCGAGGTGGCCCAGCAGGTAGTTGAAGACCGTATGGCCGCCGATCTGCGGCAGCAGGGTCATCGCGACGAACAGGGCCCACACCTCGGGGGCGAAGCCGAAGAACGGCGATCCGGAGACCGCCACGACGACCGCGAGGACGGCGGCGGCGGTCGAGTACGCGATGCCGACGTAGGTCGTGAGCGAGATCCGCTGACGGAGCCGCCGTCCCGCGAGGAAGTATCCGGCCGCGGCGACCGCGCCTCCGAGCGCCAGCAGGTCGCCGAACGCGGCCTCGGCCGAGAGCCGGAAGTCACCGCCGGAGATCACCACCGCTCCCGCGAGCGTGAGCGCGATCCCGGCGCCGGTCCTGCGGGTCACCGTCTCCCCGAGCGCGCGGCCGAGCAGGGCGACCCACACGGGTTGCGTGGTGACGAGCACGGTGCTCGCCGCGACGGTGGTGTACGAGAGCGACGGGATCCACAGGGCGAAGTGGAGCGCCAGGAGCGACCCGGCAAGCACGGCGATCCCCCACTCCCGCCGGGACAGGTGCCGGAACTCGTCCCGATGGCGCGCCAGCGCGATCGGCAGGAGCAGAGCGGCCGCGAGCGCGTTCCGCCAGAAAGCCACCGACATCGGGGGCGCATCTGCCCAGCGGATGAAGATCGACGAGAACGCCACCGAGACGACCCCGACCCCCAGCAGCAGGTACAGCCGGGTCGTCGGTCGCGAGGCCACGGGAGCCGGCTACCCGCCGCGCACGGCCGTGCGCCCGGCGCCCATCTCGCGCGAGAGGCGTCGGGCGACCTGCTTGACGGCGGCGGCCAGCTCCTCGTCCGGCCCGTCGGGCAGCAGGCGCTCGACCGGGCCCGCGATCCCGATCGCCCCCACCGGCACCCCCCGATGGTCGAAGATGGGAGCCGCGATCTCCGCCTCGCCCACGATGCCCTCCTGATCCTCGTGGGCGAACCCGACGCTCGCGATCGTCTGCAGGACGTCGCGCAGGACCCCCGGATCCGTGATCGTCTTGCCGGTCAGCCGAGGGAGTTCCTGGGACAGCAGCACCTCGCGACGCTCCGCGGGGAGGTACGCGACGATCGCCTTCCCCAGGGCGCAGGCGTGCCACGGGATGGACGCCCCCACCTCGAGGATCTGCACGGAGTCGTCGGGACGGAACACGTGGTGGACGACCAGGACGCTCGGACCATGCAGGACCCCGACGCGCACCGACTCGGTCACCAGGCTCGCGAGCGAGTCGGCCCACAGCAGCGACCGGGATCGCAGCTCGTGGCTGTCCAGGAAGGCGTTGCCCAGCTGGAGCATCGCCGGCCCCAGCCGGTACTTGCCCGTCTCGGGGTCCTGCTCGACGAGCTCCTGGCGCTCGAGCGTGCGCAGGAGACCGTGGACGGTGCCCTTCGCGATCCCAAGACGATCCGAGAGCTCCGTGACCCCGAGCCGGGCGGGGCCCGCGCCGAGCTCCTTCAGGATCCGCGCGGCGCGCTCGACCGACTGGACCGTCCCACGCTCCGCCGTCACTCCGCCACCTTCGACCGATGCCCCCAGGGCTTCAGCCTAGCGAGTCGATCGCGAACCGGCGCGCGTCGGGGGCTCAGTCCTGCCCGCGGGCGGTGCGGGCGAGCGCCCCGAACAGGAGCGCGGTGGAAGTAGCCCCCGGATCCTGGTGCCCGACGCTGCGCGGGCCCAGGTACGAGGCCCGTCCCTTGCGTGCCTGGAGCGGCACCGTTTCCCGAGCCCCCTCCTCGGCAGCCACGGCGGCGCGCGATGCGGCATCGGCCACGGATCCTCCGCTCCGCAGCTCGCGCTCGAAGGCCGAGACGGCCGGGCCCCAGGCATCCACGATGGTCTTGTCCCCCTCGACCGCGGCACCCAGCCGCTGGATGCCCTCCAGCCCGGCCCGGAGCGCGCTCAGGAGGTCCTCCCGATCGAACTCGGCGCCCTCCGGAAGGGCGGCGGCGGCGCTGCGGAAGGCCGATCCGTACAGGGGCCCGGCGGCGCCACCGACGGTGTTGACGATCGTGCCCCCGACCGCGTCCAAGATCCCGGCGGGCGTCCCGTCCTCGCCGAGGGCCCCGAGGGCGGAGGCGAACCCACGGTCCATGTTCACCCCGTGATCGGCATCACCGATCGCGGCGTCCAGCTGGGTGAGGTAGTCGCGATGGGTCGCCACGTCCTGGGCGACCGCCCGGACCCACGAACGGATGAAGTCGGCGTCCACCGGCATGCTCTCCGTTGCTCGAATCCGGCGCCGCCGCAACGGCGGCGGCGCCCGCCCACCACCAACACACTCCATCCTGGGACGGGCCGCTGTCAACCGGTGCGGCGCAAGCCCGATCGTGCGTTCGACGATGCCGAATGCATGCCGGACATCCTGCCCACGTTTCGAGGGCCCATCGGATTTGACATAGGGACGTGAACAGGGTTCCCATTACCCAGGGTGCCCGAACGGGCACCGATGAGGGGGTGGTTGGTCACCATGTTCCTGGGCGAAGTGGTTGGCACTGCCGTGCTGATCCTGCTCGGCGACGGCGTCGTGGCCGGCGTCCTTCTGAACAAGTCGAAGGCGCAGAACGGCGGCTGGATCGTCATCACCTGGGCGTGGGGTCTCGCCGTCTTCATGGGGGTGCTCACCAGCACCGCCGTAACGGACGGCGTCGCGCACCTGAACCCCGCGGTGACGATCGGCCTGGCTTCGATCGACGCGGTGGAGTGGGGCGACGTGCCCCAGCTCATCGCCGGGCAGTTCATCGGCGCGTTCATCGGGGCGCTCCTGGTGTGGCTGGCCTACCTGGCGCACTGGCCCGAGACAGAGGACCCCGGCCTCAAGCTGGCCGTCTTCTCCACGGGTCCGGCGATCCGCAACTACGGCCTGAACCTGGTCACCGAGATCATCGGTACGTTCATGCTGCTGTTCGGGATCCTCGCGCTGGCGAGCCCGCAGAACGCTGTCGGTGGACTGGCCGTGGCGCTGCTCGTGGTCGTGATCGGCATGTCGCTCGGTGGCCCCACGGGGTACGCGATCAACCCGGCCCGGGACCTCGGTCCGCGCATCATGCACTTCATCCTGCCGATCGCCGGCAAGGGTGACTCGGACTGGGGCTACAGCTGGGTCCCGGTGATCGGCCCGATCATCGGAGGCGTCATCGGCGCCCTCGCCGGCGACGCACTGTTCTTCCAGTAGACCGGGAGAAGGGGGAGGAAGGCGCAGCTCCGGACGTGTAGGCACTCGGAAGCTCCGGAGGTGACGAGAGGCAGATGAAGAAGCTCATCAACAAGGCGGAGGACGTCGTCCGCGAGGAGTTGCAGGGTGTCGCGGCGGCGCACCCCGACCTGGTACGGGTCCAGTTCGACCCGCACGTCGTCATCCGGGCCGACGCCCCTGTCCAGGGGAAGGTCGGCCTGATCTCGGGTGGCGGCTCGGGGCACGAGCCGATGCACGGCGGGTTCGTCGGCATGGGCATGCTGGATGCCGCCTGCCCCGGCGAGGTGTTCACCTCGCCGACACCCGACCAGATGTTCGAAGCCACGAAGGCCGTCAACGGCGGCGCCGGCGTCGTCCACATCGTGAAGAACTACACGGGCGACGTCATGAACTTCGACATGGCCGCCGACATGGCGCGGGCCGAGGGCATCGAGGTCGAGTCGGTCCTGGTCGATGACGACGTGGCCGTGCAGGACAGCCTCTACACGGCGGGTCGGCGCGGGGTCGGCACGACGGTGCTGATGGAGAAGATCGCCGGCGCTGCGGCGGAGGAGAAGCGCTCGCTCGCCGATGTCGCGGCGGTCGCTCGGAAGGTGAACGAGCTCGGGCGCTCGATGGGCATGGCGCTCACCTCCTGCACCGTGCCGGCCGCCGGCAAGCCCACGTTCGACATCGGTGACGACGAGATGGAGATCGGCATCGGCATCCACGGGGAGCCGGGCCGGGAGCGGATGAAGGTCAAGCCCGTCGCGGAGGTCGTGGAGATGATGGCCACGGCCATCGTCGACGACCTGCCGTACGCGTCGGGCGACAAGGTGCTCGCCTTCGTGAACGGGATGGGCGGGACCCCGCTGATCGAGCTCTACGTCGTCTACAACGAGGTGTACAAGTTCCTCCAGGCCCGCGGGATCGAGATCGTGCGGAACCTGATCGGGGACTACATCACCTCGCTCGAGATGCAGGGCATGTCCATCACGCTCCTCAAGATGGACGAGGACCTCCTGAAGCTCTGGGATGCGCCGGTGAAGACCGCCGGCCTGCGCTGGGGGGTCTGACCGGACCGACGATCGAGAGTGCGATCCCGCCCCCGAGCTCCGGGGGCGGGGTCCCTCGACGAGGGGGTGAGGAGTGAGCGTGTCCTACGAGGACGCGGTCCGATTCGTACGTTCCTACGCGGACGTCATCGCCGAGAACAAGGAGTACCTCACCCAGCTCGACTCCGCGATCGGCGACGCCGACCATGGGATCAACATGAACCGCGGGATGCAGGCCGCCCTCGGCAAGCTCGAGGGCATCCCCAACGGGGACATCGGCAACCTGCTGAAGACCGTGGGCATGACGCTCGTGTCGACCGTCGGTGGAGCCGGTGGCCCGCTCTACGGGACCCTGTTCCTGCAGTTCGGGACCGCCACGGCCGGCAAGTCCGAGCTCGAGCCCGAAGACTGGGCAGCGGCGCTCGCGGCCGGCGTCCAGGGCGTGCAGATGCGCGGCAAGGCCGAGCCCGGCGACAAGACGATGGTCGACGCCCTGATCCCGGGGCGTGACGCGTTCCGTCAGGCGCTCGATGACGGAGCCTCCTTCGCGGAGGCGCTGCAGCGGTCCGCTGCGGCGGCGGAGGAGGGGATGAAGGCAACGATCCCCTGGGTCGCTCGGAAGGGTCGGGCGAGCTACCTGGGCGAGCGCAGCGCAGGCCACCAGGACCCCGGCGCCACGTCTTCCTACCTGCTCCTGAAGACGGCGTCGGACACCTGGGGCGGCGGATGAGGGAACCCGACCGAGGAAGGAGGCTACATGGCTGATTACGCAGCGGCCCTGGACCAGGGCACCACCAGCACCCGGTTCATGATCTTCGACCACGGCGGCAAGGTGGTCGGGATCGACCAGAAGGAGCACGAGCAGATCTACCCGAAGCCGGGCTGGGTGGAGCACGACGCGAACGAGATCTGGACGCGCAGCCAGGAGGTCATCAAGGGAGCGCTGGAGAAGACGGGGGTCAAGGCGAGCGACATCGCCGCGGTCGGCGTCACCAACCAGCGCGAGACCACCGTGGTGTGGGAGAAGGCCACCGGCAAGCCCGTCTACAACGCGATCGTGTGGCAGGACACCCGGACCGACCAGATCTGCAACGAGCTCGCCAAGGACGGCGGCCAGGACCGGCTTCGCCCGAAGACCGGCCTGCCCCTCGCCACCTACTTCTCCGGCCCCAAGATCAAGTGGATCCTCGACAACGTCGAGGGTGTGCGGGCGCGGGCCGAGAAGGGTGAGGTCCTGTTCGGCAACATCGACACGTGGTGCATCTGGAACATGACGGGCGGGCCCGACGGGGGCGCGCACGTCACGGACGTGTCGAACGCCAGCCGGACGATGCTCATGAACCTGGAGACGCTGGACTGGGACGACGAGATCCTCGGCCTGATGGGGATCCCGCGGGCGATGCTGCCCGCCGTCCGTCCCTCGAGCGAGGTCTACGGCAACGGCGTCGGCGACCTCGCCGGCGTACCGGTCGCCGGGGACCTCGGCGACCAGCAGGCGGCCCTGTTCGGCCAGACGTGCTTCTCCACCGGTGAGGCGAAGAACACGTACGGCACGGGCTGCTTCATGCTGCTCAACACGGGCACCAAGCCCGTGCCGTCGAAGAGCGGCCTGCTCACGACCCTCGGCTACAAGATCGGCGACCAGCCTGCCGTGTACTGCCTCGAGGGCTCCATCGCCATCACCGGCGCTCTCGTGCAGTGGCTGCGGGACAACCTGGGGCTGATCGAGAAGTCCGAGGACATCGAGGCCCTCGCCGCGACGGTCGAGGACAACGGCGGCATCTACTTCGTGCCGGCGTTCTCGGGCCTGTTCGCCCCGTACTGGAAGAACGACGCTCGCGGCGTGATCGCGGGCATGACCCGGTACGTCAACAAGGGGCACATCGCCCGGGCAACCCTCGAGGCCACCGCATGGCAGACCCGCGAGGTGCTGGACGCGATGAACGCCGACTCCGGCGTCGCGCTGACGGCCCTCAAGGTCGACGGTGGCATGGTCTACAACGAGCTCCTCATGCAGTTCCAGGCCGATGTCCTGGGCGTGCCGGTGATCCGGCCGACGGTCGCGGAGACGACCGCGCTCGGCGCCGCCTATGCCGCGGGACTCGCGGTCGGCTTCTGGAAGGAGGTCGAGGACCTGCGGGCCAACTGGGGTAAGGACAAGGAGTGGGACCCCAAGATGCCCAAGGAGGAGATCGAGCGCGAGTACGCGCAGTGGAAGAAGGCCGTCACGCGGACCTTCGACTGGATCGAGCAGTAGGAACGAACGCGCGCCCGGCGGGGGTGGCCACTGCGCCGCCGCCCCCGCCGGCAGCGCGGTCCGGCGACCGCCGGGTGCCCGCGGACAGAGGGGACGTCGTGGTGCCGAACCGTGACGGACGTCATCCCGGAGACGTAACGCAACCGTGGCTGCCGCACACCATCTCGCGTCGACCGATCCACGGAGGTGGGAGATGGGCAAGGAGCACGGCAACTTCGCCGAGGGCCAGGACATGGCCGACGGCGAGCGGGAGGCTCACGAGGGCGACTTCGCCGAGGGTCAGCAGCGGGAGAGCCACGAGCACGACGAGCACCACGGCGACTTCGCGGCCGGCCAGGAGACCTCGCACGGCGAGGAGCGTCACGCCGAGGGCGGCTTCGCGGAGGGCCAGAAGGAGCGTTAGTCCATCGCCGGCAGGGGCGACGGTCCCCCGTCGTTCCGGACCGGTGGTGCCACACTTGCATCGTATGGACCGGACGTCCGATCGGACCATGGACGTCGTCCGAGGGGGGGCGGGCGAGATGCCCGCCCTTCCGCTCGTCCGGCCCCGCGGAGCTCCGGGGCTCGAGGGGGGTGCCTGAGCGGTGGCGACGGGAGCGGCCGCACACGTCCTGATCATCGGAGGCGGCGGGACGGGTGGTGCGCTCGCCCACGACCTGACGTTGCGCGGCATCAAGGTCACGCTGGTCGAGCGCGGGGAGATCACGTCCGGGACGACCGGCCGCCACCACGGTCTGCTGCACAGCGGCGCCCGCTACGCGGTCGGGGATCAGGAGTCCGCGATCGAGTGCATCGAGGAGAACACGATCCTGCGGCGGATCTGCCCCGGGTCGTTCGAGGAGAACGACGGCCTGTTCGTCGCCCTCACCGACGAGGACATGGACTACATGGAGCTGCTCCTGAAGGGGTGCGCCGAGTGCGGGATCCCGACGCAGCAGCTGACGCCCGACGAGGCGCTCCGGCTCGAGCCGCTGCTGAACCCCGAGGTCAAGGCGGCGGTCAGGATCCCGGACGGCACGATGGACGCGATGCGGATGCCGTTGCGCTTCTTCGCGACCGCCAAGCACAACGGGGCGCAGATCCACCCCTACATGGAGGTGAAAGACCTGATCGTCCACGACCGCGTGGTCTCCGGCGCGGTGGTGCACGACCACGTCACCGGCAAGGAGGGGGAGATCCACGCCGACATCGTCGTGAACGCGACCGGACCGTGGTCCGAGAAGGTCGCGGCGATGGCCGGGGTCGACGTGCCGATCCGGCCCTCTCCTGGCGTCCTGCTCGCCCTCAGGGGCCGGCTGTGCAACATGGTGATCAACCGCTGCCACAAGTCGGGTGACGGGGACATCGTGGTCCCCCAGCGGGGGCTCTCGGTCGTCGGCACCAGCTCGTGGACCGTCGACGACCCGGACGACCTCGGGCTCCCCGAGGACCACGTCCAGCGGATGTACGAAGAGGGCGCGAAGCTGATCCCCGCCGTGAAGCAGGCCGAGTTCCGTGCGGCGTGGTCGGCCGCCCGCCCGCTGATCGGCTCCAAGGAGCAGGCCGACACGGGTCGCGAGCTCTCGCGCACGTTCAAGACCTACGACCACAAGGAGACGGACGACCTCGAGGGGTTCGTGACCATCACCGGGGGCAAGGGCACCACCCTGCGGGGGATGGCCGAGCTGTGCGCCAACGTGATCTGCGCGAAGCTGGACGTCCAGGTCGAGTGCGCGACGCGCGAGACCGTGCTCCTGCCCCATACCGCCTACTACGCCGCCTAGAGGGATCGCCGTGCAGACGATGGAGGAGACCGCGACCGGGACGGAGGCGGAGACCCGTCGGTTCCGCGTGTTCCGGTTCAAGCGGGGCGACCGGACCCCGCACTTCGACACCTTCGACGTGCCGATCGAGCCGCGCACGACCGTGCTCGACGCGATGAAGTGGATCCAGCTCCACCGCGATCCATCGCTCTCGCTCCGGCACTCGTGCTACCACGCTTCGTGCGGCACGTGCGGCGTCCGCGTGAACGGCCGCGAGGTGCTGATGTGCGTGACCGCCGTCCACGACCTCGGCCGGGAGATCACCGTCGAGCCGCTCGCGAACATCCCCGTGCTCACCGACCTCGTCGTGGACATGGAGGAGTTCTACGAGCGGTTCCCGGACGAGCACCCGTACGTCCGCCGCAGCGAGTTCAACCCGGAGGCGGCCGTGCCGGACGGGATCGCGACCTACGTCCGCTACGAGGACTGCATCGAGTGCGGGCTGTGCGTGTCCGCATGCCCCATCGTCGGGACGACCGACGCGTACGTTGGCCCGGCCGCCCTGGCGGCCGCCCAGCGCATGCTCGAGGAGCCTCGAGGCGCCGACCCGGCTCGACTGATCGACTGGGCGGACGACCCCGACGGGGCCTGGCGCTGCCACGCGGCCTTCGAGTGCACCGAGGCGTGTCCCTCGAACGTGAACCCGGCCGCGAGGATCATGGAGCTGCGCGGCGTGCTCGTGGGCGGGCGGCTCGCCTTCCCCGGCCGCCGTGAGGAGGAAGCGCGATGAGCCGAACGACGACCACTCCGGGCCTCCCGGGCATGGAGGAGCGCACACAGCGCGGCCCGGTGCTGCGCAAGGGGATCGGGCCCACGCCGACCGGCTGGTTCGACCCCAGGGGTCGGGCGCTCGGCACCTGGGCCTTCTCCGTGAACCGCATCACGGGCCTCGGCCTCGTCTTCTACCTGTACCTGCATCTCGCGGTGCTGTCGTTGCTGCTCGCCGGGGAGTCCAGCTGGAACGACTTCCTGGAGCTCGCGACCACCTGGGTGTTCCTCGCGCTCGACGTGCTGCTGCTGTTCGGGATCCTGTTCCACGGGCTGAACGGCGTTCGGGTCGCCCTGGTCGGGACCGGGATCGTTCCCGGCCGGCAGCAGGCCCTCTTCTGGGCGTTCACGGTGATCGGGACCCTCACGCTCGCGTACGGGGCGATCCACATCCTGGGGAGCGCCTGAGATGGCGACCGTCGCCCCCACCCGACCCCGTCCCACGAGGCGCCGTCCCGTCCCGGGCGGCAGGTCCGTCCGCGCGTGGCGGTGGACGGTGATCACCGGGGCCGCGCTGCTGGTCCTGCTCCTCGTCCACATGGTCGCGCACCACTTCGTCGTGGAGGAGATCGGTGGGCTGCGCACGTACGAGCAGGTCCTCGAGTACATCGGGAACCCGCTGATCTTCACGATCGAGTGCTTCTTCCTGGTCACGGTCACGACCCATGCGCTCATCGGGCTCAGGAGCGTGCTGCTCGACATGGGCTTCGGGGCGCGCGCCCGTCGCAGGATCGACGCCGGGCTGTGGGTGCTCGGTATCGCGACCGTCGCCTACGGGTTCTTCCTGGTCGGCACGCTGGCGTCGCGCGCCTGAGGCTCCCTGGCGTGGTCGGGATCGTCCTCGTCTCGCACAGCTGGCGACTGGCCGAGGGCGCCGCCGAGCTCGCCCGGGAGATGGGCGGTCCCGATGTGAAGCTCGAGACCGCCGGTGGCTTGGACATGCCCGACCACCCGATCGGCACCGACGCGGTGCTGGTGCTCGACGCCATCGACCGGGCGTGGTCCGAGGACGGCGTCGTCGTGCTGATGGACCTGGGCAGCGCGGTGCTCTCCGCGGAGATGGCGCTCGAGATGCTGCCGGAGGACCGGCGCGAACGGGTCCTGCTCTGCGAGGCCCCCTTCGTCGAGGGTGCGGTCGCCGCAGCCGTGACCGCGAAGCTCGGCGCCCCCGCCGAGCAGGTCGCAGCGGAGGCCCGGGGCGCCCTCGCCGCGAAGGTCGCGCACCTGGGCGGCGAGGGGGCGAGCGCGGCGGTCGAAGAGTCCGGCGCCCTCGCCGAGGGGGAGACCCACACGCTGCGCCTCACGGTGGCCAACCAGCACGGGCTCCACGCGCGACCGGCCGCTCGGTTCGTCCAGGTCGCATCCGGATACGAGGCCGACGTGCGCGTCTCGAACGTGAGCGCCGGGCGAGGTCCCGTCACCGCTCGCAGCCTCAACGCGGTCGCGACGCTCGGCGTCGGTCAGGGCGACGAGATCGAGGTGCTCGCCGCCGGGCCGCAGGCCGAGCCCGCGCTCGCCGCGATCCGGGAGCTCGCCGAGCGGGGCTTCGACGAGGAGCCGGCCGAGGAGGCTCCGATGGCACCCGAGGTCTCGCCGGCGGCGACCTCGGCGCCGGGGACGATCGCCGGCGTGCCCACTTCCCCCGGGTACGCGCTCGGGCCGGCGCGCCGGTTCCACCCACCGACGCTCGAGGCACCCGATCGCGCGGCCGAGGATCCGGAGGCGGAGCTCCGGGCACTGGACGCGGCGATCGCCGCCACGGCGGCCGACATCGACGCGCAGCGCGCGGCCGTCGCGGGCCGGGCCGGCGATCACCAGGCGGCGATCTTCGACGCCCACCGCCTGTTCCTGCAGGACGAGATGCTCATCGAGCCCGTCCGCCGCTCGATCGCGGATGGGCAGGCGGCGCCGACGGCCTGGCAGGCTGCCATCGAGACGATGGCCCTCGAGTGGGAGGGCCTGCAGGACGAGTACCAGCGGGCCCGCGCCGCCGATCTGCGGAGCGTAGGCCAGCAGGTGCTCGCCCACCTGCTGGGTGTCCCACCGCCGAGACCCACCCTCGAAGGCGAGGGGATCCTCGTCGCGCCGGATCTGACCCCCGCGGACACCGCGGGGCTGGACCCGGGGCTCACCCTGGGGATCGCGACCGCGTTCGGCGGACCGACCTCGCACGCGGCGATCCTTGCCCGCTCGCTCGGCATCCCGGCGGTGGTCGGGCTCGGCGAGGCCGTGCTCCGGGTCCGGGAGGGAACACCGCTCGCGCTCGACGGCGACGCGGGCGTCCTGTACGTCGACCCGCCCGCCGACGTCGCCGAAGAGCTCGAGGAGCGCCGCGCCGAGCGCGAGCGGGCCGAGCGGGCCGCGAGGGTGGAGGCTCGCTCGCCGGCGATGACGGTCGACGGGGTGATCGTGGAGGTGGCAGCCAACATCGGCTCGCCCGAGGAGGTCCCCGCCGCCATCGAGGCCGGGTGCGACGGCGTAGGGCTGTTCCGCACCGAGTTCCTCTTCATGGAGCGTGGCTCGATGCCCTCCGAGGACGAGCAGGAGGCCGCCTACCGGCGCGCGGCGGAGCTGCTCGAGGGTCGGCCGATGGTGATCCGGACGCTCGACGTCGGCGCCGACAAGCCCCTGCCCTACATCGCCCAGCCCGCCGAGGCCAACCCGTTCCTGGGGGTCCGCGGACTGCGCCTCGGCCTCGAGCGGCCCGAGCTGCTCGGCGCCCAGCTGCGGGCGATCCTGCGCGTGGCGGCCGACCACCCGGTTCGCGTCATGTTCCCGATGGTCGCGACCCTCGACGAGGTCCGAGCCGCTCGCTCCGCGGTCCTGCAGGCCGCACGCGAGCTCGGTCGCGAGGTCCCCGACGGCCTCGAGGTCGGCATCATGATCGAGGTCCCGGCGGCGGCGCTCACGGCCCCCTCCCTCGCTCCCGAGGTCGACTTCTTCTCGGTGGGGACCAACGACCTGACGCAGTACGCGCTCGCGGCCGACCGCGGGAACGAGCGCGTCGCCGCGCTCTCGGATGCGCTGCATCCGGCGGTGCTCGAGCTGATCGCGATCACCTGCCGGGCCGCCGCGGCGCGCGACCGATGGGTCGGCGTGTGCGGGGAGCTAGCGGCGGACGCCCTCGCGGCGCCCGTGCTCATCGGCCTCGGCGTCCGCGAGCTCTCGATGAGCGCTCCCGCCATCCCGGCCGTCAAGCGCACGATCCGCGAGCTCCGGACCGACACGGCGGCCGAGCTGGCCGCCCGCGCGCTCGAGATGCCGACCGCCGAGGCGGTCCGCGACCTCCTGCGGAGCGAGCTCGCCGCCGGGTGAGCGTCCGACGCTCGGTCGACCGGTAGGATGCGGCCGGGAGGCCCGTGAGCGAAGCCGCAGACCGACGCGCCGCCATCTTCCTCGAGGCGATCACGTACCTCCGGGCCGTGCTCGTCCCGGTGATCATGTGGCTCGTCCTGATCGGCGACGAGACCCGCTACGCCTACGCGATCGCGGGCGGGCTGTTCGCCTTCGCAGCCATCACCGACTTCTTCGACGGATACCTGGCTCGGCGGTGGAAGAAGGTCACGGTCCTGGGCAACTTCCTGGACACCACCGCCGACAAGCTGCTCGTGTCCGGGGTGCTCGTCGCCCTGGTCGCGGTCGGTCGCGCGTCGGTCTGGGTCACGTTCATCATCATCGCGCGCGAGCTGCTGATCCTGGGGCTGCGTGGGGTGGTGGCCGCCGGCGGCGAGGTCATGAAGCCCTCGATCTGGGGCAAGCTCAAGGCCAACGTGCAGTTCGTGGCGGTCTTCCTCGCGATCGTGCGCTTCGGCGAGCCGATCGCCGGCCTGTACCTGGATCAGTGGGCGATGCTCGGGGCGGCCGTCGTCACGATCGGGTCGGGCGTCGAGTACGTGGCGCGTTTCGCGGGGGCGCTGCCCCGCTCGGCGCGAGCCACGAAGCGGTAGGAACATCGTGCCCGGCCTCGCCCTCGTGACCGGCGGCTCGGGGTTCGTCGGTGGGGCGCTGCTCGAGGCGCTCGCCGCCCAGGGCCGCGAGGTGCGGGCGCTCGCCCGCACGAAGGATGCGATGGCGGCCGTCGAGGCGCGCGGTGGACGCCCCGTCCGAGGCGACGTGCTGGACATCGGATCCCTGGTCGAGGGCATGCGCGGCTGCGAGGTGGTCTTCCATGCGGCGGGCGTGAACGCCGTCTGCGTCCGCGAACGTCGGCCGATGTATCGCGTGAACGTGGAGGGCTCGGGCAACGTGATCCGCGCCGCGAGGGTCGCCGGTGTCGGACGGGTCGTCTACACGTCCTCCGCCGCCGCGATCGGCGAGGCGCGAGGCGCGGTCGGGCGAGAGGACACGCCGCACCGCGGTTGGTACCTATCCCACTACGAACGCTCCAAGCATCTCGCCGAGCGCCGGGTGCTCGCATGGGCCCGGTCGCTCGGGGTCGACGTCGTGTGCGTGAACCCTTCGTCCGTCCAGGGCCCGGGCAGGACCGGCGGCTCCGCGCGCCTGCTGCTCGACCTGGTGAACGGCCGGCTCCCGGTCCTGGTCGACACGCCGCTCTCGATCGTCGACGTGGCGGACTGCACCCAGGGGCACCTCCTGGCCGAGCTCCGGGGGCGGTCTGGCGGGCGGTACCTGCTGAACGGCTTCTCCGTCACGGCGCGACAGGCCGTTGCCCTCCTCAGACAGATGACCGGCGGCTCCCCTGCTCGCGCCTGGTTCGTCCCGGGGTGGGTCGTGCGCGCGGCCGGCGAGCTCGCCGAGGGCGTGTCGGCGTTGGGGCGTCGAGACCTCCCCCTGTGCCGTGAAGCGGCGCGCACGCTCCTGCACGGGCATCGGTACGACGGCTCCCTCGCCGAGCGCGAGCTCGGCCTGCGGTACACGCCCATGGAGGAGACGGTCCGCCGCACCCTCTCCTGGTACGCGGAGCGGGGGCTCGCCCCGCCGCCGCTCTGACCGACGGCATAGGATGGCTCCATCGACGTTCGGCAGGAGGGATCGTGATGTCCGAGGAACAGCATCCTGACCGGAACCTCGCCATCGAGCTGGTCCGCGTGACCGAGGCCGCGGCCCTCGCGGCCGGTCCCTGGATCGGCCGTGGGGACAAGATCGCCGCCGACCAGGCCGCCGTCGACGGCATGCGGCTGATGATCGACACGGTCTCGATGCAAGGCGTGGTGGTGATCGGCGAAGGCGAGAAGGACGAGGCGCCCATGCTCTACAACGGCGAAAGCGTCGGCAACGGCCACGGCCCGGCGGTCGATGTCGCGGTCGATCCGATCGACGGCACACGCCTCACCGCCGTAGGGCAGCCGAACGCGCTCTCCGTGATCGCGCTCGCCGAGCGCGGCACGATGTTCTTCCCGGGCGCCGCCGTCTACATGGAGAAGGTCGCGACCGGGCCCGAGGCGGCCGACGCCATCGACATCACGGCCCCGCCGGAGGAGAACGTGCGCCTGGTCGCGAAGGCCAAGGACAAGCGCGTGGAGGAGATGGTCGTCACGATCTTGGACCGCGACCGGCACGCCGACATGATCGAGGCGGTGCGCGAGGCCGGCGCCAAGGTGTTCCTCATCACGGACGGTGACGTCGCCGGCGCGATCGCCGCCGCGACGACCAGGCGCTCCGGGATCGACCTCCTGCTCGGGATCGGGGGCACGCCGGAGGGCGTGATCGCCGCCGCGGCGATGAAGTGCCTCGGCGGAGCCATCCAGGGCCGACTGTTCCCCCGCAATGACGAGGAGCGCGCCACGTTGATCGAGGAGGGGTTCGACCTCGACCGCGTCCTCACCACCGACGATCTGGTGTCCGGGCAGGACGTCTTCTTCGCCGCCACCGGGATCACCAGCGGCTCGCTCCTACGCGGCGTGAAGTACTGGCCCGACGGCGCGACGACGTGGTCGCTCGTGATGCGCTCGCGGACCGGGACCGTCCGCTGGATCGAGGCCGAGCACCGGTTCGAGAAGCTCGAGCACTTCACCAGGATCGAGTACCGCTAGGGCAGCCGGTAGACGCCGGTCGAGTCCCTCACGAGCGTGCCGTCCTTCGCCGCCTGTGCGAGGGCGGCCACCAGACGCCGGCGCAGGTCCGGCTGCGTGAAGGGGTCCAGGTAGCCGCGACGCAGCGCGAGGTCCTGGATGACGGTCCAGTGCAGGGGCCGAGCCTCGTCGCGCAGCACGGCCAGCGCGGCCTCGAGGGCGTCCATCGTCAGAGGGCGTGCGCGCCGGGGATCACGGCATCGGCCAGCAGGTCGAGCATCGACGGGTCGGGCAGGGCGAACCAGAGCGGCGCCGGCGAGACGATCAGCTCCTCCACCCCGAGCTCCGCGAACCTGCTCAACCGGTCGAGCACGCGCGCCGGCGTTCCGACCAGGCACTCCTGCTCGAGGACGCTCCGAGGGATCTTGTCGACGACGCCGGCCGGCAGCCGCTCCCGGATCAGCTCGAACCGACGGTCCAGATCGGCCTCGTCCTCCCCCACCACCGCGAACAGGCCGAGCGACAGACGGAGCGTCGCCGGGTCCCGGTCCACCTCCTCACATGCGTGCCGCGCGGCAGCGACGCGGTGCCCGTAGGCATCGGGGGTCCATCGCCAGGCGGTGTTCCAGCCGTCCGCCAGCCGCGCGGCGAGCGAGAGGAGCCGGGGCCCGCCCTTGCCGCCCAGCCAGATCGGCGGACGCGGCCGCTGGGCCGGCGGGGGATGGTTGTACGCCTCGCGGAGCACGAACCGACGACCCTCGAACGACGCCGGCCCCTCGTCGAAGAGCCGGGTGAGGACCTCGAGGGTCTCCTCGAGCACCCCGAACCGCTCCCCCGTCGAGCCGAACCCGTATCCGAAGGCCTCGAACTCCGACGCGTACCAGCCGGCGCCCAGACCGATGTCGAGCCTCCCACCCGAGAGCAGGTCGATCGCCGTGGCCGCCTTCGCGAGGATCGCCGGGTGCCGGAAGGCTGCCGACAGGACGAGCGTGCCGAGCCGCACCCGCTCGGTCAGCGGCGCGAGCCCCGCGAGCGTGGTCAGCGGCTCGAGCGACCCGTGACGCGCGTCGTCGCCCCCGTACCGCTCGAGGGAGGCGAAGAAGTGATCGCTCATCCACACCGAGTCGAAGCCGAGCCGCTCGGCGGTCCGAGCGACGTGGGCCACCCCCTCGAACGTGACCGGCCCCGGTCCGGGCAGGGAGAAGTCGTAGTGGGGCAGGGCCAGACCGACGCGCATGACGCGACCCTACAGGTAGCGCAGGACGTCGGCCGGGCCGGTGACGTCGACCCCCGGCGGGATCGTGATGCCGGAGGGGATCTTCAGCCGAGGGTACACGGCCACCTCGTCGGCCAGGTACACGCCCGGGTAGACGATGACCTCGTCGCCGAGCGCCACACACTCCTCCACGACCGTCTGGTTGTAGGGCTCGGACCGGATCTCGGACATCGACCCGACCACCGCATCCGTCAGCCTGGCGGCCGCTCCGATGATCGCGCCGTCGCGGATCTGCGAACGCTGGATCACGGCGTCCCGGTGGACCTCGATGTCGTCGTCCAGGTTCGACTCGCTGATCTGCACGCCCGGATGGATCTCGCAGAACCGTCCGATCCGGACGGCGGGGCCGATCTTGACCTGGCCCTCGGCGATCTTCTCGGCCAGCGTCATCCCGCTCGTCGAGTCGCGCATCGCCAGGGACTCCGGGGCGACCCACACGTGGTTGTCGGGGTCGAACGGGGGCCCCAGCAGGCGGTCCACCGCCTCGAAGTTGCCGTGCAGCGCGTCCACCATCGTCTCGATGTAGTCGCGGACGTTCCCGAGATCGCCGATCCGACGGACCGGATGGACGTGCACGGGGTAGCCGTTGCCGACGAGCCAGGGCAGGAGGTCCTTGCCGAAGTCGAGGCGCGTCTTGCGGAGCTCGTCGATCTCGTCGCACCCGGCGAGCTCGCGGATCCTCGCGGAGTCGATCAGGTAGAAGCCCGCGTTGGTCATCAGCGGGAGCCGCCGGAACTCCTCGTCGCTCTCGGCGCGGAAGTGCGCGCGCAGCTCGGCGAGCGTGGGCTTCTCGACGAACTCGGTGATCCTCCCCTGGTCGTCGGCCAGCATCACGCCGTACTTCTCGGCGACCTCGTCGGGCTCACGGGTCATCGCGGCGATCGTGGCGACGGCGCCGCTGGCGAAGTGCGCCTCGATCATCGGCGCGAGGTCGAAGTCGATGACCGAGTCGGTCGGGAACACGAGCGCGTGATCGCGGAGATCCCAGTACTCGAGCATCCGCAACGTGGAGTCGGCGCTCCCCGTCGAGAGCGAGTCGTACTTCACGGGCGAGTACTTGACCTCCACGCCGAAGCTCTCGCCGTACCCGATCATGACCTTGATCTGGTAGCGGTTCTCCTTCCCGTGGGCGATCAGGAAGTACCGCTCGATGCCCTCCGTCGACAGGATCTGGATCACCCACCGGATGAGGCGGCGCCCCAGGAAGGACATCGCGGCCTTGGAGCGCAGGTACCCCGGTGCCTTGAGCGTGAGCGGCCGGGCCCGGACACCCTGACCACCGGCGAGACCGATCCCGATGATCTCGGACGCCTGGGGCATGTGGCTGCATGATAGCCGGGTCGCGCGGAACCCATGTCCGCGCCCGTCGGAACGTGAGGAGGACGCCGCATGAACCCGTGGGGTCGAGAGATGGCCGGACGGTTGGACGAGGTGGAGCTCGAGAGCCAGGCGCTGCACGGGAACCCGCTCGGCGATCCGCACGTCCGGCCGCTCTGGGTCTACCTGCCGCCCGGTTACGAGGACGACCGGGAGCGCCGGTACCCCAGCGTCTACGTGATCCAGGGGTTCACCGGACAGCTCGACATGTGGCGCAACCGCGAGGCGCTCCGCCCGACGTACCTCGAGGCGATGGACGAGCTGTTCGCGTCGGGCTCGGCGCCGCCCTGCATCGTGGTCCTGGTGGATGCCTGGACCTCGCTGGGCGGCAGCCAGTACCTGGACTCACCCGGCACCGGCCGGTACCACACGTACCTGTGCGACGAGGTCGTCCCGTTCGTCGACGCGCGGTACCGCACGGACCCGCGCCGCGGCGCCCGAGCGATCCAGGGCAAGTCGTCCGGCGGGTACGGCGCCCTGATCACCCCGATGCTGCGTCCGGACCTCTTCTCGGCCGTGGCCTGCCACTGCGGTGACGCCCTCTTCGAGGCCTGCTACCTGCCGGACTTCCCCAAGGCCGTGCGGGCGCTCCGGGACGGGTACGAGGGCTCCTACGATCGGTTCTGGGAGGACGTGGGCGCACGCACGTTCGGGACCAAGGCGTCCGACTTCGAGCTCCTGGAGCCCTGGGGGTACGCCGCCTGCTACTCGGCCGACGAGGACGGCACCGTCCGGCTCCCGTTCGAAACGGCCACCGGCCGGCTGATCGACGACGTCTGGGATCGCTGGCTCGAGCGCGACCCCGTGCGGATGATCCCGCGCCACGCGGAGACCTGGCGCTCGATGCGGGCCGTCTGGCTGGACGCGGGACGCCGCGACGAGTTCTTCCTGGACAACGGCATGGTCGCGGTCTCGCGCGAGCTCGAGCGGCTCGGCGTGCCGCACACCCTGGAGCTCTTCGACGCCGGCCACATGGCCATCGGCTACCGCTACCCCACGAGCCTGGCGTTCGTGGCGCAGGCCATCTCCGATCCGGACTGAGGTACGGTGGTCTGGCAGCCGATACATCGGGGTAGGACCGAGGACGGCCCCCACGCCCGCAGGAGGACGACATGGACGAGCAGAGCACCCACCACCTCCCCACGATGCCCCCGCCCCCGCCCCCGCAGATGGAGCCGTCCCCGCCGGACACCTTCCACGCGGGGCCCGGCCCGAAGCGTCGCCGCACGGGCCTGCTCGTCGGCGCCCTCGTGGTCGTGCTCGCCGTGATCGTGGGGGTCGTCGGGTTCACGGTCCTCGGTGGTGACGGCGGGAGCGCGAGCGCTCAGCCCCTGGCGCTCGCGTTCACACCCGGGGAGAGCGAGACCTACACGATGCACATGACGATGGACGGCTCGATGAACGCCGGCGAGCTCCTGGGCGGCGACCAGCCGCTCGTGATGGACGTGACCCAGGTGGTCACGTGGGAGACCAGCTCCGTCGACGAGGACGGCGTGGCGACGATCACGGTGACCGTCGACTCCATGACCGGGAGCGTCAACGGCATGGAGATCCCGGCGAGCGCGTCGGCGACCCCGCCGGTCGAGATCCGCGTGACGCCCGACGGTCGGATCCTGTCGGCGGGTGGCCTGTCGTTCGCGGGGATCGAGCAGACGGGAGGCGCGAGCTTCCCCGGGATGGGTCAGATGACGCCGCTCCTGCCCGAGGGGCCGGTGGAGGTTGGCGATTCCTGGAGCAAGGACTTCTCGCAGGAGGTCCCGTTCGGCGAGGGCACGATCGAGTTCACGGCAACGAGCACCCTCGAGGGCTACGAGGACGTGAACGGCGTCGACGCGGCCGTCATCACCACCGAGTACACGGTGCCGATGGACTTCACGATCGACTTCGGTGAGATGCTCGGCGCTCTCGGCGCCACCGGGTCGGGCGATCTGGCGGGGTTCGAGGACGCCTCGATCGCCTACGGCGGACAGGGCTCGTTCGAGCAGACCGCGTGGGTCGACACGGAGGCCGCCGAGATGCTGAAGATGACCAGCGCCGGCTCGTTCGACATGACGATGTCGTTCGAGGGTCTGGAGATCTTCGAGGGACAGAGCATCGCCTTCGAAGGGGACTTCACCCAGGAGCTGACCCGGAGCTAGCCAGTCGGCTCAGGAACCGAGCGCTGCCGGCGATTGGTCGACGACGCCCTCGAGCACGACCGTGCCGCTCGCGTCCGTCACGCGCACGTGCGTGTAGCCGACGAGCTCCTGCCCCTCGAACTGGCGGAAGAGCTGCGCGCCGCCATCGGCGTCCAGCTCGTCGATCCGACCGACCCGCAGGAGGTCGCCGGATCGGTTCGACAGGGTCACCCGGTACGGCACGCCGTCGGGGCCGTCGGTGTCCAGCCCGTTCACCAAGACGATGGCGAAATCGATCCGGTTCGGCGAGACGAGCTGGAGGACCGCCCCTCCCCCGAGCATCTCGGGACCGACCGGGACGAGCCGCCCGAGGAACGTCTCCTGCTCGGGGAGCTCCGCACCGGGAACGACCCGTGCGAGCACCTGTCGGAAGCGGTCGAGCGCCTCGGCCTGCCGGAGCTCGACCTGCTCGGCGCGGTCGGCGAGCCGCTCGGCCCGCCCGGCCATGACGGCACCCCACCCGAGCCCGGCCACCGCGACCACGGCCGCCACCGCCACCGCGACGGCGGTCCGCAGCCGGCGCGGGGAGCCGGGGGATCCAGCCGCCTGCCGAACCCGCGCGACGATCCGCTCACCGAGGCCCGCCGGCATCGGGACCGGCGCCAACGCGAAGGCGACGGTCGCGGCCGCGCTGTCGAGCTCGGCAGCCTCCTTGCGGCACCCGGCACACCAGCGCAGGTGCTGCTCCACCTCGGCCCGATCCCCGTCGGGCAGCACCCCCACGGCACGCTCCGCGAGCAGCTCACGGACCTGCACGCACGTCACCGGAGTCGCTCCTTGTCCACGTTCGCCCTGCGGACCTTGATGAGCGCCGTCCGCAGGCGGGTCTTCACGGTCCCGAGCGGGATGCCGTCCGCCTCGGCGATCTCCCGGGCGGTGAGCCCACCGAAGTACGCGCGGACGAGCAGCCGGCGCTCCGCATCCGAGAGCGTTGACAGCGCCCGGACGGCGATGTCGCGCTCGATCATCGAGGCCTCCTCGTCGGCCCCGACCACCTCGGGCACCTCGTCGACGAGCACGAGGCGCGGCCGGCTCGCGCCGGTCTCCCGGCGGAGCCTGTCCACGGCGAGGTTGTGCGCGATCGTCATGAGCCAGGTCGAGAGCCGCCCGCGGCTCGGGTCGAACCGGGCGGCCTTGCGCCACGCGGCGAGGAACACGTCCTGCGTGAGCTCCTCGGCCGCCTCCCGGCTGCCGAGCAGGCGCAGCCCCAGGGTGAAGATCGGGCGTGCGTACCGCGCGTAGAGCGCCCGCACCGCGTCCTCGTTCCCGGCAAGGAGCCCCTCCATGAGCTGCAGCTCCTCGCGGGCGAGGAGCGGGCCGTCGCCTCGAGCGACCACTCGGTCTCTCCTTCCGGTATACGCTGCGCCGCCGGGTCCGAGCTTGCCGCTCCATCATCGCACCCGAACCTCCATCCGCGGACCGCTCGCTTCCGGTCCGGTGCAACGGGTGGGATGATGATCGTATGTCGAGTGCACGCCGCGCGTGCGTCCTGATCGCGATCCTCACGTCGATCACGGTGGGATCGGCCCTTCCCGTGTCCGCCCAGGATGCCTCCGGCGCGGTCGTGGAGCTCGAGCTCACCGGGGTCGTCGACCCGTTCATGGCCACCTACATCACGGACGGCATCGCGTCGGCCGCGGACCGGGACGCGACGGCGGTGCTCCTGACGATCGACACCCCGGGCGGGCTCGATTCGTCGATGCGCGAGATCACCCAGGCCGTCTTGAACGCCGGGGTCCCGGTGATCGGCTACGTCGCCCCGTCGGGCGCGCGTGCCGCATCGGCCGGGGCGTTCATCCTGCCGTCCACCCACATCGCTGCGATGGCACCCGGGACGAACGTGGGCGCGGCGACCCCCGTCGGTCTGTCCGGCGCGGTCGCCTCGGACAAGGCCGTCGAGGATGCCGCCGCGTACATCCGCAGCATCGCGGAGGCGCGCGGGCGCAACGCCGACTGGGCCGAGAGCGCGGTGCGCGAGGCGGCGAGCGCCTCCGCGCAGGAGGCGCTGGATCTCGGGGTGATCGACCTGATCGCGCCGGACGTCCCGTCCCTGCTGCGGGAGGTCGACGGCACGTCCGTGACGCTCGCCGACGGGTCCGAGGTCACGATCTCGACCACCGGGGCGCCGGTCGTGCAGGAGGACATGGGATGGGTCCAGGCGTTCCTGCACGCTCTGCTCAGCCCGGACCTGGCCTTCCTCTTCTTCTGGCTGGGGCTGGCCCTGCTGGTCACCGAGCTCTTCGTGCCTGGGGGGATCGCCGGCACGATCGGCGGGCTCATGCTGGTCGCCTCGATCGTCGCCTTGGGGATGCTCCCGGTCCAGCTGATCGGCGTCGTGCTCCTCATCGCCTCGATCGCCTTCTTCGTGCTCGAGCTCAAGCATCCGGGCATCGGGCTCCCGGCCGTCGGCGGGGTGGTGTGCCTCGTGCTGGGCGGGTGGCTCCTGTTCGAAGACACGGCCCGCGTGTCGTGGCTCGTGATCCTCCCCGTCGCCGTGCTCGCCACCGCCTTCTTCCTGATCGTCGTCCGCGCAGCGATCAAGATGCGGCGCAGCGCGGTCGAGATGCGCGACGAGACCCTGGTGGGGCTCGAGGGGGTCGTGGTCAACGACTGCACACCGTCCGGGGTCGTGTCGATCGCCTCGGAGGAGTGGACCGCCGAGGCCGTCTCGGGCAACCCGATCCGCGGCGACCGCGTCCGGGTCGTCGCCATGGAGGGCCTCAAGCTGAAGGTGGAGCCCGTCGAGACGCCGAGCCCGGCCGTCCCCGGCGGCGAAGGGAGGCAGGCGTGATCCAGCTGCTCATCGGCATCGCCATCGTCCTGATCCTGCTGATCCTGCTCGTCCCGCAGGCGATCAAGATCGTCCGGGAGTACCAGCGCGTGATGGTGTTCCGGCTCGGCCGGGCGCTCGGGGCCAAGGGCCCGGGCCTGGTCCTCCTCATCCCCTTCGTCGACCGCGTCGTGTGGGTGGACCTGCGCGAGCTCTACCTGGAGATCCCGCACCAGACGGCGATCACCGAGGACAACGCCGCGATCTCGATGGACTTCATCGTCTTCTACCGCGTCGTGGACGCCGCGATGTCCGTCATCGAGGTGGCGAACTTCGCCGGCGCCGCGCAGAACATCGCGTCCACCACGCTCCGGTCGGTGGTCGGCGACATGGCGCTCGACGAGGTGCTCGCGAGGCGCGAGACGATGAACCAGATCCTACGGACCAAGCTCGATGAGGTGACCGAGCGCTGGGGCGTGAAGGTGACCAACGTCGAGATCCGCGAGGTCACGCCGCCGCCCCAAGTCATGGACGCGATGACGCGACAGATGTCGGCCGAGCGCACCCGGCGCGCGGTCGTCACGGAGGCGGAGGGCTCCAAGCAGGCGGCGATCACGGTCGCCGAGGGCAACAAGCAGTCCGCGATCTTGAACGCCGAGGGGGATCGCCAGGCCGCGATCCTGCGCGCCGAGGGGTTCGCGCTCGCGCTCACCAAGATCTACGAGTCCGCGCAGGGCGTCGACGCGAAGACGATGAGCTTGCAGTACCTGGAGGCACTCAAACAGATCGGCGCCTCACCGTCGACGAAGTACGTGATCCCGATGGAGCTCACGGACCTGCTCTCGGGCATCAGCGCCTACGCGGAGCGGACCTTCAGCGACGGGAGGGGCACACCCGCCGAGGGGTCCTGAGCCGGGTCGGAACCCGGACCGGTCCCGCGGTGTATCACGTTCGGACAGCCGAGTGGAGGGCCGGCCGCTGCAGGATCCCGAGCTGATCGAGCTCGCGAAGGATGGTGACGTCCGGGCGTACGGGGAGCTGGTCGAGCGGTACCGGGACATCGCGTTCCGGACCGCGTACCTGATCACGCGCAGCGCGGCGGACGCGGAGGAGGCAGCGCAGGACGGGTTCGTGAAGGCCTACTACGCGCTCCACCGGTTCCGGACGCGGGAGCCGTTCCGGCCCTGGCTGCTGCGGATCGTCTCGAACGAGGCCAGGAACCGGGTCCGCTCGGCCCGCCGGCGCGAGCGCCTCGCGCTGCGGGTGGCCGAGGGCGGCTCGATGGGGGACGCCGGCCCGTCCCCCGAGGCCGCCGCCGCCCTGCGCGAGACGCAGGAGGCGCTGCTCGCGGCCCTGTCGGACCTGCGGGAGGACGATCGGATGGTCATCGCGTGTCGCTACCTGCTCGAGCTCTCGGAGGCCGAGACCGCAGAGCTCCTCGGGGTGCGCCCCGG
>Ga0073934_10002454_pt1 | contig 38451 bp, 41 predicted proteins | sample LarsenN4metaG_FD_76834 | JGI IMG/M metagenome (GOLD analysis project Ga0073934, IMG submission 76834) | Hot spring sediment bacterial and archeal communities from British Columbia, Canada, to study Microbial Dark Matter (Phase II) - Larsen... ... | reverse complement strand
CGGCAGCCTGTCTGAGCGCAACGAGCGCAGCGAGTGAAGCGAGTTCTGCCGCAGGCCGAAAGACCGAGCACCGCAGGGCAGCCTGAGCGCAGCGAAGGCCGCTGCAGTGAAGCCCCGAAGGCGTCCCCACCCGCGGCCTTGCTCGCGCCCACCTGCGAACGCAATCTCCATGAGAGCCACCGACCGGCCACCACGCGCCGGACAAGTCGTGCGCCCGCTCAATCGCGAGCCGCCGGCGTCAGCTCCAAGGCCAGCTTCTTCGCCCCGCGCAGCAACTGCACGCGCACGCGCCGCTCGATGCGCTCGCCGCCCAGCACGCGGTGCAGCGCGTCCACGTCGGTGATCGCCACCTCGTCCATCGCGACGATGCGGTCGCCGCTCTGCAGCCCGGCGCGCCCGGCCGGGCTGTCGCCGACCACGCCGGTCACGGCCACCGCCGATTCGACCGGCAGGCCATGCGCCAGCGCCACGCGCCGCGGCAGCGGCACCGTGGCCGCGGCGATGCCGAGCCAGGCGCGCCGCACCCTGCCGTGGCGCAGCAACTCGGCGAGCACCCAGCGCGCGGTGGTCGAGGGCACGGCAAAACACAGGCCCATGGCGCCGGCGATGATGGCGGTGTTGACGCCGATGACCTTGGCGCGCGTGTCCAGCAGCGGGCCGCCGCTGTTGCCGGGGTTGAGGCTGGCGTCGGTCTGCACCACGCCGTCGATCAGGCGGCCGTTCTTCGCGCGCAGGCTGCGGCCGAGCGCCGAGACGACGCCGGTGGTCACCGTCTGGCCCAGGCCGTGCGGGTTGCCGATCGCCACCACCACCTGGCCCACGCGCAGCTTGTCGCTGTCGCCGAGTTCGAGGAAGAGCAGCGGCGCGTCGTTGGCCAGGCGCAGCAGCGCGAGGTCGGTGTCGGGGTCGCTGCCGACGGGCTCGGCGGCGAGTTCGCTGCCGTCGTCGAGCAGCGCGGTGATCCGCTGGCCGGCCTCGGCGACGTGGTGGTTGGTGAGCAGGTAGCCGTCGGGCGTGACGACGAAGCCGGAGCCGACGCCACCCCTGCCGCCGCGTCCGCGCCTGCCCTGCAGCGTCAGCGCGGCCACCGCGCCGCGCGCGCGGTCGAGCGTGCCGATCACGGCGCGCGAGTAGGCGTCGAGCAGGGCTTCGTCGCGGTTCATGGCGAGGTCGCGCCTCGGCTCACACGCCGATCAGGCCGAGCCTGAGGCCGATGTGCACGGCCTCGGCGCGCGTGGCCGCGCCCACCTTGGCCAGGATCTGGCCGACGTGGTACTTGGCGGTGTGCGCCGAGATGCCGAGCACGCCGCCGATGTCGCGGTTGGACAGGCCCTTGCCGATCAGCTCGAAGACCTCGATCTCGCGCGGCGTGAGCGGTTCGTGGTCGGCCAGCGACGAGGCGCCTGCACCTGCTGCGCTCGCCACGCTCACCGCGCCGGCCGCATCGACCGTGCTGCCGAACGACGCCGGCCCGCCGTGCGCCTGGTCGCGCAGCGACAGGCCTTCGAGCACCGCGGCCAGAGCGGCACGCAGCTGCGCCGGCGTGGCCGTGGACGCGAGCAGCGCGAGCGGGCTCCTGCGCAGGGCGTCGAAGGGCTCGTCGCCGATCAGCACGAGCGGCACGGTGTCGGGCGGCAACGCGGCCGCCGGGTCCTGCAGCACGACGGCGGCGGCGCTGTCGTCGGCGCCGACGTGCACCTCCCAGCCTTCGCCCCGCTGCAAGGCCGCGGCCAGCCCCTGCGCGAGCAGCGGCGTGGCGGCGACGATGGCGACGCGGCGTGTCACGGCCCTCGCGCGCTCCGTGTTCAGTGGCAGCCGCGGGCAGGCCGCTCGACGGCTTCGATGTCGAGCTTCACGGCCGCACCGGCGCGTGCGATCGTGAGTGCCAGGCGCGTGCCGCCGCCCGCCGTTCCGAGCTGCTCGCGCAGCGTCTCGAGGCGCGACGCGGCCCCGCCGTTGACCTCGACGATCACGTCGCCCACCAGCAGCCCGGCGCGCGCCGCCGGCCCGTCGTCGGCCACCGAGCTGACGAGCAGGCCGTCGACGCCGCGGCCTTCGAGCGTGGCGCGCACCGGCTGCACGGCGATGCCGAGGTAGCCCTGCGGCACGCGGCCGTGCGCGAGCAGCAGCGGCAGCACGCGCTCGAGCGTGATGCGCGGGATCACCACGCCGTGCAGGCGGCTGAACGCCGGGCTCGCGATGCCGATGAAGCGCCCCGCGGCGTCGGCCACCGGCGCGCCGGCCAGGCCCGGGTAGAGCCCGCCGTCCAGCCGGATCAGCCGTTCGATGCGCCCGCCGCGCCAGCTGCGCCACTCGCCGCCGGCCGCGCCCACGTGGCCGAAGCTCGCCTGCACCAGGCCCGAGGGCTCGCGGCCCACGGCGAAGACGAAGTCGCCGGCGCGCGGCGTGGGCGGGGCCGGCGGCGCGTCGGCGGCGTCGGGCCGCGCCAGCGGGGCGGCCTGGGCAACGCCGGCGGTGCTGCCGGTGTCGTCGAAGCCGACGAGCGCCAGGTCGGTGCTCGCATCGGCGCCGCGCAGCGTGCCGACCACCGGCTCACCGCCCGGCAGGACGAGCTCGATCCGCGAGGCGCGCCATCCGGGCGACACCGCGCTGGCGCTGGTCACCACGAGGCCGCGTTGCCACAGCACGCCGGCCGCGGCGTGGCGCCGCGTCGTGATGCCGACCACCGACGCGGCGAGCGCTTCGACGGCATCGGCAAGGGCGGGCGGGGTGGCCGCGGTGGCGTGGGTTCGGGGTTCGGGCATGTCGGCTCTCGGCGGATCGGGGTGGCGCCATCGTGCGACCCGATGCCCGATGGCGCATCGGCCGAACGGGCAGTCGAGGGCTCACGAAACACTGCCCGACCGGGCGGCCCGAGGCTCGGCAAGTGAGGCCGCGGTGGCGGTCTGCAAGTGGGCGCCGGCGAGCCGACGAGCAACGCGTCGACGAGCGCGCCCTGCGCGCTTTAGCGCCGCGGCAGCGGCTCGATCTTCATGCCCGCCGCCGCCAGCCGCCGCGCATAGGGCAGCCCGAGCGCGCTGCTCGGCGTGAGCACGCCGCCGAAGCCATCGCCGCCGGGCAGCGCGTCGGCGTGCAGCGCCAGCGTCAGCGCGGCCTCGCAGACGAAGACGGTGGTGGCGCGGTTGCCCGGGTCACCGCGGCCGGCGATCTTGCCGCGCTGCTCTTCGCCCGAGGCGGTGCGGCCGATCAGCTCGCAGCGGAACCAGCCGCCGTCCATCGTCGCCTTGGACGGCCCGCTGCCCGGCTTGGGCACGAGCGCGCGCACCGCCGCGCGCAGCGGCCCGAAGCGCAGCGCGAACTGGCCCGAGGCCATGCCGAGCGCGATGCCGGCCGCCGCCGCGGCGCCGAGCGGGCCGCGCCCGGCGTGCAGGTACTCCTGGTAGAGGAAGTCGCGCGCGTAGGGGCTCGAGGGCGCGGCGCCGCCGACGGCCTCGGCGAGCGCCGCCAGGCCCACGCTGCGGCGCACGACGCGCGTGTTGATCGGCCCCATCACGAACGGCGCGAGCCAGGCCTCGAAGTCGCGATCCTCGTGCGGCCCGAGCGGGTCGGCGTGCGGCGCCGGCTTGCGCGGCACGGTGCCCGGCGGGTTGAGCAGGAAGGGGTCGCCGATGACCTCGATCTGCCCTTCCTCGGCCGCGTTGACCGCCGAGGCCAGCGTGCCGCCGTTGACGCCGCCGCGCATCGCGTGGCGGGCCTTCACGCTGGCGCAGGGCTCGCGCGTGCGCTCGAAGAGCGCGCGCGCCACCAGCCACGCGCCGAGGTCGGAGGGCACCGAGTCGAAGCCGCAGCCGGGCACGATGCGCACGCCGTCCTTGGCCGCCTGGCGGTGGTGGCGGTCGATCATCTCGCGCACCCAGAAGGTCTCGCCGGTGATGTCGACGTAGTGCGCGCGGTTCTCGACGCAGGCCGCGACGAGCGCGCTGCCGTACAGCGCGAACGGGCCGGCGGTGGACAGCACGACGCGCGCGTCGGCGGCCAGCGCGCCGAGCGCCTGCTCGTCGTAGGCGTCGGCCTCGATGATCTCGGCGCCGGCCGCGAACTGCCCGGCGGCGGCGCGCACCTTGCGCAGCTTGTCGGCCGAGCGGCCGGCGATCGCCCAGCGCAGCTCGCTGCCCTGCGGCGCCTTGCGCGCGTGGCGCGCGAAGTAGGCCACCGTCTGGCGACCGACGAAGCCGCTGGCGCCGTAGAGCACGACGTCGAAGCGCTTCATCGCGGGCCCCGCTCGAGCGTGCGCGTCATCGCCCCGCTGACGCGGCGCAGCAGCCACTTGGGCGTGGCGCGGCCGGCGATCACGGCGGCCTGGTTGACGATGCCGGGCACGCAGATCACGTCGCCCCGCATGCAGGCGGCGAAGCCCTGGTCGGCCACCTCGTCGACGCTGCCGACCACGAAGGCCGGCAGCTTCTTCAGCTCGCGGCTTTCGGCCTGCGCGTGGCTCAGCATCGGCGTGGCGGTGATGCCCGGGCACAGCGCGGTGACGGTGACGCCGCTCGGCTTCAGCTCCTCGGCCAGCGATTCGGTGATCGAGAGCACGTAGGCCTTGGTGGCGGCGTAGGTGGCGAGCAGCGGCACCGGCTGGAAGGCGGCGATCGACGCCACGTTGAGCACGCGGCCGTGCCCGCGCTTCACCATCGGCGGCACGAAGTGCGCGAGCAGCGCGGTGAGCGCGCCCACGTTCAGCGCGATGAGCTCGTCGTGCCGCGCGGCCTGCATGTCGACGAACGCGCCGTGCTCGAGCACGCCGGCGTTGTTGACGAGCACCTCGACGGGCCGGCGCGCGCGCCGGCACGCGGCGGCGAGCCGTGCCGCGGCGCCCGGCGCGGCCAGGTCGGCCGGCATCGGCCAGGCGTTGACGCCGTGCCCGGCCTTCAGCGCCGCGGCCTGGGTGGCCAGCTTGTCGGCGCTGCGCGCCACGAGCACGAGGTCGTGCCCGGCGGCGGCAAAGCGCGCGGCGAGCTTCTCGCCGATGCCCGACGAGGCGCCGGTGACGAGGGCGATGGGGCGGCGGGAGCGGTCGGGCATGTTCAGCGGCTCTTGTTCGGCGCAACGGGTGCAAGCGTAGCCGCGAGCAGTTCGCGCACCAAGGCAACAGTTTGTTCGAGCAGCGGCCCGCGCGGCCGCTGCGCCGAGGTGGCCAGCCACAGCGAGGTGGCCAGCGCCGCGCCTCCGGGCAGGCGGATCGGCCGCGCCGCGAGGCCCGGCTCCTGCGCGCTGCCGGCGATCGCGTTGAGCGAGAGCACGGCGGCCAGCGGGTGGCGCTGCACGAGCTCGAGGATGGCCGGCACGCTCTCGATCTCCAGGCCGATGCGCGGCTTGAGCCCGGCCTGGGCCAGCGCGGTCTCCAGCCGCATGCGGATGGCGTGCGGCCGGCTCGGGATGACCAGTTCGTGCGCGGCCGCGTCGGCCAGCGTGGCCGGCCGGCCGACGAGCCGCGTGGCGCGCCCGCGCGCCGTCACCAGGAACATCGCCTCCTCCATCAGCGGCCCGAGCTCGATGGCCGCCGCGGGCACCGCGTTGTAGACCACCGCGGCGTCGATGCGGCCCTGCGTCAGCCACTCGAGCATGTAGGTCGACAGCCCCTCCACCACGGTGAGCCGGGCGCGCGGAAAACGCTGGCGGAAGGCCTCCACCAGCGGCGCGGTGTGGGTGCGCGACAGGCTCGGCGGCAGCCCGATCGAGACCAGCCCGCTGGCGGCGCCGCGCTGCTCGTCCAGGTCCTGCCGCGCGCGCTGCACCTGCTGCAGGATGCCGCGGCCGTGCGCGAGCAGCCGCTTGCCGGCCTCGGTGAGCACGACGCCGCGGCCGTTGCGCTCGAACAGCGTCTGGCGCAGCTCGACCTCGAGCGCCCGCACCTGGCGCGACAGCGCCGGCTGCGCCACGCGCAGCACGCTGGCCGCGCGCGTGAAGCTGCCGAGCTCGGCCACGCGGACGAAGTAGTCGATCTGCTTGAGGTCCACCGGCCGCGATCGTAAGCCGGTCATGCCGAAACGGCCTAGCAGCTAGTCGGCCGATCGCATTGCCGCATGGCGCGAAGCGGCCAAGAATGCATGCCATGACGCCACCGCTGCGCACGATCTCCTCGATGGCCACGCGCTCGCTGCTCGCCGAGCTGACGGCCGAGTACACGCGCGCCACCGGCCGCGAGGTGCAGCTCGAGGCGGTGGGCGGCGTCGACGCGGCCCGCCGCGTGGCCGCCGGCGAGGCTTTCGATGCCGTGGTGCTGGCCGCCGACGCCATCGACAAGCTGATCGCCGGCGGCGCGGTGGTGGCCGGCAGCCGCGTCGACCTGGTTCGTTCGCCGGTGGCGCTGGCGGTGCGCCAGGGCGCGCCGCGGCCCGACATCGGCACGCTCGAGGCGCTGGCGGGCGTGCTGCGCAGCGGCGGGCGCATCGGCTACTCGACCGGGCCGAGCGGCACCTACCTCGTGCAGCTGTGCGAGCGGCTCGGCATCGAGACCCAGGGCCGCCTCGTGCAGGCGCGGCCCGGCGTGCCGGTGGCGGCGCTCGTGGCGCGCGGCGAGTGCGAACTCGGCTTCCAGCAGCTCGCCGAGCTGCTGGGGCAGGAGGGCGTCGAGGTGATCGGCCTGCTGCCGCCGGGCGCCGGGCACGTCACCACCTTCGCCGCCGGCCTGTGCCGCACCGCCAGCGCCCCCGAGGCCGTGCGAGACTGGATCGCCTTCCTCAACGCGCCCGCGGCCACGGCCACCAAGCGCCGCCACGGCATGGAGAGCTGCGCATGATCATCGACATCCACGGCCACTACACCACCGCGCCCAAGGCGCTGGAGAACTGGCGCAACGCGCAGATCGCGGGCATCCAGGACCCGGCGTCGATGCCCAGGGCGAGCGACCTGAAGATCTCCGACGACGAGCTGCGCGAGTCGATCGAGACCAACCAGCTCAGGCTGATGAAGCAGCGCGGCAGCGACCTCACGGTCTTCAGCCCGCGCGCCAGCTTCATGGCGCACCACATCGGCGACTTCCAGGTCTCGAGCACCTGGGCCGCGATCTGCAACGAGCTGTGCTTCCGCGTCGCGCAGCTCTTCCCCGATCACTTCATCCCGGCGGCGATGCTGCCGCAGAGCCCGGGCGTCGACCCGGCCACCTGCATCCCCGAGCTCGTGAAGTGCGTGGAGCAGTACGGCAACGTGGCGATCAACCTCAACCCCGATCCCTCGGGCGGGCACTGGACCTCACCGCCGCTGTCGGACCGCCACTGGTACCCGGTCTACGAGAAGATGGTCGAGTACGACATCCCGGCCATGGTGCACGTGAGCACGAGCTGCAACGCCTGCTTCCACACCACCGGCGCGCACTACATCAACGCCGACACCACGGCCTTCATGCAGCTGCTGACGGCCGACCTGTTCAAGGACTTCCCGACCCTGAAGTTCGTGATCCCGCACGGCGGCGGCGCCGTGCCCTACCACTGGGGCCGCTACCGCGGGCTGGCGCAGGAGCTGAAGAAGCCGCTGCTCTCGGAGCACCTGCTGAACAACGTGTTCTTCGACACCTGCGTGTACCACCAGCCGGGCATCGACCTGCTGACGCGCGTGATCCCGGTTGCGAACATCCTGTTCGCCAGCGAGATGATCGGCGCGGTGCGCGGCGTCGACCCGGAGACCGGCTTCAACTACGACGACACCAAGCGCTACATCGAGGCGAGCACGCAGCTCTCGGCGGCCGACCGGCACGCCATCTACGAGGGCAACGCGCGGCGCGTCTACCCGCGGCTCGATGCGGCGCTGAAACGGAAGGGGCGTTGAGATGTACGAACTGGGCGTCGTCTACCGCAACATCGAGCGCACCGAGGCCTCGCTCGCCGAGCGCCTGGGCGCCTTCGGCTGCGCCACCGTGCACGAGGCGCTGGGCCGCGTCGGCCTGATGCAGCCGTGCATGCGGCCGATCTACGCCGGCGCGCACGTCGCGGGCAGCGCCGTCACCGTGCTGCTGCACCCGGGCGACAACTGGATGATGCACGTGGTGGCCGAGCAGATCCGCCCCGGCGACGTGGTCGTCGCCGCGATCAGCGCGCCCTGCACCGACGGCTACTTCGGCGACCTGCTGGCCACCAGCTTCCGCGCGCGCGGCGCGCTCGGCCTGGTCATCGACGCCGGCGTGCGCGACGTGAAGACACTCACCGAGATGAGGTTCCCGGTCTGGAGCCGGGCCATCAGCGCCAAGGGCACCATCAAGGCCACGCTCGGCTCGGTCAACATCACGGTGGTGTGCGCCGGCGCACTGGTGCACCCGGGCGACGTGGTGGTGGCCGACGACGACGGCGTGGTGATCGTGCCGCGCGCGCTGGCCACCCGGACGGCGGAAGCCGCCGCCGCGCGCGAGGCCGCCGAGGGCGACAAGCGCGCCAAGCTCGCCGCCGGCGTGCTCGGCCTGGACATGTACAAGATGCGCGAGCCGCTGGCCCGCGCCGGTCTGCGCTACGTCGACTGAGGGCGCGCGACGATGGACATCGCCCTCATCGGCTACGGCGAGGTCGGCCGGATCCTGGCCGAGGACCTGCGCGCCGCCCACCACGCGGTGGCGGCGTTCGACGTCAAGCTGCACGGCGAGGCCGGCGAGCCGATGCGCGAGCACGCGCTGCGCCACGGCGTGGTGCTCGGCGAGTCGCACGCCGCGGCGGTGCGCGGCGCCGGGCTGGTGATCTCGGCCGTCACCGCCAGCCAGACGGTGGCGGTGGCCGAGGTGGTGGCGCCGGCCATCGAGCCGGGCGCCTTCTTCCTCGACTTCAACTCGGCGTCGCCCGGCGCCAAGCAGCGCGCCGCCGAGTGCATCGTCGGGCGCGGAGGGCGCTTCGTCGAAGGCGCGGTGATGACCTCGGTGCCGCCGTACCGCATCAAGGTGCCGCTGCTGCTCGGCGGCCCCGACGCGGCGGCGTTGGCGCCGCGGCTCGCCGAACTCGGCTTCGCGGCGCGCGTGGCCAGCGAGCGGCTCGGCGTGGCCAGCGCCACCAAGATGTGCCGCAGCGTGATGATCAAGGGCCTGGAGGCGATGGTCATCGAGAGCTTCACCACCGCGCGCCACTACGGCGTGGAGGACGCGGTGATCGCGTCGCTGAAGGAGACCTTCCCGGGCATCGACTGGGAGAAGCAGGCCGCCTACTTCTTCCAGCGCGTGATCGAGCATGGCCGGCGGCGCGCCGAGGAGGTGCGCGAGGTCGCGGTCACCGTCCGCGAGGCCGGGCTCGAGCCCTTCAGCGCCGCCGGCACGGCCGAGCGCCAGGCCTTCGTGGCCGACCTGGCCGACCTCGGCGTGTTCGGCCACCGCGGCACGCGGGGCTTCGCGCGCAGCGCGGACTGGCGCATGGAAGCCGACCGCATCCTGGCGGATGCGGGTGCCGACCGCATCCTGCGCCGGACGAAGGACCGTTGAAGTGAGCACCTTCGAGAAGACCCCCGGCTGGCTCGACTGGCACCCGGCGCCGAGCCGGCCGCGCTTCGTGCTGCCGCCCGGCAGCGTGGACGCGCACTGCCACGTCTTCGGCCCCGGCGCCGAGTTCCCCTACGCGCCCGAGCGCAAGTACACGCCCTGCGACGCGAGCAAGGCCCAGCTCTTCGCGCTGCGCGACCACCTCGGCTTCGCGCGCAACGTCATCGTGCAGGCCACCTGCCATGGCGCCGACAACCGCGCCATGGCCGACGCCTGCCTTGCCAGCAACGGCCGCGCACGCGGCGTGGCCACCGTGCGGCGCAGCGTGACCGACGGCGAACTCGCCGCGCTGCACGAAGCCGGCGTGCGCGGCGTGCGCTTCAACTTCGTCAAGCGCCTGGTGGACTTCACGCCCAAGGACGAGCTGCTGGAGATCGCCGGCCGCGTGGCGCGGCTCGGCTGGCACGTCGTCGTCTACTTCGAGGCCGCCGACCTGCCCGAGCTCTGGGACTTCTTCACCGCGCTGCCCACCGCGGTGGTGGTCGACCACATGGGCCGGCCCGACGTGACCCGGCCCGTCGACGGCCCCGAGTTCGCGCTCTTCCTGAAGCTGATGCGCGAGCACGCCAACGTGTGGAGCAAGGTCAGCTGCCCCGAGCGGCTGAGCGTGTCGGGCCCGCCGGCGCTGAACGGCGAAACCGCCGCCTACCGCGACGTGGTGCCCTTCGCGCGCCGCGTGGTCGAGAGCTTCCCCGACCGCGTGCTCTGGGGCACCGACTGGCCGCACCCGAACCTGAAGCACCACATGCCCGACGACGGGCTGCTGGTGGACTTCATCCCGCACATCGCGCCCACGCCCGAGCTGCAGCACCAGCTGCTGGTGGCCAACCCGATGCGCCTGTACTGGCCGGAGGAATCCTGACGTGGCCCTCGACAAACCGTACCTCGACATCCCCGGCACGACGATCTTCGACGCCGAGCAGTCGCGCAAGGGCTACTGGCTCAACCAGTTCTGCATGAGCCTGATGAAGCCGGAGAACCGCGCGCGCTTCCTCGCCGACCCACGCGCCGTTCTCGACGAATGGCCGATGACCGAGGCGCAGAAGCAGGCCGTGCTGGCGCGCGACCTGAACCGCTGCATCGCCGAGGGCGGCAACATCTACTTCCTGGCCAAGCTCGGCGCCACCCACGGCAAGAGCTTCCAGCAGATGGCCGGCAGCATGACCGGCATGACCGAAGAGGAGTACCGCGACATGATGATCCGCGGCGGCCGCTCGGTCGAAGGCAACCGTCATCTCGGCGAGGACGGCAGCGCGCAGCCGCACCGCCAGCCGCAGGGCAGCGCGGCCAGGCCCGGTTTCTGAGAAGCGAAAGAGACAGGCGAAAGACCATGGCCCGCATCACCGCCTCCGTCTACACCAGCCACGTGCCGGCCATCGGCGCCGCGCTCGACCAGGGCAAGTCGGACGAGCCGTACTGGCGCAAGGTGTTCGCCGGCTACGAGTTCTCGCGGCAGTGGCTGAAGGAGAGCCGGCCCGACGTGATCTTCCTCGTCTACAACGACCATGCCACCGCGTTCAGCCTCGACTTCATCCCCACCTTCGCCATCGGCACCGCGGCCGGATACGCGCCGGCCGACGAGGGCTGGGGCCCGCGCCCGGTGCCCAAGGTGACCGGCCACCCGGAACTGGCCAGCCACATCGCGCAGAGCGTGATCCAGGACGACTTCGACCTCACCATCGTCAACCGCATGGACGTGGACCATGGCCTGACGGTGCCGCTGTCGCTGATGTGCGGCGCGCAGGACCCGGTGCACGGCGCCTGGCCCTGCCCGGTGATCCCGTTCGCGGTGAACGTGGTGCAGTACCCGGTGCCGAGCGGGCGGCGTTGCTTCGCACTCGGCCGCGCCATCCGCAAGGCGGTGGCGAGCTACGACGCCGACCTGAACGTGCAGGTGTGGGGCACCGGCGGCATGAGCCACCAGCTGCAGGGGCCGCGGGCCGGGCTCATCAATGCCGAGTGGGACAACCGCTTCCTCGACCGCCTGATCGCCGAGCCCGACAAGCTCGCCGAGGTGCCGCACATCGAGTACGTGCGCGAGGCGGGCAGCGAGGGCATCGAGCTCGTGATGTGGCTGATCGCGCGCGGCGCGATGAGCGATGCGCCGCCGCGCGTGCGCCACCGCTTCTATCACGTGCCCGCTTCGAACACCGCGGTCGGCCACCTCATCCTGGAGAACGCATGAGCCTCAACGTGGCCCTCGCCGGTGCCGGCGCCTTCGGCATCAAGCACCTCGACGCGATCAAGCTGATCCCCGACGTGAAGGTGGTCTCGCTCGTGAGCCGCGAGCTCGGCAAGACGCAGGAGGTGGCGGCGAGGTACGGCATCCCGCACGTGAGCACGCAACTCGAGGACAGCCTGGCGATCCGGGAAGTGGACGCGGTGATCCTGTGCACGCCGACGCAGATGCACGCCGCGCAGGCCATCGCCTGCATGCGGGCCGGCAAGCACGTGCAGGTGGAGATCCCGCTCGCCGACTCGCTGCGCGACGCCTACCAGGTGGTGCAGGTGCAGCGCGACACGGGGCTCGTGGCGATGTGCGGCCACACCCGCCGATTCAACCCCAGCCACCAGTGGGTGCGCCGCCGGATCCTGGCCGGCGAGTTCACGATCCAGCAGATGGACGTGCAGACCTACTTCTTCCGCCGCAGCAACATCAACGCGCTCGGCCAGCCGCGCAGCTGGACCGACCACCTGCTCTGGCACCACGCCGCGCACACGGTGGACCTGTTCGCCTACCAGTGCGGCAGCCCGATCGTGAAGGCCCACGCGCTGCAGGGTCCGATCCACGAGCAGCTCGGCATCGCGATGGACATGAGCATCCAGCTGAAGAGCGCGTCCGGCGCGATCTGCACGCTCTCCCTGAGCTTCAACAACGACGGCCCGCTCGGCACCTTCTTCCGCTACATCGGCACCACCGGCACCTACATCGCGCGCTACGACGATCTGGTCGACGGCAAGGACGCGAAGATCGACGTCTCCAAGGTCGACGTGTCGATGAACGGCATCGAGCTGCAGGACCGCGAGTTCTTCGCCGCCATCCGCGAGCGGCGCGAGCCCAACGCCAGCGTGGCGCAGGTGCTGCCCTGCTACGAGGTGTTGCACGACCTGGAGCGCCAGCTCGCGCCTTGACAGGGCGATACACGCCGCTGCAATTTCACACAGGCTCGCGGCAACCCGGCGCGCGCTGGCGCGTTCAATAGGGCAATCCAGACTTTTTCTCCTTCCGGAGTTGCCCGCATGAACATGAGTCCGACCCTGATGGTGGGCGGTGGCCTCGGCCTCCTCGCCGCCGGCGCCCTGGCCACCGCGGTGGTGCTGAAGTGGCCCGCCTCGTCGCCGTCCACGCCGCCAGCCGAAACCAAGACCGCCGCGGCGCAAACCACGCCGGGCAAGGCCGCAGCGCCGTCGACCGCGCCGAAGGCCGGCAGCGGCACGCCGCAGCGCGGATCGGCCGAATCGCCGCCGCTGGCCACGCGCCCGGCGGTCGAACGCGCCGACAAGCCGGTGTGCGCCAACTGCGGCGTCGTCGAGTCGGTGGCCACTGTCACGCGCAAGGGCGAAGGCACCGGCCTCGGCGCGGTGGCCGGCGGCGTCATCGGTGGCGTGGTCGGCAACCAGATGGGCGGCGGCAGCGGCCGCGACGCGATGACGGTGATCGGCGCCGTCGGCGGCGGCATCGCCGGCCACGAGGTGGAAAAGCGCGCCCGCGCCACCACCGAGTACCAGATCAAGGTGCGCATGGCCGACGGCACGTTGCGCACCGTGACGCAGGCGCGCTCGCTGCCGGTGGGCCAGCCGGTCGAGGTCAACGGCAACCAGCTCACCGCGGTGGACCCGCCGGCCACGTCGCGCGACGCCCAGCCGCGCGTGCAGCAGACCGGCGCGCGCAGCTGAGGCCTGCGGGCGGGCAGGCGGGCTCGCAGGCGCGCGGGCGGCCCGCCCTTCGCCCCCCCCCGGCCCCGGGCGCGCCAGCGCCTGCGGCCGCGTTCGTGACGGCGCGCCGCCGCACAATCGCGGCATGAAACCATCGCCGCGCCGCATCGGGCCCTTCACCGTCGCGCCCGTCGGGCTCGGCTGCATGAACCTCAGCCACGCCTACGGCACGCCGCCGGCGCCCGAGCAGGCCGAGCGGCTGCTGCTGGCCGCGCTCGACGCCGGCGTGACGCTGTTCGACACCGCGGCGCTGTACGGCTTCGGCGCCAACGAGACGCTGGTCGGCCGCGTGCTCGCGCCGCATCGTTCGCGCATCGTGCTGTGCACCAAGGGCGGCATGGCCGGGGTGTCGTTCCCCGACGGCATGAAACGCGTCATCGACGGCCGCCCGGAGGCGATCCGCCGCAACTGCGAGGCGAGTCTCGCGCGCCTGCGCACCGAGGTCATCGACCTGTACTACCTGCACCGCTGGGACCAGGCGGTGCCGATCGAGGACAGCGTGGGCGAGATGGCGCGCCTGGTCGCCGAGGGCAAGGTGCGCGCGATCGGGCTGTCGGAGGTCTCGGCCGCCACGCTGCGGCGTGCGCACGCCGTGCACCCGATCGCGGCGCTGCAGACCGAGTACTCGCTGTGGACGCGCAACCCCGAGATCGCGGTGCTCGAGGCCTGCCGCGAGATCGGCGCCGCCTTCGTCGCCTTCAGCCCGGTGGCCCGCGGCTTCCTCACCGAGGTGCTGCCCGACCCGGCGGCGCTCGATGCCAAGGACATCCGCCGCACGATGCCGCGCTTCGCCGAGCCGCACTGGGCGCGCAACGTCGCACTGCGCGAGGCGCTGCGGCCGCTGGCACGCGAGGCCGGGCTCACGCTGGCGCAACTGGCCATCGCCTGGGTGCTCGCGCGCGGCGAACACGTGCTGGCGATCCCGGGCACCACGAACGTGGCGCACCTGCGCGAGAACCTCGGCGCGGCCGGCGTGCCCCTGGCGCCGGAACTCGTCGCGCGGCTCGATGCGCTGATGCCGCCATCGGCGGTCGCCGGCGAGCGCTACAACGAGCAGTCCACGCGTGAAGTGGACACCGAGCGCTGGGCATGAGCGAGCAGGGCGCGCTGGACCTCGCGGCCTGGACCGGTCGCACGCAGACGCTGCGCGAGACGCTCGCGCCGGTGCCGGCGCACGCGCTGGCCGCCACGCTCGGGCGTGCCACGGCGTTCGACCTCGGCAGCACGCTGCCGCCGCTGTGGCACTGGCTGTACTTCCTGCCGCTCACGCCAGCCGGCGAGATCGGCCACGACGGGCATGCCCGGCGCGGCGGCTTCCTGCCGCCGGTGCCGCTGCCGAGGCGCATGTGGGCCGGCGGGCGTTTCGAGTTCCGCTTGCCGCTGGCCATCGGCGACGAGGTGGTCAAGGTCTCGACGATCGAGAAGGTCGAGCCGAAGGCGGGTCGCAGCGGCGCGCTCGTCTTCGTGACCGTGCGCCACGAGCTGGCCCGTGCCGGCGCGGCCGCGCCCGCGCTCGTCGAGTGGCACGACATCGTCTACCGCGAGGCCGCGCGGCCCGGCGATGCTGCAGCGCCGCCGCAGCCCGCACCACCCCACGCGCCCTGGCAGCGCATCTGGCACCCCGACGAGGTGCTGCTGTTCCGCTACAGCGCGCTCACCTTCAACGGCCATCGCATCCACTACGACCGCCGCTACGTCACCGAGGTGGAGGGCTACCCGGGCCTCGTCGTGCACGGCCCGCTGATCGCCACGCTGCTGCTCGAGCTGCTGCACGAGCAGCAGCCCGACGCGCGGCTCGCGCGTTTCGAGTTCAAGGCGCTCAGGCCCTGCTTCGACAACCGGCCGCTGCTCGCGTGCGGGCAGCCGGACGGCGAGCGCGTGGCGCTGTGGGCACGCGACGCCGACGGCGCGCTGGCCATGCAGGCCAAGGCGGAGCTGGCCTGAGGGCCCTTAGGGGCCCGCCACCATCGCCTCCCTGAGAGGCTCAGAAGAACCAGACCGTGCGGATGCGTCCGTCGACCACCTTGTAGACCGCCACCGCCGTGAGACTGCCGTCGGCGAGCCCGGTGACCTCCTCGTGGTCGACGACGACATCGCCCGAGACGATGCGGTTCACCAGCCGGGCATGCAGCTTCGGCAGATTGAAGCGGTTGTTCGCATAGTGCTCGCCGAACGCCTGCTTGCCCGACAGCACGGGCTCGGTGGCCGGCATGCGGAAGACCTGCACGTCGTCGGCGTACTCGGCCAGGAAGCGCTCGAGGTCGTGCGCGTTGTACGCGTCGAGCTGGCGCTGCACCGGGCCCACGACGTCGGGCGTGCCGGATGGGGGCGCACTCATCGGGACGACAACCTCTTCACGCGCCGCTTCGCCGCTCAGCTGGTCTTGGCCAGCCCCAGCCGCTCCATCGTCGCCTTCTCCGTCGCGAAGGTCTCGCGCGCCCAGCGCGTGTAGGTGGCGCTGTCCATGTAGATCACCGGCTGGTCGTACTTCTCGAGCGTGGAGATCACGGCCGGGTCGTCGAGCGTCTTCCTGAACGCGTCCTGCAGCGTCTTCACCACGGCCGCATCCATGCCCTTGGGGCCGCACACGCCGAAGGGCGAATCGCTCACCGTCCTGTAGCCGAGTTCGTCGAGCGTCGGCACGTTCGGCCAGCGCTTGGTGCGCTTGCTGCCGTAGGTGGCCAGCAGGCGCAGCTTGCCGGCGTCGACGTGCGGCGCCCAGCCGGTGGCGTCGCTGGCGGCCATGGTGTGGCCGCCGAGCACGGCCTGCATGTTGTCGGCGTTGCCCTTGAACGGCACGTGGTTGAGCTTGATGCCGGCGCGCTGCGCGAACTCCTCCACCGCCAGGTGCGGGCTGGTGCCGATGCCGGTGGAGCCGTAGCTGAACTTCTCCGGGTTGGCCTTGGCGTAGTCGACCAGATCCTTGATGGACTTGATCGGCGAGTCGGCCGGCACCACCAGGCCGAAGGTGTAGTCGGTGAGGCAGGCGATCCAGGTGAAGTCCGCCAGCGTGTCGAACGCCGTCTTCTGCATGTGCGGGATGCGGAACACGCCGTGCGGCAGCTGGCTCAGCGTGTAGCCGTCGGGCTTGGCCTGCACGAGTTCGTTGGCGCCGAGCATGCCGCCGGCGCCGGGCTTGTTCTCGACGATCACCTGCTGGCCGAGGATCTTGCCCGCGCTCTCGGCGAAGGCGCGGATCACCACGTCGGTGCTGCCGCCGGCGGGCCAGGGGCAGATGTACTTGATGGGGCGCGCCGGGAAGGCCTGGGCGCGCACGAGGTGCGGTGCGGCCAGGCTGGCGGCCAGGCCGGCGACGAGATGGCGGCGGGACAACGACACGGCGATGGTCTCCTTCATGCAAACGTCAGTCGGCGCGGGCGCCCGAGTCCTTCACGACCTTGGCCCACTTGACGATCTCGGCGGCCTGGTAGCGCGCCAGCTCCTCGGGCGTGGAGATCCACGGCTCGAGGCCGAGGCCCTTCAGGCGCTCCTGCACCTCGGGCAGCTTGAACACGCGCTGCATCTCGGCGTTGACGCGCATGACCACCTCGCGCGGCGTGCCCGCCGGCGCGAACACCGCGAACCAGGTGGTGGCCTCGAAGCCGGGCACCGTCTCGGCGACGGTGGGGATGTCGGGCGCGGCCGCCGAGCGCGTGGCGGTGGTCTGCGCCAGCGCGCGGATCTTGCCTTCGCGCGCCATCGGCAGCGCCGAGGGCATGTTGTCGAACATGAGCTGGATCTGCCCGCCCACCAGGTCGGGGATGGCGAACTGCCGGCCCTTGTACGGCACGTGCGTCATCTGCGTGCCGGTGAGCGACTTGAACAGCTCGCCGCTCACGTGCACCGAGGTGCCGACGCCCGGCGAGCCGAACGAGAGCTTGCCCGGGTTGGCCTTCATGTGCGCGATCAGTTCGGCCACCGTCTTCACCGGCAGATCGTTGTTGACGACGAGCAGGTTCGGCGCGCTCGCCACGTGGGCCACCGGAACGAAGTCCTTGACCATGTCGTAGGGCATCTTCGAGTACAGCGCGCCGTTGATGGCGTGCGTGCCCACGGTGGCCATGGCCAGCACGTGGCCGTCGGGCGGCGCCTTGGCCACCGTGTCGGCGCCCAGGTTGCCGCCGGCGCCGGGCTTGTTCTCCACCACGATGGGCTGGCCGAGCTGGGCCTTGTCGGCGAACAGGCGGGCCAGGATGTCGGGCGCGCCGCCGGGCGGGAAGCCGACCACCATGCGCACCGGCCGCGAGGGATAGCCCTGCGCCGCGGCGGGCAGGGCGAGCGCGGTGAGCAGCAGGGCGGCGAGCGTGGCGGACACGGCCGAGACGGCCGACGCGATGGACACGGCAAGCTTCATCGTCGCTCCCAGCAGATCAGGCGCGGCAGGATAGCGGCGCACCGGCGTCCGCGGTACGCGGGTTGGCCCTGCACGCGCCGCGGCGCGCGGCGCGCTTAAATTCGCCGTCATGACCGCCAGAACCCGACTCGTGCGGCGCGGCCTGCTCGCCGCGGCGCTGGGGCCGCTGCTGCCGCGCCTGCCGCGGGCGCAGGTGGCACCCGCTGCGTCCCCCGCGCCCGCGGCCGCGGCGCCGCTGCGACTGATCGTGCCGTTCACGCCCGGCACCGGCATCGACCTCATCGCGCGCACCGTGGGCCCGAGGCTCGCCGAGCGACTGGGCCGCCCGGTGGTGGTGGACAACCGCCCGGGGGCCTCGGGCAACCTGGGCACCGAGGCGGTGGTGCGCGCCGCGCCCGACGGCGGCACGCTGCTCGTCACCGTGAACACGCTGGTCATGAACCGGGCGCTGTATCCGAAGCTCGGCTTCGACGTGCTGAAGGACCTGGAGCCGGTGTCGCTCACCAGCTGGGGCCAGCTGCTGCTGGTGGCGCATCCGGGCTCCGGCATCGGCGACGCCAGGGCGCTGGTGGAGCAGGCGCGCGCGCGGCCCGGCGCGCTCAACTACGCCTCGCCGGGCAACGGCACGCCGCACCACCTGGCGATGGAGCTGCTGAAGGCGCAGTCCAAGGTCTTCATCACGCACATTCCCTATCGCGGCACCGCGCCGGCGCTGACCGACCTGCTCAGCGGCCAGGTGCAGCTGGCCTTCATGCCCATCCACCTGGCGGTGCAGCACGTGCGCGCCGGCAAGCTCGTCGCCATCGGCATCTCCAGCGAGCGGCCGCATCCGCTGCTGCCCGAGGTGCCGCCGCTGCGCACGCTCGGCCTCGGCGCGCTGGAGGTCGACATGTGGTACGGCGTGCTGGCGCCGGCCGGCACGCCGCGCGCCTTCGTCGAGCGGCTCAACGCCGAGCTCAAGGCCATCCTCGCGCTGCCCGACGTGAAGACGGCCTTCGAGACGCAGGGCATGAGCCCGGCGACGAGCAGCCCCGAGGAGTTCCGCCGCCTGCTGGCCGCCGACGCCGAGCGCTGGGCGCGCGTGGTGCGCGAGCAGGGCATCGTCGCCGACTGACGGCGCGGCCCGGCCCGGTTGCCATGGACATCGCCATCGTCGGCGCCGGCCTCGGCGGCCTCGCTGCGGCGGCGGTGCTGCTCGAGCGCGGGCACCGCGTGCGCGTGTACGAGCAGTCGGCCGACCTGGCCGAGGTGGGCGCGGGCATCCAGATGAGCGCCAACGCGATGAAGGTGCTCGACCGCATCGGCCTGCGCGGCGTGCTCGAGCCGCTGGCGGTGCGGCCCAAGGCCTTCGAGTTCCGCCGCTTCGACAGCGGCGAGCTGCTGCACCGGCTGCCGCTCGCCGAGCAGCACGAGGCGCGGCACGGCGCGCCGTACTTCCAGCTGCACCGCGCCGACCTGCATGCCGCGCTGCGCGACGCGGTGCTCGCGCGCGACGCCGCGGCGCTGGTGCTCGGTGCCCGCGCGCTGCGCATCGACGAGCGGGCCGACCGCGTGAGCGTGCATTTCGACGACCGGCCCCCGGCCGAGGCCGAGCTGCTGGTGGGCGCCGACGGCATCAAGTCCATCGTGCGCAGCTTCGGGCAGGGGCCGGAGCAGACCGGCTTCACGGGCCAGGTGGCGTGGCGCTGCACGGTGCCGGTCGAGCGCATCGCACCCGCGCTGCGCACCGACATCGTCTCCACCGTGTGGTGCGGGCCGCGCAACCACGCCGTCACCTACTACCTGCGCGGCGGCGCGCTCGTCAACTTCGTCGGCTGCGTGGAGCGCGGCTGGGAGGAGGAGAGCTGGACCGCGCGCCGCCCGTGGGAGGAACTCGACGCCGACTACGCCGGCTGGCACCCGATGGTGCGCGCGGTGGTCGAGCAGGTCGACCGCGACGCGTGTTTCCGCTGGGCGCTCAACCAGCGCCGGCCCGACGCTCGCTGGAGCCGCGCGCGCATCACGCTGCTGGGCGACGCGGTGCACGCCACGCTGCCCTACATGGCGCAGGGCGCGGCGATGGCGATCGAGGACGCCGCGGTGCTGGCGCGTGCCCTCGACCTGCCGCTGCCGCTGCCGCTGGCCGAGCGGCTGCAGGTCTACGCCCGCCACCGCGCGCCGCGCACCTCGCGGGTGGTGCGCGAGTCGGCCGAGATGGGCGAGCTCTATCACATCGTCGACGCCGAGGCGATGCGGCGCGCGTTCGCCGAGCGCGACATCGCGCGCTCGCGCAACGAGTGGCTCTACCCCTACGATCCGTGGACCGCATCGCTGTTGCCGGAAGGACAAGCATGAAGATCGATCGCCGCTCCTGGATGCTGGCGGGTCTCTCGGCGCCGTTCGCGTCGTGGGCGCCTTTCGCGCCATTGGTGTCGACGGCACGCGCGCAGGCCGCGTGGCCGCGCCAGTCGGTGCGCTTCGTCGTGCCCTTCGCTCCCGGCGGCACGAGCGAGATCGTGGCGCGCACGGTGGCGCTCGAACTGACCAAGCAGCTCGGCCAGACCGTGTTCGTCGACAACAAGGGCGGCGGCGCCGGCATCCCGGCGATGCAGGAGGTGGCCAAGGCGGCGCCCGACGGGCACACCATCATCCTCGGCCACGTGGGCGTGCTGGCGGTCAACCCGATCATCTTCCCCAACCAGCCCTTCGACGTGAACCGCGACTTCGTCCCGGTGACGCTGCTGGCGCGCGTGCCCAACATCTACGTCGTGCACCCCGACGTGCCGGCGCAGAACTTCAGGGAGTTCGTCGCCCACGTGAAGAAGAACCCGGGCAAGCTCAACTACGGCAGTGCCGGCAACGCCAGCGCCGGCCACCTGGCAATGGAGTACTTGAAGCTCGTGACCGGGATGTTCATCACCCACATCCCCTACCGCGGCACCGGGCCGATGCTGACCGACCTGCTGGCCGGCCGCACCCAGGCCACCAACACCGGGCTGCCGGCGCTGCTGCCGCACATCAAGGCCGGCAAGCTGCGCGCGCTGGCGGTGGGCACCGCGCAGCGCCTGCCCGCGCTGCCCGAGGTGCCCACGGTGGCCGAGCACGGCTTCAAGGACTTCGAGACCTCGCAGTGGTACGGCATCCTGGCGCCCGCCGGCACGCCGCGCGAGGTGGTGAAGAGGCTGCAGGAGGAGTCGCTCAAGGCGCTCAAGAGCAACGCCGTGACCGAGCGCTTCGCCAGCGACAGCGCGGTGGGCGGCGGCGGGCCGCCGGAAGAGTTCGCGGCCTTCATCGCCCAGCAGCAGAAGATCTGGAAGGACATCGTGCTGCGCGCCGGGATCAAGCCCGACTGACCCGGGCCGGTCCCGGGCCGCAGGCGGGTTCGGGCAAACGCCCCCTTGAAAGCGCGGCGGCCGGCCCCAAGCTCCGGCGCGCCGCGTTTTTCATCCCATCCGCACCATGGACAAGAAGACCCTTTCCTTCCAGGCCGAGGTCAGGCAGATCCTGCACCTCGTCACGCACTCGCTGTACTCGAACAAGGAGATCTTCCTGCGCGAGCTGGTCTCCAACGCCTCCGACGCCTGCGACAAGCTGCGCTTCGAGGCGCTGGACGAGCCGGCGCTGTACGAGGACGCGCCCAACCTCGAGGTGCGCGTCTGGTACGACGAGGCGGCCAAGACCATCACCATCCGCGACAACGGCGTCGGCATGAGCCTGGACGAGGCGGTGCAGCACCTGGGCACCATCGCCAAGAGCGGCACGCGCGAGTTCATGGCCGCGCTGGAGGGCGACAAGAAGAAGGACGCCAACCTGATCGGCCAGTTCGGCGTCGGCTTCTACTCGGGCTACATCGTGGCCGACCGCATCACGGTGGAGAGCCGCCGCGCCGGGCTGAAGCCCGAGGAGGGCGTGCGCTGGGCCAGCGACGGCACCGGCGAGTTCGAGGTCGAGTCGATCACGCGCGCCGAGCGCGGCACCGACGTCATCCTGCACCTGCGCGAGGGCGAGGAGGAGTTCCTCTCGTTGTGGAAGCTCAAGTCGATCATCGGCAAGTACTCCGACCACATCTCGCTGCCCATCCTGATGAAGCAGCAGAAGTGGGACGAGGAGAAGAAGGCCCAGGTCGACACCGGCGAGTGGGAGACGGTGAACAAGGCCGCCGCGCTGTGGACGCGGCCCAAGAGCGAGATCACCGACCAGCAGTACCAGGACTTCTACAAGCAGATCAGCTACGACAGCGAGCCGCCGCTGGCGTACACGCACAACCGCGTCGAGGGCCGCACCGAGTACACGCAGCTGCTGTACGTGCCGGCCAAGGCGCCGTTCGACCTGTGGAACCGCGACAAGCGCGGCGGCGTCAAGCTCTACGTCAAGCGCGTGTTCATCATGGACGACGCCGAGGCGCTGATGCCGGTGTACCTGCGCTTCGTCAAGGGCGTGATCGACAGCGCCGACCTGCCGCTCAACGTGAGCCGCGAGCTGCTGCAGGAAAGCCGCGACGTCAAGGCCATCCGCGAGGGCTGCACCAAGCGCGTGCTGTCGATGCTGGAGGACGTGGCCGAAAACCAGAAGGACAAGTACGCCGAGTTCTGGAAGCAGTTCGGCAACGTGCTCAAGGAAGGCATCGGCGAGGACTTCGCCAACCGCGAGCGCCTGGCCAAGCTGTACCGCTTCGCCTCCACGCATGCCGACGAGGGCGTGAGCTTGGAGGACTACAAGAAGCGCATGAAGGAGGGCCAGGAGGACGTCTACTACATCACCGCCGACAGCCTGGCCGCCGCCAAGGCCAGCCCGCAACTCGAGATCTTCAGGAAGAAGGGCATCGAGGTGCTGCTGCTGGTGGACCGCGTGGACGAGTGGCTGCTGTCGCACCTGTACGAGTACGAGGGCCACGCGCTGACCAGCGTGGCCAAGGGCGCGGTCGACCTGGGCAAGCTGCAGGACGAGGACGAGAAGAAGCAGGCCGAGGCGGTGGCCGAGAAGGCGCGACCGCTGGTCGAGCGGCTGAAGAAGACGCTCGAGAGCCGCGCCAAGGACGTGCGCACGACGACGCGGCTGGTGGACTCGCCGGCCTGCATCGTGGTCGACGAAGGCGACATGAGTTCGCACCTGGCGCGCATGCTCAAGCAGGCCGGGCAGAGCGCGCCGGCCGCCAAGCCGATCCTCGAGATCAACCCCGAGCACGCGCTCGTCAAGCGGCTCGACTCGGCCGACGGCGGCGAGCACTTCGAGGACCTGGCGCAGATCCTGTTCGACCAGGCGCTGCTCGCCGAAGGCGGCCAGCTCGAGGATCCGGCGGCCTACGTCAGGCGCGTGAACAAGCTGCTCGGCGCGGGCTGAGCGGGCTCAGGCCTGCATCGCCTCGAGCTGCTCGCGCAGCTGCACCGTCTGCTGGCTCCAGTAGGCGGCGCTGCCGAAGAAGGGGAAGTGGATCGGGAAGGTCGGGTCGCTCCAGCGCTCGGCCAGCCAGGCGCTGTGGCGCAGCATGCGCAGCGTGCGCAGCGGCTCGATCAGAGCGCGCTCGCGGTCGTCGAACTCGCTGAACGGCTCGTAGCCGCGAAGCAGGCGGTCGAGCTGGCGCGCCATCGTCGTGGCGTCGCCCGAGACCAGCATCCACAGGTCCTGCACGGCCGGGCCCTGCATCGCGTCGTCCAGGTCCACCGCGTGCGGGCCGTCGCGCCACAGCACGTTGCCGATGTGGCAGTCGCCGTGCAGGCGCAGGGTGGCCAACGGCGCCAGCGCGTCGAAGGCGGCCGCCAGCGCCGTGAGCGCGGCCTCGGCGGTCTGCCGCCACGCGGGCAGCTCGGCCGGCGTGACGAAGCGGCCGGCGAGCAGGGTGTCGATGGCGCGCCGGCCGTCGGCATGGGCGTCGAGCCTGTGGCGATGCTCGAACGGCCGCGCGCGGCCCACCGCGTGCAGGCGGCCGATGAAGGCGCCGACGCGCTCGAGCACCTCGGGCTGGTCGAGCTCGGGCTCGCGGCCGGCGCAGCGCGTGGCCACGGCGAAGCGGTGGCCGCCGAAGTGGGCCAGCGTGGCCGGCGTGCCGTGCAGCCGCAGGCCGGCGTCGTGCCCGGCCGGCGTGCCCTCGAGCACGAGCGGCGGCACCACCGGCACCTCGGCCGCGGCGAGGGCCAGCGCGAAGGCGTGCTCCTCGACGATCTGCGCGTCGCGCCAGCGGCCGGGCCGGTAGAACTTGGCCACCACCGCGCGGCCATCCTCCAGGAACAGCTGGAAGACGCGGTTCTCGTACGAGTTGAGCTGCAGGATGCGCCCGTCGCCATGCAGGCCGACCGCGTCGAGCGCGTCCAGAACCTGCTGGGGAGTGAGGCTTGAGAAACCGGGCAACGCGTGGCGCCGCGCGACCGAAGGGCGCGCCGGCGGTCAGTGTCGCACGGCGGCCGGCACCACGGTGGCCGGCGGCGTGTCGATGACGACGCCGCCCACGTCCTGCGGCGCCACCGGAGACTCGCGCACCGTGAGGCCCGACTGCGGGCGCAGCGCGCCGAAGCCCGACAGCGTGGACAGCTCGCCACGGCTCGAGTCGACGCCGAAGAACGAGTCCTGCAGGAAGCCCGAGTCCTGCCACAGCGTGGTGCGCTCGCGCCGGCGTGCGGCCACGGTGCTGGAGAGCACGTCGCGCGCCTGGTTCACCGACGGCGCCGCGTTCGGGCCACGCGCGGCCTGGGCGGTCTGCGGCACGAGCAGCTGCAGCTCGGGAATCGACGGCAGGTGGTCGGGCTGGCAGCGCAGGTAGCGCACGCGGCAGGCGGCCAGCACCGACTGCTTGATCTGGGTGGCGCGGCGCGAGCCGGCGCGTTCGGTCTCCAGGTCGATCGCCGCCAGAACGCGCCCGTTGGCGCTGCACACCGCGAAGGTGACGTGGATGGCGCCCAGCAACTCGTACCAGAAGCGCACCTCGTTCGGGTCGGTGGGCTGGCAGAAGCGCACCAGCGGCAGCTTGGACAGCACGATGTGGTGCGGCAGCGCCTCGCGCAGCTGGCGGTACACGCGGCGCTCGTCGGCGCTGAAGACGGGCCGTGGTGTGAGCGTCCACTCAGTCGGCAGAGGCCGTGAACCCGAGCGGCTGCTCTGACGGAGCCAATGCAGCAGCAGCGCCGCGGCCAGCAGGGCCAGCGAGGCCGAAGCAAGAATCCACGGGAGCCATTGCTGCATGGCCGGCTGCACCTCCGTTGCTGCGCCGCTGCCGCCCGCTCTTGCCGGGAGGATCCCGAGGCAGGCTCTGGCGTATCAACTGGTAAGGATCTTAGCGTGACGGGCCGCCGCGGCCACCCCGTGGACGCGTGTGGTCGCCGGCGGCCTGGGCCACCGGCCGGCACGCGGCTATACTCCGCAGCTTTCCCCGTTCACGGCCGGGGAAAAGGGCTTCGTCTCGGCGGGGCCTGCCCGTGAGCCCGTGGTCCCGATCCGATGCCCGAGAGGCCGCCACCGACGAGCGGCACCGAAGGCCGGTGTGAGCGGACCGCGGCCGCGCGGCGTGCCGTTCACCGAAGCGAAAGCCCTCATGAAGACCTTCAGCGCCAAGCCGGCCGAAGTGAAGCATGAATGGTTCGTGATTGACGCCACCGACAAGGTGCTCGGACGTGTTGCCAGCGAAGTGGCACTCCGTTTGCGCGGCAAGCACAAGGCCATTTACACGCCTCACGTCGACACCGGCGATTTCATCGTCGTCGTCAACGCCGACAAGATCCGCGTCACCGGCTCCAAGGCCACCGACAAGATCTACTACCGCCACAGCGGCTACCCGGGCGGCATCTACGCCACCGCCTTCAAGGACATGCAGGCCAAGCACCCCGGCCGCGCCCTGCAGAAGGCCGTCAAGGGCATGCTGCCCAAGGGCCCGCTGGGCTACGCGATGATCAAGAAGCTGAAGGTGTACGCCGGTGCCTCGCACCCGCACACCGCCCAGCAACCCAAGCCGCTGGCGCTCTGAGGACAACGATGATCGGACAATGGAATTACGGCACCGGCCGCCGCAAGAGCTCGGTGGCCCGCGTCTTCATGAAGAAGGGCACGGGCCAGATCGTCGTCAACGGCAAGGTCATCGACCAGTACTTCGGCCGCCAGACCTCGATCATGATCGTGCGCCAGCCATTGCTGCTGACGGCCAACGACGCCGCCTTCGACATCAAGGTCAACGTGCACGGCGGCGGCGAGAGCGGCCAGGCCGGCGCGGTGCGCCTGGGCATCACGCGTGCGCTGATCGACTACGACGCGGCGCTCAAGGGCGACCTGTCGCGCGCCGGTTTCGTGACGCGTGACGCACGCGAGGTCGAGCGCAAGAAGGTCGGCCTGCACGGCGCGCGCCGCCGCAAGCAATTCAGCAAGCGGTAACACCCGCGGAGCCGCGGCTCCGCTAGCGTTGCGCCATGCGCTGGAAACTGCTGCGTCGACGTCTCTCGGTGAGTGCGCCGAGGATGATCGTGCGCAGCCACCTGCCCTGGCCGCTGCGCTGGGCGGTCGCGGCGCTGATGCTCGGCTTCTCGGCCGCCATCGCGCTGTGGGCCTTCGAGTTCGGGCGCGAGATCGCCGGCCTGGACCGCGGCGCCAAGGAGGAGCTCGCGCAGCTGCGCGCCGAGGTGGCGACGCTGCGCGCGCAGAGCGAGCAGTCGCGCTCGGTCAGCAACACCGCCGAGAGCCTGCTGCGCGCCGAACGTGCGGCGCAGGAGAAGCTCGCCCAGCAGGTGCGCCAGCTCGAGGCCGAGAAGAGCACGCTGCAGGCCGACCTCGGCTTCTTCGAACGCCTGCTGCCCGCCGCCGGGCAGGGCCTGCAACTGCGCGGGCTGATGGCCGAGCCCAAGGCCCCGGGTCAACTGCGTTACCAGATGCTGGTGATGCAGAACGGCCGGAGCGCGCCCGACTTCAAGGGCCGCTACGAGCTGTTGCTGTCGGGGCTGCTCGAGGGCAAGCCCTGGACGTCCCCCATGCCGGGAGGGCCGCAGCCGCTGCAGCTGCGGCAGTACGCGCGCGTCGAAGGCATTCTCGAGCTGCCTGCCGGTGCGGTGATAAAAAGCGTTCAGGCCCGGGTTATCGACGCGCAAGGCACCACGCGGGCGACGCAGACTGTGAAGCTGTAGATCTCGGGCCGACTGGAGAAAACGTCATGATGGGTCTGTTGGGAAAGAAGAAGCCGCCGCCGATCCGCAGCCTGGTGGGCGAGGGCATGGTGGTCGAGGGCGCGCTGCACTTCTCGGAAGGCCTGCGCATCGACGGCGAGGTGCGCGGCGACGTGATGGCCGCCGGCGACGGCCGCAGCATCCTCGTCATCAGCGAGAATGCCCGCATCCACGGGCGGGTCATCGCCGCGCATGTGATCATCAACGGCGAAGTTCGGGGTCCGGTGCAGTGCAGCGAGCTGCTGGAGCTGCAGCCCAAGGCCCGCGTCATGGGTGATGTACGCTACGAGGTGCTGGAAATGCATCCCGGCGCCACCGTCGAGGGCGAGCTGCGGCCGCTGAAGAGCGCCGAGAAGCAGCCCGCCCTGAAGCTGGCGGCCGCGAACGAAGTCTGATAGCGCTCGCTTCGGCGGGCAGGAGAACCGCATGAACGCCGTCGCCGAAGCCATCAAGCCAAGCACCGAAGACCTGCCGCCGCCGCTGCTGTTCACCGACAGCGCCGCCGACAAGGTCAAGCAGCTCGTCGACGAGGAAGGCAACCCCGATCTGAAGCTGCGCGTCTTCGTGCAGGGCGGCGGTTGCTCGGGTTTCCAGTACGGCTTCACGTTCGACGAGGTCGTCAACGAGGACGACACGCAGATGGCCAAGAACGGCGTCACGCTGCTGATCGACGCCATGAGCCTGCAGTACCTGATGGGCGCCGAGATCGACTACAAGGAAGACCTCCAGGGCGCCCAGTTCGTGATCAAGAACCCCAACGCCACCACGACCTGCGGCTGCGGGTCGTCTTTCTCGGTCTAAGCCGCCGGGTACAGGGCGCCCAGCACGCGGGCGCCCGCCGCGCCCGTGACGGCCGGCAGGTTGCCCGGCCGCCGCTCGACGAAGGCCTGGGCCAGCCAGGCGAAAGCCAGCGCCTCGACATGGTCCGGCGCCACGCCGGCCGCCCGCGTGCTCTGCACGGGCATGGCCGGCAGCTGCGCCGCCAGGCGCTGCATCAGGTGGGCGTTGAAGGCGCCGCCGCCGCACACCAGCAGCCTCGAGCAGTCGGGCAGTTCGCGTTTCAGCGCGTCCGCCGCGCTGCACGCCGTCAGCTCGGCCAGCGTGGCCATCACGTCGGCGTCGGCCTCGCCGCCCAGGCGGGCATCGAGCCAGGCGGCGTCGAACAGGTCGCGTCCGGTGCTCTTGGGTGGCCGGCGCGCGAAGTAGGGCTCGGCGAGCAGTCGGCCGAGCAGCGCTGCGTCGACGCGCCCGCTCGCCGCCCAGGCGCCGTCGCGATCGAAGGGCTCGCCGCGCCGGCGGCGCGTCCACTCGTCCATCAGCATGTTGCCCGGCCCGGTGTCGAAGCCGCGCACCGCGCCCGCCGCGCGTGCAGCGCCTGCCGCGCCGATCAGCGTGAGGTTGGCGATGCCGCCGACGTTGAGCACCGCCACGTCGCGCCCCGGCTCGGCGAAGAGCGCCGCGTGCAGCGCAGGCACCAGCGGCGCGCCCTGGCCGCCGGCGGCGACGTCGCGCGCGCGCAGGTCGCAGACCACGTCGATGCCGCAGCGCTCGGCCAGCAGCGCGCCGTTGAGCAGCTGAATCGTGTAGCCGGTGCCGTCGAACGCCTGCGGCCGGTGGCGCACGGTCTGACCGTGCGCGCCCACCGCGCGCACCGCCGCGGCGGCGGTGCCCGAGGCGCGCAGCAGCTCGGCCACCACCTGCGCGTAGGCCGCGGCGAGCGCGTTGGCGGCGAGGGCGGCACGGTGCAGTTCGTCGGCGCCCCCGCTGCGGTTGAGGGCCAACAGCTCGGTGCGCAGTGGTTCGTCGAAGGCGCGGTGCACGAAGGCCCGCTCCTGCGGCCGCGCCGCGCCGAGTTCGACCAGCACACCATCCACCCCGTCGAGCGAGGTGCCCGACATCAACCCGATGTAGAGCGCCAGCGCGCTACTCCACCTGCGCGCGCGGGCCGACCAGGGTCTCGGCGATGTCGAGCTTGGCCTGCACCACGGCGAGCTGCTGCTCGAAGCGCGGGCGCGACGCGGCGTCCAGCGCCACCGTCTCGGCGGCCTTGGCGATCGCCAGCGGGTCCTTGTGCACGCCGCCGACGCGGAACTCGAAGTGCAGGTGCGGCCCGGTGGCCCAGCCGGTGGCGCCCACGGCACCGATGTGCTGCCCCTGCTCGACACGCTGGCCCTTCTTCACCTCCAGGCGCGACAGGTGCGCGTACAGCGTGGTCTGCTCGTTGGCGTGGCGGATCTCGATCACGTTGCCGTAGCCGTTCTGCCAGCCCGCGAACTCGACGATGCCGTCGCCCACGCTGCGCACCGGCGTGCCCTTGGGCGCCGCGTAGTCCACGCCGTTGTGCCTGCGCCAGCTGTTGAGGATCGGGTGCATGCGCATCGCGAAGCCCGAGGTCATGCGCGAGAACTCCATCGGGCTGGCCAGGAAGCTCCGGCGCTTGCTGCGGCCGTCGGGCGAGAAGTAGGCGCCGCGGCCGTCGCCGCCCTCGAACCACAGCGCCTGGTGCACGCGCCGGCCGTTGACGAACTCGGCGGCCAGCACGCGGCCGGCGCCTTCGTTCCAGGTCACCGGCTCGCCGTCGGCGCTCAGGGTCTCGTAGACGAGGTGGAAGGTGTCGCCCTTCTTCAGCTCGCGGTGGAAGTCGATGTCGGTGGCGAAGATCTCGGCCAGCTGCGCGGCCACCGAGTCGGGGATGCCGGCCTCGTCGGTGGCGGCGTAGAGCGAGCTGCGCACGGTGCCGCTGGCCAGGCGCATCTGGGTGCCGAAAGGCACGGTCTGCAGGCGGGCCAGCCAGCGGCCGTCGACGCGCGAGACGGTCAGCCGCGTGAAGTGGGTCTTGGACTGCTCGGCGCGCTCGGCCGGGAAGCGGCCGATCAGCTCGCGCAGTGTGCCGTCGGACTGCGTGACGGCCTGCACCATCTTGCCGCCGCGGCCGGCCAGCAGCAGCCGCGCTGTGGTGTCCTGGCGCAGGAAGGCGGCGGCCGAGGGGTCGGCCACGCCGAGGCGGGCGAGCAGCTTGTCCGGCGTGTCGGTGGCGCGCGTGACGTCGCTGCGCGTCAGCGTGATGTCCTGCGCCGCCAGCGCGTCGAGCTGCGCCGCCAGGCCCTGCGGCTGGAGCGCCTCGGTGACCAGGCGCTGCGGCAGCTGGGCCGCCTCGGGCAGCAGCGGCGCCACCGCCACCGTGGCCACCGCACTGATGCCGAAGCCCGCCAGCAGCGCCACCGCCGCGGCGACGATGCCGCCGTGATGCCGCCGGCCCAGGCGCTGAAGCTCCTCGGCGGCGCGCTGCGTGCTGTCCTGCAGGTTCAAATCGAGTCGGTCCGAAGCGGGTGCGTACTTGGGGCGCCAATGCGCCGGCACCGTGATGCGGACCGGCGAGACGAACGAAACAGCCGGAGCAGCCGGCGCCGCAGAAGCGGCGGCGAACCGTCCCCTAGAATCCGCGGCCGGCCGCGAAGGGGCTGAAGCCCCGGCCGTCCGCCATGCGGAAGTCGGGGGCAGTATATCCAAGCCCTTGATTTCCAAAGCCAAGTAAAACCCCGGATGTAACAGCCCATGAGCCAGAGCGGCCCGCCTCCTTCAGCGCAGCACCCGGTGACCGATCGGGTGCGCGAGGCGATGGCGATCTCGCTCGCCGGCTGCCAGGAGTTGCTGCCGCAGGCGGACTGGCTGGCCAAGCTGGCGCGCTCGGAGGCCACCGGCGTGCCGCTGCGCATCAAGCTCGGCCTCGATCCCACCGCCCCCGACATCCACATCGGCCACACGGTGGTGCTCAACAAGATGCGCCAGTTGCAGGACCTGGGGCACACCGTGATCTTTCTCATCGGGGACTTCACCTCGATGATCGGCGACCCCTCGGGCCGCAACACCACGCGCCCGCCGCTCACGCGAGAGCAGATCGAGGCCAACGCCGAAACCTACTTCGCCCAGGCCGGCCTGGTGCTCGACCGCAGCAAGACCGAGATCCGCTACAACAGCCAGTGGAGCGATCCGCTCGGCGCACGCGGCCTGATCCAGCTCGCCTCGCGCTACACCCTGGCGCGCATGCTCGAGCGCGACGACTTCACCAAGCGCTTCCGCGCCGGCACGCCGATCAGCATCCACGAGCTGCTGTACCCGCTGATGCAGGGCTACGACTCGGTGGCGCTGAAGAGCGACCTGGAGCTCGGCGGCACCGACCAGAAGTTCAACCTGCTGGTCGGCCGCGCGCTGCAGCAGGAGTACGGGCAGGAGCCGCAGTGCATCCTGACGATGCCGCTGCTCGAGGGCCTGGACGGCGTCGAGAAGATGTCCAAGAGCAAGGGCAACTACATCGCGCTGACCGAGGACGCCAACACCATGTTCGCCAAGGTGCTGTCGATCAGCGACGAGCTGATGTGGCGCTGGTACCCGCTGCTGTCGTTCCGCCCGGCGGCCGAGGTGGCGCGCCTGAAGGCCGAGATCGAGTCCGGGCGCAACCCGAAGGACGCCAAGGTCATGCTGGCGCAGGAGATCACCGCGCGCTTCCACTCCAAGGCCGCGGCCGATGCCGCGCACGAGGACTTCCAACGCCGCGCCGCCGGCGGCGTGCCCGACGAGGTGCCCGAGGTGCACCTCTCAGGCGCACCGCTGGCCATCGGCGCGCTGCTCAAGCAGGCCGGCCTCGCGCCGTCCACCAGCGAGGCGCTGCGCCTGGTCGAGCAGGGCGGCGTTCGCATCGACGGCGCCACCGTCAGCGACAAGGCGCTCAAGGTGGCGGCCGGCACGGTGGTGGTGCAGGTGGGCAAGCGCAAGTTCGCGCGCGTCACGCTGAGCACGGCCTGATCTGCCGCAGACGCGCGCACCCGGCGCGTCGCGAGAATGCCACCATGCAGGTCAGCACCTACCTGAAGATCTCGGTGGCGGTCGCGCTGGCGACCATCGTGCTCAAGACCGGCGCCTGGTACGTCAGCGGCAGCGTCAGCCTGCTGTCCGACGCGCTCGAGTCGCTCGTCAACCTGGCCGGCGCGATGTTCGCGCTCATGATGGTCACGGTGGCCGCGCGCCCGCCCGACGAGGACCACCCCTTCGGCCACCACAAGGCCGAGTACTTCTCGAGCGGCTTCGAAGGCGTGCTCATCTTCGCCGCCGCGCTGGCCATCGTGTGGGCCGCGGTGCAGCGCCTCGTCACGCCGCAGCCGCTCGAGGAGCTGGGCTGGGGCATCGCGCTGTCGGTGATCAGCTCGGTGCTCAACGGCGTGCTCGCCTGGTCGATGCTGAAGAAGGCGCGCCAGGCGCGCTCGATGGCGCTCGAGGGCGACGCGCGCCACCTCTTCACCGACGTGTGGACCTCGGCCGGCGTGGTGGCCGGCCTGCTCGCGGTGATGGCCACCGGCTGGCTCTGGCTCGACCCGGTCATCGCCATCGCGGTGGCCGCCAACATCCTGCGCGAGGGCTTCAACCTCGTGCGCGGCGCCGCCGACGGCCTGATGGACCGTGCCCTCGAGCCCGAGGCCCGTGCCCAGATCGACCAGGTGCTGGGCGGCTTCGCGCACCAGGCGATCCGCTTCGACCACGTGGTCACGCGGCGCGCCGGCCAGCGCCGCTTCGTCGACCTGCACATGCACATGCCGGCGGCCTGGTCGCTCGGCCGCGCGGCGGCGTTGCGCGGCTCGGTCGAGCAGGCGCTGATGAGCGCGGTGCCCGGGCTGCGCGCCAGCATCCAGCTGCTGCCGCTGGACGTCGAGGCGCATGTCGAGGACATGAAGGACCCGCTGTAGATGCTGGCCCTGCTGCAGCGCGTGAGCCAGGCCCGCGTGGAGGTGGACGGGCGCGTGGCGGGCGAGATCGCAGCCGGACTGCTCGTCTTCGTCTGCGCCGAGCCGGCCGACGGCGAGGTGCAGGCGGCCCGGCTGGTCGACAAGATCCTCAAGCTGCGCGTCTTCGGCGACGAGGCGGGCAAGATGAACCGCAGCGTGGTCGACGTGGGCGGCGGGTTGCTGATCGTCAGCCAGTTCACGCTCGCCGCCGACACCTCGGGCGGCAACCGCCCGGGCTTCAGCGGCGCCGCGCCGCCCGCGCAGGGCCGCGCGCTCTACGAGGCAGTGCTGCGCCTGGCCCGCGAGCGCCACGCGCCGGTGGCGGCCGGCGAGTTCGGGGCCACGATGCAGGTGCGGCTCACCAACGACGGGCCGGTGACGATCCCGCTGACGGTGCGCTGAAGGCGCTTGGCGCCGGCCGGACGAACGGCGCCACGCGCCGGTCCGCCTACCGGCGCACCTTGGGCGGCGCCAGCAGCCAGGCCCCGACCATGCGCCCCGGCGTCGCGCCGAGGCGGCGCGCCGGTGCGTTGGCGTGCGTGACGCGCCCGTCGGCCAGCGTGGAGGCCGCCTCGCCGATGCGCGCGCTCGTGTGCGCCACCGCGCAGGCGGCGATGCCGGCCGACTCCAGCAGCGCCAGCGCGGCGATGCCGGCGCCGTCCTTGCCGACGCCGGCGTCGTTGAACACCGCGAGCAGCGGTGCCGCGTTGACCGCGTAGCGCACCACGCTCAGGCCGGCGTGCGAGCCGCTCACCACGACCATGCCGCGGTGCTGCGGGCCGGCCTCGGTGATGCTGTCGGCCAGCACGAGCGGCACGCCCAAAGCGCAAAGGCCGCCGTCGGCATGACGGGCGGCCTGGAGGGAGAAGGGATTCTCGGGGATCAATCCGCGTACTGGCCCGCCGCCTTGATGACCGGGCCCCACTTGTTGATCTCGGCCTCGACGAACTTCTTGTGCTCGGCCGGACTCGTGCGCGCGTCGGTGACCAGCACCGCGCCGAGCGCCTCCATGTTCTTCACGAAGTTCGGGTCCTGCAGCGACTTCTTCAGCGCCGCGTTCATCTGGTCGAGGATCGGCTTGGGCGTGCCCTTGGGCGCGTACAGGCCGTGCCAGATCGAGACGTTGAAGCCCTTGAGGCCTTGCGAGTCCAGCGTGGGCAGCTTGGCCAGCGCCGGCGTCGTCAGCGGCTTCGTGGAGGTGACGGCGAAGGCCTTGATCTTGCCCGACTCGATCTGCGTGGTGGTGTTGGTGGTCTGGTCGCACATCAGGTCGACCTGGCCGCCGAGCAGGTCGGTCATGGCCGGGGCGGTGCCCTTGTACGGAACGGTGGTCATGTAGATCTTGAGCGCCTGCTGGAAGAGCAGCCCGCACAGGTGCGAGGCGGCGCCCAGGCCGGCGTTGGCGAGGTTGATCTTGCCCTTGTTGGCCTCCAGCCACTTCACCAATTCGGCGTAGTTGTTGGCCGGCAGCGTGCTGCGGCCCACCAGCGTCATCGGCACCTCGTTGATCATGCCGACGTACTCGAAGTCGTCGAGCGTCTTGTAGGGCAGGTTGCGGTACAGCGCCGGGCTGGTGGCCATGCCGATGTGGTGCAGCAGGAAGGTGTGGCCGTCCGGTGCCGCCTTGGCCACCTTGCCCGCGCCGAGCGTGCCGCCGGCGCCGCCCACGTTCTCGACGATCACGGTCTGGTTGTTGAGGTTCTTCTGCAGCGCCACCGCGAGGTCGCGCGCCACCTTGTCGGTGGGGCCGCCGGCGGCGAAGGGCACGACCACCGTGACCGGCTTGTCGGGCCAGGCGAAGGCCGGTGTGGCGAGCAGGGCGGCGGCCAGGGTGAGCAGGGTGCGGGTCATGTTGTCGTCTCCGGGGTCTTGCTGAAGGAGTTGGGCTTGGGGGAAGGCGGCGCGAATGGTATGCGTGCCACGCGCGCCCTGCCGACGGGAACTACGTACCGCGCCACGGCCTGGGGCTTTGGCGGCCGTCGCGGTCGTCGCGGTCGCCCCCGGCTGGTTCAGGCGGCCGCGTGTTCGCCCTCAACGCCCGCGGCGGCGCGCCGGCCGACAATGCCAACCCCACCCGATGCCCCAGCAAGCCCGGCCGCGCTCCTTCATCCCCGCCGTTGGGGTGGCGCTGCTGCTTCCGCTGCTGCTGACGGCGCTGCTGCATGTGCTGTCGCTGCGCCCCTGGGCGCAGGACGCCGATTCCGGGCTGCTCGTGCTGACCGACGTGCTGCGCGTGGCCGACGCCTCGCTGCGCCCGCCCGGCCCCGACCAGGGCCGCCCGGCGCGGCTGCCGCTGTTCGAGGCGGCGGCGCCGGGCCAGCAAGCCAGCCCGCTGTGGCTGGTGGCGCGCTTCGAGCTGCGCCGCGGCGCCGACACGACCTGGGCGCTCGCCTTCGGCCACCGCACGCCGGTGCTGGTGTACCTCGACGGGCGCCTGCTCGCCAACTCGGTGCCGCTGACCGAGGCCGACGAGCCGCCGCGCAATCTGCAGATCGGCGAGCGCCGCCTGGTGGCCAGCGTGCCCGCGTCGTGGCTCGGCGAGGGCGGCCACGAGATCGCGCTGCGCGTGGGCGCGCCGGGCAGCGGCGGCACCTCGGTCTCGGCGCTCACGATCGGCCCGGCGCCCGCGGTCGACGCCGCCGACCGGCCGCGCCGCTTCTGGCTCGGCCTGCGCGTGTCCACCGCGCTGGCGGCGCTCGTCATCGGCACGCTGCTGCTGTTCGTCTGGCTGGTCGAGCGGCGCGACCACCTGTACTTCGTCTCCGCGCTGCAACTGCTGATGCTGGCGCTGCTGCTCGCGCCGTACATGCTGCCCGAGCCGCCGCTGCCCTCGCCGTGGTGGCGCATGCTGCTCGACGCCGCCGACATCCTGGCCAAGGGGCTGGCACCGCTCGTCATCGCGGCCTGGGCCGGCGACGCGCGGCCCTGGGTGCCGCGTGCCGCGCTCGGCTACGTCGCGCTGGCGCTGCCGGTCGACCTGCTGGCCGCCTACCATGGCGTGCCCTGGACCGACTTCAGCCAGCCCTGGCCCTGGTGGGCGCTGGCCAGCCGGCTGGCGGTGCTGACGCTGGCCGCCGCCGTGGCGCTGCAGGCGCTGGCGCGGCGCGCCGACGCGGCGCGCCTGGGCACCGCGCTGCTCACCGGGCTGGCGCTGTGGGTCTGGCTGGACGTCAGCGCCTTCGCCATCGTGCTGCGCGGCTGGCTGCCGGTGGTCGACCTCAACGTCGTGGCCTACGCCGGCTGGGCGCTGTGGGTGGCGCTGCTGCTGCACCGGCGCCTGGTTCGCGAGCGCCGCCGCGAGCGCCAGCTGCGCGACGAGCTGGCGACCCAGCTGGCCGAACGCACGCGCGCGCTGCGCGAGCAGTTCGACGCGCTCAAGCAGAGCGAGTCGGCGCGCCTGGCGGCCGCCGAGCGCGAGCGCCTGCTGCAGGAGATGCACGACGGCCTGGGCGCCCAGCTCACCACCACCAAGATGCTGGCCAGCGAGGGCCGCATCAGCCACTCCGAGATGGTCGACGCGCTCGACGCCTGCCTGCGCGAGATGCGCCTCACGGTGGACGCGCTGTCGGTCACCAACGGCGACATCGGGCTGCTGCTGGCGGCGCTGCGCCAGCGCCTGGAGCCCGGGCTGCGCGCGGCCGGCATCGTGCTCGAGTGGCAGCTCGGCGAGACGCCGGTGCTGCCCGTGCTGGCCGGCACCGGCGGGCGCGAGTTCGCGCGCATCGTGCAGGAGGCGCTGGCCAACGTGATGCACCATGCCGACGCCTCGCGCGTGGCGGTGTCGACGCGGCTGACGCCGGACGGCAGGACGCTGCAGGTGGTGATCGCCGACGATGGCCAGGGCATGCCCGAGGAGCTGCGCCCCGGGCGCGGGCTGCGCAACATGCGCCAGCGCGCGGCGCGGCTGGCCGGCACCATCCAGTGGCGCAAGCCGCTGCCGCCGGGGCGCGGCACCGAGCTCGTGATCGAGCTGCCGACCACCAACCCCTGAGTCCACATCGGGGCACGCCGGCGCCGGCGGCCGCCCTCAGGCGTAGCTGCGCGCGTCCTCGATGACCTTGCCGTCGTTGGGCAGGCTGCCGCTGGCCACGAGCTGCACGTCGCAGCGCAGCTTGGTCACGTCGCGCACGGTGGCGGCCACCGCTTCGGCCAGGCCCGGCGCGGCGCCGGCCGGGCTCTCGGCGCGCAGCGTCATGCGGTCGTTGGCCATCTCGCCCTCGACCACCAGGCGCGCCTTGCGCAGCTCGGGGTGGCGCCGGAGCACCTCGGCCACCTGGCTCGGGTGCACGAACATGCCGCGCACTTTGGCCGTTTGGTCGGCGCGCCCGAGCCAGCCGCGGATGCGCGTGTTGGTGCGGCCGCTCGGGCAGCGCCCGGGCAGCACGGCCGAGAGGTCGCCGGTGCCGAAGCGCACGAGCGGGTAGTCGCCATTGAGCACGGTGACCACCACCTCGCCGACCTCCGGCGCCTCGCCGGGCCGCGGCTCGGGCACCGGGTCGTCGGTGCCGGGGCGCACGATCTCGACGATCACGCCCTCGTCGAGCACCAGGCCCTCGCGCGCCGCGGTCTCGTAGGCGATGGTGCCGACGTCGGCCGTGGCGTAGGCCTGGTAGGCCTCGACGCCGCGCTCGCGCAGCCAGTCGCGCAGGCTCGGCGGGAAGGCCTCGCTGCTGACCAGCGCCTTCTTCAGGTGCGGCAGCGCCGTGCCGGTCTCGGCCGCCTTCTCGAGCAGGATGCGCAGGAAGCTCGGCGTGCCGGCGTAGGCGTCGGCGCGCAGCTCGGCCAGCGCCTGCAGCTGCAGCTCGGTGTTGCCCACGCCGCCGGCGAACACCGTGCAGCCGAGCGCGCGCGCGCCGCTGTCCATGATCCAGCCGCCGGGCGTGAGGTGGTAGCTGAAGCTGTTGTGCACCAGGTCGCCGGCGCGGAAGCCCGCTGCGAACAGCGCGCGCGCGGTGCGCCAGTAGTCGCGACCCGCGCCTTCCGGTTCGTAGATCGGGCCGGGCGACTGGTACACGCGCTCGGCCGAACGGGCCGTGCCGGCCATGCGCCGCCAGCCGATCGCGGAGAAGCCGCCGAACGGGTCCCAGCCTTCGGCCGCGGCGCGCGTGGCCTTCTGGCGCTCGAGCAGCTCGCCCTTGCGCGTGACCGGCAGGCGCGCCAGCGCGGCGCGCGAGTTCACGCTCCTGGCGTCGACGCCGGCCAGCTTGGCCGCCAGCGCCGGCACCGCCTGGGCGGCGGCCACCTGGGCGGGCAGGGCGGCCATCAGCGCGGCTTCGCGCGCGGCCGGGTCGCGGACTTCGAGGTCGTCGAAGAATTCGGTCGAGGACAGGGTCACGAGAGGATTTCCTTCTGCAGCTTCTTGGGCAGGCCGGCCAGCACGAGGGCGTGCGAGCGTTCCACCAGATGCTTGAGTTCGGCCAGCGGCAGCGCCTTCGGGTCGCTGAGTTGCACCCACTTCACGCGCGCCAGGTAGGGCGCGGGCGCGAAGCCCGGCAGGCCGGTGAGTTCGAGAAAGCGGTGTTCGTCGACCTTGAACGAGCAGGCGGTCCAGGTCCGTGGATCCGGCCCGCCGGCGAGGAACATCTTGCCGCCCACGCTGGCCACCCAGTCGTTGCCCCACTTGATGTCCTGCGTGGCGCCGGGCAGGCTCATCGCGTGCCGGGCGAGGGCGGCGAAGCTCACGGACGGCTACTCCTCGCGCTCCCAGCGCTCGAGCCGCTTCTTCACGTCGTCGATCAGCTTGCGCTGGTCGGCCGCCGAGCGCACCACGGTCTTGTCCCACTCGGGCGTGAGCGCGAGCTTGCG
>Ga0073934_10002452_pt1 | contig 38475 bp, 41 predicted proteins | sample LarsenN4metaG_FD_76834 | JGI IMG/M metagenome (GOLD analysis project Ga0073934, IMG submission 76834) | Hot spring sediment bacterial and archeal communities from British Columbia, Canada, to study Microbial Dark Matter (Phase II) - Larsen... ... | reverse complement strand
TCCACGGCGTGAGCTTCTACGTCGAATCGCCGCGGAGGATGCCGCGATGAACATGCGCTCACCTTGCGGTTGGCGTTGCGCGCGATGCCGTGCACAGGTTCTCGCCGCGAGCACGCCGGACTTCTCGGTCGCAAATCACGGCTCGATTCTGATCCTGCACGCGCTCACAGAGGCCGCGCGCGAATGGGTCGACGCGCACATCCCTGAGGATGCGATGATGTGGGGCACGAACGGCACGGTCGTCGAGCCGCGCTACATCGCGGACATCGTCGAGGGAATCCGCTCGGACGGTCTCACCGTCCGATAACCCGCCTCGCGCGCCGGCTGGCTGCTTCGGTGGTCAGCCGGCGCGCCTTCCGACACGGAGTCTCCGGGATTGGGCCAGTTCATAAGCGTGGTTGATTCGGATCGAGAGTGTGTTGCCCGTGTCAACGACTATCCTTTTCCTCGCGAAACTCATCGCACGGATTCACATCGAGAACCTTCACACAGGCCGTCAGATAGATCCCAGTAATATCCCCGGCCTTAGTAGCTAACACTGTCCCCATATAGCGGTGTTCCGCTGGGAGAAATTTGCCGACGACAATATCTTCGTTCCAGACCGATACTCCTGCACTCACCGGAAGACCGAACCATTCCACAACGTTGTCACTCGTGGCCCCGGTCGCCATACCGGTCTTCGTAATTGGCCCGCCATAGTGGGACATTACTAGGGTCAGCCTGTCGACGGTGGACCTAGAATCATCCGCGACCGAGACACCGACACCACCTGAGTTATACACACCCTCCATCACAAGGTCCTTGCGAGTGCGACCATCAATGCTTCCAAGGCCAAGCCATTTAAGCTCGTTCTGCAATTCCCATATGCTTTGGCCAATGAAATCTCTTATGTCGAACACCCTGTGCTCGTACAACTCGCGCAATGGCGGCGACAGTTGTTGTATGTCCGAGCCTCGAAGTGCACCGAACAGAGCCTCGTAGAACACTTCTCCTCTGGCCCTCGATAGAGCCGCCTCGACGCACTCGTAACGATCAGCATTAGGGTTGCCGGTGGCGTCGCTGGACAGGCTTTCACGCCGCCCTTCAATCACTGCCCAGTCTCCGCACTTTGCATTTAGCCATTCCTGAATATCCGGCGGATTCTGTAAGTATTTGAGCACGAAGTCCTGTGGAAGGATTCGCAGAGACCCAGACGGGATAGAGCGCATCTCGTCGAAGAGCGCTTGGGGTGCGTCCATCAATCTCAGGTAACGCTCCACAACCTCCGCCTGACCGCGACCTGCGCTCTGCGCCTCGGCGAAGGAGAGGTTTTCGAGCGTCTCCCGTTGGATGAAGGTCCGGTGGATTCCAAGGTAGTCGCCCGCACGACGGACCCCGCCGAGATAAATGAGTGGGCATGCGCTGGCGCAGATACATTCGCTAACAGGAAGCCCAAAACAGACGCCCCCGCCGTGACCGTTTCCTGGAACGTGAGTCTCAAATCGAAGGTCGCGGATGAGTGCGCCGATCTGAATTGCTTCATAAACACTTCCGCCTGGCGAGGCAATGAATACCATCCCCTTGGTCGATCCCGCGTTAGCGACTGCTTCGATAAAGCGCTGATAGTCCCCTTCGACAATTGGGCCATCTATAATGATGGTTCCTTTGAAGAGGAAGTCATCAACAACGCTGCCGCTGCCGGGGTGAACATGGATGTCGGCGGCACTGACACCCAACGGAAGCAATCCGACTAAGGAGGCAGCGAGAATCCGCGCGGTTGGCCTAGCTGTTCGCAGCATTGTATATCTCCTCTGTCGAAGGACTTGTCGCACCCGCGCACTTCTTCCATGATCGTTGGTCACCACCAGCCCTTGTCTGCGACGCAATTCACGTTGCGACGGACAGAACCTCAATGCCGCCTGTCCCGCCTGAAGCGGTTCGCGTAGCTTAGCCTCAAAGTTTGAATTCTCCCGAGCGGGAAAGCCGCCCGACGGTTGAGCCTGAGCTTTCGGACGTCTCTGCCATGACGCGGAGCTACCGGCTCGTGGTCCTATCTCAACAACTCGTTCAAATCGTGGAAGGCTGCCGCGAAGCGTTCACGGGTCGTCTTCGAGACCGAAGGCCACAGCGTCGAGGCATTCTCGAAGAAATACCGCGCAGGACGATAGTGCCCGAACGATCCGCGCTTCAATGGGTGCGCGGTAAGGTGTGCTTCGATAGCTCGCAAGACTCGCGGCTCTCTGGCGTTCAAGTCCTGCACGTCGAGCGGCGCCTTAAGCTGATCACCAAACTCTGCGTTGACGAGACTCACGTAGAAATCGCGATCAAACATATCCTCGACGTCGGCCTCATCCACACCGCGATACTCGCCGTACGTGCGGACCTGCTTCTTCTTGAGCAGCTTCTTCTTGTATAGGTTCTCCACGGTGTTCTTGTCGTCGGCGCTGATGTCGAGCAGCGTCGCGATGTTCATGCCGCGCTGCGGGGCGAGCAGTGCGACGAATGTCGGCACCTTTCCGCTCCCACCCACAGGTGTGATTACCCACTTCTCCGACAATCCTTCCTTGCCGTCCCGCTCAAGCTGCGCGCTGATGGCTTTGAGGAAGAGCATGTCTGCTGGCCCCTCCACGACGAGCGAGTTCGGCCCAATGAACAGCGTTTGATGAATCTCGTATCCGAGCGCACCTTGCAGCGGAAAGAGGCTATCGGCGGTCGCGTCGAACACTTCGGCGACGACTTTCGTTCCATCAGTCTCCTTCGGCAGTTGATCCTGGCTGTCGATGCCGAGGTCCTGAACGATGCGGACGCGCTCGAAGTGTTGCGGGTCGATCATGAAGGGTGAGTGCGTCGAGTAGATCATCTGGTAGCCGCCAAGCTCTTGCTCGAAGTAGCGCAGCAAGTCCGCTTGCGCACGACCGTGCAGCGAGAGTCCAGGCTCATCGAGAAGCAGAACGACGTGCTCCTTCTTCCGCTTCACGTCCTCGAACCAGGCCAGGAACGAAAAGAACCAGACGAAGCCACGCGAGCGCGTACCCAACGGCGTGTGCGCCCAATGCACCGTGTCGTGAACCTCGCCCCAGATGTTGATCCCTGCTCGCATGTTCTCGGGGTCCTCCGGCTTCGCCTCGCGAACGTCGAACTCCATCTTGATGTGCTTGTTCTGTGACCAATACTTGATGATCCGGCTGGTCAGGTAGTTGCCCGCATTTTCCAGTTTGTTCTTAAGCTCCTGCGTGTTCTTCGACTCCACGAGCTTCTTGTGATCCAAGCGCGCAAGATTTATCAGGCCGAGCAGCGGATAGTCGGACGCTTCGAGTTTCCCCTGAGCTTCACGCTGGATTAGTGCATTGAGGTTGGCACGCCCCTGCATCTGGTAGTACTCGTCGAAGTACAGCATCTTCGGCGCACGGGGCCAGAGCAGCTTATTGAAGATGTAGTGACCGAGTCCGTCCTGCTTGAACTCGGAAACCAACGCGGCGGTTTTCTTAACGGCATCTGTTTGCTCGGCCGCACCAAGGGCGGTCGAGAAACTGGTCCATTCAGTCGATGCTCGCAGCGTTTCGCGGATGGGCTCCGAGAATGCATCGTTCGATGCCAAGTGTTCTCGCGCAGCACTCTCGTTCACACGCATCTGGCAGTGCCACTTCTCGCGGCCATAGTATGTCGTGCGCGTCAGCGTGTTCTCCGTGAGGACATCCGGTCCGAACAGAGCGGTTACGACCGCCTTGTCTGCATCCTCGATGAGCCAAGTGCATTCGACCAGGTCCGCTTGGTCTCGCTCGCCATTCTCGACAGCGATGCGATAGTCCTCGACCTCGCGCTTGGGGTAGTCGTACGTGATGTCGAACGCTGCGTCGGCAGCGATGATCGGGTTCGTGCGATAGAGTGCTTCGAGCAACGCCGTCTTGCCGGCTTCGTTCTTCCCCACGAGGCAAGTGACCTTCGGGTCGACGGTGACTGGTTCGGAGTCCCACACGCTCCTGAACTCGCGGACGCGGAATTGCTTGAGTTTCACTGGGCAGCCTCGATGGGGGTTACCTATTGTTAGCGGGCGCACGAAGATTATCCCATTTGGGGAAGCTCAGAAACCGTTGCGCCGTCTGGCACCCGGCCCTCGCCAGGAGGGCTGCGGCGAGCCAACCTCGCGCGAGCTTGGCCGGCGTGGCACAATAGCGCCTGCATCCAGAGAGGCGCCTCGGCGCCCACCAACCTGCCCCGACTCGGGCAAGGTGGTTGTCCAAACGGACGATGCGGCTGACCACGGCGGCAACGAAACGGGTTATCTGCTCCGCGTTTGATCTCCGGGTGCGTTCGTCACCACCAGGAGGTTCTATGTCGAACGCGCTCTTCATCAGGTCCGGCCGGCGCTACCGTGCCGCTACTCCACAAGAGGTCTACGACGCCGCTGCCGCCGCCTACGTTGCGCGCGAAAGCGGCATCATGATCAGCGCGCCGCGAGACGCGCACGAGCTTTGCCGCGTGCTCGTCGGCCGCTACGAGAACGAACGCTTCGGCGTGCTGTTCCTCGATGGGCGTCACCGACTGATCACAGCCGAGGTGATGTTTACCGGCACCATCGACGGCGCAACCGTCTATCCGCGTGTCGTTACGAAGCGTGCGCTGGACTTGAACGCCGCCGCTGTCATCGTGACGCACCAGCACCCGAGCGGCGTCGCCGAACCGAGCGAAGCTGATCGCAACATCACGGCCAAGCTCGCCAAGGCGCTCATGACGGTCGAGATCAGGCTGCTGGATCACGTCGTGCTCGGCTCCGATCAAGCCGTGTCGTTGGCCGAACGCGGGTGGCTCTGATGTCCACCCTGCTCGATGAGCTGAGCGAGATCCAGGCGACACGTGACGCGCTCGACGCGGACCACGACGAGCGCGTCGACCTCTGCATTTTCTTAGGCGGACTGCCCGCGCGCGCTCGCGGAGACAAACGCGCAACCGCCGTGCTCGCGCAGCTTTACGCCGAAGCCTTCGATCTCCCGGCTAACCACGTCGTGCGCCGGCTCGGCCGAGGGGGAATGCAGTGAACCCGTGTAACCCGACGAGCGCGCATATGTTCGCGACCACGCACTACGTGACCCACCATGCGCGTAACGATCTCAACCGCCCGGCGTATTGGCTGCTGACGTCTGCGAACGGCATGCGCGAGGTCTGGGTGGTTACCACATTCGCCGAGGTGCGCCACTGGATCGAGGTCGTCTTTGGCCCCAACGCGGTCGGTGTGAACGCGCAGAAGTGGCGCACCGCTATCGGCACGCCCCCATTCTAAGAAGGCGCGCGCCGGTCGGCCCACAAGCATCGAGGTCGCTTGAACGGGTGGTCCCGTTCGACCGGCGCGCGCCAAGTGAAAAAGCCGCGACGCTCGTTTGGCGTGGTCATCCGCAGCCGTCTACCGGGGGCGAATGACCCGAGCGTCGCGACGCATGTGATCACGCAGCCGCAGCGGCTTGGAACCGCGACTCGAACGCCGCGATTTTCGCGACGCCTTCCGCAGCGACCGCGCGAGCATCGAACCCGTTGAAGAAGCTCGGCAACAAATCGCCATTGAGCTTCTGCGTGAGGATGTCGTTCAACGTCACTTGGTTGACCGCGGCCCACACGTTGTCGACGAAGCGATCTCGCGGACGCTCCGGGTGTGCCGAGCCGGTGTTGGCAGCCTGATGGCCGGCCGTCTCCCCTTTGCCACCGTGGACGAGTGTCGTGCCATCACCCAAACACGCGATCATGTCCGCTGCCAAGACGGCGCGGTCAGCGATCACGGCAGCGACGGCTTCGGCTGTCGGGTTGTCGTACGCGGCGAGCGCCTCACGCGCAAGTGCTTCGGCGCGGGCGTTGAAGCCGGTGAACTGCTCGGCAATCGTCTCGCACTGTCCAGCGGCGACAGTCGCGCGATGCAGCCGGTCACGCCAAGCAATCATCCGCTCGACGCCACGCTCCGTGATCACGTCCGCGCCAAATGCGTTCGCGTCGGCCTCGGTCCAACCGTTCGCTTCATGTCCACGAGGCACACGTTCAGTCGCGACGCGCGCGGCGAGCTTGCGGTCCAGCACCGTGCTGATGGTGACTTCGTCGAGGATCGAATTGAGTGTGCGCAGCTCGCGGTTAAGCAGCGTTCTGTTGCCACTGACATCGACAAGCATTTGCTCAAGCAACGCGACTAGCGGTGGCGTTATCGCACGGCGCTCGGCCCACACCACGCTAACGGCGACAGCTGTCGTGTTCGCGTACGCATTGCGCGCAGCGGTAGCCAGCGCCCTGGTTCGAGCAACGATGCGGTGCTCGGTGAAGGTTCGTTCGATGATGCTGTTCATAAGTTTCTCCTATGTGTTGAAGGTTAGAGACGTCCGCGCCCCTTGAGGGAGCGCGCGTGGTCCGCGAGTGCGGCGATGACATTCGGGTCGTAGTTCATGCCGGACTCGACGAGCGCGGTCGTGACGGCGGGGTGCGCCTTCGCCAAGAGTTTTTGCACATCGGCCAAGCGTTCCGCGACATGCTCGGCGCCGCCCCAGCGATCTGCCATCCGCTGCTTGAAGCTCGCGACGTTCGCGTCGTACGCCGCATCACTGAGTGGCGCACGCGTCAACGCGGTGAAGGTCTCGGTCAGCGAGCGCCCGAGCTGAGACGGCAGCTCCATGTTGTGAAGCTCCGCGCGGTACTCGCTGTTCGCCTGCTTGACTTGCTCCGGCGTTGCCTCGGGATGCTCGGTCACGAGCACCGCGTCGCGGTACATGCCTTCCGGCCCGTAGAGCGCACGCGCAATATCCGCGTCGCTCTTCTGCTCGGCCGGCTCCTGCGGCTTCTGCTCGGCCGGCTCCTGCGGCTTCTGCTCGGCCGGCTTCTGGCTCGTCGGATGATCGAACAGCTTCGCGGCAACGTCCGCGTTCGCCTGCTGCTTGTCGTCGGCTGGCGGGCTGGACGGGGGCGCACCGCCACCCGTGCCCTTCGGCGCGGCGTCGGGATGCTGGCTGTTGTCATAGAAATTTGCGAGGTTCATCGCTTGCTCCTTTGCGTGGCTGCTGCTGCTGCTGCTGCTGCATCGGCTGCCGCGCTGCGTAGCCGGTTGCGAATCGGGGCCAGCGCACGCTTCTGATGCTGCTTGCGCTGCATGTGTTCGGTGTTGCTGAGCACCGCGCCGACCTTGGCACGAATGGCTGTGGCGTCGTCGTTCATGCTGCCTCCGATTGGTTCGCGCGCGACGACCAGGAAGCGATCTGCTCGGCAAGCGAACGCACCTTCGTGAGCGCGTCGCTCGTAGCAGCTGCCGGGGTCTGGGGGTTGGCAACGTGCGCCGGCACCCGACGCACATCGAGCAGCTCACTCGCCAAGCGGATGCCGCGGCGACCGATGCCGGCCTCGTTGAGCGCCATTAAGAATGAGGTCGGCAACACGACTGCGTCGAGCGCCGCTCGAATGGCGTCGTGCGTGTCCACCAGCCTGCGCTCGTTGCCGGTGTCGGGTATCGCGTCGGTCAGCGTCGCTTGCACCTTCGCGCGCGCATCCTCGACGGCGTCGAGGCGAGTGCCAAGCTCAGCCACCGCGCGCAGCACGTCTTGCGCAAGCGTGGCGAGCTGCTCGGCACCGATCACGGCGTCGGCCAGCTGCGCGAGTGTCTGCTCGTGATGGGCCTGCTTCGCTGCCGCCGTGTTGGCACGGGCAGCTGCGTCGCGTGCTTCGCTGAAGCGTCGCAGGGTCCGCTGGTGCTGCGCGATCTCGGCGTCGACCGTGTCGAGTTGGTCCTGAACATCGTTGCCATTTGCCAGGTCACCCAGTAATGCGGCTCGATGTTCGAGCGCGCTGTCGAGGTCAGCGCGTGTGGTCTGCTCTGCCTTGCTAATGTCGAAGGCGGCAGGGTTCTTAGTCGTCATGAGAATCTCCATATGTTGTTGAAGGGAACGGGAAATCAGGAACGGGGCTCGTCGCGCCGCGCTCGTGCCACGGCGATCAAGTTGCGGAGCATGCGGGCACGTTCACGCTCGACAGACCGTTCCGCGTATTCGTCGTAGGCGGGTGGCTCGGCGTCGGGGTCGAGCGCGGCGAGATCGCGGTCGAGGGCTGCGAGCACCTTCGCTCGCTCAAGCGTGCGCGCGTCGATCTGCGCAAGCTGTGCCGGCGTGAGGTCGGTCGTGAACTTGCCGTCGTCGCCTGGCGTGAACCGCGACGCGAGCTGATGCAGCTCGTCGGGTTCGCGGAGCGCGGCTCGCTCAAGGCCGAGGCGATACTCGAAGTCGTCGATGTTGGGCGCCGGGATGCCTGCACGCTGTGCCTGTAGTTCGGCATCGAAGGCGCGTTGAAGCTCGGGGTCGTCGTGGTTGATCGTCATGTGGCTACTCCAATAAGTCGGCGTCGGGGTCAACGGGGGTCGCTTCGACGTCGATCACTCGCGCGTCGGGCAGCGCCTTGGGCTTGTCGCCACGTAGCAGTGCGAGCAGCTTCTTGCGGTTGTCCTCGACCTTCGCGACGAGCGCGGGGTCGCTTGCAGGCGAGTTATTAATCTGCACCGCGGCGACGGGTCGTTCGGCGTCCAGCTCGTCGAGCTTCCGCGCCAAGGCGTGCAGAGTCTTGAGATCGCGGGAGCGCGTGACCTTGTCGTTCAGCGGGTCGCGGTGCTCCCGGCCGAGCACGCCCTCTTCAAAAAGGGCATCCCTTACATGAACGCGTCGCAGCGCGCGGGCATCTTTCAGTCGCTCGTTGAAGTCGTCGTCGTGGCGCGAGCGCCGGGCGATCTCGGTGAGCTGTACGCCGGCCTTCTCGGCGGCGCGCTTCTCGTGCCCGATCTCTTCGAGCGCGGCGAGGAACGCGTCGTGCTTCGCCAGCTGCTCGGGCGTGTAGGTCGTAGTGGTCATCGTCAGTTACTCCGTGAGGAAAAGGCGTGCGAATCCCTGTCGAGGATTCGCAGAGGTGGGCACAACGCTAGGCACGGCACCGGTCGCAGTGATTGGCGCGGGGCTGTGTACCCAGGTGGGCATACCCAAGGCGCTCGTTTTCGTCGTCATAGGAACTCGTTGGGCTCGTCGGCCGGCGCGAGGGCTGCCGGCGCGTCTGCCGCCGTCTCGACGACGGCGAAGGCCCAGCGCCGGGCGCCGCTGTTCGTCACACCAAGGCGCCTCAGCGCGACGGTGCGGGCGCCGTAGGCGAAGGGACGGCCCACGGCCTCCCGTAGCTGGGCACCGAACGCGTTGAGCGTCGGTTGCTCGCCGAGCCCCGCATCAAGCTGACGCAGCGCCCCGGCGCTCGTGAACGGGCGCTCGCCGAACAGCCCCACGAGGCGTTGCAGATCGGCGGCGCTCATGTCCGCACCCCAAGGTCAGCATGGTCAGCATGGTCAGCTGACGTTGCTTCGGGGGCGAGCGGATCACCAAGAAGGTGTCGGATCGACCCACGGACCCAAAAACGATTCACGAACGAAACGAACCCTATAGGGTTCTTCGTTTCGTTTCGTGAAACTATCCCCACGAAACCATCACGGATTCGTGCACGATTCGTGATGGGATCGTGTGCCGCGGGCGTCCGGGGACACGTCTTCATCTGTCTTCGTGGTGTCCCCGCACTCCCCGACCCCCGACCCCCGGCGCGCGCGGCGCTCATGGCGTCACCTCGGCCGGGCGCCGCAAGCGACTCATCTCATGCTCCCATTGGAGCCGCTCCCGCAGCGCGTCCCGGCGGGCCTCTATAAAGAGTGTCTGCGTCTGGTACCGCTGCCCCTGCGAGACGACCCCAGGCCACTCAGGCGCCTCGATCCCACACTCGGGGCTCCACACGTCCAGATCGTCCACAGGCAGCGTCACGGGCTCGACCTCACCAGTCGCGTGCAGGCGCCAAGCGACGATAGGGACGGTGGTCAGCAAGGCGGGTCCGGCAGCGTCTGCGAATTGAACCCGAATCAACCGGAAGCCCGCCGCCGCCGGCACGATCACCGTCGCGCCGACTGCCTCACTCATTGGCGATTCACGCGTTGTGTTCATGCTGCCTCCCGCGCCGGGATGTGGGTGACCACCGCATCGGCCTCGGGGTCGTCATCGTCGATCTCGATGAGCGTCACGCCTCCTGCTGACAACCCGGCCATCAGGTCGAAGCACAGCTTGATGGTCGACGCGATTTCTCGCGGGCACGACTCATACGACTCGTGATCCGCGCGCGGAAACCTGGCGCCAAGCAATCGCAGCCGCTCGATGATCGAGTCCGTGCTCACTCTCGCGCCGCTATCGGTCCAACGTGCCTCGCCGTCCGCGAGCGCCACGTATTTGTCGAGCCGCTCGGCGCAGTCCCTGGCTAGCAGGTACGCGTTCATGTCTTGGTCTTGGTCAGTCGTCATTTGGTGTTACCTCTTAGTTGATGAGATCGCTGTCGGCGTCGACATCCGCCTCGGGCTCGTGGGCGCGGGGGAACGGGATGACGTTGTCGGGGTTGCCACGGACCTTGCCGGCGAGCGTCGCTGTCACCTTGAAGCCGTAGCCGCGCGGACCCGTGCCCGCGATGCCGGGTTCGTACAGCTCGCCGAGGTCGACCATCTCCTTGAGCGTCGCGATCACGTATTGCCGAGGCCGCGACGTGCGCTTGCCCTCGGACACGTGCCCTATCGCCGCCGTGATCAGTGCGTCGAGTTCCAACTCCATGTCGGGCGCTGCGCTCAGTGCATCGCGGATAGCGCGGTGCCACTTGCCCTGACCCTTCCGCTTGGCGTTGGCCGCTTTCACACCTGCGTAGCCGTCGAGGTGCTCGACGTACGCCGAGGTCTCGATCTCGCCATCCTCGTCGACACCGATCTCCACGGGGACGAGCTTGAATGGCAGCGCCTCACCCTCGACACCGTCGCGCTGTTTCGTCATCGCGAGTTCGCGCGTGCCCGACTGCTTGTCGTGTGTGACCTCGCCTTCGTAGTCGAGTCGCGCGCGGATGCCGGACCAGCCACGCATGCCGCGCGCTTCGTCCTTGCCCGAGTGATGGATCAGCGTCACGGACGCGCCAGTGATCGTGTGGATCAGCGCGCAGTTGTCGAGCACCGGGTTCATGTCCTCACCGGAATTCTCGTTCGCGCTACCTGCGGCAGCCGCGAGCGTGTCCACGACGATCATCACGAGCCCCTTCGGCGCCGACTCCGCTATTGCGCGCACGGTGTCGCGGTTCGTGAGGTCGATGCCTGTGCCGAGCACGTAGAACGGCAGTTCATCGACGCTGATGCCGTGCCCTTTCTCGTAGGCGAGCACGCGGTTGCGCATCGAGCCCTCGGCTTCCGCCGCGAGCCAACCAACTGCACCCTGGCGTGTCTTGAACTTGCGCCACGGGATGCCGCGCGTGATCGCGAGACCGATGTCGAGCATCTCGAACGACTTACCGCCGCCGGATGGTCCGTAGATAGCGCCGAGCGGTTTGCGCGGGATGATGCGCTTGACGAGCCATTCGGGCGCCGGTCGCAATTTGTACTCGCCGAGCTTGGCCCACTTGATCGTTGCGAGCCGCTGCGCTTTCTCCGCTGCCTCGGCTTGCGCGAGGACGTCAAGGACGGCTTGCGACGGGGGCGGGCCGAACGCGTCGTCACTGACCCCGGCTTCGACGCGTAGTCCGCCGAGCGTCACCTTGGGTCCATCGTTCTGCCCGAACGACTCCCACTTGGCGCGCAGAGCTTCTTCACCTGGATACTTCGAGCCGTTCGCGGACCACGCTTGCCACACTGCGAAGCCGTCCTCGCCGCCGTTACAGTGGTCATGCAGCCGCATGCCGATGTCACGCCACGTCTCGTAGTCGCAGTCGGGATCTAGGCTGTTGATGTGCGCCACGGCCCAGTCGGGCACCGTGATCTCGCCTTCGGCGGGCTCGCGCGGCGTGGTGCTCGGCGCAGGCTTCTCGACGCGCGGCGCTGGTTGCTTGGCAACCGTCACGCCGAACTGCGCGCCGAGCGCGGTCCACAGTTCCTCGAACTGCGCCGGAGTGATGCGCGGGAAGGTCAGCGGTTTCTTCGACCATTCGAGCGTGGCGCCGGTCTTGTGGGTGCCAGCGAGCACCCACTGCTGACCGTTTCCTAGAAACTCGATTCGGCCGGCGCGTGTGTCGATGATCCGCTTCGAGTAGACGCCTTCGAGTAGGAACGGTTGCAGGAACTTCGCGCTGTTCGCGCGCGTGCGTTTCGGCAGCTCCACATAGGCCGCGATCAAATTGGCGATCTCGGCCGCGAGCGCCTTATCCTCGACGTCGACATCGAGTGCGCGCACGGTGCGTGCAAGCACTCCGATGTTGTAGCCAGCCGTGCGCTGCCACTCATCGAGTTGCGTCGTGGTCGCGGGCTCGCGTGTTTTCAGCGAGCCGGCGAGTCCGCACGCTGTGTTAGCACCGACGTAGATGCTAGGAATCTTCGCGTCGAATGCCGTGATCGCGCTGTTTGCAGTCGGCCGCGCGCTCGTGTTAGCGACAATCGGCAGCAACTCGCCTTCGAGCTTGCGGCCGTCGTCGAGCAGGAGCGCACGAGCGCGCGCCCATACACTCGCGTCGACTTCGCGCTCGCGCTCGGGCTCGGTCTTCGTCGGTGCGTTTGTCGTCGCAGCAGCGCGACGGGCGGCAATTTTTTCCGCCAGGATGTTACTTGGAGTCATTGGCCCTATCCTTCTGGCTCGCGAACTGTGATCCGCGCTTTCCGCGCTGCTGCCCACCTATTTGTGGTACCGACCGCGAACGGCCTTTCAGCGCAGCGTTCTCAAAATTGAACTCGCGACCTTCACGGATCATTTCGCGGAGCCGTTCGGAACGGCTTGGACCGTTCGGATTGGTATTTTCAGGGGCGGAGTTGCGAGCGATGCGCTCGCGCTGACGTCTCTCGGCTTCTTCGCGCGCTTCGGTATCGCGGCGCTTGTAGTCGGGGTCCGCCATTAGCTTCACGAATTCGTTGCTCATGACTGCGCACTCGTTTCGCCATTGACGAACGCGAGCACGTCGCTCTCGCGGAAGCGCATCGACTTGCCGAGACGGACGGGTTTGAAGGGAAAGCTGCCGCGCTCTACGTGACCGTAGAAGTTGGCGCGCGTGATCCCGAGGATCGTGCAGACCTCGCCGACTTGCAGAAGGCGCGGCCAGATGACGGGCGGGTCTTGGGAGACGGATGCAGTAAACATGTCGACACTCCTTTGCGAAGTGCCGCGCCGAAACGAAAAGGGCGCGCGGCGATATCGAGCCGAAGCTCGTACCGTCCGCGCGCCCTGCAATCACTCAGGTAAGCGAGGAATCACGACAGTCGTTTCACTGCCGCCAGGGACACCCAGCACGTCACCGCCGCTGGACCCTGGATCAGACCGTTACCATGTTCCTCTGAGGTTTCAGCGCCTCAGACTTCTCGCCGCGCCTATGTGGCGCTCGGGTTCCCTCCGACGTGCTCCGCTGATTAGGCGGCGTCTCGGGGCGGACCCGGTCGACCTTTTGGTCAGAGAAGCACACTCAAGCGCAAAGGGATCGTGCCCGTGCGATTGGGTTGTCCTCAATTAATTATCACCCCAACCTGTAGACACGGACCAACACTGCGCAACCCGGCTTAACAAAACGGGCCGGGTGGCCTGGCGCCGAAGCTCCTGTTAGCTCCAAGGTGTAGATACTGGCAAGCATCCGCGGGGGCGGTTAGGATCGAGTTGCATACCACGGCGTCCGCGCATTCCCGCGCGGCGAGACGGGTCCAAGGAGGACTCGTCACGTGGCTAGCATCCGAGATCGCATCCGAGCCGCACGCGCACCCAGCGCGGTCGCTCGCATTGACCCTGCCGAACTTGACCCTGTATGGCTTGCGAAGCATCTCGATAGCGTCGAGGCGAAGATAACGCTGCGCGTGGCCGATCTGCCGCCGATCAGCGGCGGCGACGGTGCCGGCGTGGACGCGCCACCGGACATGCGCCGTCGCTCGCAGGATGACTACCGCGACGAAGCATGGCGCCTAGACCGGCAGCTCGACCCTTTCGACGCTAACGGTAGCGTGCGCCATATACCTCGGATCGAGCCGCACGTGGCGCCGCTGCCGCCGCTGTGGGACAGCGTGGCCAGGGATCAAGCCGTGGCGATGCGCGAAGCTGGCGAGAGCTACGCGCGCATCGCGGCACACTTCGCCGGCTACCGCGGCGCACCGACGAAATTGGCGCACTACCGCACGCTCGTGTTGCGGCACCGCGCAAACCGGGTGCACTTTTAGGTACACCACGCTGGAATCCGCGCCGCGCATAAGACTCAATGCCTCTCCTGGGCACCACTAGCTTGGGCTCGCGTCAGGCGTCGACCTCGACGTGGCGCCGAACGAGCGCATCGTCTGGACGAATGAGGAAGGCGGCGCCGACGGTTCCGTTACCACCGTCACCTTCGAAGAGAAGAACGGCAAGGCGACGCTCGAGCTCCGCGAGGCCTACCCGGCGAAGGAAGCCCTCGACGCCGCCGGCACCGGCGCGCAGGAAGCCATGATCGAGACGTTCGAGCAACTCGACGAGCTGCTCGCCTCGCTCGCTGCTCCTGCCGCACGAGCGTGACGTCATCGACGCCTTGCGACCGTCTCCGCCATGCCCTCCCTGCCGGCCACGCGGACGCGGAACAGCTTGGTGGCGATTGGATGGGCGCCGCGGGCAAGACGCCGCGCCTCTGCCAAGCTCGCGTTGCAAAAAGCGCTCGTTCAAAACACTATCGCGGCCCATGACCGCCCTTTTCCGCCGACGTTGATCCGCCGCAAGACGCTGAAGGCCGCCGGCGTGCGAGTGTCCGCCGCGCTCGGCTGGCACGCGGCCGCGCGCACGCCCGTCGCCAAAGTGCGCGCGCTCATGCAGGCGCTGCGCCCGCTCGACCCGGGCATCGAGCTCATGCGCTTGGGCCCCCACGGTGACGGCGGCTATCTCGTGCCCGACGATCTCGACGGCATTCGTTACGCGTTCTCGCCTGGCGTCTCTAGCGAATCGGGCTTCGAAGCGGCGCTCGCGGAGCGCGGCATGCACGTCTTTCTCGCCGATGCGTCGGTCGACGGTCCGGCCACGAGCCATCCGCGCTTCATGTTCGACAAGCGGTTCGTCGGCTGCCTTACGGACGAGCGCTACATCACGCTCGATGATTGGCACGCAGCGAAGTTGGGCGACGATCCCGCGGAGCTGTTGCTGCAGATGGACGTCGAGGGCGCCGAGTACGAGACGTTGCTCGCCGCCTCTCCGAAACTGCTCGCGAAGTTCCGCATCATGATCGTCGAGCTTCATTCGCTGCCGCAGCTCTGGAACGAGCCGTTCTTCGCGGTCGCGTCGCGCATGTTCGCGAAGGTCTTGCAATCGCACGCCGTGGTGCACATTCATCCGAACAACTGCTGCGGCAGCGTCAAGAGCGCCGGCCTCGAAATCCCTCGCATCGCCGAGTTCACGTTTTTGCGCCGCGATCGGCTGCGATCGATGGCCTATCGAACCACGTTCCCCCACCCTCTCGATCGGCCGAACGTCGCGAAAGCGCCGCTGCACCTGCCGCCCTGCTGGTATACCTGACGTTGGCGGCGCAGCGGCTTGCGGCCGGCCCGAGCCGCATCCGGACGTCGCCCATCGTCCGTCCGAGCCAGCTCAGAGCCAGCCGCGCTTCTTCAGCGACCGATGGTGCCGCGAGAAGAGCCGGCGGAACGGCTCATGCCTGTCCGGGAACCGACGCAACGCCTTCGGCAAATGTTGGATCTTCGACTCGCGATAAGGCGATAGGTGTGTTGCTGACGTGCTTGCCGTCCCACGCGCCGAACTCGACGCACCACATCGTCGGGGCCCCGATGACCTCGAGCGCTTTGGCGAGAATGCCGTCCTCTCCGTCCTGCGATAACTTTCGCGTGCTCGAGCAGCCATTGCTTCGGGCTCGGCATCCCCACCGCTATCTGCTTTTGGCCGGCACGAGACGGCGATACAGCTCGAGCGTGCGCGCAATCGTATCCTCGATCCGAAAATCCGTGCGAATGCGCTCCCGCGCCGCCGCGCCGAGCCGGGCGCGAAGCTGAGTGTCGTCGTGCAGCGTTCGAATCGCTTGCGCGAGCGCCGCGGCGTCGCCCATCGGCACGACGAGGCCGCTCTCACCGTGCTGCACGAGCTCGGGGCTGCCGCCGCAATCCGTGACGACGGGCGCCACGCCGTAGGCCATCGCTTCGATGAGCGAGCGCGCCAAGCCTTCGCGCTTGATCGACGGCAGCACGAACACTTGGCACGCGGCCGTCAGTGCCGGCGCGTCGGTGCGGTGGCCGAGCACGTGAATGCGTGCGGCCGCGGCGCTCGCCTCGATCCGGCGGCGCAAGCGCGGCGCATCCATTCCGGCGCCGATCAGGAGCAAGTGCGAGCGCTCGGGCAGCGAGGCGAAGGCGTCGACGAGCACCTCGATGCCCTTGCGCGGCCGGTAGTTCGCGACGCACGCGATCGCGAACGCGCCTGCCGGAACGCCGACGGCGCCGAGATCGGCCGGCGCCGCGCGATACCAGTCGAGACTGTGGCCTTTGTAAATCGTCACGAGGCGATCGGCCGGCACGCGTAGAAATGCAGGCCGCATCCGCAGGAAGTACTCGCGCACGGCCTCGGCCACGCAAACGATGCGGTCGATGCGCGGGTTCAAGAATCGCAGCCACGACACGGGGCTCAGGAAGCTCACGTTCCCGACGATGCCGCGGTACGCGACGATCTTGACGGGCAAGCCGCGGCTCGCGGCGAGCCCGTTTTGCAGCGCCTTGTTGCTGAAGAGATGCAGAACGTCGTAGCGGCCATGCTCGAGCTCCGCCCGGAGCCTGCGGATCGCTTCGCGATCGAATTGCTTGCGAAGCGGGACGTCGAGCGTGCGCACGCCGTTCTCCTCGAGCCACGCGCGCCGCTCGCCGGGCGGGCAGATCACCGTGACGTCGACGCCGGCCCTTTGCAGTCCCGCGAACGTCGCCGTCGTCGGGCGATCCGGATCCTCCGTGATGCACAGTGCTTTGATGCGTTCCGCCATGCCGTGCGTGGTTAGTGGAGCCGCCCGAGCACCGACTCGTAGATCGCGAAGTACTTGCGCCACATCACGTCGGCCGTGAAGTCGTTGGCGAACGCGCGGCCGCGCTCGCCACAGGCACGGCGCAGCTCGGGCTGCGCTTTGAGCGTCAAGATCGCGTCGCGGAGCTGCGAGGGACTCGCGGGGTCGATCAACAAGCCGTTCTCGCCGTGATGGACGATGTCCGGCACGCCGCCGACGCGGCTCGCGACAACGGGCAGGCGCTGGTTCATCGCGTCGAGCAGAATGCTGCCGATGCCCTCCCTGTTCGACGGCAAGATGAAGACGTCGAACGCTGCGAGGTAGTCGCCGACGTTGTCGACGAAGCCCGTGAACGTGACGTTCGTGAGGCCGGCCGCGGCCGCTTTCAGCATCGCCTCGTCGTCGCCGCCGCCGACGAGCACGAAGTGCACGTCCGGATGCGAGTGCTCGATCTCGCGAGCCACGGCGATGATGTACTCCTGACCCTTTTGTCCGTTGTCGAGCGCCCCGACGTGGCCGGCGACGAACTTGCCGCGGAAGCGCTCGCGGATCGCGCCACTCACTGCCGCGTCCACGGACAACCCGCTGCTTGCACTGTGCACCACGGTGAGCGAAATCGCCGGATCGTAGGCGCGAACCACGTCGGCGACCTGCGGAGCGACGGCGGCGACGCACGACGCGCCGCGGTACGCGCGATGCGCGAGCCAATGGTCGCGGATCGCGTTATTCACGCGGCGCGTGACCACGTACGGCGTCCCGGACAACAGCGACCGCAAGTACGCCGCGTAGACGCTGCGGCCCTCGTGGACGTGGATCAACGAGGCATCCCGCGCCGCGCGCGCGACAGAGAGGAGGTTGCTGCCCACCTCGCGCACGTCGATGCCGATCGAGCGGATGCGAGCGGCGAGCGGCCCGCCGCGGCGCGCTACGAGCGCTTGATGCACGCCTCGCGTCGCGAGCCCGCGAATCAGGAGCTCGGTTTGCCGTTCGCCGCCTCGATAGCCGCGAGCGGTGTTGACGTGAACGATCTTCGCGGGCATCGACCGAGCAAGCTCAAACCCGTGGCGCGACGGGAGCGGAGCGTAGCACAGCTCGCACCGGGGCGGCCGGCGCGTTGCGGGCCACGCGGCAACTGACCACAATGCCGGCTTCAACGAGCGCCCGCGGGCGCGGAGACTCAAGTGTGCGGCTTCGTCGGCGGAACTGATCCGAATTGGGACTACGCCGCCGCGCTCGCCGCCATTGCGCATCGCGGTCCCGACGCGAGCGCGCTCGAGCTCGACGAGCCCGTGCGCGTCGGCTTTCGCCGGCTGTCGATCATCGATTTGAAGCCCTCGGCGAATCAGCCGATGCTCGCGCCCGACGGCGCGAGCTGGATCGTCTTCAACGGCGAGATCTACGGCTATCGCGAGCTCAAGGCCACGCTCACGAAACGCGGCCACAAGTTTCGAACGGAGTCCGATACCGAAGTGGCGCTCAACGCGTACCTCGAGTGGGGCTCGGACTTCGTCGAGCATTTGGACGGCATGTTCGCGATCGTGATTTGGGACGCGCGCGAACGAAAGCTGAAGCTCTACCGCGACCGACCGGGCATCAAGCCGCTCTATTACTACTACGACGGCCGCCGGTTCGCCTTCGCGTCGGAGCTGAAGGCCCTCGAGAAAGCGCTCGCGCCGAACGAGCTCGCGATCGACGGCACCGCCTGCTACGACTTCTTGGGCTACCGGTATGTCCCGGCGCCGAAGACGCTGTACCGACACTGCTTCAAGCTGGCGCCGGCGCACGAGCTCGTTTACGCGCCCGACACGGGGCGCCTGGCCGCGCCGCGCCGTTACTGGATCCTGCCCGTGCCGGACGAGCCGCGGAGTCCGCCGCTCGAAGCCGCGTGCGAGGAGCTGCGCTCGTTGATCGGCGCGTCGGTCGCGGAGCAAATGGTCGCCGACGTGCCGCTCGGGTTCTTCCTCTCGGGCGGCGTCGACTCGAGCGTCGTCGTGGCGGCGGCGGCCGGCACGGGCGCGCGCGTCGCGACGTTCGCGATCGGGTTCGACAGCGACGCGGCGTCGGAGACGCCGTTCGCCCGCGAGGTCGCGCAGCGCTTCGGCACGGACCATCACGAGCGAATCCTGTCGCAAGCGCACGCGCAGGAGCTGCTGCCGCGCCTCAAGAATTGGTTCGACGAGCCGTTCGCCGACGAGTCGTCGATGCCGACCTACTTGGTCTGCTCGGCCGCGCGCGAGCACGTGACCGTAGTGCTGACGGGCGATGGCGGCGACGAAGTGTTCGGCGGCTATCGCACGTATCCGCGCTACGCTCGTTACGCCGGCTGGCCGAGCTGGCCGCCGGCCGTCGAGCACGTGACGTATGCGCTGCGCCGGCCGTTTCCACGCCGCCATCCAGTCACGCGCGCGCTGACGCTGCTCGAAACGGCGTTCAGCCGCGGGCCGAATCTGTGGGCCAAGCTCATGGGCGGCATGTCGACGCCGGCCAAACGGGAATACGCGCGCGAGCTCGGCATCCCGCGCGACTACGACGACTGGTGGCACTACCGCGAGCACTGGCGCGAGGAACTGCCGCTCCGCACCCGCCTGCAATACGTCGACTTTCACACGTTCATGCCGGGGCTCGTGCTCACGAAAGTCGATCGCACGAGCATGGCCGTGTCGCTCGAGGCGCGCGTGCCGCTGCTCGCGCGGCGCGTCATCGAATTCTCCTTCGGCCTCAACGAGGCGTTACGCTACCACGGCGGCGAGCCGAAAGGCTTGCTGCGCCATGCGTACCGCGGCATCCTGCCGGATCACATTCTCGACCGCCGCAAGAAAGGCTTCGGAATTCCGCGTTACTACTTGAAAGACGTGGGCGGCGGCCGGTTCATTCAGGAGCACGTCTTGAGGAGCCTATTTTTGGGAGCCACGGTTGGGCACTGACGGCAAGAAAGCGCTGATCACGGGCATCACGGGCCAGGACGGCGCGTATCTCGCGGAGTTTCTGCTCGCGAAGGGCTACGAGGTTCACGGCGTGAAACGGCGCGCGTCGTCGTTCAACACGGACCGCATCGATCACCTGTATCGCGATCCTCACGAGCCGGACCGGCGCATGATCTTGCACTACGGCGATCTAACCGACGCCACGAACTTGATTCGCATCGTGCAGGAAGTGCAGCCGCACGAGATCTACAATCTCGCGGCGCAGAGCCACGTCGCCGTGTCGTTCGAGACGGCGGAGTATACGGCGAACGCCGACGCCCTCGGCACGCTGCGGCTGCTCGAGGCCGTCAGGATCTGCGGCCTCGGCGACGGCACGCGGTTCTATCAGGCGTCAAGCTCCGAAATGTTTGGCAAGGTCGTCGAGACGCCGCAGCGCGAGACGACACCGTTCTACCCTCGCTCGCCGTATGCCGCCGCGAAGGTCTACGCCTACTGGATCACCGTGAATTACCGCGAGGCGTACGGGCTGTACGCGTGCAACGGCATACTTTTCAACCATGAGGGTCCCACGCGCGGCGAGACGTTCGTCACGCGCAAGATCACTCGCGGTCTCGCGCGCATCAAGGCCGGCCTCGACGACTGCGTCTATCTCGGCAACCTCGATGCCGAGCGCGACTGGGGCCACGCGCGCGACTACGTGCGCGCGCAGTGGCTGATGCTGCAGCAGCCGACGCCCGAGGACTACGTGATCGCGACGGGCGAGCAGCACTCGGTGCGCGAATTCGTCGAGCGCGCGGCCGCGGAGCTCGAGATGCAGCTCGAGTGGCGCGGCGCGGGGCTCGACGAGCACGCCGTCCACACCGACACGGGGCGCACCGTGGTCCGCGTCGATCCGCGCTATTTCCGGCCGACCGAGGTCGACACGCTGCGCGGCGACGCGTCGAAGGCGCGGCGCCAGCTCGGCTGGGCACCCGAGATCGGCTTCGCGGACCTCGTTCGCGAGATGGTCGAAGCCGACTGGCGGCTCGCGCAGCGCGACGCGCTCGTCGAGCGCGAAGGCTTCGCTTCGTACAAGCATCGCGAATGAAAGCGAATGACGTCATCTTCGTCGCGGGCGGCCGCGGTCTCGTGGGCTCGGCAATCGTCCGCGCGCTCGCCGCGCGCGGCTTCACGCGCGTCTTGGCGCCACCGCGGAGCGAGGTGGACCTGCGCGACCGCCGCGCCGTCGACCGGTTCTTCGCAGCCGAGCGGCCGGCCTACGTCTTCATGGCCGCCGCGAAGGTCGGCGGGATCGTCGCGAACGACACCTATCCGGCCGATTTCATCCGCGACAACCTCGAGGTCCAGACGAACGTCATCGACGCCGCCTATCGGAACGGCACGCGCAAGTTCTGCTTCCTCGGGTCGAGCTGCATCTATCCGCGGCTGGCGCCGCAGCCGATCCCGGAATCGGCGCTGCTCGCGGGCCCGCTCGAGCCGACGAACCAGTGGTACGCCGTCGCGAAGATCGCCGGCATCAAGATGTGCCAGGCGTATGCGAAGCAGTACGGTTTCGCTGCAATCTCCGCGATGCCGACGAACCTGTACGGGCCCGGCGACAACTTCGATCTCACGACGTCGCACGTCGTGCCCGCGCTGCTGCGGAAGTTCCACGCCGCCAAGGAGAGCGGCGAGGCCGAGGTCACGGTCTGGGGCTCCGGCACGCCGCGGCGCGAGTTCCTGTACGTCGACGACCTCGCCGACGCGCTGTGCTTCCTCATGGAGCGCTACGACTCGCCGGAGATCATCAACGTCGGCTGCGGCGAGGACGTCACGATCGCAGAGCTCGCCGCGATGATCGCCGACGTCGTCGGTTTCCGCGGCGCCCTCGTCTTCGATCGCAGCAAACCCGACGGCACGCCGCGCAAGCTGCTCGACGTGGGCAAGCTGCAGGCGCTCGGCTGGCAAGCTCGCACGCCGCTCGCGGACGGCCTACGCGCGACTTACGACTGGTACCGTGCCTACGCATCGGGCTAGCCGCCCGCCGGCGGCGGCGCCCTTAGAAGACGCTGACGCGCGCCTTCGTGCCGCCGAGCCACCACGCCACTTCGCTGAAGGTGCTCAAGTAGCTCGCGCAGAGCCGCGACGTGCGCGACAGGAGCAGCATGTCGATCAAGTCCTCGGCGATGCCTCGCGGCGCGAGCCAGCTGTCGGCGCGCGGCGTCGTGCGGGGATAGGCGAGCACGCGGTGTGCCCCGTAGCGTGCCGCGAGCATCGGCGCGATGTCGTCGCTGTCGCTGACGACGAAGAAGCGCTGGTTCGGCAGCGCATCGAGCAACCGCGTCAAGCGGCGCAGCGACGGGACATGATACTTGCGATGCCGCCGTGCGTCGTCGCGCCACGTGCGCACCTGAACTCCGACTACGTCGGCCGCGATGTTCGCCGCCGCCCACTCGCTCGCGGCGCCCGCGATCTCGGGGCGAAACCGGATGCGCGCGAACAGGGGGCCGTAGACGTCGCGAAAATACTGCGGAATCCGCTCGTACTCGAGGTCGATATGGCGCGCGTCGGCGCGCGTGGAGCGGCGCGAATGCTGTTTCGGGAACACCATGAAACGATAGCGATCGGTGCGCTCGCCGGTGAGGCTCCACCACGCCTTACCGAGGCCCCGGACGAGCGGATGCGCGCCGGCGCCGACGGTCGCAAAGCCCGCAGGCAGGTGCGGCTCGTCTTGCGGCAGGATCGCGAGCCGCCACGAACCGTACACGCGAGCTCCTTCCGGAACGGCTTCGGCAGCGCAGTCGTTCGCGAAGAGATCGCCGAACTTCGCCGGCATGTTTGGCGTGACGCGCCAATGGACCCGCGCCTCGGCCGCGAGCCGCATGCTCGAGACCCAACTCTTCAATCGATTGCCGAGGCCGCCGGTCTCCGTGGAATAGACGAGATCGTGATTGGACATTCGAGGGCCGGGGCCGTCGCTAGAGCGTTGGTCGGCGATCTTACCTGCGGCCGAGAGCCGCTTCACAGGCGCTTCCTCGCCGAACGGTGAACTCGTGCATACCTCGACCGCAAATGCCTGTGGCACTATCGCGCCGCGTGCACCTATTCGGAGCCCCATCGACGAGGTTTCGCCCATGCCCGCCCCTAGACTTCACGGCCTGGCCGGCGCCCTGCTTGCGGCCTGCTTCGGCGCACTGCCGCTCGAGCTCATCGCGCAGCCCGACTTCGGCGACAACACGAGCACGTGGGCTGATGACGGCGAGTGTGACGACCCGCGCTTCGAAGGCGACGGCGCGGCCGCCACGCTGCTCGACGAGGATCGCGGTCACGACGCGGCCGATTGCCGGGCGCTGTTCGAGGCGGGACGCGTCACGCTTCGCGCGGACGCTGCGAACGCCCGCTTGCACTTGGGCCGCCTCGAGAAAGGCGACGAGCGGCTGCGTTCCGGCGAGTTCGCCGACGGCTATACGTTCTCGGGCACGGCCGGCGAGCGCGCCGTCGTCGATCTGCGCTCGGACGACTTCGATCCGTACGTGTTCGTCCGCACGCCGAGCGGCGAGCAGTTCGACAACGACGACTTCGACGGCGATGCGAGCCACTCGCGGCTCACGCTCGATCTCGTCGATAGCGGCGAGTATCGCGTCATGGTGACGAGCTACGATAAGGGCGAGACCGGAAGCTACACGCTGACGATCGATGTCGGGCCGAGCACGGCCTCGGACGATCTCCTCGAGAGCGACGGCCGGCTCGAACCGGGCGACGAGACGTTGCCGTCGGGCGAGCTCGTCGATCGCTACGAGCTCGAGGGGTCCTCCGGACAGCACGTCTCGATCGACCTGCGCTCGCCCGACTTCGACACGTATCTGATCTTGCGCGACCCGGCCGGCGAGCAAACCGAGAACGACGATGCCGGCGACGGGGACGTGGGCCACAGCAGCATCGAAGCGGATCTCACGCAATCCGGCACCTACGAGGTTCTCGTGACGAGCTACGAGAGCGGCGAGCAAGGCGCCTATCGGCTGACGATCGGCACGTCGGGCTCCTTCGAGCAGAGCTCCCCGGCGGCGACCGACGACCCGACGTTGATTGCCGGCAGCCGCGCTGCCGGCGCGCTCCACGCCGGCGGTCTCGGCGCGCGCGCGGTTGCGCTGCAAACGTTCGGCCACTTGCACCGCATCGCCGTGCTCATGCTGATGGCCGGCCGCAACGTCATCGCGCGCGAACCGACCGTCGGCGACACCGTGCCGGCAACGTGAGCTTGGGTCAGCGGGACGCCGGTTGCGCGGGCCGCGGCAAGCCCCAGCTGATCGTATTCGCCGTCAACGACGCGCCGAGCATCATCGCCGCGAGCGGCAGCAAGGTGCCGTTGTTCAGCGTGCCGCTCAACCAGCCGAACGTGCCGCCCAAGAAGAACATCATCGTCGTGTAGACGGACGACGCGCTGCCGGCGAGCTCGCGAAAATAGCCCATGTAGCGCGACGAGCCGGCCGGACCGATGGCGCCGAGCGTCGCGACGGCGAGCACGATCAAGGGCACGACCGTCGGCAGCGAGGCGTTGCCCGTGACCACGACCGTGAGCAACGTGGCCACGACGAGCACTTGCACGGTGAGCCCCGCGCGGAAGAACGTGCCGGCGTTGTCGCTCTTCAAGCGCCACATGCTGAACAGGTTCATCGACATGAAACCGAGCACGCTCGCCGCAAACAGCAGCGAGAATTCCCCCGGGCCGACGCCGAAGTACTGCATGTAGATGAACGACGAGTTCGTCACGAAGATCATCATGCAGGCCGCCGAGAACGCCATCGCCGTGGCGTAGCGAATCGGCAGGCGCCGTTCGCCGACGCGCCGGCGCACGACCTCGAAGCATTGCCGAAACACCAAGCGCAGCGACAAGTTGCCGAGCCGCCCCGCGCGCGTCTCGGGGACGAGGCGCGCGTAAGCCGCGAGCAGCAGCCCCGCGTACGCGGCCTTCACCACGAAGATCGCCTCCCAGCCGAGCGGCAGCAGCAGATAGCCGAGCGACGGCGCGAGCAGAGGCGCGATCAGGAGCACCATCGTCACCGTGGCGAATCTTCGGCCGAGCTGCTCGACTGGATAGATGTCGCGCACGGTGGCCATGCAGATCACGGTCGAGAATCCGCCGCCGATCGCCTGGAAGAACCGCAGCGCCAGCATCTCGGGCAGGCTGCTCGTGAACGCGATCGCGATCGACGTGGCGAAATAGACTGCGAGACCGAGGTAGCCGATACGCTTGCGGCCGATCTGGTCCGACAACGCACCGCCGAAGAACTGGCCGATCCCGTAGCCGACGAGGAACACGTTCAACGTGTTCTGCAAGCTCACGACGGTCACGCCGAAATCCGCCGCGATCGACGGAATCGCGGGCAGGTAAACGTCGATGCTGAGCGGCCCCAACGCCGCCAGGGCGCCGAAAAACAGTATGAGGTACCACGGCGGCGCAGCGCTCGCTGCGGCGCCGGCAGCCGCCGGCATCAGCGCGGCCCGTGCCGCTTCAGATAGCGCCACATCGCGCTCGCGACGAGCGCGTGATCGATTTCGCCCGCAAGCAGCAGCTCTTCGAGATCCGCAACCGGCACGAGCACTACCTCGGTGACTTCCGTCCCGACATTTTGCACGTCCTGCACGCGCTCGACGCCCGTCGCGTAGAACGTGAACAGCCTATTCGTGAACAAGGCGGGATTCGGGCTCACGACGCCGAGCGGGTGCGCCGTTCGACCGCGATAGCCCGTCTCCTCGAGGCACTCGCGAAGCGCCGCCGCCGCGGGATCCTCGCCCGTGTCCATCAAGCCGCCCGGCATCTCGAGCGTGACGCGCCGCGCGCCGTGCCGATACTGGCGCACGAGCACGGCCTCGCCGTCGGCCGTGATCGGCAGGATCTGCACCCAGTCGACCGACACGATGCGGTGGAACGTGTACGGTCGGTCGTCGAACGGCGAGCGTGCCAGCGAGCGCTCGACCGAGAAGATGCGGCAATCCGCGACGTGTTCGCTTTCCAGCTCGGGCCACGGACCGAGCTTCGACGGTGGCAGTTCCTTCACGGCGTCCCCAGCTGATAGATCAGCAGCGCCCCGCCGTAGCCGAGCGCCGTCATGTAGCTCCACGCGAATATCGGCCAGCGCCAGCTATTCGTCTCGCGGCGGATGACCGCCAACGTCGCCGCGCATTGCAGGCACCAGGCGTAGAACAGCAGCAAGCCGAACACCATCGGCAGCGTGAAGACCGGAGTGCCGTCGGGATGCGTCGCGGAGCGAATTCGGCCGCGCAGCGTCTCCTCGTCGGCTTCGCCTCCGACGGCGTAAATGGTGCCGAGCACGGCGACGACGACCTCGCGCGCCGGGAAGCCCGCGATGACGGCCGCCGACACGCGCCAATCCCAGCCGAGCGGCCGGAACGCGGGCTCGACCCACTGCCCGGCCCGCCCGAGCCAGCTTTGCGCGAGGTGGTCCGCTTGCGCCTGATTGTCGATCTCGGCGAGCCGGTCTTCGAGCGCCGTGCCCGTCAGCGTGGCGGCGGCCTCGGCCGTGGCGGCAGCTCGCGCCGCGTCGACGTCCGGCGAGCGCGGGAAGTACGTGAGCGCCCACACGATGACGGCCACCATGAAGATCACCGTGCCCGCGCGGCGCAGGAACACGCGCACACGATCGAGCAGCTTCATCGCCACGTTGCGCGCATTCGGCACGCGGAATTCCGGCAACGCCAAGATGAACGTGGGGTTCTCGCCGCGCAGCACCGAGCTGCGCAGCAGCAGCGCCGTGCCGACGCCGCCCGCGATACCGAGCGCGAGCAGCCCGAACATCACGAGGCCCTGGAGATTGAAAAGGCCGATGCTCCGGACCGGAACGAACGCGCCGATCAAGAGCCCGTACACGGGCCAACGCGCGGAGCACGTCATGAACGGCGAGGCGAGGATCGTCGCGATGCGATCGCGCCGATTCGGGATGACTCGCGTTGCCATGATCGACGGCACGGCGCAGGCGAAGCTCGACAGCAGCGGGATCACCGATTGCCCCGACAAGCCCACGCCGCGCATGGCGCGATCGACGAGGAACGCCGCGCGCGCGAGATACCCCGTGTCCTCCATGACGATGATGAACAAGAAGAGAATCAGGATCTGCGGCAAGAATACGATGACGCTGCCGACGCCGGCTACGACGCCGTCGACGACGAGGCTTTCGAGAACGCCGTCGGGCAGCACCGACGAGAGGATCGCGCCCAATCCCACGACGCCAGCGTCGATGAGATCGACGAGCGGCGTGGCCCAGGCGAACACGGCTTGAAAGATCACGAACATCAACGCGATCAGGAGCGCCGTGGCCGGCCACGGCCGGTTGAGCCAGTCGACGAGGCGTGCCGCCTGCGTCGCGACGCCGGAGCCCGGCGACTCGACGCGTTCGAGCGTGGCCCGCACCCACGCATAGCGGCGGCGTGCTTCGGCCGCGAGCGGCGGCTCGGCGCCGAACACGGCGGCGCGTGCTTCGGCGAGGTCGATACCGGCCGGCGCCACGGCGGCGCTCGGCTCCGCCGCGTCGATGAGCCAGCGCTCGGCTTCGACGCGATGGAGCTCCGTGCCCCGCGCGCGTACGCGCTCGACGACCGCTTCGGCGGCCCGTGCGAGCTCGGGCCAGTGCGCAGCAGCCCGCGGCGGGGGCAACGCGAGGATACGCGCGAGCGCCTCGTTCAGTGCCGGAAACCCGCGGCCCGACGTCGCCACAACGGGATAGACCGGCACGCCGCCGAGCGCTTCGGCGAGCGCCGCGAAGTCGATCTTGCGGCCTTCCCGTTCCACGGCGTCGATCATCGTGAGGGCCACGATCATCGGTCGGCCGAGCTCGGTGAGCTGCTGGAGCAAATAGAGGCCCTGGTAGAGCCGCGTCGAATCGATAACCGCCAAAATGGCGTCGGGCCGCGCCGTGCCGACGACGCGCCCGAACAAAACGTCGACCGCGATGCGCTCGTCGGCCGACGTCGGGCTCAGCGAGTACGTGCCCGGCAAGTCGATGAGGTCGAGCGAGACGCCGCCGAACGTGCCGCGCCCGAGCCGCCGCTCGACGGTAACGCCGGGGTAATTGGCCGTGTGCTGACGTAACCCCGTGAGCCGATTGAAGACCGAGCTCTTGCCGGCGTTCGGATTGCCGACGACGGCCACGGTGCCGGCCGCCTTGCGGTGAATGGCGATGCGCTCGAGCGGGACCGCCGTTTCGGCAACCGTTGCCTGCGCGGCTCTGCCGCCGGCAGTCACGCCCGCGCCCCTGCGCGCGTCAGCGGGCGTGGCCATCGATCACCACCCGAAACCGACGGGCCTGCTCGTCTCGCAACGAGATCGCCGCTCCATAGATACGCACCTCGAGCGGGTCGCCGCCGAGCGATCGGCGCAAGAACGTGAGCTCGGCGCCCTCGACGAGCCCGAGCACCATCAGCCGCTGGACGGCGGGGTCGGCGGTCTCGATCGATTCGATGCGGGCACGGTCACCGGGTTTGAGATCGGCAAGTGTCAGGCGGGCTCCGTCGCAGGCGCGTAAATAAGAATCGTTGTCATTTTCCACGACAAGGCCCGCTCAATCAAACGGATGCCTCCGCATGATGAGGGCTTCGCGGCTCGGCCCCGTCGAGACGATGTCGACCGGCACCTCGGCGAGCTCCTCGAGGCGGCGCAAATACGCCTTGGCCTCGGGCGGCAGCGCGGCGAAGTCCGTCACGCCGACCGTCGGCTGCGACCAGCCCGCCATCGACTCGTAGACGGGCTCGCATTCGCCGAACCGCTCGATCAGGAGCGGCAGCGTCTTCTCGACGCGGCCGTCCAACCGGTACCCGACGCAGATCTTGACCTCGGGCAGCCCGTCGAGGACGTCGAGCTTCGTCACGCAGAGCCCCGTGAGGCTGTTCGTGAAAACGGCGCGCTTGAGCAGCACGGCGTCGAACCAGCCGCAGCGGCGCGGGCGTCCCGTCGTCGCACCGAACTCGCTGCCGACTTCACGCAGCCGGCGGCCCACGTCGTCGTCGAGCTCGGTCGGGAACGGCCCGGCTCCGACGCGCGTCGTGTAGGCCTTCACGATGCCGAGCACGTAATCGATAGCGCCGGGCCCGAGGCCGCTGCCCGACACGGCGCCGCCCACGGTGGTGTTCGACGACGTGACGAACGGATACGTGCCGAGGTCGATGTCGAGCATGGCGCCTTGAGCGCCTTCGAAGAGCACGCTCTGCCTGCGGGCGTGTAGGCCACGCAGCTCTTCCGCTACGTCGACGACGAGCGGCTTCACGCGCTCGCCGAGCGCGAGCAAATTGTCGAGCTCGCGGCGCGGCTCCACGCGCTCGTTCCTGTAGTAGTGGACGAGCAGGAAATTGTGGAAGTCGAGCAGCCGTTCGAGCTTCGCTTGCAGCGCCTGCGGCGCAAACAGGTCCGCGACGCGCAGCGCGCGGCGCGCGACTTTGTCCTCGTACGCCGGGCCGATGCCGCGCCCCGTCGTGCCGATGGCCGCGGCGCCGCTCGTCTGCTCGCGAGCTCGGTCGAGCAGCACGTGCGAGCTCAAGATCAGCGGGCACGCCGAGGACACGCGTAGCCGCTGCTCGACGGGCACGCTCTTGGCCTTGAGCGCGTCCACCTCCGCGAACAGCGCGTCGAGCGACAGGACCACGCCGTTGCCGATGAGGCACACGACGCCGTCGCGCAAGATTCCGGACGGAATCAGGTGCAGCACCGTCTTCTCGCCGCCGATCACGAGCGTATGACCGGCGTTGTGCCCTCCCTGGAAGCGCACGACTGCGCTCGCGCGGTCGGCGAGCGCGTCGACGACGGCTCCTTTGCCTTCGTCGCCCCATTGCGTCCCGATGACCACTACGTTTCGACCCACACTACCCTCGCACGCTGAAGAGCAGCACCAAACCCGCGATCACGGCGGCTAGACCGAACAGCCGGAGCCGGTTTTCCTCGAGCGAGGCCAGTGCCGCCAGGCTCCGCCGCCATCGCTGCGGGGCGACGAACGGAAACAGTCCCTCGAGCACGAGGTAGAAAGCCAAACCCGCAAAGAGATCCGCCCAGGCCAAGCCCTAAGCCTCCGTCATCGATTGCTTGAGAACCGCGGCGACTCAGTTACCGGTCGAGCCGGTCTGACTCTGCAGGAACTTGAAGAACTCGCTGTCGGGCTCGAGCACGAGGATGTCCTGAGCGCCGCCGATCGACTCACGATACGCCTGCATGCTGCGGTAGAACGCATAGAAGTCGTGATCCTGCGCATAGGCGGCCGCATAAATCTCGGCCGCGCGCGCGTCGCCCGCGCCGCGAATGCGCTCGGCGTCGCGATAAGCCTCGGCCAGGATCACCGTCCTCTCGCGCTCGGCCTCGGCCCGAATGCGGACGTACTCTTCCTCGCCCTCGGCGCGCCACTGCGTCGCGACGCGCGAGCGCTCCTGCCGCATGCGGTCGTAGACAGAGCCGCTTACTTCGTCGGCAAGATCGATGCGCTTCACGCGCACGTCGACGACCTCGATGCCGAGCTCCGGCGAGCGCTCGCGCACCTGCTTCAGCATCTCCTGCATGAGCTCCGTGCGCTCGGCCGACACGACCTCGACGAGCGTGCGTTGGCTGATCGCCGCCTTCAGGCCTTCCTTCACGATGGCCGACAGCCGCTGCTCGGCGCCGCGCTCGTCGCCGCGGACCGAGCGATAGTACTGCGCCGGGTCGACGATGCGCCAGGTGACGAAGTAGTCGACGATGACGTTTTTCTTCTCGCCCGTTAGAAACCGTTCCGTGGACGCCTCGTCGTAGTTCAAGATTCGGTTCGGATAGCGCGCGACGGTCTCGAAGAACGGGATCTTGAAATGCAGACCCGCCTCGTAGTTGTCGTTCACGATTCGTCCGACCTGCAGCTTCAGCGCGTGCTCGCGCGCGTCGACCGTGAACACCGACATACGAACCAAGATCGCGGCGAAGACTCCGACGATCAACAGCATATTGAAACGTGGACCCACGTCTACGCTCCTCTCAACGGGTCTCGCGCTCGCGCGAGCGCAGCACGGGGGCACTTCCGGTCGCCGGCGGCGTCGTGACCGTCGACGGCTCGAGCGGAGGCGCGGCCGGGCGGCGCTGCACGAGCTGGTCGAGCGGCAAATACAGCAAGTTATTGCCGCCCTCCGTGTTGACGAGCACCTTCGTCGAGCTTCGCAGGATATCCTCCAGCGTCTCGATATAGATGCGCTCGCGCGTGACGGCGGGTGCCTTGCGGTACTCGGCGAGAATCTGCGTGAAGCGATCGGCTTCGCCCTCGGCGTCCGCGACCACCTGGGCGCGGTAGGCTTCGGCCTCTTCGCGGCGACGCGCGGCTTCGCCGCGCGCCCGCGGCAAGATGTCGTTCGCGTAAGCTTCGGCCTCGAGGATTTTTCGCGCGCGGTCTTCGCGCGCACGGATCGAGTCCTGCACGGCGCCTTCGACCTCGCTCGGGAAGTTGGCGTTGACGAGGTTCACCTCGTACACCGTGATGCCGGCCTCGTACGCGTCGAGCGTCGACTGCAGGACTTCCTGCGTGTCGCGCGCCACTTCGGCGCGCCCGTCCGTCAAGATGAAGTCGAGCAAATTGCGGCCGACGACCTCGCGAATCGCGCTGGCCGTGGCGTACTCGAGCGCTTCCTCGGGGTCGCGCATGTTGAACAGGAACGCTTCGGGGTCCGTGCGGCGATACTGGATCACGAGCTCGATGTCGACGATGTTCTCGTCGCTCGTCAGCATGCTGCCGCGGTACTCGTTGCGCTCGGTGGCTCCGGTGTTGACCACCTCCGCATGCTCGATCGGCCACGGCCAATGCCACTGCCAGCCCGGCTGCGTGATGTCGGTGAACGCCCCGAAGCGGAACTCGATGCCGCGTTCTGCGGCGTCGACGCGGTAGAAGCCGAACGCTCCCCACACGAGCAGCAAGATGACGAGCACGCTCGCAACGATGCTCGAGCTCAAGCCCGGCTCGACGCCCCCGCGTCCGCCGCCGCCGCTTCCGCGGAAGAGCCCAGTCAGCTTGCGCTGCAGGTCGCGCACCACGGCGTCGAGGTCCGCAGGACCTTTGTCCTTATCGGATCGCCACGGATTGCCTTTGTCGCCGTCGTCCCAAGCCATCGTGAGTCACACTTTCTGTCGAATACTGTCCGCTGACAAGCCTTCCTCCTCGCGCAGCTGCCGCCAGCGCTGCGCGGGCAGGTCCACGGCCAGCGTATAGCCGTCCTCGTCGACCGTCTCGGCGCGCACGGCGTGCCAGTCGAACAGGCGGGCGCGGAGGCGGCCCTGCGCCGGCGTGAGGCGCAGCTCGCCGGCCACGCGAGCGCCCGCCACCCGCTCTCTGACGGCGTTCTTCAGGGCCTCGAGCCCCTCGCCGGTCAGCGCGGACACGCAGTGCTTGGTGATGCCGGCGCCGTCGAACTCCCGCACGAAGTCGGGGGGCGCCCGATCGACCTTATTGTACACGCGCAACACCGGGACCCCGGCTGCGCCGACGTCCTCGAGCACGCCCTCGACTTGGCGGCGTCGGTCCTCGTGATGAGGGTCTCCTGCGTCGATGACGTGCAGCAGCAGAGCGGCCTCGCGCGTCTCGGTCAGCGTGGCGCGGAACGCCGCGACGAGCTCGTGCGGCAGATCGCGTACGAACCCGACCGTGTCGACGAGCAAGGCTTCCGTCCCGCCGCCGAGCGGCCACCGCCGCACGGTCGGATCGAGCGTCGCGAACAATTGATCCTTCGCCGTCAGATCGGCGCCGGCCAGCGCGTTGAACAGCGTCGTCTTGCCGGCATTCGTGTAGCCGACGAGCGCGACGGCCGGAACGTCGGCGCGCCGCCGTTCCTTGCGGCTGACCGCGCGTTGCCGCTCGACGCGCTCGAGGCGGCCGCGCAGGTAACGGATGCGCCTGCTCACGAGCCGCCGGTCCGTTTCGAGCTGCGTCTCGCCAGGACCGCGCAAGCCGATGCCGCCCTTCTGCCGCTCGAGGTGCGTCCATCCGCGCACTAGGCGCGACGCGAGGTGCTCGTGCTGCGCGAGCTCGACCTGCAGCTTGCCTTCGAACGTCGCGGCGCGCTGCGCGAATATGTCGAGGATCAATCCGTTGCGATCGAGGACGCGGGTCTTCAGCGCTTTCTCGAGGTTGCGCTCCTGCCCGGCGCGCAACGGCTGGCTCACGAGGATCAGCTCGGCCCCCGACTCGCGGGCGCGCGCAGCGATCTCGTCGACCTTGCCGCTGCCGACGAAATACTTGGGGTCGGGCCGATCCCGGCGCGCCTCGACTTCGCTTACGACGCGCGCGCCGGCGGACTCCGCGAGCGCGCGGAACTCCTGGATCTCGTCGTCGAAAGACGGTCGGGTTAGGCCGATGTGGAGTAGCAGGGCGCGTTCGCCGCTGCGCGGCCGATCGAGCAACTTACCTCCCTGGGGAAGGGAACGGCATCTAATCCTCTGCCTCTTCCTCGTCCATCGCCGGAATACGCACGTTGCGGGCCGGCACTACCGTGGAAATCGCATGCTTGTAGACCATTTGGCTGACGCTATTACGCAACAGCACGACGAATTGGTCGAACGAGTCGATCTGGCCCTGCAGCTTGATGCCGTTCACCAAGTAGATCGACACGGGTACCTTTTCCTTGCGCAACGCGTTCAGAAACGGATCCTGAAGCGACTGACTTTTGGCCATGACTGCTCTCCTGCTTTTTCTTGTTCGTGTCGGCGAGATCAGCGCGGGGCCGAGTCGCCCGGCCCGCTGTGCTCCCTGAAAATCTCGAACTCCGATCGCTGTGCCAAAACGGCGACAGCTCTTGCTCCCACAAACGGCAATGCTAGCACAGCCGCCGGCTGTTTTTCGCGATGAGGCATTCTTTGGATATCCGCTCCACGAGGCGATCCCGAAGCCCCGCCGCAAACGCCGGCCACGTTTCGATTCGCGCGTCGCCGCGCAGCCACGTCATCTGCCGCTTCGCGTACTGACGCGTCGCGGCGAGCGCCTTCTCGCGCGCCTCGTTCCACGAGCAACGCCCGTCGAGAAAGGACCAGATCTGCCGATACCCGACCGCCCGCATGGCCGGCAGGTGCGGCGTCAGATCGCCGCGCGCGCGTAAGCGCTCGACCTCCTTCACGAATCCCGCGGCCACCATCGCGTCGAAACGCCGCTCGATCCGCGCGGCAAGCTCCGAGCGGCTCGGCGGCACGAGAGCGATAGACAGCACGCGGCGCTCCGGGTTCGCGCGCCCTCGCTGCAGCTCGGTAATCGGCCGCTGCGCGAGCGCATGCACCTCGAGCGCGCGTTGGATACGCTGCCGATCGCTCGGCGCTATGCGCGCCGCGGCTTGCGGATCCACTTGCCGTAGGCGCTCGTGCAGCGCGGCCCAGCCATGTCGCTCGGCCTCGCGCTCGAGCTCGGCCCGGATGCGCGCGTCTGCGCGCGGCAGCACCGAAAGCCCGTCCCGAAACGCCTTCAGATAGAGCAATGTGCCGCCGACGAGCAGCGGCAGCCGGCCGCGGGCCCGAATCTCGCTCACGAGGCGCGCGGCGTCGCGGGCGAAACGTCCCGCCGAGTACGACTCGGTCGGCTCGAGGATGTCGATGAGATGATGCGGGACGGCGCGGCGCACCTCCGGGGGCGGCTTCGCAGTGCCGATGTCGAGCCCGCGATAGACGAGCGCCGAATCCATGCTGACGATGTCGAGCGGCACCGCGTCCGCCAGCGCGAGCGCGAGGTCCGTCTTGCCGCACGCGGTCGGGCCCGTCAGGCACACACACTCGATGCCGCCGGGCTCGCTCACGGCTTACTGTCCGCGCAGAAACAGCCGATCGAGCTCCTCGAGCGTCACGGAAGTCCACGTGGGCCGGCCGTGATTGCATGCTTCACTGCGCTCGGTTCGCTCCATCTCGCGCAGCAGCGCGTTCATCTCCTCGAGCGTCAAGCGGCGATTCGCCCGAACCGCCGCGTGGCAAGCCATCGTCGCCAAGAGCTCGTTCGTTCGCGCCTCGACCCGCCCCAGGCCTTCGCCGTCGGCCAGGTCGCTCAGTAGATCGCGCATCATCGGCTCGACGTCCTCGCCGTCGAGCAGAAGCGGCACGGCGTTCACCGCTACCCGAGTAGGCCCCCGCCGCACGACGTCGAGGCCTACTGCGGCGAGCTCCGGGCCGAATTGCTCGACCAAGTCCGCCTCGCGCACGGAAACCTCGAGCACCACCGGCACGAGCAACGCACGCGACTGCAAGCGCTGCGCGGCCAGCGCCGACTTGAGCCGCTCGTACGTGATGCGCTCGTGCGCCGCATGCATGTCCACGATGATGAGCCCCGACGCGTTCTGCGCGAGCACGTAGATGCCGGCGAGCTGCGCGAGCGCGAACCCGAGCGGGGGCACGGGCTCGGCGTCCGCCGGCACGTCGAGCGGCTTCGGCCTCGCGTGCAGCCTCTCGTAAAGCGGCAGATAGCCGGCCGTTTGCCTCGGGCGGTACGGCGCTCGGCTGTCGATCGCCGCGTCGCGAACCGAGTCGCGCCCCCCGCCGCCGGCCGCCAGGGCGAGGTGCGCTTGGCGCGCGCCACCGGATCCCTGCGGCAGCGGGGCGCGCGCCAGCGTCGCTCCGTGCACCGGCGCGGCGCTCGCGACGTCGGTTGCGTCCTCGAGCCGGCTCGCGAGCGCCGCCTCGACGCTGCGAAACACGAAATCGTGAACGAGCTGCGAGTCGCGAAACCGGATCTCGAGCTTCGCGGGATGCGCGTTGACGTCGACTCGCCGCGGATCGAGCGTGAGATGCACGACGTAGGCGGGCTGACGAGCCTGAAAGAGCACGTCTCGATAGCCGAGCCGCACGGCGTGACGCAAGAGCTTGTCGCGCACGAACCGATCGTTCACGAACGTGTATTGCATGTCGGCCTGTGCGCGCGAGAACGCCGGCGCCGCGAGCCAGCCGCTGATGGTCAGCCCCTCGATGGCGCGCGAAAAATAGCGCGCGTGCTCGATGAACGAGTCTCCGCACACCTGAGCGACACGGCGCTCGCGCCCTTCCCGCTCGGCTGCGGCCGGCAGCACGAAAACGGTGCGTCCGTTGCTCGTGAGCTCGAGCTCGACGTCGAACCGCGCGAGCGCGAGATTGCGCAGCGTTGCGTCGATGTGTCCGAGCTCCGTCTTCTCGGAGCGCTGAAACTTGCGCCGCGCCGGCGTGTTGAAGAACAGATCGCGCACTTCGACCGTCGTGCCGGGGGCGCGGGCCGCCGGCCGCGGCGCGCCGAGCTCTCCGCCGCTTGCCACGATCTGCCAGCCGTGGTCGTCGCCCGCGACGCGCGAAGTCAACGTCAATCGAGCCACCGACGCGATGCTCGGCAGCGCCTCGCCTCGAAACCCAAGCGAGACGAGCGATTCCAAGTCGTCGAGCGTCGCGATCTTGCTCGTCGCATGCCGCGACAACGCGAGCGGCAACTCGTCGCGCGCAATGCCGGCGCCGTCGTCGCTGACGCGAATCAGACGCGCCCCGCCGTCTTCGACGTCGACCGTGATCGACCGCGCGCCGGCGTCGAGCGAGTTCTCGACGAGCTCCTTGACGACGGACGCCGGCCGCTCGACGACCTCGCCGGCCGCGATTTGATCGATGAGCTGCGAAGGGAGGATGCGAATCGCCACTGGACGCTTACGGCAGATCGCGTGCGCGCGGCACGCCGGCTCGGGGAAGCGAGTTTAACCCGGCGGCCGCTCGAGAGGCTCAGCCGCGCGGAATCATCAAGACCTGGCCGACGCGCAGCACGTCGCTGCGCAGGCTGTTCGTGCGCTTGATCGTCGCAGAGCTGACGCGGTAGCGCTCGGCAAGTCCCGACAGCGTGTCGCCGCGCGCGATGACGTGGCGCACGACCTCGGGCTCCACGGCGGGCGGGTTCGCCGCGATGTAGCTGCCTTCGGGCGGGTTCGCCGCGAAATAGTCGACGATGCCCTGCCGCAACGCCACGGCGAGCGCCGACTGGAACTTCGCGCTGCGCAGCGACGCTTCCTCCCGCGGATTCGAGATGTACGCGGTCTCGATGAGCACGGACGGAATATCGGGCGACTTCAGCACGAGGAACGGCGCCTGCTGGACTTCGCGCCGCCGCATCGCCGTGACGGCGGACATGCGCCGAATGAGGCGCTGACCGGCCGAGATGCTCGCGTTCAAAGCCGCGCTCTGCGACAGGTCGAGCAGCACGCGCGCGAGCACTTGGTCCTTGTCGGCCAGAGAGACGCCGCCGATCAAGTCCGACGCGTTCTCGCGCTGTGCGAGCAGCGACGCAGCCTCGTCGCTCGCGCCCTTTTGCGACAGGACGTAGACGGTTGCGCCCTTCGCGTCTGGGTCGCGATACGAATCGGCGTGAATCGAGATGAAGAAATCGGCGCGCGCCTCGTGCGCGATTTCCATACGCTTGCGATGCGACACGTAGTAGTCGCCGTCGCGTACGAGCACGGCCCGCATGCCGGGCTGCCCGTTGATTTCGGCCGAGAGCTTGCGGGCGATCGCCAAGACCACGTCCTTCTCGCGCGCGCCGCCGCGGCCGCTCGCCCCGGGATCCGCGCCGCCGTGTCCCGCGTCGATGACGACGACGACGTCGCGCCCGCGATCGGTCGTGACCGCGGGCGCGCGGCGTACGACGGCCTGCGCCTCCGCGGGCGGCAGGTCGACGACGAGCCGAAAGCCGTACTGCTCCTGCGGCGGCAGCAAAAAGCTCTTGGGCTTCGCCGCCAGATCGAGCTCGAGCACGACCCGCAGATCGCCGCCGGGCTGCGCTCCGGCGCGCACGGCCCTGACGGGACCGCTCGGCCCGTCGAGCCGGAGCCCCCCGCGAGCCGTGCTGTTCGCGAGGTCTATGACGACGCGGTCGGGGTCCGCGAGGCTGAAGACGCGATGCTCGGCCGGACCGCTGAGCTCGAAGACGATACGCGTGCCGTCGGGCCCCGACGACGAACGGATGCTCTGGACGGTGGCGGCGGTCGCCGTGGCGCCGATTGCGAGGAGCGCCGCGACGGCGCTCGCCTTCACCCACACTCCCCGCGCCACCCCGGTTGCTCCCCACCGCTCCTTGCGACGGCTTATGTTTACCGCTTTTCGCGGGCCATTTCAACGCTTTCTCTTTCAGCGGCGCGCAATTACGGCGTCAAATTAAACGCTCGCTGACGAACGGCGCTTAACGCCGCGATTCCAGCTGGAGTTCGAGCGGAAATCGTCACGCGCCGGCCCGTCTCGGACGTGGCGGCGAAGCGGATCAGGCAATCGCACCGGTCGGCGAGCGCCGGCGCGCGCTCGGGCCATTCGGCGGCGATCCAGCACTGCGCTTCCGCGAGCCAATCGCGCAGGCCGAGGTGCTCGAGCTCTTCGCCGACCCGCAGCCGGTACAAATCGAGGTGCACTACGGTGAGCCCGTCGCAGCGGTATTGCTCGAGCAGCGTATAAGTCGGGGAAGGGACTCGGCCCGCGTAGCCGAGGCCGCGCAGCATCGCCCTCGCCCACGTCGTCTTGCCGCTCCCCAAGTCGCCTTCGAGCCCGATGACGAGCGGCCACGCTCGCGCGTCGCGCAGCGCGCGCGCAACCTCGGCGGCGCGCTCCGTGAACGCTTGCTCCGAGCCGAGCTCGGCGCTCAGGTCGGGTTCGCCCATGCGCGCAAGT
>Ga0073934_10002451_pt1 | contig 38500 bp, 35 predicted proteins | sample LarsenN4metaG_FD_76834 | JGI IMG/M metagenome (GOLD analysis project Ga0073934, IMG submission 76834) | Hot spring sediment bacterial and archeal communities from British Columbia, Canada, to study Microbial Dark Matter (Phase II) - Larsen... ... | reverse complement strand
GCAGGAGGCCGCCCGCGCCGAAGAGCAGCGCCTCGTACACGAAGCGCCGCCCCGGCGCGTAGGACAGCCGCCCTCGGCTGTCCGCCTCGTCCGCGAGCGCCCGCAGCCGCGCCCACGGCAGCAGCCGCCCGAGCGCGCGCAGCGGCGGCGCGTTGCCGCCGTAGCCGAGCGCCTCGAGCAGCGCCTCGTAGAGCGCCTGCTCGACGCCCGCCGCCCGCATGGCGTCCTCGGCGCGCGCGACCTTCTCAGCGAACCGCCGGTCGCCCTCCGTCTCGAGCGCGGCCGCCACGCCGTCAGCGCCGAGCCGCATGACGGCGTCGTGGCAGGGCTCGCGCCAGAGCAACGGCCGGTCGAGCCAGCGCTGCAGCTCGCCGGCGCGGCGCGCCACCCACGGCGCGAGCGCGACGACGGGAGCGCTGCCGCCGCCCGGCAGCGGCGTGTCCTCGCCGGTGTCGTCCTCGAAGACGACGTGGAGGACGACGCGCGCGTAGGCGGGGTCCGTCGCGTGGCCGTGCGCGGCGAAGAGCGATGAGCGCACATGCAGCTCGACGTCGCCGCGCAGCGGCACACCCGACGGCCCGGCGATGACCGCGCCGCGAAAGTCCGGCCCCGGCCCGCGGCCGGCGCGCCCCTGGAAGATCACGCGCACCGGCACGCCGGCGCGCGTCACGAGCGCCTCCGCGGGGAAGCGGCGGCCGCGCCAGAGCGTCGTCAGCGCGGCCTCCGAAAGACGGGGCGGTTGGCCGCTGGCCATCGGCGATTGATGGCCGGCCGCTGGCGATCCGCGCGGGTGCGCATCAAGCTTCGGCGCGCCGACGATACCGGCGCCGTCATCACCGGGCGAGGCGACGTACGGTGCCGCCCCGCCGTCGGCGGCGTCCCGCAGGGGGAGCGCCGGATTAGCCCGCATCGCCGCCGTCCCCGCGCTCCGGGAGCGTGCGTGGGCCGGCTGCGCCGGCGTCCCAGGCGAAGCCGGCGTTGTCGGCGACGAGCGAGAGCAGCGTGCTCGAGGCGCCGCGCGGCCGGTAGGCGCCCGTCTCCCACTCGCTCACGGTCTGCTGGCGGACGCCGAGCAGCTCGGCGAGCTGCTCCTGCGTCAGCTCGAGGTGGCGGCGCAGGCCGCGCACCGCGTCGGCGTCCCACTTCGGGCGGCGGGCCATGCGGGCATTCTACACGGAAGCGTGTAGCGAGCCGCGTAGCTCACTTCTCGCTCCTCACTTCCGGCACGTGCCCCTCCACCCACGCCTCGCCGCCCTCGAAGACCTCCTTCTTCCACACCGGCACGACCTGCTTGATGCGGTCGACGGCGGCATGGCAGGCCGCGAAGGCCTCGGCGCGGTGCGGCGCCGAGACGGCGACGAGCAGGCTCGTCTCGCCGATCTCCAGGCGGCCGGTGCGGTGCAGTGCGCCGACCGCCGTGACGCCGAAGCGCGCGCGCACCTCGTCCGCCACCTCGCGCAGCTTCTTCAGCGCCATCTCCGGGTAGGCGTCGTACTCCAGGTACAGCACGCGGCGGCCGCGGTTCTCGTTGCGGACGACGCCGTAAAAGAGCGCGACGGCGCCGGCCTCGTCGCGCCGCACGGCCTCGACGAGCGGCCCGGGGTCGAGCGGCGCCTCGGTGACGGCGAACAGCCGGTCGTCGGGCGCGACGGACGCCGCCGGCGCGCCGTCGGCGCCGCCGCTCACCGGCGGGATGACGGCGACGACGTCGCCGTCGCGCAGCGGGTGCGCCGGCGGCACGTACTCCTCGCCGACGGCGCAGACGAGCGTCGGCAGGAAGGCGCGCACGGCCGGGTAGTCCTCGGCGAGCCGCTCGCGCAGCGCGCCGACGGTCGCGCCATCCGGCAGCGTCATGCGGAGCTCGCGCTCGCCGACGAGCTGCCTGAGGCCGGCGAAGAGGCGGACGCTGACGGTCGGCACGGGATGGCCCTCCGGCCATCATTCTATCGGCGCGAAGCGGGACGCCTCGGCTCGAGGGTGGAGCACGCACCGCGTAGCCACCGCGTCCCCTACACTTGCCGATCATGCCGATGTTGCTGCAGACCGCGACCCGCGTCGCGCTCGACCTCATCTATCCGCAGCGCTGCCTCGCCTGCGGCGGCTGGGGCGCCGCGCTCTGCGCGCGCTGCGGCCGCTGGCTGCCGCGCGCCGCGGCGCCGCGCTGCGCGCGCTGCTGGGAGCCGGGGCCGTCGCCCTGCCGTGAGTGCGCGCGGCGCGCACCGGCGTTCGCCGCGGCGCGTGCGGCATGCGTCATGGACGGCGAGGCGCGCCGCGTCGTGCACGCGCTCAAGTACGAGGGGCTGACCGCGCTGGCGCCAGCGATGGCGGCCCTCCTGCCGGACGAGGCCGCGGATGGCTGTGACCTCGTCGTGCCCGTGCCGCTCCACGGCGGCCGCGAGCGCGCACGCGGCTTCAACCAGGCGGCGCTGCTCGCGCGCGCGTTCGCGGCGGCGCACGGCCTCCCGTACGACGCGCGCGCCGCGCGGCGCGTGCGCAATACGCCGCAGCTCGCGCACGGGATGGGACGCGCGGAGCGGCGCGCCGTGATGGCCGGCGCCTTCGCCGCGCAGCGGGCGCGCGTCGATGGGCGACGCGTGCTGCTCATGGACGACGTGATGACGACCGGCGCGACGCTCGACGCCTGCGCGCGGGCGCTGCGCGAGGCAGGCGCGCGCGAGGTGCGGGCGCTCGTGTTCGCGCGCGCTGGCGAGGAGGGGCGATGATCGACGACGCCGAGGTCAGGCGCATCTGCGAGACGGTGCTCAACGCGAGCCGCGCCGACCAGACCGAGGTCGAGGTCTTCGCCCACGCGTCGGCGCTGACCCGCTTCGCCAACAACTACATCCACCAGAACGTCGAGCAGCGCGACGTTGACGTGCGCGTGCGCGCGGTCGTCGGCCAGAAGGTCGGTGTGGCTTCGGCGAACGAGACCGATGACGACGCGCTGGCGCGCCTGGCGGCGCGCGCGCTCGAGCTGGCCGAGCACCAGCGCGAGAACGAAGACTTCCGCTCGCTGCCACGTCCGCAGCCGGTGCCGGAGGCCGACGCCTATGCCGAGGCCACCGCGCGCTGCGGGCCGGAGGAGCGCGCGGCGGCCGTCGTGCAGATCTGCGACGCGGCGTCCCGCGCCGGGCTGACGGCCGCCGGCGCCTTCCACACAACGGCGCATCAGCTGGCGGTGGCGAACTCGCTCGGCGTCTTCGCGCAGACGCGCGAGACGCAGGCCGACCTCAACACCGTCGTCATGTCGGACACATCGAGCGGCTACGCCGCGCGCGTCAGCAAGGACGTCGGCGACGTCGACCCGGAGTCCGTAGCGCGCGAGGCCGTCGACCGGGCGCTCCGCGGCGTCGGGCCGCGCACCGTCGAGCCGGGCGAGTACGAGGTCGTGCTGTCGCCCTACGCCGTGGCCGACCTGCTCGACTTCTTCTCCTACCTCTCGTTTGGCGCGCTGCCCTTCATGGAGAAGCGCAGCTTCCTCGCCGGCCGCATCGGCGAGCGTGTCATGTCGGAGCGCATCTCCATCTGGGACGACGGCCTCGACCCCCGCGGCCTGCCGTCGCCGTTCGACTACGAGGGCGTGCCCCGCCAGCGCGTCGACCTCATCGAGCGCGGCGTCGCGAACGGCGTCGTCTGGGACTCGTACCTCGCCGGCAAGGCGGGCGGCGATCAGCGCTCGACCGGCCACGCGCTGCCGGCCGGCGTGACGTTCGGGCCGGTCCCGCTCAACCTCTTCATGGCCGAGGGCGAGGCCGCACACGACGACATGGTCCGGGACGTCCGGCGCGGCATCCTCGTCACACGCTTCTGGTACACGCGGACGGTGCACCCGCTGCAGGTCGTCGTCACCGGCATGACGCGCGACGGGACGTTCCTGGTCGAGGACGGGAAGGTCGTGGCGCCGGTGCGCAACCTGCGCTTCACGCAGGGCTATGTCGAGGCGCTCAACCACGTTGACGCCGTCGGCCGCGACGCCATGCTCGTCCTCGGCGATATCGGCGGCGGCGTGCGGCGCGTCCCGGCGCTGAAGCTCCGGCGCTGGCACTTCACCGGCGTCAGCCCCACCTGACGATGCGGCTGTTCACGCTCGACGAGGCGGAGGCCCTGCTCCCCGCGGTGCGGGAGGAACTGCTCGCCATGCAGCGCTGCAAGGCGCAGATCGACGCGATCCGCGGCGAACTCGACGCCGCGACGCGCACGAGCGCTGGCAACGGGCACGTGCGCGACGAGGGGGCGCTCGCCGAGCGGCGCCGGCAGGCCGAGGGGCTGGTTCAGGAGATCAACCAGCGGCTCGCCCGCATCAACGAGTGGGGCGTCGAGCTGAAGGGGCTCGATGAGGGGCTCGTCGACTTCCCGCATGAGCGCGAGGGGCGGGTCGTGTTCCTCTGCTGGCGCCTCGGCGAGGAACGCATCGGTTGGTGGCACGATCTCGACGCGGGGTTCGCCGGGCGCCAGCCGCTGTGAGCGGGGGACGGCTTGCCAGCCGGCCAGCCTGTCGGCTGGCCGCCGTCGGCGTTGCCAGCCGGTCACCGATCCCCCCGTCTCATCTGCTCACCAGCTGACCACCTCACAGCTGACCACCCGCCCACCTGCGCGGCCGCGCTGCCATCGTGCTAGGATCGTCGCACATCCCGAAGGTGAGGGAGGCGGCGATGACCACCGATGTGCACACCCCGGGCTTCACGCGCCAGTACCCGCGCCAGGTGCGGCTGGACAACGGGAAGACGCTCGAGCTGCGGCTCATGACCGCGGCGGACAAGGACGCCATCGTCCAGTTCGCGCGCGCGTTGCCCAAGCAGGACCTCCTGTTCCTGCGGATGGACATCACCGACCCGCACAACGTCGACGAATGGCTGAAGAACGTCGAGGCCGGGCGCTCGGTGACGGTGCTCGCCTACGACGGCCCGACGCTCGCTGGCTACGCGACACTGCACTACAACGAGGTGCTCTGGACGCGTCACGTCGGCGAGATTCGCACGAACGTCGGTAGCGCCTATCGCGGCATCCGGCTCGGCGCGCGCCTCGCCGAGGAGATGTTCCAGATCGCCCGGGACCTCGGCCTCAAGAAGATCACGGCGAACATGACGGCGGACCAGAGGGCGGCGCGCGCCACCTTCGAGCGCATCGGATTCCGGCCGGAGGCGTTGCTCGCCGACCACGTGGTCGATGCAGCCGGCCGCACCCACGACATGCTGATCATGTCGTACGACGTCGACGGCTTCCACGACTGAGGTCACGGGTTCGGGGGCTCCGGGCCGGGCGGCGGCCCGCCGGGGCCGAAGGCGCGCTCGAACTCCTGGGCGACGGCCAGCTCGGCGTGCCGCCGGAACGCCTCGTAGCGCAGCAGGTAGCGGCGGCCGGCGTCCGTGAGCCGTGACCCACCGCCGCCGGGGCCGCCGGCGGCGCTCTCGACGAGCCGCACGCCGAGGTTCCCCTCGATCTCCCGCAGCTTCCCCCAGGCGCGCCGGTACGAGAGGCCGAGCGCGCTCGCCGCATCGGCCAGCGAGCCGGTCTCGTCGATCAGGCGCAGCAGGCGCGCGCGGTAGTCGCTCAGGACGATCCGCCCGTCGCGATCGACCCAGAACTTCGTGCGGGGTTGCACACGCGCATTCTACGCGCCTGACCGTCCCGCCCCGCTCGACCGGACGCCGATGCATCGATATGCTGCGTAGGACATATCGCCGTCCGCATGCCGCACACCCCGGGAAGAGGCCCCTGCGATGCGTTCTGCCCGCCTGCTCTTCGTCGCTGCGTCGCTCGCCGCGTTCGGCCTCGCCGTCCTCGCCTGCGGTTCGGATCACAACGGCAGCACGCCGACGGCCGCCCGCACTGAGGCGTCGCAGCCCGCGGGGGAACCGACGAAGGGGTCGGGCGAGGTCATCCTGGCGACGACGACATCGTTCCAGGACAGCGGGCTGCTCGACGAGATCGTGTCGATATTCGAGCAGAAGACGGGCTACCGGCTCAAGCCGGTCGCGGTGGGGTCGGGGCAGGCCATCCAGCAGGCATCGCGCGGCGACGCCGACATCGTCCTCGCCCACTCGCCGGCGGCCGAGCAGAAGATGGTCGCCAACGCCGATGGCATCGAACGCGCGCTCGTCATGCACAACGACTTCATCATGGTCGGCCCCAGGGGCGACCCGGCGGGCGTGAAGGGCGCGCCCACCGTGGGCGACGCGATGCGGGCGATCGCGACAAAGGGTGCGACGTTCATCAGCCGCGGCGACCAGTCAGGCACGAACACCTTCGAGCTCGACCTCTGGAAGGCGGTCAACCTCGACCCGGTGGGGCAGCCCTGGTACCAGGAGACGGGCCAGGGCATGGGGGCAACGCTCCAGGTGGCCGACCAGAAGTCCGGCTACACGCTGAGCGACCGGGCGACCTGGCTCGCGCAGCAAAAGAACCTCGCGGGGCTTGCGCTGCTGTTCGAGGGTCAGCCGGCGCTCTACAACTACTACCATGTGATCGTCGTCAACCCGGCGAAGCACCCCAACGTCAACGTCGACGGTGCACGGGCGTTCGCGCGCTTCATGCTGAGCGACGAGGTACAGCGGTTCATCGCCCAGTTCGGCGTCGACAAGTACGGGCAGGCGTTGTTCACGCCGGACGCGGGGAAGCCCGAGCCACAGTGAGCGCAGATCACTGCTGGCCGGTGATGGGCGACTGGTGATTCCTGGTCCGTCGTTGCCGTTCGGGCGTCGTGAGGGGCGGCGCCGCGAACCGGATCGTGGCGGCGGTACGCTGCCGGCGTGCAGACCGGTGCGCTGGGCCTCATCGCGTGCGCGCTGGCGCTGCTCGTCGCCGCCGCCTGCGCCGGCGGTGAGGGCGCGCACGATGCTGCCACGGCCGGGCCGACGCGGACATCGGGCCAGCTCCTCCTCGCCAGCACGACGACGACGCAGGACAGCGGACTGCTCGACGCACTGATTCCGGCGTTCGAGCGCCGCACCGGATACAGCGTCAAGCTGGTGGCCGGCGGCTCCGGCCAGGCCCTTGAGAACGGCCGCCGCGGCGATCTCGACGTCCTGCTCGTGCACTCACCGCAGGCCGAGGAGGCGTTCGTCGCCGCCGGCGACGGCATCGAGCGACGGCCGGTGATGCACAACGACTTCATCGTCGTTGGCCCGGCGGACGACCCTGCCGATGTGCGCCACGCGCCCGACGCGGCTGCCGCCTTCCGGGCGATCGCCGCCGTCAGGGCGACGTTCGTGAGCCGGGGCGACCAGTCGGGGACGAACGTCGTCGAGCTCGGACTCTGGCGACAGGCCGGCGTCGACCCCGAGGGGCAGCGTTGGTACGTCGAGACGGGGCAGGGGCAGGGGGCGACCCTGCAGGTGGCGAGTCAGCGCGGTGGCTACGCGCTGGCGGATCGCGGGACGTGGCTCGCACAGCGGGACGTCCTCACCGGGCTAGCGCCCCTCTTCGAAGGTCAGCCGCCGCTCCTCAACCACTATCACGTCATCGTGGTGAACCCGCAGAAGCACCCGAAGGTGAACGTCGAGGCCGCACGCGCGTTCGCCGCTTTCGTGACTGGCGCCGAGGGGCAGGCGATCATCGCCACGTTCGGCGTGGACCGCTACGGCGAGCCGCTCTTCGTCCCGGACGCAGGTGATGAAGAGTGAAACGTGAACAGTGAAGGGTGGGATACGTGGAAGCGCGACGGACCTGATTGGGACGCGGTGGTCCGTCGGTTTCGGGTTCGTCGCGGACGTCCGCGCCGGGCCAACTGCCCTGTGCCTCGGTGCCTCGCGCGCCCGCTCCTACGCCCGCACCCGCACGTAGTTCATCCGGCCCACCTGCCGCACCAGCCCCTTCAGCTCGAGCATCGCCAGCGCGCTCGTCACCGTCGCGATCGGCAGCCCGCACTCGCGGCGCACCTCGTCGACGTGCACCGGCTCGGCTCCCAGGTGCCGCAGCAGCACGCTCTCGGTCTCGTCGGCCGGCACCAGTTTGGCCATTTCGATCTGATGTGAGGCCATGCTCAGGTTCAGCTCGGCGAGCACGTCCTGCACCTCGAGCGTCAGCTTCGCCTCGCCGTCCTGGATCAGCTTGTTCGTGCCGCGCGAGCCCGGCGAGTAGATCGGCCCCGGCACCGCGAACACCTCGCGGTTCTGCTCCAGCGCCTGACGCGCCGTGATCAGCGCGCCGCTCTTGATGTCGCCCTCGACGACGAGCACCCCGAGCGAGAGGCCGCTGAGGATGCGGTTCCGCCGCGGGAAGTAGTCCGCCTTCGGCTGCGTCCCCAGCGGGTAGTCCGAGATCAGCGCCCCGCGCTCCACGATCTCGCCCGCCAGCCGCTTGTGCTCCGGCGGGTAGATGACGTCGAGCCCGGACGCCAACACCGCCAGCGTCCGCCCGCCCGCCTGCATCGCCGCCCGGTGCGCGATCGCGTCGACGCCGCGCGCGAGGCCCGACACGACCGTCACGCGGTTCAGCGCCAGCCCGCGCGCCATCTCCTCCGCCACCTGGCGGCCGTACACCGTCACCCGCCGCGTACCCACGACCGCCACCGCCCACTCGTCCGATGGCAGCAGTGTGCCCTTCACGAACAGCACCGGCGGCCGGTCGAAGACCTCCTTCAGTGCGCGCGGGTACTCCTCGTCGTGCCAGGTGAACGCGCGGACGCCCGCGCGGTCGAGCGCCTCGACCTCAGCATCGGGGTCGATGGCTTCCCGAGTTGACGTAATAGCAGTGACGGCGGACGAATCCAGGCCCGCCGCCCGAAGCTCACCCGGCGTCGCCCGCCACGCCTCGGCGATCGAGCCGAAGTGGTCTTCCAGCTGCTGGAAGCGGACCCGCCCGACGCGTGAGACGCGCGCCAGGGCGATCCAGTACTTACGTTCTACTTCGTCCATGTGGCGCGAGTATAGGACAGGAAAGGGGGAAGAGTGAAGGGTGAAGAGAGAAGGGTGAAGAGGGAAGGGTTGAATGACTGCTGAGGCTACGGGTGGTGGCGCGTCCGATCCTGGCCGCCTGCCGATACTCCTCCGATGCCGGAGTCACTTCTCGGGCGGGCGCTGGCCTCGCGCGGCCTCTTCCGTTGCGCCGTCGTGGCCGCTGGCCTCGTCGCGATCGTGACCGCGCTGCTCGTCGCCACCTCGCTGGCCCACGCCGCCCGCGAGGACGAGGGTGCGACGAACCTTGTCGCCTTCTACGCCGCTGGCACCATCGTGCGCCAGGGCGATCGCGCGCACCTGTACGACATCGACGTGCAGGAGGCGGCCGAGCGCGCCGTCCGCCCCGCCGGCCTCGAACGCGCGTACGCCTTCGTGTTCCCCGCCTTCAGCGCCTGGCTCTTCGCGCCGCTGACCCTGCTTTCCTACCGTCAGACGCAACTCGCCTGGGCCGTCGCCAACGTCGCCGGCCTCGCGCTCCTGCTGCTCGCGCTCTCGCGATACCTGCGCGACCTCCCGCCAGCGCCGCGACGTGCCTTCCTCTTCGCGGCCGCCGTCTCCACGCCCGCCATGGCGACCGTGCTCGGCAGCGAGGTCGAGGTCCTCATCGCCGGCAGCCTCTTCGCCAGCTACCTGCTGCTGTGCGACCGGCGCGATGGCCTTGCCGGCGTCGTCGCGGCCGGTGCGCTCTTCAAGCCGCACCTGCTCGCCGGCGTCGTGCTGTTCCTGCTCGTCACCCGACGCTGGCGCGCCCTCGCCTCGCTCGCTGCCGTCGCGGCACCGCTGCTCCTGCTGCCCGCACTCGCGCTCGGCCCGCATACGATCGCCGACCACGCGCATCTGCTCGCGCGCTTCCCCGCCGAGCGCCGTGACCTCGCGGTCGACGCCGACACGATGGCGAACTGGCGCGGCGTCGTCGTCAGCGTCACCGGCTCGAACAACGCCTGGCTCTGGGCGCCCGGCCTCGCCCTGATCACGCTCGCCGCGCTCACTATTGCGATCCTCCGCTGGCGCGACGGCGCTAGCTCGCTCGAGCAGGCGTACGCGCTGGCGCTGTTGCTGCCGCTCGTCGCTTCGCCGCACGTGCGTACGCAGAGCCTTCTGCTGGCGTTCGTCGCCGGTGCGCTCGCCCTGCGCGCCGCGTTCGCCGCGCCCGAGCCTCTCGTCGCCGACGAGCGCGATCGCCGTGCCGCCGTCGCGACCAACCTCGCGCTCGCGACGCCGGTCGTGCTGTTCGCGTGCTGGTACGCGGGCATCGCTGGCGTTGCGCCGGCCGGCCTGGTGATGCTCGGCGTGTACGCGCTGGCCGCCTGGCGCTGGCCCGGGCGCGCGGGTGCCTGCGCGGAGGAGGCGCCGCGGCGCGCTGTTGACGTCCGGGAGCGCGCTGCTTGACACCTTCTTACGGCCGCCGATACGATCACCCGCGTATACACACCGCGCCCCCCAGCCGGGCGCCCTCCCTGCGTTGAACACCAACTCCGGCGAACCTCCTCAGCCTCTGCCATCCGCAGCCTCTGGCTCGCGACGCTGGTGCGCGGTCGTCATGGCGGCCGGCATGGGCACCCGCATGCGCTCGTCGCTGCCGAAGGTCGCCCACGCCATCGCCGGTCGTCCACTGGTGCGGCACGTCATCGAAGCCGCGCGCGAGGCCGGCCTCGACGATATCGTCGTCGTCGTCGGCGAGGGCGATGCCGCGGCTGCCGTTCGCGACGCCGCCGGCGACGGCGTGCGCTTCGCCGTCCAGGCCCCGCCGCTCGGCACCGCGCACGCGGTCGAGTGCGCGCGCGAGGCCGCCCGCGACGCCACGCACGTCCTCATCCTTAACGGCGACGTCCCGCTCGTCCTGCCGGAGACGCTCCGGCGCCTCATGGCCGCGCTCGACGGCTTCGGCCCGCCGCCACTCGCGATCCTCACCGCCGATGTCCCCGTCGAGGCCTACGGCTACCTCGAGCTCGATGGCGAACGCGTCCGACGCATCGTCGAGACGAAGGAATCGGCCGGCTTCGACCGCGCCGCCGTGATGCCGATCGCCGCCGGCCAGTACGCCGCCCAGGCCGCCTGGCTGTGGTCGCGTCTGCCGTGCATCGAGCCCGCCCCGAACGGCGAGCGCTATCTCACCGCGCTCGCTGCCCTCGCCGATGCCGATGGCACGCCGGCGCTTGCCGTCCGCGCGGGCGAGCCGGACGAGGTGCGCGGCATCAACGACCGCGTGCAACTCGCCGAGGCCGCGGCCGTCATGCGCGCGCGCATCTGCCGCCGCCATATGCTCGCCGGCGTCACGATCGTCGACCCCGCGACCGTGTATATCGACGCCGAGGTCACGATCGCGCCCGACACGATTATCGAGCCGAACACCCACCTCCACGGCCGCACGGACGTCGGCGCGCGGTGCACGATCGGCCCCGGCTCGCTGCTCCGCGACGCCACGGTCGCCGACGGCTGCGTCGTGCGCTTCTCGACCGTCGAGGAGTCCGTCCTCGAGGACGGCGTCGACATGGGGCCGTATAGCCACCTGCGCCCCGGCTCGCACATCGGCCGCGGCGTGCACATCGGCAACTACGCGGAGGTCAACCGGGCGCGGCTCGGCGCCGGCACGAAGATGGGGCACTTTAGCTACATCGGCGATGCCGAGGTCGGCGAGGGCGTGAACATCGGCGCCGGCACGATCACCGCCAATTACGACGGCCAGCGCAAGAACCGCACCGTCATCGGCGATGGCGCGTTCATCGGCAGCGACTCCATCCTCGTCGCGCCGGTGACCATCGGCCGCGGCGCCCGCACGAGCGCCGGCGCCGTCGTCACGCGCGACGTGCCCGATGGCATGATGGCGGTCGGCGCGCCGGCGCGCCTGCGCGCGCCGTCTGACGCCGACGGCGCCGCCCCCGCGCCGGCGGCTTCTGCGTCGAAGGAGGACGCGCCCCCTGGATAGCGACCGTATCCTCGCGATCATCGCCCTCGCGCTCGCCCTGGCGCTCGTCGCCGTGTCGGCCGCCTCCGGCGCCGCCGTCGCCGCCGCGAGCCGCATCCGCCTGCGCCAGCACGCCGCGAAGGGCGACCGCCGCGCCGAGGCGTTGCACGCCTACATCGACCGTCGCGCCTCCACGCTCGCCGCGCTCGCCGTGCTCCGCAACTTCGCCGTCGTCACGGCGACCGCGCTCGCCGTCTACCTGCTGACGCGCGACGCAGGCCACTCGTGGCCGATGCTCGCCGGGACCGCGGCAGGTGCCGTGGTTGTGATCGCCGTGCTCGATGCCGCCTCGCGCCTCATCGTCGCGCGCTCACCCGAACGCGCGGGCCTGCGGCTCACGCCCGTCATCGCCGTGGCGCGCGTCGTCTTCGGTCCGCTCGCCTCCGCGATCAACTCCGCGCTCGGCCCGGTGGCGCACGGCGCCAACGGCGAGAGCGAGGATGAGACGGAGGAGCTGCTGCGCCTCGCCGACATCGACACCGGCGGCGAGCCCATCGAGGAGGATGAGCGCCAGATGATCCGCGGCATCATCGGCCTCGAGGAGACCACCGCGCGCGAGATCATGGCCCCCCGCATCGATATCGTTGCCCTCGACGATGAGGCGACGTTCGACGACGCCGTGCGCATCATCGTCGAGCGCGGCTTCAGCCGCATCCCGCTCTACCACGAGACGATCGACAACATCGTCGGTATCGTCTACGCGAAGGACCTGCTGCGCTGTATGGCGGAGGGCCGCAAGCCGCCGCTGCGCGAGATCGCCCGGCCGCCGTACTTCATTCCCGAGTCGAAGCGTGTCGACGAGCTGCTCGCCGAGCTGCGCATGTCGAAGGTGCACATCGCTATCGTCGTCGACGAGTACGGCGGCACCGCCGGCCTCGTCACGATCGAGGACTTGCTCGAGGAGATCGTCGGCGAGATCCAGGATGAGTACGACCGCGAGGAGGCGCCGATCGAGCGGGTCAACGAGACGGAGGCGATCCTCGACGCGCGCGTCAGCATCGACGCGCTACGCGAGCTGTTTGGATTCGAGCCCGACGAGGAGGAGCAGGACTACGATACCGTCGGCGGCTTCGTCTACCACCACCTCGGCAAGGTGCCCGTCGCCGGCGACGAGGTGCGCGTCGACGGCCTGACGCTGCGCGTGCTCAGCGTGCTCGGCCGGCGCATCAAGAAGGTGCGCGCCCGCAAGGTCCACGAAGAACCCCCGGTCGCAGCGGGATAGCGGCGCCTTAGGTTCGGCAGTACGAACCGTCGCGGCCGAACACCTTCTGCAGATCCTTGATATCGATATCGCCGTCGGCCGTTAGCCCGGGCTCGAGGTCGAAGCGCACGTTGTAGAGTGGATAGCCAATAGCGCTTCCGTACCGATAGGCGACCACGGCGTCGTCCCGCACGTCAATTCGGCCATCCACGGCGAGGTCGAAACGCGCGCACCAGTTCTGGTACAGGAACGCCCAGCTGTTCGGCACACCCCAGCCAGTTTCTTGGTTCCAGCTCGTCTGATTGGTATACAGGCGGGACTGGAGCGCGAGCATGAAGTCGTTGCGGTTCCAGAACCAGTTCGGCCAGGCGCTAGCCGCAAGCGCCGCGATACCGCTGATAACCGGCGCCGAGAAGGAAGTGCCGGAGACGTAACCGGTGGAGCCAGCGCTGTCGGTCGCGTACGTCGCGTATGGCGCCGCAGCGTCTATTTCGATGCCATAGGAGGAGTTCGGTGCCCTCGATCCCGAGCTGGTCGTCCCTGACACGGCGATCACGTGGCTGCTTCTCGCCGGAAACTCCACTGTGCTGATGCCGCTGTTCCCGGCAGCTCCCACCAGGATTCCGCCGTGCTCGTCGATCGTGCGCAGCCAGTACTCCTCGTTGTCGTCGTAGTTTCCGGAAAAGCTCATGTTGATAATCTGCACGGATCCGTCAAGGACTAACTCGTCAAGCCATTGCAGCGCCGGTGCGACGTAATACGTCTCGCAATGGGCAACGACGACGTAGTTGTAACAGGCCTTCGCCGACAAGACATTGACGCCAGGTGCGACGCCAGCCGTGCCGATTCCATCGTCTTTCATTGCAGCAATGACTGTTGCGACCTCCGTGCCATGTCCAACCGGGTCAGACGTATCCGTTGGATCCTGGTCGATGAAGCTGCGCCCCGGGCGCACTCTGCCGGCTAGATCCGGCACCTCAGTGATGCCCGTGTCGAGGACCGCTACTGTTACCCGGCTCGAGCCGACGCTGATTTGCCATCCGTTGGGTAGGTTCAGCAGATCCAGCCCTAACGCCCTTTGTCCGGACCAGTACGGATCATTCGTGGTCAGCTCATGAAGCGAATCAGCGCCGGCGGCCAATACTCCGTCCAGTCGCCGAATCGCCTCGAGCGCGTTGTCGAGGAGCGCATCCGGCACGTGCAGGGCGACGAAACGGATCTCCGCTCGCGGCGATGCTTCGTCCTGAATGAGCCCCACCGGGCCGCCCACGGCCTTTCGCACGCGCCTCGTGTCGAATTCGGCGCTGACGGTTGCAAGGATCACGCCATCACGCCTGAGCCCGGCATTCGACCGGACGACCGGCTGTGCCATGATGAACGACCGAGGTTCATTCGTCATGACGGCCAGCGGCGGGCCGAGGTCCTCGGCGGTCGGGGTTGGTGACGCGGCAAGTGCGGTCGAGGCGAAGACCATCAGAATGGCGATTTGGCGTTTCATGCGCTACTCGCCTAGAAGCTGAAGGTTGTCTCGATCGGCGGAAACCACGCCGCTCACATGTCGTATCCACTCCACGGCTGTATTCACGGAACCCAAAGGCACCTGCACTTCCAGGGTGTCGAGATTCGCATCATCCGCGTCAGATCGTGTAGCTGCGCGCCGCGACAGCACTGTGAAGTCGACGCGCCGCAGTTCGCGCTCGACGGCGTCGGTGTCCTTGGGTCGCGTCAGCACTATCACGCGATCGGCGGCGTAAGGGCCGTTATCGCCGGGCGGGTCGAACACCGGGATCGGAGTACCGTCGGGGCGGACGATGACAGTGGGCGTGTAAAGCTCAGGGGTGTACGTGAACGCTCGCGCACTGCTTCCGCCTGTGCAGCCGGCCAGACCAGTGCCCAGAAGACAGCAAACGATCAGCAGTACCGCCGGCCTCATGTGCGCGAGTATGCGACGGTAGGTACCTGCGCGTCAAGAGCCAAACACGCGGCCCCCTCCCATCGGCAGCCCGCCTACAATGCCAGCATGTTCGGCCGCATCTGGATCATCATCAAGCACACGTACCTCTCGTACGTCGCCGACAACGCCGGCCAGCTCGCCGCGTCCATCTCCTACTTCGTCCTCTTCTCCGTCGTCCCGCTCGCCATCCTCGCCGTCTCCGTCTTCGGCCTCTTCCTCGGCAGCCAGGACAGCCGCCAGACGGTTGTCGACCACGTCATCGAGGTCGTGCCGTTCTCCGATACCGAGGGCCGCCAGCAGATCCAGGACGCGCTCGTGGCGGTGAACAGGGTGAGCGCCCCCTTCGCCGCCCTCGGCGTCATCGTCACGCTCTGGACGGCGTCGTCGGTCTTCGCCTCCATCCGTAAGTCGCTCAACATCGTCTGGGACACCGACGAGCACCGGCCGTTCTTCCAGGCGAAGCTCATTGACTTCCTCCAGATTGGCCTGCTCCTGCTCGTCCTCTTCGCGTCCGTCCTGGCAACGGCGATCATCCGCACCGCGCGTATCAAGTCCGCCGAGCAGTTCGGCCCGCTCGTCGGCCAGAGCCCGCTCTGGGAGGCGCCGGCGCTCCTCGTGCCCGCAGCCGTCACGTTCCTGACGTTCTTCCTCATCTACCACGTCGTCCCGGCTTCCCGCCCGCACTGGCGCGATGTGCTGCCCGGCGCGCTCGTCGCCACCGTCGCCTTCGAGGCGCTGAAGAACCTCTTCGCGATCTACGTCGCCTACGTGAACAACTACGACGTCGTCTACGGCTCGCTGGCCGGCGTCCTGCTGTTCCTGCTCTTCACCTATCTCACCGCGAACGTCCTCATGGTCGGCGCCGAGGTCGGCCGCACCGTGCAGCGCTACCGCGCCCACGAGTTCGATGCCGAGATGGCGGCGCCGCAGCCGCCGGTCCACATCCGCGTCTGGGGTGCCGTCCGCAGCCTCTTCGTCCGCGCGCCGGGCGTCGCCGCCCAGGGACGGAGCGAAAAACCCGAAGTGGGAAGCGAGAAGCCCCGCGGCGCGTAGTACGGCCGGTATCCCGGCGCGGCTTCGCTGTCATCCTGAGCGAAGCGAAGGATCTTGTCGCGACTGGCTCCATAGCCGGCATGCGCGACAAGTGCCCGGTGCATCGGCCAATCGCGCGCCGTCACGCAGGCGGGTGTTGGGCAGCGACCGAGGCCAGATTCTTCGCTGCGCTCAGAATGACAGCCAACGACAACCCACGCCGCGGACCCACGACGGCGACTAACGACTAACGACCCTCATCGCGCCGTCCACCCGCCATCGACGACATACGCCGCTCCCGTCACGAACGACGCCTCGTCCGATGCCAGGAACAGCGCCACCGCCGCCACCTCCTCCGGCGTCCCCATGCGGCCAAGCGCCGAGTTCTGCTCCATGTGCCGCAGGAACTCCGCGCTCGCCTGCAACGGCGCCGTCATGCTCGTGCGGATCCAGCCCGGGTTGATGCAGTTCACCCGCACGCCCTGCTTGCCGTAGTTCGTCGCGTAGTGCCGCGTCAGCCCGACGACGCCGTGCTTCGCCGCCGTGTACGCCTCCACCACCGGCACCTCGACGGCGATCAGCCCGAGCATCGACGACAGATTCACGATCGACCCGCCGCCGCGCGCCGCCATCGCCGCCACGCCGTGCTTGCAACCGTAGTACACACCGGTGAGGTTCACGGCGATCGTCCGGTCCCAGTCCGCCCCGCCGGCGACCCCCGCGTTGTTCACCAGGATGTCGATACCGCCGAACGCGTCGATCGTCGCCGCGATCGCCCCCTGTACCTCCGCCTCGACGGCGGTATCGCAATGGTTGACGACCGCCTGCTCGCCGATCTCCTTCGCGACGCCGGCCGCCGCGTCGTCGTTGATGTCCGACACCACGACGCGCGCCCCTTCCGCCGCGAACCGCAACGCGATCGCCCGCCCGATGCCCATGCCGGCGCCTGTCACCAGCGCCGCTTTCCCCGCCAACCGCTCGGCCATGCGGCCCTCCTCGAATCGCCCGTTGATTGCGTCGCCGTCGTCGCGCGCTACCCGCGCTCGTCTTGCTTCCGTAGCGCGGGACGTCACTCCGCGCGTTCTCCCTCGCGGGTCACCGCGCGGACGAATCACCGCGCTACATCGCGTACGGCGCACCAGTATCGCCGCGCGACACGCTACTCGCTACGAACCGCATCCTCGTCGTACACCACAACGTCCTCGTACTCCTCCCCATCCTCGCCCGCCGCGGCCGCTTGCTGGCGCCGCCGGAGCCGCCCCGCAAGCACGACGTTGCGCACGATCAGGTGCGCCAGCGCGTACCCGACGCCGAACAGCGCCGCGAGCTGGAAGAAGAACGCCACCGGATTCGCCGAGCCCTCGTTCACCAGGAACGCGACGAGCATGCCGGCGAAGAACGCGGCGAAGACCGGGAACGTGCGCCACCGGTGGTCCGGGAGTGCCGTCGGCGGCCGCTCGGTGCGATGCTGGATGTTCGATGTTGGATGTTGGGCCGCGGCGGCCAGCGAAACTCGCGCGCGGCCGGCGCCGATCTCCTTGCGTCGCTTCCCGCGTGCCATCGCTGCCTACGCCCGCCGCCGGTACCGCCGCCGCCGCGGCGGTGCGATGTCGCGCACGCGCGCCGGCCGCGTGGCCGCCCGCCCCGCTGCTGCCGGCGCCGCCTCCCCCCCGCCGCCCTCGCCCGCGAGGCAGGTGTTGCACGCGAACTGCAGCGCCAGGAACTGCTCGTCGACCCACACCTGGCCGCAGTCCTTCGCCTCGATATCGTTCCGCTGGTTCAGGTGATAGCGGCCGCCGCACCAGTTGCACTCGGACGACATCGCCGCCGCCACGTGCTCGCGGCAGACCACGCAGATGTACGTCTCGGTGGCCTCACTCGTCATCGCGCATCTCGATCGGGGCGTTCATCGCGGCGGAGTCGCGGATGCTCTTCGCGAACCGCGCGACGAGCGCGCGCTCGTCCCCGGCGTCGCGCGCCCAGCCGTCGAGGCGCGCCGCCCGCACGAGCTGCAGCCCACGGCTCACCTGCGGCCCCTCCGGCACGCCCATCGCAACCAGTTCGTCGCCCCGCATCGTCGGCCGCACGTGCCGCCACTCGCCAAGGTAGCGACGCGCCAGCGCCGCGGCAATCGCGTCGTCCGCCGTCGCCGCGAACGCCGCCACCGCCGCCGGCGCGTAGCGGTCAAGCAGCACCACGACGCCCGACGGCTTCGCGTCCGGCCGCCGCAGCGTCGCCGCGTGCGCGCGCAGCGCGGCGATATCGCGCGCCGCCGCCGCCTCCTCGCGCGTCAGCCGCAGCCGCTCGATGATGGCCTCGGCCTCGTCCGGCCCCGCGCCCGCCGCCAGCAGCGCGAAGCCCAGCACCACGCGCGGCAACGCCAGCTCTCGCGCCCAGCCGAGCGCCTCGCCCCGCCGCGTATCCCAGGCGAGCGCCGGATGCACCGCGCGCAGCACGCCGGCCGTCTCCGCCGCCTCCAGCGCCGTATCGCCTGTTTCCTCCTCGAACAGCAACGCCAGCTCGTGCCGCAGCCGCTCGCCTGACACGGCCGCGATGTACCGCACACCGTCGTCCAGCAGCGCCCGCGTCCGCGGCTCGACCGCGAACCCCAGTCGCGCGGCATAGCGCAGCGCCCGAAAGATGCGCGTCGGGTCGTCACGAAACGACGCGTCGTGCAGTACACGCACCACCCCCGCCGCGACGTCCGCCAGTGCGCCCTCCGTCGATGGCGCGCCGCGCAGCGCCGGCTCGCCCGTCAGCCGCAGCGCCAGCGCGTTCACCGTGAAGTCCCGGCGCCGCAGGTCCTCCTCGATCGACGCCGGCGTGAACACATCCGGCAGCGCGCCCGGCGCCGCGTACGTCTCCGTCCGCGTTGTCGCCAGGTCAAGCCGCCGTCCGCCTGCCGCGATCGTCGCCGTGCGGAAGCGCTCGTGCGCCGCCAGCACCGCATCCGGCATGGCGCGCCGCGCCAGACCGATCGCGTCCTCCTCGGCCACCAGGTCGAGGTCCAGCACGGGCCGCCCGAGCAGCAGGTCGCGCACAGCGCCACCGGCCAGCCAGAGGTCAGCGGTCGCCACCTCCTCCAGGCGATGGATGGCGGCAATGAGTGGTCCAGGCGCACGATCGAGGAGGCGTGCGCGAAGGGCGGAAGGCTCGCTGGAAATTGTCTGCATGCCATAACAGTATAGGCGTGATCGCTTGACACTCAGACTCGGTGGTACCTATGCTGCCCGCGGTCTGGCGGCAGGCGGGTTCTCGGATGGCGGACGCGCGCGGGGAAGGACCCCCGATGGCCGCAACCGTAGGGAGCGGGTGGAGCGCGAACGGCGCGCGCGCCTTCGGGCGGACGGGCACCGGTCGGGTCCCTTCCTCTCCTCCGGCACTCGATACAGGACGACCGGTCTGGCCGTTCGCTGTGCGTGCAGACCGCAGCCCGCGCGTCTTGCCCCGCGTCGTCCGAGGTGACCGCTTGTCCGACTGGAAAGCGCTCGAGCCGAGGCTCGGCGTGAAGTTCAAAGACCCGAGGCTGCTCCGGCAGGCCCTCATCCATACGTCCTACCTCAACGAGAACCCCGGCATCGACGTTGGCTCGAACGAGCGCCTCGAGTTCCTCGGCGATGCCGCCCTCGGCGTCGTCGTCGCGCATGAGCTCTACACCGAGTACCCCGACGTCGACGAGGGCAAGCTCACCGAGCTGCGCGCCCACCTCGTCCGGCGCGATACCCTCGCCCGCGCCGCCCAGCGACTCGAGATCGGCGAGTACCTCCACCTCGGCCGCGGCGAGGACGCCGCCGGCGGCCGCCGCCGCCCGAATAACCTCGCCCGCGCCTACGAGGCCGTCGTCGGCGCCATCTTCCTCGATGGTGGCCTCCGCAAGGTGCGCTCCTTCGTCCTGCGCACGCTCGGCGAGGACTTCGAAGCGCTGCGCGCCAGCGGCATGCCGCACGACCCGAAGTCGCGCCTGCAGGAGATCATCCAGTCGCGCTGGCAGACGACGCCGTCGTACCGCCTGCTGCGCACCGAAGGGCCCGACCATGCGCGCCGCTTCACCGTGCAGGTGATGGTCGGCAACCGCGCGCTCGGCGTCGGCAGCGGCCGCAGCAAGCAGGCGGCGGAGAAGGACGCGGCACAGCAGGCGCTCGAGGCCATCGAGGGCACGGAGAACGGCCACGCCCGCAGCGATGGCGAGCATCCGGCCGACGAGGGAGAGTCGCTGGTTGTATCTTAAGCGCCTCGACGTCCACGGCTTCAAGAGCTTCGCCAACCGCACGCAGTTGCAGTTCGGCCCCGGTGTCACCTGCATCGTCGGCCCCAACGGCTGTGGCAAGACCAACGTCGCCGACTCCATCCGCTGGGTGCTCGGCGAGCATGCCAGCCGCACGCTGCGCGCCCGCAAGACCGAGGACGTCATCTTCGCCGGCAGCGACAAACGCGCGCCGATGGGCATGGCCGAGGTCGCCATCACCCTCGACAACAGCGAGCACTGGCTGCCCATCGACTACGACGAGGTCGTCGTTGCCCGGCGCGCCTACCGCAGCGGCGAGAACGAGTACCTCATCAACAACACAAAGGTGCGGCTGCGCGATGTCGTCGACCTCTTCATGCGCGCGCAGGTCGGCCAGAACTCCTATGCCTTCATGGGCCAGGGCATGGTCGAGCAGGTGCTCAGCCTCCGTCCCGAGGACCGCCGCGCGCTCATCGAGGAGGCCGCCGACGTCCGCCTCTACCGCACGAAGCTCGAGGACGCGCAGCACAAGCTCAAGGCCACGCGCGAGAATGTCGACCGCGTGCGCATGCTCGTCCGCGAGATCGAGCCACGCATCCACCAGCTCGAACGGCAGGCCACGCGCGCCGCGAAGTACCAGGAGCTGACCCGCGAGCTGGCCGCGACCCTGCACGTCTTCTACGAGCACCAGTGGCGCGAGATCAACGACCGCCTCCTCTCCGCGATTACCACGCACGACCAGCGCGGCGAGGACTTCGAGCGCCTCAAGGCCGAGGCGAAGGCGCTCGAGGACGGCCTCGCCCAGCTCCGCGCGGCCATCGAGGAGCGCCGCGAGGAGATCCGCGTCCGCGAGGGGAGGATGCGCTCGCTCGAGGACTACGCGCGCGACCTCGAACGTCGCGTCGCACTCGATGCCGAGCGCGAGCGCATGACCGCCGAGCGCCTCGCCGAGCTCACCGCGGAGATCAAAGCCCTCCGCGCCGACCTCGCCGCCGAGGCGGCCGACGACACCCCCGCGGTCGATGTCGCCGCCGTCGAAGCGCGGCTGCGCGCCGCCCGCGAACAGATGGTGGCGGACCGCGCCCGGCTCGACCAGGTCGAGGCCGCGCTGCGCGAGCGCCAGCGCGAGGCCGTCGAGCAGGAGCAGTCCGCCGGGCGCGCCCGCCTCGCCGCCGAGGACCTGACCCGCCGCATCGATGAGGCCGTCGCCTCCGTCGAGCGCCTGCGCCGCGAGCGCGACGAGGCCGTCGAGGAGCGCCGCAAGGCGGTAAACGAGGTGGCGGCGTGGGCGCGCGAATACGCACGCCTCCTGCGCGACCGCGACGCCATTGGCCCGCAGATCGACGCGGCGGTGCGCGAGCGTGAGCGCGAGCAGGCGGTGCTCGCCGCGGCGCGCCAGGAGCAGGAGCAGCTCGAAGCGCAGCTCCGCGACGAGCGCGCGCGCGTCGAGGCGCTGCAGGCGAAGCTGCAGGTGCTCGAGGAGATCGACGTCAGCCCGCTGCCGCCGGACGCCGGCATCCACGCGCTGCTCGAGGCCGGCGGCGTCTTCAAGAAGCGCGAGCTGGTGCAAGAAGACATCGAGCTGCCCGGCATCCAGGGCGTCGTCCGCCAGCTCATCCACCCGCACCGCGGCTTGGAGCGCGCGGTCGAGGCGGCGCTCGCCGAGAACCTCTTCGCCGTCGTCGTCGACCGCGAGACGAACATGCGCGCCGCCATGCAGTTCCTGCTCACGAACGACTACGGCCGCGCGACGATGTTCGCGCTCGACGCCATCCAGGAAGTACGGCCGCTCCACCTGATCAAGGAGCGCGGCATCGTCGGCGTCGCCTCCATGCTCGTCAAGTGCGATGGCCGTTACCGGCGCCTCGTCGACACCCTGCTTGGGCGCACCGTCGTCGTCGAGGACCTGGCGACGGCGCAGCGCGTCGTGCGGCGCGGCATCGCGTCTGCCGTTGCGACGCTCGACGGCGTGCTCGTGCGCCCCGTCGGCTCCGTCGCCGCCGGCAGCATGTCGCAGGTCCAGGCCGCGTTCGTCCGCGAGCGCGAGGTCGGCGAGATCCCGGAGGAGCTGGCGCGGCTGCGGCCGTTGCTTGAGGAGCGCCAGACGCAGCTCCGCGACGCCGCGGCGCGCGAGACGGCGGCGCAACGGCGCATCGACGAGCTCGCGCGCTCGGCGGAGCAGCTCCGCGAGCGCCGCGCCCGCATCGAGTCCGAGATGGCGCAGTCGCGCGGCCGCCTCGGCGGCTTCGCCGCCCGCCTGCAGACGCTCGCCGCGGACGCAGAGCGTTGCGGCCGCCGCATCGACGCGCTCACGGCCGACCTCACGCGCTTCCGCACCGAGCACGCCGCCGCCGATGCCGCCGCCCGCGACGCCGCCCTGGCGCAGCAGCGCGCCCACGAGCGCGCGATCGCCCTCGAGTCGGAGCGCGCCACCCTCACCTCGGCGATCACCGACGCCGTCGCGCTCGTCGCCCAGCTCGAAGCCGACCTCCGCGCCGAGCGGCCCGACCCCGGCGCCGAGCGCAGCGCGCGCGAGCGCCTCGCGGCGCAGGCGCGCGCGAAGGAGGAGCAGCGCACGCGCGGCGAGGAGGACGCGCACCAGATCGCCGCGCGTAAGGCCGCGGCCGAGCGCGAGCTGGCGCAGAAGACATCCGAAATCGCCGCGCTCGCGGCCGAGCTTGAACCCGCACGCCAGGAGTTGCAGCAGCTGGAGTCGCGCGAGCGCTCGATGACCGCGCAGCTCGCCGAGTGCAATGAAAAGCTGCGCAACACCGAGCGCGCGCTGTTCGACGCCGAGAGCGAGGTGCGCGCGCGCCGCGAGGAGCTGCAGACGCTGCGCGAGTCGCTCGAGGCCGAGGGCTTCGTCGCCACGCCCGATGGCGAGGTGCGCCCGGCCGTCGCCGTCGCCGCGCCTGCGCATGAGGTCGAACGCGGCGACCACGGCCTCGCGGCGAGCGGCGAAGCCGACACGACGCCGGTCGGCGAGGACGGCCTGCCCGCATGGATGCTCGATGACGGCGGCGACGCCGGCCTGCCCCCGGTGCGCGGAGGCGCCGCGATCAACCCCACCGAAGTCCGTGACCGCATCGCTGACCTGCGCGCGCAGATCCGCGCGCTCGGCCCCATCAACGAGGAGGCGGCGAGCGAGTACGGCGAGAGCCGCGAGCGCTACGACTACCTCACATCCCAGCTCGCCGACCTCGCGCAGGCGGAGACGCAGCTCCTCGAGGCGTGCGACGAGCTGGAGGCCGTGATCCGCGACCGCTTCCGTACCACCTTCAAGCAGGTGAACGCCGAGTTCGAGCGCTACTTCGCCGCGTTCTTCCGCGGCGGCACCGCGCGCCTCGAGCTCGGCGAGACGGACGAGGACGGCCTACCCGGCATCGAGATCGTCGCCCAGCCGCCGGGCAAGAAGCTCGGCTCGCTGGCGCTACTCTCCGGCGGCGAGCGCTCGCTGACGGCCGTCGCGCTGCTCTTCGCGCTGCTGCAGGCGAACCCCTCGCCCATCTGCGTGCTCGACGAAGTGGACGCCGCGCTCGACGAGGCGAACGTCGGCCGCTTCGTCGAGGAGTTGCGCGCGCTCTCGACCCGCACGCAGTTCATCATCATCACGCACAACCGCCGCACCATCGAGAACGCCGACACGATCTACGGCGTCTCGATGGGCGCCGACAGCGTCTCGAAGGTCCTCAGCCTCCGCCTCGAGGACGTCCCCCACACAGCCGAATAGATTCGGGCGCCCTTCGCCTCCCCGCTGCAGCGCGGACTTCAGTCCGCGCGGTCGTCAGTACGCGCCGCAGGATATGTTCTCAGGAGCGCGCGCCAATACTGCCGAGCAATCTTGAGGTCGTCATCGAAGTAGTATAAAGAACCGTCTTCGACGATGAGCTGAAGCGCCGAAACATCAAAGCCGCGACTGAATCCGGCGGAAAACGCGCCTTGATGATGCTCGGCCTTCTGGATCGCTGTTTTCCGACTGAGCCGCACATGTTTGGTTCCGTCGGCGACGTCGCGGATTCGCGCAAGCGCGGGGCACTCGGCGATTACCTTGTCCCGCAACTGGCGCAAGTCTGGCGTCAGCCCACGCGCCGCAGCCTCCGTAAAAAGCCACTCGACGATGTGCCACCCGAGCATCGCGCACACGACTGCACGTCGCGCCGAGAGCGGCTTGCGGAGGTACTCATCCACTGTTTCCGAGAACGCGGTGAACAAGTCATCGGCGGTCTTCAGGTCGAACGATAGTTGAGCTTCTTGGCGGTCCATAAACCCCACTCTATCGCCGCGCGAGCCGCGGACTGAAGTCCGCGCTACCGGGCGGGTGGCTCGCAGCGACAGCTGGGGATAACGCGTCCGTCAGGCCATCGTTAGAATGCCCCCGCCACGAAGGAGGTCCCCGCTGCTCCGCATCTTCAAGCGCACCAAAGAGACCGACCAGAAGACCGAACAGGCCCTCGAACGCACCCGCAAGGGCTGGTTCTCCAACATCTCCGGCCTCTTCTCCCGCGAGAAGCTCGACGACGAGGTCTGGGACGAGCTCGAGGAGCTGCTCATCGGCGCCGATACCGGCGTCTCGACGACGCAGAAGGTCCTCGGCGAGCTCCAGCTCCGCGTCGAGAAGGACCGCATCGCCGATCCGCAGCAGGTGCAGGCGCTGCTCAAGCAGGAGCTGGTCGCCGTCCTCCAGAACGGCACGGAAAAGGGCCGCATCTGGGGCGAGGAGGGCCCGCCGCCCGATTCGCGCCCGGCGATCATCCTCGTCGTCGGCGTCAACGGCACCGGCAAGACGACCTCCGTCGCCAAGCTCGCCCAGGCCTACCGCGAGGACGGCGAGAAGGTCGTCGTCGCCGCCGCCGATACCTTCCGCGCCGCCGCCATCGAGCAACTCAAGTCCTGGGGCGAGGTCGTCGGCGCCGACGTCGTCGCCCACAAGCAGGGCGCCGACCCCGGCGCCGTCGTCTTCGACGCGCTCACCGCCGCCGAGAGCCGCAGCGCCGACGTCGTCATCATCGACACCGCCGGCCGCCTGCACACGAAGTTCAACCTCATGGAGGAGCTGGGCAAGATCCGCCGCGTTATCGAGCGCAAGGTCCCCGAGGGGCCGGACGAGGTCATGCTCGTCCTCGACGCCACCACCGGCCAGAACGCCATGGTGCAGGCGAAGGCGTTCTCCGAGGTCGTGCCGATCACGGCGCTGTGCCTGACGAAGCTCGACGGCACGTCCAAGGGCGGCATCGTCTTCGCCGTCGCCGACCAGCTGGGCATCCCCGTCCGCTTCATCGGCACCGGCGAGCAGCCCGAGGACCTCACGCCGTTCGACGCCGAGGAGTTTGTCGAAGCCCTGTTCGCTGGGTAACGACCACCCGCCCACCCAGCGACCAACCGCCTACAATACAATCCATGGCCGAAACCATCCGCTGGTGGCTCGTCCTGCTGGTCGCCGGCGCTGTCTCCCTGCCCCTCTGCCTCGCCCTCTTCCGGCGCCTGCCCGACCGAGGCTACGCGCTCTCGAAGCCCTTCGGCCTCATCCTCCTCGGCTACCTCTTCTGGCTCCTCAACAGCGTCCACATCCTGCCGAACTCCGCCCGCGGCATCGTTGCTGCCCTCGTCCTCATCGGCCTCCTCTCCGCCTGGTTCGCCTGGCGCGAGCACGATGCCCTGCGCGCCTGGCTCGGCGAGCACTGGCGCTACATGCTCGCCGTCGAGTGCTGCTTCTTCGCCGTCTTCGCCGTCGCCGTCTGGCTCCGCTCGTTCGTCGGCACGATCGACTTCACCGAGCAGCCGATGGACCTGATGTACGTCAACGCCGCCTCGGCGGCCGACCACTTCCCGCCGAAGGACCCCTGGCTCTCCGGCTACGACGTCGCCTACTACTACTTCGGCTACCTGCTCGTCGCGATGACCGCCAAGCTCTCCGGCGAACCGCCGGAGGTCGCCTACAACCTCGGCTTCGCCGCCACCGCGACGATGGCGCTCGTCGGCTGCGCCGGCGTCGTCTTCAACCTCGTTCGCATGCGCGAGGAGGCGACCGCCGGCGAAGCCCCGGCCACCACCGAAGAGCCTGCCTCCGCCCGCCGCGCGCGTCAGCGCGAGGCGAAGGCGCAGAAGCAGAAGACGCCACGCCGGTCCCGCCACGCGATCCCGGCCGGCGAGCGCGGCTCGCTCGCGTTCTCGGACGTCGGCGCCAACTGGCCATGGGGCTGGCGCGCGCCGCTCTTCGGGCTCGCCGGCGGCCTCGTGCTCGTCGTCGCCGGCAACCTCAGCTACGTCCTCACCTACATGTCGATCGCCGGCATCGGCGGCAAGGGCTTCTACGACTGGTTCAATATCTCCGGCCTCACCGCCGATGAGCCCTCGAAGAGCATCGGCCCCATCCCGTACCCGAGCGACAACTTCGGCTTCTTCGACGCCTCGCGCATCTACCCCCTCGACCACGCCGGCGGCCGCGTCATCACCGAGTTCCCGATGTTCTCCTTCGTCCTCGGCGACCTCCACCCGCACGTCATGGCGCTGCCGTTTGTCGTCCTCGTCGTCGGCCTCGCGCTGGCGCTCTTCCGTAGCCGCGAGCCGCTCGACATCGTCTTCTGGATCCAGCGGCCGCTCGCGCTCGTCGCCGCCGCAGTGCTCGTCGGCGCGCTGACGTTCCTCAACACCTGGGATGTCGGCACGCTCGGCTTCGTCGTCGTCGCGATGGCCTTCATCAGCAACTTCACGCGCGTCCGCCGCGTCACGCTCGACCTCTTCGTGCAGGCGGTCACGTTCGCGGTGCCGCTCGTGCTGCTCGCGTTCCTGCTCTACCTGCCGTTCATCATCTCCATCTCCGGCAACTCACAGGCGAACGGCATCGCCGCCGTTGTCGCCAACCGGGGCGTCACCGTCCCGGCGACGCGCCCCGTGCACCTGCTGATCTTCTGGGGCCCGCTGTTCGCGGTCACCGTGCCCTTCGTGCTCGCACGCCTGCTGCCGCTCCGCCGCCGCCTGACCGGCGCCATCGCGCTGGCCGCCGCGGCGCCCGCAGCGCTCATCGTCGTCTTCTGGGCCGTCCTCTTCCTCTACGAGAAGGCCGCCGGCAAGACGCAGATGCTCGGCGAGGGGACCGGCTCGCTGTTCCACCAGGTCGCCGAGCGCGGCACCGCCTGGTGGTCCGCCATCGGTGTGGCCGTCGTCCTCACCGCCGCGCTCGCCACCCTCTGGCTCGAGCTCACGTCCGACGATGACCGCCCGGAGCGCGAGGCCAGCCTCTTCGCCCTCGGCCTCATCGCGACGAGCATGCTGCTCATCCTCGGCTGCGAGTTCTTCTTCGTCGACGACGTCTTCCATTCCCGCATGAACACCGTCTTCAAGCTCTACTACCAGGCGTGGGCGCTGCTCGCCGTCGCCTCCGGCTTCGCGTTGTACTACCTCGCGAGCCGCTGGCGCGTGCGCTTCCCCGGCGCCGACGGCCTGCGCTGGGCCTGGGCCGCCCTCGTCGTCGTCGCGCTCGCCGGCGCCTCCCTCTACCCCATCGGCGCCAGCGCCAACCGCAGCGACGGCTTCGCGAAGTCCGGGAAGCTCGATGGCCTCGCCAGCCTCACGCCATCCGACCAGGCGGCCATCGACTGGCTTCGCGACCACGTCGGCGGCCAGGACGTGGTGATCGCTGAGGCCGTCGCCGGCGATTACTGGACGCAGGGCAAGAACAGCCGCATCTCGATGGCCACCGGCATCCCGGCCGTCATCGGCTGGAAGGGTCACGAGGATCAGTGGCGCTCCGGCGCCTGCAAGCCCTGCGCCGGGAGGTTCGAGGACGTCAACGCGCTCTATTCATCGGCCGATGAGTCTGGGATGCGGCAGATCATCAACAAATATGGCATTGCCTTCATCATCGTCGGCGATGTCGAACGGGCGATGTACGGTCCGCAGGTCGCCCAGCGGTTCGCGGCCTTCCCGGTCGCGTTCCAGCAGGGAACGGCTACGATATACCGGGCCGGCGGATAGCAGACGGGCCGCCCGTTCGCGGGCGTGTAGCCCGGCCGCCCGGGCTGCGGGAGGGTCGTGGGAGAGCGGTATGGCAGATGAGGCAGCGGCCGCATGAGCACACAGGAACCGAACATCCCGTACAGCGGCGAGACGACCGCGGAGCGCCTCCGCGGTCTCGCCCTGAGCGCCGACGCCCGCGAGCGCCTGAGCGCGCTCGCCACGCGCTATTGGGAGGCCGCTGCCTACGGCGTACTCCTCCTGACGGCCGTCGTCATGCGGTTCTACAACCTCGGCGCCCGTGGCATGCACCACGACGAGTCGCTGCACAGCTTCTTCGCCTACGGCTTTAAGAAGGGGCTCAGCCAGGCCCTCACCTTCGGCACCGCCAACCACGACAACTACAAGCACGTCCCCTTCATGCACGGGCCGTTCCAGTTCATCGGCAACGGCTTCGTCATGTGGATCTTCCAGGACGGCGACTACCAGGCGCGCATCCTCGCCGCCACCATGGGCACCGCCATCGTCGCCGCGCCCCTCCTCTTCCGCCAGCAGCTCGGCCGCTACGGCGCCCTCGCCGCCGCCGCCTTCCTCTGCATCTCGCCGACCCTCATGTACTACAGCCGCTTCACGCGCGAGGACATCTACACCGCCTTCTGGACCCTCGGCATGGTCATCTTCGCCTGGCGCTACATGGCCACCCGCAAGGAGCACTTCCTCTTCCTCCTCGCTGGCTTCATGGCCATGTCCTTCGCCACGAAGGAAACGACCTTCATGACGGTCGCCACCTTCATCTTCTTCTTCAACTACCTCTTCGCCGAATACCTCAGCGACCGCATCCGCGCGAAGACGCCCGACATGCCGCAGTACTCCTACATCGGCCTGCGCGTCGCGCTGACGATCGTCCCGGTTCCCATCCTCATCGCCATCGGCTGGCCACTGCTCACCGACCTGCGCCGCCGCTATGAGATGGACGACGACCAGCCGCCCGAGGCCAGCATCCTCGCCGTCATGAGCACCCTCGCCCTCCCCCAGTTCGCCGCCTCCGTCCAGCTCTTGCCCGGCTTCGGCGATACCTGGCGCAACCGCGCCGGCGAAAACAGCGACTCCCACGTCGCCTCGCAAGAGACAACCGTCGCCGTCATGTCTGTCGTCATGCTCATCGGCGTCTCCACCGTGCTCGGCCTGCTCTGGAAGCCCCGCGTCTGGCTCATCGCCGCCGCCTGCTTCTGGGTCCCCTTCGTGCTGCTGTACACGACGTTCTTCACCAACCCACCCGGCTTCATGTCCGGCATCTGGGGCTCCCTCGACTACTGGCTCAGCCAGCAGGACGTCCGCCGCGGCGACCAGCCCGACTACTACTACTTCATCACCATCCCCGTCTACGAATTCCTCACGCTCGCCTTATCCCTTGCCGCCATCGCCTACTACACGATCCGCGGCAAGCTCACGCACGCGCTCATCATGGGCGGCCTCGTCCTGGCGATCATCTTCCTGCTCGCCCTGCCGTCCGGGCCGGAGTTCCTCAAGTGCCAGGCGGTCGAGGGCTGCGGCTCGCACAAGGACCAGGGCATCTCCCTCTTCCATGTCATCGGCCCCTTCGGCCTCGTCATCCTCGCCATCCTCGTCTTCCCGATGGACCGCTTCACGCGCTTCCTCCTCTACTGGCTCGTCACGACGTCGCTCGCCCTCACGATCGCCGGCGAGAAGATGCCCTGGCTCAACGTCCATATCGCCCTCCCGCTCGCGATCATCGCCGGCAAGTTCGTCGGCGACATCCTCGAGCGCACCGACCTGCGCGCCGACCTGCCACCGCTCGAACGCCTCGCGCCGTTCGCCTACGCCGCGATCGCCTCGGCGCTGGCCGTGCTCGTCTTCGTGCTCGCCGGCCCGGCCTCGCTGCCGTCCGTCGGCGGCTGGATCCTCGTCGTCGTCGCCGCCGTCTCCGTCTACTGGGCCTACACCGGCTATAGCGCCAGGACCGCCATGCAGGTCGCGTTCCTCGGCGCGGTCGCCGCCTTCGCCGTCTTCACCTTCCGCGCCGGCGTCCTCGCCTCCTGGGGCCACCCCGAGACGCCGCGCGAGACCATGGACGGCCGGCCGATCCAGGCGCTCGACACCGGCCTCGCGGATCGCGATTACGGCGACGTCCCCGTCGAGATGCTCGTGTACACCCAGACCTCCGGCGATATCCCGGCGCTACGCGACCTCATCGACAAAGCTGCGCGCGATTCCGGAAAGGGCCGCGACCTGCCGATCGTCGTCGACCCCTCCGACGGCTTCACGTGGCCGTGGGCCTGGTATCTCCGCGACTACAAGCAGGTGAACTACCAGACGCCGAGCGCCGGCTATAAGCCCCCCGACGGCGCAGTCCTCCTCATCTCCAAGAACAACGTCGCGAACGTCCAGCTCGGCGATAACTACAGCGAGGGCAAGACCTACCATCACCGCCGCTGGTTCCCCGAGGACTACCGCTCCGCCCATCACACCGTCGCGCCCGGCGAGAAGGACGCCTACACCACCCACGACTTCTTCTCCGACCTCGTTGATGTCGGCCAGCTCGGGCGATGGCTCGACTACTGGGTCCGGCGCAACCCGCCGAGCGAGCTCGGCACCGTCGATGGCGTCGCCTACTTCCCGAAGGACTACGGCGCCATCATCCCGGATGTCCCCGTCGGCCCCACCGTCCGCACCGAAGGCACGCAGCTCGTCATCGGCGGCTCCGGCTCAGCGAAGGGCCAGCTCGCCCAGCCCGCAGACGTCGCCTTCGACGCCCAGGGCAACATCTACGTCGCCGACACCAACAACAACCGCGTGCAGAAGTACGACCCGCAGGGCAACTTCCTCGCCTCCGTCGGCACCGACGCCGGCCTCAACCAGCCGTGGTCGCTCACCGTCGCGCCCGATGGCTCGGTGTTCGTCGCCAACACCTGGGCGCACAACATCGTCAAGCTCAACAGCGACCTCACGAAGGCCGCCCAGTGGGGCGAGCCCTGCACTACCCTCCCGAACTGTGACGAGCTGCAGCTCTTCGGCCCGCGCGACATCAAGCTCACCCCCGACGGCCACCTGCTCGTCTCCGACACCGGCAACGGCCGCATCATCGAGTACGACCAGGACGGCAAGCCCGTCCGCACCATCGGCGCGAAAGGCACCTCCGGCGACCCGCTGCAGTTCAACGAGCCCGTCGGCATCGCCGTCGCGCCTAATGGCGACATCTACATCGCCGACTTCTGGAACAAGCGCATCGTCCACCTCAACAAGGACCTGCAGCCGCAGGGCACGCCGATCGCCGTCGACACCTGGGGCAGCACCGCCGTCACCGACCGCCCGTACCTCGCGCTCCTGCCCGACGGCCGGCTGCTCGCGACCGACCCCAGCTCCGGCAAGGTGCTGACGATCAGCGCACAGGGGCAGAAGACCGGCGAATACACACTGCCAACCGAGGCGGCGCAGCCGGCCGCCCGGCCCATCGGCATCACCCTCTCGCCGGACGGCCAGTCGCTGCTCGTCTCCGATGGCGCCGGCAGCGTCGTCCGCAAGATCCCGCTCGCGGAGGTCGCGAAGTAGCGCTGTAACCCAAGCAACCCCTGAGCGCGGGCTGTCAGCCCGCGCCACCACCCCGCGCTTGTCGGCTCGTTGCGCGGGTCTCAGCCCACGCGAGCGCCGAAAGTCGAACGCCGCGGACGCGCCTGCGCCTCCGGCTCGACCCCGTAGCGCCGACTTCAGTCCGCGCGGCCCGTGATGTGCCCGCCCGCCCGCTATTGACCCCGCCGCCCGCCGCGCCCTACCGTGATCGCCACAAGCCCACACCGACGGAGACCGCCACCATGCCCGGCATCTACCACGACGGCAACCGCGAGCTGCAGGACCGCTTCGACACCCGCCGCCTTGCCGACCGGCTCGACGCCGACATCGTCAAGGACCACATCGACCCGCGCGACAAAGCCTTCATCGAGCGCATGGACATGTTCTTTCTGGCCACCGTCGATGCCGAGGGCCACCCCAACTGCTCCTACAAGGGCGGCGAGCCCGGCTTCGTCCGCGTCATCGACGAGCACACCATCGCCTTCCCGAATTACGACGGCAACGGCATGTACCTCTCGATGGGCAACGTGCTCAAGACCCGCCAGGTCGGCATGCTCTTCATCGACTTCGAGAACCAGTGGCGCATGCGCCTCAACGGCGAGGCCGAGATCCTCTACGACGACCCGCTCAAGGCCGAGTACCCGGAAGCGCAGTTCATCGTCCGCGTGCGCGTCCGCGAGGTCTTCCCGAACTGCCCGCGCTACATCCACAAGATGCAGCTCGTTGAGCGCTCGCGGTTCGTGCCGAAGTCCGAGTGCAAGACGCCTGTCCCCGCCTGGAAGACCGGCGGCTGGGTCGACGACGTCCTCCCGGAGGACGACCCGGCCCGCAACCCCGACGCCGAAGTGCTCGACCGCTAGACAGTCACCGGCGCCTGACCGCGAGATGCCGGCCGGCCAGCGTCAACCGCCCCGGCCGGACAACGGACCGAAACAGCCAACCGGCCAGCCGCCCGCAACCTCTCTAGTGCGCTTCCGCGTACGCGTGCGCCGGCGCCCCGCCCGTGTTCCCCACGAACCGCGCGAACGCCGCCCACAGCATCACCCCGAACGCGAACATCTGGAAGTCCCCGCACCAGATGATCACCCGCGTCGTCTGCCAGTCGATGTAGTGCTGCCCGTTCGCCAGCGTCACGTCCGACATCGTCACCAGCGCGATCGGCAGTGCGATCCGCGCGATCCCCGCCGCCAGCGCCCACCCTGCCGCCCAGCGCGTACTGCCGTCACCGTCGAACAGCCACACCCCGCAGCCCACGTTCAGCAGGTATACGACAATCGCCGCCAGAAAGTCGTCACGCAGCACCCAGTGCTCGCCGTACGGCAGCCCCAGCTCCGCGCCCGTCCGCGTCTGCATCCCCAGCTCGAAGTAGATCGCCGTCGGCACCGCCACCAGCGACGTCAACGTCAGCCAGACGAACGGCATATACCAGCGGTGGAGGAAGTCCCAGTTCGAGCTCATGGCGCGTGTATCCTATGCCGGCCCGCGGCGATCGCCTATCAGGGAACCCCCTCAGATCTGACGTCCGCCGCAGCGGCACCCCGGACTACGTCGCGAACGGGCCCGCGGCGCCCTCGACCCCCGCCACCCGGGCGCCGTGTGTGTGATATCCTTCATCCAACAAGGGGAGTAACCACCCGTCCCCGGGTGCCAGGCCGTCAGTACGCGCACCGACCCGCGCCGGCCTGGCAGCGAGACCTTCTCGCCGGTGAGACCTTGCCGTCATCTCACGATGCGGCAGGGTCGGCCGCGAGGAGGTTTCTTCATGTTCGACGAGCTCTTCGAGATGTTCGAGCGCGACGGCGACGGCCGCCGCCGCAACGACCGCGGCGCCGGCCGCCAGCGCGGCATCCGCGGCTTCTTCAGCCGCCTCTTCGGCCGCGATGACCACGCCTCCGACGACCCGCCCGGCTACCGCGACGAGCGCCACCGCACCCCGTCGTACCGCGACGACGATGACGACGGCCGCGAGCGCCGCTACCGCGCCCACCACGACCGCGACGACGATGACGACGATGACGGCGACGGCCGCGACCGCCGCTATCGCGACGACCGACGACGCGACGACGACGACGAGCGCCGCCACGGCCGCCGCGGGCGCGAGCGCGAAGGCGCGTTCTCGTTCTTCGGCGACGACGACTAGCGCCCCACGTGCCCATGGGCGCCGGGCGCGGATCTCCTGTGCCCGGCGCCCGCCAGCCTGAATCGAGGCTCCTGTGTGGGATAGCACCTGGCCCTGGCTCGCCTTCCTCGCCTTCGTCGCGCTCCTGCTCGCCGTCGACCTCGGCATCTTCCACCGCCACGCCCATGCCGTCAGCCGGCGCGAGGCCGTCGTCTGGTCCGCCGTCTGGATCGCGCTCGCCCTCGCCTTCAACGCCGGCGTCTACATCATCCGCGGCCCCGAGACCGGCCTCGAGTGGACGACCGGCTACCTGATCGAGAAGTCGCTCAGCGTCGACAACATCTTCATCTTCCTGCTCATCTTCTCGTCGTTCGCCGTCCCGGCGCAGCTCCAGCACCGCGTGCTCTTCTGGGGCATCGTCGGCGCGCTTGTCATGCGCGGCGCCCTCATCGCCGCCGGCGCCGCCATCCTCGATTGGTTCCACTACGCCATCTACGTGTTCGGCGCGTTCCTGATCCTCACCGGCCTCCGCTTCCTCCGCGACACCGGCCACGAACCCGACGTCGCCCGCCATCCCGTCGTCCGCTTCGCCCGCCGCTTCCTCCGCACCAGCGACGGCTACGAGGGCCAGCGCTTCTTCGTCCGCCGCGCCGGCGTGCTGATGATGACGCCGCTCTTCCTCGTGCTCCTCCTCATCGAGACGACCGACCTCGTCTTCGCCGTCGACTCCATCCCGGCCATCTTCGCGGTCACCGACGACCCCTTCGTCGTCTTCACCTCAAACGTCTTCGCCATCCTCGGCCTCCGCTCCCTCTACTTCGTGCTCAACGGCTACCTGAACGGCTTCGCCTACCTGAAGCCCGCCCTCGCCGCCATCCTCGTCTTCGTCGGCACCAAGATGCTGCTCGCCGGCGTCGCCGCCGTGCCGCCCCTCGCCAGCCTCGGCGTCATCGCCGCCATCCTCGCCATCGCCATCGCCGCCTCCCTGCTCAAGTCCCGCCGCGGCCGTCCCACCGCCCCCGTCGCAGCCGGAGGCGCCGGCGCCGTCCTCACCGGGAAGCCGTGAGCGTGCTATTTCGCGTCGGCGGCCTGGTGCCTAGACTGATCCCGCAATCCCGGCACATCCAGCGAGAAGGAGTCCGCCATGTCCGTTACCCATCTCCCGTCCCTGGCATCGCGCGTTCTCCGCGCCCTCGACCGCCTCGCCCCGCCCGGCGTCGCCGATGCCCACTGCGACATCCCCTGCGGTATCTACGACCCTCACCTGATGCAGATCGCCGCGCTCACGGTCGTCCGCATGAACCAGCTCGTCGACGCGCTCGAGCAGGACCAGGCGAAGGCCAAGAACAACCTCAGCCGCTACATCCTCGTCAAGGAGGAGCACGCCGAACTCGTCAAGCGCGAGGCGCGCATCATCTTCGGCGATTACTTCAAGCCCGAACACGTCGAGAAGCACAAGGACCTGCCCGACCTCTTCTGGAACATCCTCAAGCTCGCCGGCAAGAACAAGCAGGAGCTGAACGGCCAGGCCGCGCAGGATCTGCTCGCCGCCACGCAGCGCTTCGCCGAGATCTTCTGGGACACGAAGGGCGTCGCGACCAAAAGGCAGCCCTCGAACCAGGCCGTCGGTGGCGAACTCGTGGTGCCGGCGTAAGCGCGCCGGCGACCTTCCTGCGCCATGCGACGCATCGCGCGCACGGCGGCGCTCGCGGCCGGCGTGGCCGCCGCTGCGTCCGCCGGGCGCTGGCTCGCGCGCGCCGGCCCGCCGCTCCGCCGCTTCGCCGTCGAGGGCGACAGCATGCTGCCCGCATTCCGACACGGCGACCGCGTGCTCGTCTGGGCGTGGGCGTACCGCTCCCGGCCGCCTGCGCCCGGCGATGTCGTCGTCGTGCGCGACCCGGAGCGCGCGGGCCGCGTGCTCATCAAGCGCGTCGCCTCACCACCTCTCGGCGCGCCGGCCGGCCACCTGTACGTACTTGGCGACAACGAGCCGATGAGCCGCGACTCCCGCTGCTTCGGCGCGCTCCCTCGCTCTGCCGTCATCGGCCGCGTCCTGTGGCGCTACTGATGCCGATCACCCCGCTCCCTACGCCGCTGCGACCGCGGGTGCTGCGATGATCGCCGGCGCGGCCACCGGCCCGCGCGCCGTCGTCCTCGCCGCCGGCGACGGTCGCCGTCTGCGAGAGGCCGCCCGTGGCGTGCCGAAGCCGCTCGTGCCGCTGCATGGCCGCGCCCTCGTGCACCACACGCTTGACGCGCTCTTCGCCGCCGGCGTCCGCCACGCAACCGTCGTCGTCGGCGCCGACGGCGAACGCGTCCGCCGCGCCGTCGAGGCGCTGCACCCCTGCGGCATGACCGTCGCTTGCACCGACAACCCGCGCTGGCCCGCCGGCAACGCCACCTCCCTCGCCGCTGGCCTCGACGCCGTCCCGGTCCCGTTCGTGCTGGCGATGGCCGACCACATCGTCGACCCTGCCATCATCCGCGCCGTCATCGACGAGCCCGCTCCCGGCCTGGCCGGCGCATCGTCGATGGGCCCATCCCGCGTCGCCGTCGACCGCATCGACGCCGGCGACCCGCGCGCTGCCGACGCCACACGCGTCCGCCTCGATGGCAAGCGCGTCGTCGCGATCGGCAAGGGCCTCGAGCCGTGGGATGCCGTGGACACCGGCGTCTTCTGGTGCACCGAATCGCTGTGCGCTGCCGTCACCCCCGAGCGCTGCGAAGGCGAGGCCGCCGCGATCTTCGCCGCGCTCGCCGCCCGCGGCCGGCTCGACGCGATCGACATAACGGGTGCCCGCTGGGTCGACGTCGACACGCCCGACGATCTCGCCCATGCCGCCACGCTGTTCCCACCACCCTGACGTGCCCTCTCTCGAAGGTCCGGTATCCCGCTACCTGAACCGCCCGCTGTCGCGGCCCCTTGCCCGTATCCTCGCACCGACGCCGCTCACGCCGAACGCCGTCTCCGTCATCGCCTGCGGCATCGCGTTCGGCGCCCTCGCGCTGCTCGCCGTCGGCCGCAACATCGAGGCCGGCGTCCTCGTGCAGGCGTCGTCGGTTGTCGACGGCGTCGATGGCGACCTCGCGCGCGTCAAAGGCATGGCCACGCGCTTCGGCGGCGTCTTCGATGCCGTACTCGACCGCTTCGCCGATGCCGCCATCATCGGCGGCATGGGCTGGTGGGCGCTGGCGCACGAGGACAAGCCGGGCGCGCTCGTCCTCGCCTTCGCCGCGCTCGTCGGCGCGGTGCTCGTCTCCTACTCGCGGGCGCGGATCGAGGGCGCGTTCGGCGCCACCGCCGCCGCTGGCGTCCTCGGCATCGCCTCGCGCGATGTGCGGCTGCTCGCGCTCGCTGTGGGTGCCGTCGCAGGGCAGTGCTGGGTCGCGCTTGCGGTGGTCGCCGCCGCGAGCCACGCAACGCTTGCCTGGCGCCTCATCGTCCTGCGCGCGCGGCCTGACGCGACCTGAGCGCCCGGACGATGGGCTCGTAGCGCGCGCCGCGCGCCTCCATCTCGATCGTCCGGCCGCGCGCCCCGTCGTACGCCAGGCGCACCAGCAGGTGCTCCGGCGGCATCTCCGCCGGCGCCCGCTCCGGCCACTCGACGACCAGCACGCCCCGCGCCGCTAGCTCGTCGAGCGCCAGCTCCGCCACCTGCTCCGGTTCCTCCAGCCGGTACAGGTCCGCGTGATACAGCCGCAGCGCCCGGCCGTCATACTCGTTCATGATCACGAACGACGACGACTTGATCTGGTCGCGCACGCCCATCCCCCGCCCGATCCCCTGCGCCAGCATCGTCTTCCCGGCGCCCAGCTCGCCCGAAAGCAGCACGACATCGCCGGCGCGCAGGCGCCGTCCGATGCGCTCACCGAGCCGCCGCGTCTCGCCCGGCGTCGCCGTCTGGAACCCTGCCACCTCGCTCACACGTCCCCCCGCCGCCGCAGGTGGTCCCAGCCGCCGCGCTCAAACCGCACCTCGCGCCCGTCCGCGCCGAGGCACCGCACGCCGCGCCACTCGCGCGCGTCCACAATCCGCCCGACGACCGTCAGCGGCACATCACTCGCGAGCGCCGTCGCCGTGATCGCCTCCTCCGGCGCGACGAGCACCAGCTCGTAGTCCTCGCCGCCCGTTGCCGTCAGCTCCGTCGCCCGCTCCGGCCGCTCGACGCGCGCAAGCACCGGGTCGACCGGCAGCGCCGCCAGCCACAGCTCCGCACCGACGCCGCTCGCCTCGCACACGTGCCCCAGGTCCTGCACGAGCCCGTCGCTCACGTCGATCGCGCAGCGCACGCCCGCCGCCAGCGCCCCCCTTCCGGCGCTGACCCGCGGCGCCGGTCGCATGTGCCGCCCCACCAGGTACGAGCGCACCCCCTCCTCACCCGCGGCCTCCGTCGCGTCGCCGAGCAGCACCGCCAGCCCCGCCGCCGACGCCCCCAGCTTGCCCGTGACCGCGACCGCGTCGCCCGGACGCGCCGCATCTCGCCGCAGCAGCCCAGCGCCCCCGGCCGCCTCGGGAGCCTCGCCGAACAGCGCCACCGTGATAGCGAACGTCGGGCTCGCGACGAT
>Ga0073934_10002450_pt1 | contig 38528 bp, 35 predicted proteins | sample LarsenN4metaG_FD_76834 | JGI IMG/M metagenome (GOLD analysis project Ga0073934, IMG submission 76834) | Hot spring sediment bacterial and archeal communities from British Columbia, Canada, to study Microbial Dark Matter (Phase II) - Larsen... ... | reverse complement strand
TGGGTCGACCAGTTGCTGATGCGCTTTGTCGATATCATGCTCTGTTTCCCGACCTTTTTCCTCATGCTCGCGGTCATTGCCATGCTGGAGCCGTCCATCTGGTACATTATGATAGTCATCGGCCTGACCGGCTGGATGGGGGTGGCACGGCTGGTCAGGGCGGAAGTCCTCTCCCTGCGGGAGCGGGATTTCGTTCTCGCCGCCAGGGCCATCGGCGCCTCGGACCTGCGGATCATCTTCAGGCACATTCTCCCCAATGCCTTGTCACCGGTAATCGTCACCGCCACCCTCGGCGTCGCCGGGGCGATTCTGACCGAGTCCGCCCTGTCGTTCCTCGGCATCGGGGTGCAGCCCCCCACACCGAGCTGGGGAAACATGCTTACTGCGGGCAAGGATTACCTGGAGTTTGCCTGGTGGCTCTCCCTCTTCCCGGGTCTCGCCATACTTGTGACCGTGATTGCCTACAACCTGGTGGGGGAGGGGCTACGCGACGCGCTCGACCCCCGTACATCAAGAACCTGACAGTTACTACCCAAGCAAGGAACGTTCATGACACAATACAAATGCAGCGACTTTGACATCAACACCCTCGACGACGAACTGCGGGTGGATTCCCTCTGCCGCGACCTGCTCATGGCCTTCTACCACGATCGGCTGGAAGCCGGTCTGGACGAGCAGGAAGCGACCCTTCTCGCGAACAGTGCCGACTACTTCATCAGGGACTATGTCATCGGTTTCCGCCAGATCAATATCCTTGCGGAAACCAGCGGACTGGTCCGCGGCTTTGCCGGCAACTGGTATATCGTGAATACCCTGGAGCCGACGGCAGAGGAGATCGCAGCACATCTGCGCGGGATCAGGGAGTTCTACCACTTCCTGCGCCGGCAGGGTGCCATCGATGACTGTTTTCTCGCCACCATCGACCGGGAATGCAGCGACCAGGAATACTACGCCGGCAGGATCGAATCGTTCTGGGACATCAAGGGTGACGGGTATTACGAGTGGGAGAGCGAGTGCTCCCTCAGGCAGAAGCGGTAACGGGCAGTGAGCGTTTTTACTGTACAAGATCACAGAATATCAGGAGGTAACCGGATGAAAAAATGGTCAATCAACTTCATAATGCTGCTGACGCTGACCCTTGGCATAGGTGGCTGCGCCGTTAACAAGGAGGACATTCAGGGTTTCAACCTGATATCGGTTGAGGAAGAGAAGCAGCTGGGGGACAAATTCGTTGTCGAGATAGAGAAACAGCGCAAGATCTCAACCGACAAAGAGACCACCGCCTACGTCGATCGGGTCGGCAGGCGCCTTCTTGCCAAGGCCCGTGACGTGCAGTTCCCCTTCACCTTCAAGGTTGTGGTCGACGACAATGTCAATGCCTTTGCCGTCCCCGGGGGGCATATCTACGTGCACACAGGCTTGATCAAGGCTGCCGCCGGAGAGGATGAACTGGCCGCCGTCATGGCCCACGAGATAAACCATGCCGTCGCCCGCCACGGCACCAGACAGATGACCAATGAGTACGGATTCAACCTGGTACTGCAGCTTCTCCTCGGTGACAACCCGGGCATGCTGACCCAGCTGGCCACGTCTCTCTTCGGCACGGCCGGCACCATGGCATACAGCAGGGGGATGGAAACCCAGGCCGATCACCTCGGGGTAGAGACCATGGCCAAGGCCGGCTACGACCCGAACGGGATGCTGGCGTTCTTCACCAAGCTGGACGCCATGTCGGGACAGAAGAGCTCCAAGGTGGAACAGTTTTTCTCCTCCCACCCGCTTACTTCGGAAAGGATCAACAATGTAAAGACGGCGATTGCCAACCTCCCGCCGATGAAATACAGCGGCCCCCTTGACAAGGGTGAGTTTGCCAGGATCAAGGCACGGGTGAAGTAAGTCCGCTCCAGTTCTGCGATGTTATTGAAAAGGCCCGCTTTCGCGGGCCTTTTCCGTTCACAGGAGTTCTTTCAACTCTTCAATCAACTGTCCAAGGATATCATACCCCTGCTGCCAGAATCCGGGGGCCGAGATGTCGATGCCGGCCAGGGCGGCGGTATCGGCGGGGGAGCGGGAGCCGCCGCTGCGGAGAATTGCCTCGTAGCCGGGGACGAACTCGCTCCCTTTTTTCAGGTACTCACGGTACAGGGAGAGCACCAGCAGCTCGGCAAAGGTGTAGGAGTAGCAGTAGAAACGGGTATGGATGAAATGGGAGATGTAACTCCACCCCCATCGGTACGGTTCGATGGCATCAACCGCATCGCCGAAGAGCTTGTTGTTCTCCTCCAGCCAGAATTCGCAGATCCGGTCATCGGTAAGCAGACCGTTTTTCCGCTCCAGGTGGAGACGCTCCTCGAAGCGTGTCAGCACCACCTGCCGGCAGGTCGTGGCGATGATGTCCTCGATTTTTGCGCAGAGGAGGGCAATCTTGACTCCAGGATCGCTCTCGCTATCCAGCATCTGCCTGGTGAGGAGCATTTCGCCGAAAACCGAGGCGGTCTCAGCCAGCGGCAGGGGGGCGTGGTAGTTGATCATGGTCTGGCTGCCGGCAAGGACAAAGTGGAGACCGTGCCCGAGTTCATGGGCCAGGGTGGCGACATCCCGCAGGTTCGACGTGAAGTTGAGCAGCACATAAGGGGGGAGGGAAGGGGTCATCCCCATGCAGAAGGCCCCGCCGCTCTTGCCGCTGCGGGGATAGGCATCGATCCTGCCGTCAGTGAAGAAGGCATCAAGGACAGGGATATACGCCGGATTGAAGGCACCATAGGCCTTGAGCACCATCTCCCTTGCCTCATCCAGGGTGTACCGTTTCGGGCTCTCCGCCACCGGCGCGTAGATGTCGGTATTTTTCAGCTTCGCCAAGCCGAGGATCTTCGCCTTGAGCCGGAAATACTCCTGGGCCAGGGGGTAGTTGGCCTCGGTCACCGCCATCAGTTGCTCGACGATGTCGCCGGAGAGTTCGTTGCCGATATTAGTCGGTTCCATGGGGTGGGAGTATCCGCGCAGCTCCATCTCCTGGGCGTGGTCCAGGGCGACGGTGTTGAAGATGGTGCCGTAGACAAGACTGTTCTCGCCATGGCGCTGAAGAAAGAGGGAGAAGGCGCGTTCCCGCACTTCCGGGTCGGTGTGGTGGAGAAACCCGAGCAGTTCCTCGCCGGTGAACTCCCGCTCTTCCCCGTCGTACTCCATGGTGTAGCTGAATGAGGCGGAGAGCTCGTCGAACAGGCGGGTAAAGGCGGCGCTTCCGGTGAGGTCCTTCTGCTTGAGCAACTGCTCCTCCCGCTCACTCAGGGTATAGCGGCTGAACTTCCTGATGCTGGCCATGTAATGCACGTAGTTTGCCAGCAGCGGTTCGTGAAGCAGGGCGTTGAAGCGCTCTTCGGAAAGCGCCATGATCTCGAGGTCGAAGAAGATGAGCTCCCTGCCGAGTCGGTTGCCGGCCTCTGTCGCCTGCTGGGAGAGTTTTTTCGCCACGTCGCTGGACGAATCGGCGGCAAAGAGCAGGTGGGCGTAATACTGGGGCTTCAGGGCCTGTTCCTGCAGCGCCTCGTATGACCGCAGCGCCCGGAGCAGCTCAGGGGCATCCAGTACTGCAAGTTTACCGCGGTATTCGCGGCCAAATTCCACTGCTGCCCGAAGGGCGCTGTCCAGCTCCCGTGAGAACCCTTCTGGGGAGTCAGGGGCAATGGTATCAAGCTTCCAGGTTACCCGATCCGAAATACTCATATCAGCTCCTTAAATAAAAAAGGGGACTAGTGCCCCCTTTCGGAATGAATATTCTGCTAACAGACTCTGCACGGCAGGAAACCATGCACCGGATGACGACCGGAAATCGCTCTAGATGAAGAGCTGATCTTCCTGCTCTTCGCCGTTGGAGTCGCTCTCCCTCTTGGCATTGACAAGCAGGACTGCTGCTATGCCGGCTGCCAGCCCGGTAATGAAAGAAAGAAGGATTGTTCCGGTTCCGATGCCACTTTGATTTTGTTCCACGGTAAGTACCTGCCTTTCGGATTTATTGGAGTAACTGTAGCGTACAGTAACCTTCGACAATCATTTCACAGTTCATATACTGATACCAGAAACATTCCGGCGTTGTAAAGGGGGGGATTCAATTTTCGACAAATATTTCCATACTTCTAATCGACAGGGGGCTCCTGAGGAACAGTCGGGAAAAGTTCGCGCCGACGTACTTTCAAAATCGTCATGTTATAGTACCATGGAGATGAAGATTTGCATCTTATTTACTCTCAGGAAGGGTCTTTCGTGAAAAATCTGCTCGTGAAATGGCTAATCAATAGTACGGCGCTTCTTACCGTTGCCCACCTGGTCCCGGGAATAACCATCGACAGCTGGCCGACCGTATTCGTGACGGCAGTGGTTCTGGGACTTCTGAACGCATTCCTCCGCCCGGTCCTCATCTTCCTGACACTGCCGGTAACCGTCCTCACCCTGGGGCTGTTCACGCTGTTCATCAATGCATTTCTCTTCTCCCTGGCGGCAAAACTCGTCAGCGGGTTTCATGTGGACGGCTTCGCCCAGGCATTTTTCGGCGCATTCATCTTCAGCCTGGTCAGTTTCCTGCTCAACATTTTCATTGCATCGGACAGGAGATAGAAAACATCCCTGTCCGGACCCGACAAGGAGGTGTCACCATGAAGAAACTCATCCTGATTATCGTGCTGCTCTTCGCAGCAACCACGATCCACGCCGATACTCCGGCCAAAAAAACCTACACGGCAACGGTGGACTCTGACGGAGTGCAGCGGGTCACGATACTTGGTGGCGGCTATTTCTTCGATCCGTACCACATCATCGTCAAGGCGAATCGGCCGGTGGAACTCTCTGTCCGCAAGGAGTCGGGCATGGTGCCGCACAACATCGTCGTCAAGGCGGCGGAAGCGGGTATCGATTTCGAAGAGGAACTTGGCAGCGATCCCAAGGTCGTCAAATTCACTCCCATAAAGACCGGCAAATACCCCATGTACTGCAGCAAGAAGCTCCTGTTCTTCGAGAGTCACCGGGAGAAGGGGATGGAGGGTATACTGGAAGTCGTGCCGTAACCTGCCGAAATAAATACAAAAGGGGGCTGCCGCCCCCTTCCAGTGTCAGTCTTTGTTCAGCGTCTGCGCCGGGTACCGTCGCCGGTACCCGTTCTCTTGGGACGGTTTCCGCCCGGTCTCTGCTGGTTTTTCTGGGGGGGTTGTTCCCGTGCCTCGGAGACGGCAATGATTCTCCCCTCCAGGAGCGCCCCGTCAAGGCTGTTGATCGCCTCGACCGCCTCGCTCACCGTGGTCATCTTCACGTAGCCGCACCCCTTTGACTTGCCGGTTACCGGATCGGTGATGAGATGCACTGACTGGACAGTGCCGGCCACGGTAAAGATGCGCCGAAGGTCATCCTCGGTTGTTTCATAGGGGAGGCTCCCCACATACAGCTCTCTGCGCATTAATTCCTATCCTTTCCACTTTTCATAAAAAACAATTTCATCCAGCGTCCTGCGCGGCGGTCCTGCCTTTGCTTCACCCAGCGGATAGCCGAGGGGGAACAGGCCGACAATCCGCACACCGGGGGGGATGTCAAGCAGTTCACCCAGTTTCTCTTCGTCGAACACCCCGACGAAGACGCTGCCGAGCCCCAGGGCATGGGCCGCCAGCATCAGGTTTTCACTGGCAATACCCATGTCGGTCATGTAGTAGGCCTGGCCTGCGAGCTCGCCTGACTGCTCCGGCACGGCGCAGGCGACGATGACCACCGGCGCCTCGGCCAGCGCCTTCATGGCCGGATTGGTCTTGTAACCACGGGGAGAAAAATATGACTCCACAAAGGAGAGTTCACTGATTCGCGCTCTGACCGCGGGATCCTGCACCACCACCATGCGCCAGCACTGCATGTTGGCCCAGGATGGTGCCATGCGGACCGCTTCCAGCACGGCCTGCAGCTTTTCCGGCTCAACCGGCCGGTCGGAGAATTTACGGACGCTTCTTCTGCTGCTGATTGCTTCAAGGGTATCCATGCGCATTGCCTCCTTGAGTTCAAATAAATTGCTTCATTATCTTCCCACAGTCTTCACCTGCAACAATACTTCGTATTAACACGACAGGCGAGAAAAAAATCAACCAACAACGGGTCGGATCAGATTGCTGGTGTCTCTGCTTCCGTTTATTGCAGAGGAGTTCCGGCGGCACCCGCCAGACGCAGAACTGCCCCCTTGAGCAGTTCCCCGCCGATTTCCTCGATCGCGTAGGTCACCCGCAGGATCGGCCTGCTGCTTTTGATCACTGCGGCCAGATCAATGGGGGTGGCGGCCAGCACCAGGTCGCAGGGGACGTTTTCTATGCTTTTCCCCAGGTCCTGCAACTGCCCGGGCCAGTACCCCATTGCAGGCAGTACCGGCCCGATCTGGGGCCACTGCCTATAGACACCTGTCAGCGAACCGACGGCATAGGGGCGGGGATCAATCACCTCTGCTCCATATTCCACGGCCGCTGCCAGCCCTGCACCCGATGGCATGGAGCCGTGAGTGACGGTCGGACCGTCCTCCACCACCAACACACGTCTCCCCCGCAGGGATTCACCTCCTGCCACGCTCACCACTGAATTGGTCCGGATGACCATGGCGGTCGGGTTTACCCGGCTGATGTTGTCCGCCACCCGTTCAACCGCCGCAGGACCGGCGGCATTGACCTTGTTGATGATCACCATGGCGGCGCGCTTCAGGTTCACCTCCCCGGGATACCAGGCCGTCTCATGACCGGGTCGCAGGGGATCGGTCACCACGATCTCCAGGTCCGGTCGGAAGAAGGGGAGGTCGTTATTCCCCCCATCCCAGATGATAATCCGTGCCTCCTTCTCGGCAAGACTGAGGATGGCGCGATAGTCGACCCCGGCAAAGACGGTCGCACCATGCTCCAGCAGGTGTTCGTACTCCTCCCGCTCCTCCAGGGTGCAGCGGAACCGGTCAAGGTCCTTCATGCAGGCAATACGCTGCACTGCCTGGTGCCGCAGGTCGCCATAAGGCATGGGATGACGAACCACCACCGGCTTGATCCCCGCGGAAACGAGGGTATCGCAGAAGAGGCGCACGACCTGGCTCTTGCCGCAACCGGTGCGCACGGCGCAGACCGATACCACCGGCCGGCAACTCTTCAGCATGGTCGCGTCAGGACCGATAAGGCGAAAATCGGCACCGGCGGCCAGAACGGTGGAGGCAGTGTGCATCAGCGATTCATGGGAAATGTCGCTGTAGGCGAACACCACCTGGGCAGCCCGCTTCTCCCTGATAAGATCCACCAGCATCTCTTCCGGATGAATGGGGATCCCCTTCGGATAGAGCCGGCCGGCAAGAACGTCAGGATAGCGACGTCTGCTGATCCCGGGAATCTGAGCGGCGGTGAAGGCGACCACCCGAAAAGCGGGATCATCCCTGAAGACGCAGTTGAAATTATGAAAATCCCTGCCGGCTGCTCCCATGATTATCACTCTGGTCCGATTCATTCCGTCTACTCCCGCCACCTAAGTTTGCGAAGATGTGGTGAACATGCTTTTAATGTAACTATACCACAGCGCCCCCCCCTATTGACAAAAGGCAGACGGGCGTTTTACTTGGTGACAGCAGATCCATGTCACAGAGGAGTCCTCCATGTTCCAGTTTCCCGTTTATACCCCGCCGGACTTCACCGCCGCCGGGCTGATAAACGCACCTGCCGCGGCAACAGCTCAAGCACCTGCCGACGGCGTGCTGCCGGATAATTTCCACGCCACCTCGAATCACCCGGAGTACGTACATCTTGGCGGCGGCGATTGGCTTTTGGCCGGAGACACCAGGATGGACGCGGTGTTCATCCTCCGGGAGCGGGAGCTAATGGTTGTCGAGCCGCGCCTGGTCAAACGGGGAGATCCGGTCGTGGTGGGGCGGCGGGAGAATGGTGAAGACGGCATTTATCTGCATACCACGGGCTTCAATCACTCCGGGGATGCCATTGACAAATTCGCTTTTCGCACACGCGGTAACCGTGAGACCCCCTTTTCGCGTTCCTATGACGAGCTGTACGGACTGCTCCGCCACGAGCGCGACCATGGCTGCATCGTCTGGGTACTCGGTCCGGCAGTTGCCTTCGACCGGGACAGCCGGGAGGCCATGGCCGGGCTGATCGAGTCCGGCTACTGCCACGTCCTCCTGGCAGGCAACGCCCTGGCGACCCACGACCTGGAAGCGGCACGTTTCCGCACAGGCCTGGGGCAGGACATATACACCCAGGAACTGGTCCGCGGAGGGCATTACCATCACCTAGAGATCATCAACGAAGTGCGCCGCCACGGTTCCATGGCCGCCGCTTCCCGTGCCCTCGGGTTGCATGACGGCATCATCCATGCCTGTCTCCACCAAGGGATACCCTATGTCCTTGCGGGCTCAATCCGGGACGACGGACCGCTCCCCGAGGTTGTCACCGACTCCTGCCGCGCACAGGATGCCATGCGCTTTCATACGAAAAGGGCAACCACGGTGATTGCCCTGGCGACCCAACTCCACGCCATCGCCGTCGGAAACATGATTTCCGGCTACCGTGTGCTGGCGGGTGGCCTGATACGGCCGGTATATTTCTATATCGTCGACATGTCGGAGTTTGCCGCCGACAAGCTCGCCAACCGGGGATCATCCCAGACCAAAGCCATCATGACCAATGCCCAGGACTTCATGGTCAACCTCTGGCACAACCTGCGCCAGGAACTAACCCCGCCTGAGGCTGCCGGGAAAGAGGGGGCAGCCCCATGACGGATATCGCCCTGAACAGCAGGATCATCAGCCGCGGCAGGGGGATGTTCGCCGCTATCCGCCATGAAAAGCCTTCCCTCTTCGATACGGCCAGCATGCTCGGCAGGATCATGGAGTGGGCCATGGCGGATGATCATTTCCGTACCCGGCTGTTCCGTTTCGTCGACCTCTATCCCTCCCTGAAGAACGGTGAACAGATCACCAGACATATCCACGAATATTTCGGCAGCGGAGACGATCTCCCGCCGCTTCTGGCCGCGGCCGTCTCAAGCGCCGGGATGTTGGGGAGCCTGGGGGGGACGGTCCTCTCCGCCGCAATCGGTTCCAACATCCATCAGATGGCCAAACAGTTCATCATCGGCGAAACGGTTCCGGAGGCGCTGCATAATCTGGAGAGACTCCGCCGTGACGGCTTTGCCTTTGCCGTCGACCTGCTTGGTGAGGCGACCCTCTCCGTTGATGAGGCCGTCCGCTACCGGGACGGCTATCTGGAACTGCTCAACGCCCTGAAGAAAGCCGCCGCCGGCTGGCATCCTCTCCCCGGAAGCGGCATAGACCCGGGCCTGGACTGGGGGGATACGCCGATCATCAACATCGCCGTCAAACCGTCCGCACTGTACCCCCTGGCCGACCCGCGGGACTTCAGCGGCTCCGTGGATGCGATCCTGCATGCGGTGGTCCCCGTTGTGGAGAAGGCGCGGGAATGCGGCGCGTTTCTCTGCATTGACATGGAAAACACGAAGATGAAGGGGATTACCCTGGAACTCTACCGGCGCCTGAGGCTGATTCACCGCGACTACCCCTGGATGGGGGTCGCCATGCAGGCCTACCTGCGCGAAACCGACCGGGACCTGGAGGAACTGCTTTCCTGGTCGAGACAGGACGGTATCCCCGTAGCAATACGTCTCGTCAAGGGTGCATACTGGGATTACGAGATGATCCGCGCGGCGCAGAACGGCTGGCAGCCGCCGGTCTGGACGATCAAGGCACAGAGCGATGCCGCATTCGAGCGCCAGACGCGCATGATTCTCGAAAATCACGATATCTGCCACTTTGCCTGCGCCACCCATAACATCCGTTCCATCGCCGCGGCGCTGGAGATCGCCAGGGAACTGGAGGTCCCTGCGGGGCGCTACGAATTCCAGGTTCTCTACGGCATGGCCGAACCGGTCAGGAAGGTGCTGCTCCAGCAGGCGGGGAGGATCCGCCTCTATGCCCCCTACGGGGAGATGGTGCCTGGGATGGGTTACCTGGTGCGGCGGCTGCTGGAGAATACGGCGAACGACTCGTTTCTCCGCCGGACCTTTGCCGAGGAGGCGGCAAGCGACAGCCTGCTGGAGGACCCTGCTGCCGTAGCGGAACGCCAGCAGGAAGAAGCAGCAAAAAAAGTGAGAAAGGGGGGAGAGCCCCCTTTCCGGAACGAGCCGGCAGCCGATTTCACAAGGCCGGAGCTGGCAACAACGTTCAGGGAGCAGCTTGCCGCCACCAGGAAGCGGTTCGGGGAGATTGTGCCGCTCTTCATCGACGGTTCGGCCGTTACAACAGACGAAATCATGAATTCAGTCAACCCGGCCGAACCGCATGAGATCGTTGGGAGGATCTGCATGGCCGGTCGGGAAGAGGCCGACGCCGCCATCGTCGCCGCCAGGAACGCTTTTCCCGGCTGGCGGGACACCCCCTGCAGCCGAAGGGTCGAGATCATGCGCCGCGCTGCCGCACTCATGAGGGAGCGGCTCGTGGAACTTTCCAGCCTGCAGGTCCTGGAGATCGGCAAGCAGTGGGATCAGGCCCATGCCGATGTCACCGAGGCCATCGACTTCCTCGAATTCTACTCCCTGCAGATGCTCCGCCTGGGGGAACCGGCAACCCTGGGTCGCGTGCCGGGGGAGGTCAACCGCTCGTTCCGTGAGCCGTGCGGCGTGGCTGCGGTCATAGCCCCGTGGAACTTCCCCCTGGCAATCAGCTGCGGCATGGCCTCAGCCGCACTGGTCACCGGCAACTGCGTGGTCTACAAGCCCTCCAGCCTGACGCCGGTCATAGGCCAGAGGCTGGGGGAGATCTTCCGCGAAGCGGGACTACCCCACGGGGTCTTCAACTTCATCCCGGGCAATGGGAGCGTCATCGGCGATTCCCTGGTCACGTCGCCGGACGTGGACCTGATCGCCTTCACCGGCTCCAGCGAGACCGGACTGGCTATAATCGAGAAGGCAGCCACGCGGAGCGCGGGGCAGAGGGGGATCAAGCGGGTCGTGTGCGAAATGGGGGGGAAGAACGCCGCCATAGTGGACGATGACGCCGATCTGGACGAGGCGATACCGCAGATTCTCCAGGCTGCCTTCGGCTTCCAGGGGCAGAAGTGTTCCGCCTGCTCCAGGTTCATCGTGCTGGAGAGCATCCATGAGCAGTTCGTGACCCGTTTCGTCCGGGCAGCAGCCAGCCTGACCGTCGGTCCGGCGGAAAACCCCTCCTTCTCCTTCGGACCGGTGGCCGACCCCGAGCAGCAGCGGAAGATCCTGGATTATATCGACATCGGCAGGAAAGAGGGGAAGCTGCTCCACCTGGGAAGCGTGCCGGAAGGGCCCGGCTACTACGTCCCGATGGCGATATTCTCGGAGATCCGCCCGGAGCACCGTCTTGCCCGGGAGGAGATCTTCGGACCGGTAGTCGCCATCATGCGGGCCGGGGATTTCACCACCGCCCTGGCAATTGCCAACAGTACGCCGCAGGCACTCACCGGCTCGGTCTTCAGCCGCAGCCCGGCGAATCTGGAACGGGCAGGGCGGGAGTTCCGCGTCGGCAACCTCTACCTGAACCGGGGGTGCACCGGCGCCCTTGTGGAACGGCAACCCTTCGGCGGTTTCCGACTCTCCGGCGGCGGCACCAAGGCCGGGGGAAGCGATTATCTGCTCAGCTTCATGATCGAGCGGGTTGTCACGGAAAATACCATCAGACGGGGGTTTGCACCGATTTGAAAGGGGAATGGGCTCAGGAAGGAGACTCGACGTACTCGCTGATCGCCAGAAGGAACTCCCTGCCATAGCGGCGCAGCTTGTGCTCCCCGACACCGCTCACCTGCAGCATCCCGGCGTCGTCCCGCGGCCTGGCCGCGGCCATGGCGACCAGGGTGGCATCGCTGAAAACGACGAACGGCGGAACCTTTTCCCCGTCGGCAAGCCGCTTGCGCACCGACCGCAGCGTCTGGAACAGCCCGTCGTCAAACTCAAGACTCTCCCGGCCGCGCCGCACCGGTTGTTTGGCCGGGGCAGGGCGGACCTGTTGCCTGGCAAGCACCAGCTGCTCCTCGCCCCTCAGCAGCGGGCGTGCCTTTTCCGTAAGCCGCAGCACCGAGTAGTTTCCCATGTCCTGCTGCAGATACCCCAGGTGTATCAGCTGACGATAGATGTTCCCCCAGCCGTCCTGGGAGAGATGACGGCCGATACCGTAGGTAGAGAGCCGGTTGTGTCCCAGTTGCAGCACGCGCTCCCCCTCTGACCCACGCAGCACATCGATCAGGTGCCCCATGCCGAAGCGCTGACCGGTGCGGTAGACGCAGGAAAGCGCCTTCTGGGCATCCACCGTGGCATCGAACTTCTCCGGCGGGTTGAGGCAGATATCACAGTTGCCGCAATCTTCGTCCAGCCCCTCGCCGAAATAGCCGAGCAGTACCCGCCGACGGCAGATCTGTGCCTCGGCAAAGCCGACCATGGCGCTGAGCTTGTGCAGGTCGATACGGTTCTGCTCGCTGTTCCCCCCCGATTCGATCAGCGCCCGGGCGACGGCAATATCTCCGTAACCGAAGAGGAGCAGCGCCTCGGAAGGGAGCCCGTCACGGCCTGCCCGGCCCGTCTCCTGGTAGTAGCTCTCGATGTTGCGCGGCAGGTCGTAGTGGACCACGAAACGGACGTTGGGCTTGTCGATCCCCATGCCGAACGCTACCGTTGCCACCACGACGGTCAGTTCGTCCCGCAGGAAGGCATCCTGCACCCGGGACCGCTCCTTGTCCGGCAGGCCGGCGTGGTAGGGTGCGGCGCTGATCCCTGAAGCGCTCAGGCGTTCGGCAACCTGCTCCACCCGCTTGCGTGACAGGGCATAGACAATGCCGGCCTCTCCGCGACGCCCGGCGAGGAAATGGGCCAGCTGCAGGGCGGGTTTCTGTTTGGGGACCACCGTGTAGCGTATGTTTGGACGGTCGAAGCCGGTCAGGTGGCAGTCGGCACCCGTCAGGCGGAGACGGTCTAGTATGTCGGCCCTTGTCTGGGCATCGGCCGTGGCGGTCAGCGCGATCAGCGGCACCCGGGGAAAGAGCTGGCGCAGCCTCCCCAGCTGGACATATTCGGGCCGGAAATCGTGACCCCACTGGGAGACGCAGTGGGCCTCGTCAATGGCGAACAGTGAGACCGGAATGCTCTCAAGACGCTCCAGAAACGAGTCGCTCAAGAGCCGCTCCGGTGCAACGTAGATGAGCTTCAGCCGTCCGGAATGAAGATCGCTGAGAACGCGGCGGGACTCCGCTTCCCCAAGGGAAGAGTTGTAACAGGCAGCGGCCACACCATTGGCCAGCAGGGCGTCGACCTGGTCCTTCATCAGTGAAATCAGCGGCGAGACGACAATCGCGACCCCGTCACGGTGCAGGGCGGGAATCTGGTAGCAGAGGGACTTGCCGCCGCCGGTGGGCATGAGGACGAAGGCATCCCGGCCACTGATCAGCGTGTTGATGATCGCTTCCTGGTGGGGACGGAACTCGTCGTAGCCGAAAACCGACTTCAGGGTCTGGCGCGGTGTCTGGATCATCGGCGACTATCCGGATGGCACAGTTCTGTTTCGCAGGCTGAATGATGTTCGTTGGCAGGAGCGTTCACTGTTATCCCTTGATTCACAGGCTTTTGATCAGGCACATGTCAACCTTGCGGCGATACTCCAGCACCTGTTCGTAGGGGACGACCCTGGCCAGTTCCTCCAGTGTCGTCTCCCCCTTGATGACTTTCTCGATGCCGTCCTGCAACATGGTCGGCTTGTTCAACCGTATGAAGGCCGATTCACGCAAAAGCTGGTTATCGGCATGCTTGTTGATGAGCAGGATCTCTTCCCGAGAGGGTGTCCACATCTCAACGATCGGTTTTCTACCGCTGAAGCCGGTGTTGTTGCAGTGGGAACAACCTTTCCCGTGGGAAAAAATACGTGACGTCCCGGGATCTATGCAGAACTCCTCCATGATCTCCGTGGATGGCCGGTACTGTTCGCGACAGACCGGGCAGATGATGCGAACGAGTCTTTGGGAGATGGCACAGCGGAGCGTCGAGGAGAGGAGGGTTGCCTCCACCCCCATATCGATGAGCCGGGGGACAACACCCGTGGAATCGTTGGTATGCAGGGTGGAGAGGACCGTGTGGCCGGTGAGCGAGGCGCGGATGGAGATCAGCGCCGTCTCCACATCCCTGATTTCGCCGACCATGATGTGGTCGGGATCCTGGCGCAGGAATGCGCGCAAGTACTCCGCAAAGGTATTGCCGATGGCCAGGTTTACCTCGGACTGGCTGATCCCCTCCATGGAGTATTCTATCGGATCCTCGACTGTCATGGTCTTGACACCGGGCTTGTTCAGCCTGTCGAGAATGGCGTAAAGCGTCGAGGACTTACCCGAACCGGTCGGTCCGGTCACGAGAAAGATGCCGGTCGGCTTGGCAAGGAGATGATTCAGCTCATCGGAAATCGCCTGGTTGAAGCCGAGACTTTCCAGGGACATCGGCCCTTCCTTCTTGTCAAGAATCCTGATGACGACATTCTCGCCATACTTGGTTGGCATTGTGGAGACGCGAAAATCCACGTTCCTCGGCTTTTCGTTCACCATGATCTTGACACGGAAACTGCCGTTTTGTGGTCGCCTCTTCTCGGTAATGTCAAGATCACACAGGATCTTGATCTTTGAGACAAGCGGGCGGCCATGGGTCTGGATAAGCTGGGAGTCCCCCCCAAGGTCGAGGAACTGCAGCACTCCGTCAATTCTGAACCTGACCTGGGAGCCGTGGTCGGTGCACTCAAGATGGATGTCGCTGGCATTAAGCTTGACACCGATGGAGATGATCCTCTTGGCCAGATAGTCTGCGTTGTAGTCGACGACATAACGTGAACGGAGTTCCTCTGTGGAGAAATCCTCGAGGATATCCAGTTGTACCTGCTCTGTGACCAATCCCTGGGCATTTTTGTTTCGCTGGACGCCATAGACCCGCTCCATGGCATGGAAAATATCGCTTTCACGGGCAATGACCGGGATTATGGAGAGATGGATGAGAACTTCCAGTTCATGGAGAACATGCGTGCTGAGGGGAAAGGCCATTGCAACGGTGACGGAGCCGGCTGTCTTGTCGATCGCAACAATGCGGTGCTTCATGGCATAACTGGCATTGAAAATTTTCCCCATTTCACTGTTCAGGCTGTACTTGTCCAGGGATACAAAGGGGAGGTCGTACTGTGTCGCGATCGCCCTGGCCAGTTGCTCCTCCTGGATAAAGTGCAGGTGCATCAGCGCCTTTCCCAGAGGGACCTTGTCCTTCCTGCTGACAGCAAGGGCGCTCTCCAGCTTTTCCTGATCGATCAACCGCTGCCTGACGAGAATGTCGCCCAGCCTGAGTCGCTTCTTGTTGTAGTCAAGTGCAAGGCTCATGTCCTCTGCGGAGAGGAAACCGAGCTGGCAGATGATCTGTCCGATGGGGATTTGCGGATTCTGCCGTTGTGTTTCGAGTGCTTTTTCAAACTGCTCCCGGGTCACAAGTCCGTTTTCAATCAGCAGCTCGCCAAGTTTTTTCTCCGGCATTCTCTCCCCCAGCACAATTGTCCTGCAAAAATACCACACTAATGAGAAAAAATGCCATACATTTGCATTTTGTCGGACAAGCGTTTATGGACCATTAATTTGACCGGAATGATGGCCGTACTAATGATTCCCTGAGTCTCGAAGCATAGTTGATGATTTCCGCTGTAAAACCGTAAAAATCAGCTTTCAGCTCCACATGAAGCCTGACCAGTTCCCGTTCTCCACCGGAGAGCGGATTGGCTCGACCGACACGGCGGGAGAGGCGGGCAAGGGCACGCGCAATCCCCTCGACCGTGCCATATGAAGGGAGCAACTCATCGAAGATAACCGGCAGAATCGGCAGCATCGCAGCGGGAATAGCGTTCCGGTGGGACTCGATCACATGCCGCGAACGACTGAGAAAGGCGGTAAAGGATTCATCCGACCAGCGTTCCCAGTCATTCACCAGCAGGTGGTCATAGAACATGTCAACGAGTATGCCGCGATAGTGACCATAGACGGGATCGATCCGCCCGCGACTGCGGCGAAAGAGAAGGTGGTGCTCGGCATATGAGTCTATTCGGCGATGCAGTACCACCCCCTGACGGACCTTCTCGGGAAATCGTCCCTGCTGCAGCGGACCCTTGACGAAGTCACCCATGAAATTCCCCACCAGCAGTTGATCATCGTCTCCGGACAAGAGCATGTGAAAGAGGAAATTCATCGAAAGGATTCCTGTATCATGAAGGTGAAACAGTCGGGTGGTGTTTCGGAAATGTCATGAATCTGCTCGCAGAATGTCACCGCTCCGTCGTGGTCGACCAGAATCACGCTGGTGGAGCGTGTGGCGTAGCGTTCCCCGTTTATGAAAATAGGGGAGAGGAAACGCTCGAACTCCGGGCCGATACCCGTATCGGGAAGGAGTTCGTCGGCAAACGGGGTCGGGTCGGCCATTGCCTTGATAAGTTCTTGCGGGGAAAGGATGTTTTTGCGAAGAAATCTCTCCAGTCGTGCCCTGGCTTCTACAAGCTTGGGCCAGCGGGTGTCGAGGAGATGGTTGGAAAGCCCGTGCACCCCACTGGCGACCGGTCCTGACGATCCCCCCCGGTTGGTGTAGTAGTGGAGCTCACTCACCGTACCGTAGATCAGATTGAAGCCGTCATAGCGGTTACCGTGCCTCTGCAGATGCGCCAGGAGATCGGCCGGTGTCATGCTCTCGTCCCGCAGGTAATCGGCCACCAGGCTGCCGCGGGAAGGGGGGTCGTACACCTGCTGCCGGGGGTCGCGATAGTTCGTGATGGCTGCAATCTTCCCGCTGGTGGTGATGCCGAGCCAGGTCCCGCCCGCCTTCCGGTCGCGACCGGCCAGCAGGTGAGGGGCATCGTCCCAGAATGCGGCCCTGTCCGTTTCACGGTCGCGAAACTCGTCCCGGTTGGCCATGAGGACCAGGCTATAGTCCGGGTGACAGTCCAGGGCAAAGGCAATCAGGCACATGAACGGGCTTTCGTATGTATCAACTGTTTTGGGCCTGTTTTGCCTTACGGTAGAAATCGATGAGGAACTCGGCGTCTTTCGGAGAGAGATTGAACTTGAAGATGGCCTGCTGGACAAGGGGTTGCAGCGGCTGGCCGGCATCATCCTGCAGATTGTCCGATATCCACTTGATGGCGCGGTGCAGCTCTTCTCCTTCGGGCAGTAAGTTGCTCATGTATGAAGCGCTCCTTGTCTCGAAAAGTTATGGGTGATACCCGAGAGGTACAGTATCGACCATTCCAATCGTTTACTCAACAGTTCAGTTGGCTTCCTCGTCAAAAAGAAGCAGATAATCCGCGTCCTGCACGGTCAGGTTGTGACGGTTCAGGCCGCCGAACTCCGGAATGATTATCCGGTAGAGTCGAGCATCATCGGTCGTCTCCCCCGGGGCACCCGACTTCAGGGCATGGCCTATCCCCACGAGTGCAACCAGGGTTTTGCCTGGCGCCCTTGATTGGAACTCCTGCATCCGCATGGCCATGTGCCGGTTCCAGAGCACCTGGGCTTCGCAGAAGTGCGCAAATGCCTTTTCGCTCAAGCCGTGGTCATGGTAGGCCTGGCGCAGCAGGGCCATATAAGCCGCGCTGACGCTGCAGGTTATTCCGGGGGGGAGCTTGCGGCGCTCTTCGGGGGAAAGGGCGGCAAACCCTTGACGGGCCACCTTGCTGCTGATCTCCTTCGGCAGGTTCAGGCCGATCAGGGGGATGCGGTTATCCCGTGCATAGATGAAAATGTCCCGGTAGAGTTCCCAGGACATATTCCATTCGTTACGGTAAATCTCCCTGAACCGGGCCACGGACAGTTTCCCGGCCACCCACCGGTCAAGCTCCTTCTGGCTCCCGCTGGTAAACATCTCAAGGCCGATGGCCAGCTGATGGCCGTCCTGCCGCAGCTGCCTGATGAGTTCGAGCTGGGCGGCATGGTGCCGCGCATCGTCGTGATTCTCGGCAATGAATATCAATCGGGAGTTGCCGACCTCTTTGACCATCTGCCGGAAATTTATTACCGACCGGTCGTCAATCCGCAGCACCTGCTCCGGCACCGACGGGGAGAGGGTGGCTGCGGTTAGGATGACGATGGTACAGAGGAGTGCAATAAGGCGGGGCAGATGCTGCATGATAAGTGCTCCCGTTTCCATGTTCGGATATCTAGCGGACAGGAACCCGTATTTCCTGGGACGGGCTGACGAAGGAGATCCCCTGTCCGGATTTCATGCCGATCATCACGGCTTCCACAATCGGTACGTTCACCTCGTTTTGTGCCGACCAGGTGACAATGAAATTGGCACCTGGTCCGCCCGACGTATCGTCCTCGGGGATGTAGATGTCGGTGGACTCCAGCGGACCCAGCGTGACAGGTCTCTGGTAGTAGCGTCGTACCAGCTTCCCGCGGGTATCGTAGTAGTCCGCTGATACGACAGTTATGGCGCTCGCCATGTCGGTATTGCGGATACTAAGAGTTGTTGACAGGTTGAACGGTATCTTCTTCGGCGCGCTGAAGATGTTAGAATAGACCGGCACATACAGGGACTGCCCCCGGGAGAGTCTGAACTCCCCGGCTGCCGATGCGGAGCCGGCGAAAAGGGCCAGCAGAAGAGCTGCTACCGAAATGATTCTCGGAGCATATCGAGACATGAGAACCTCCTGATCGGTTGGTGCGGGATTTTTTGCATACCCGACGACCCGTCAAACACCGAAAATAGTGCCGGGTAACCGGCAACGGTCAAATGGTGAAATAAAAGGTGGCCCCCTTGCCCGGTTCACCTTCGGCCCAGACCTTTCCGCCGTGTCGACGGATGATCCGTTCAACCGTTGCCAGACCGATGCCGAAGCCTTCGCACTTATCAGCACCGGCAAGACGCTTGAAGGGAACAAAGAGCTTCTCCGCCTGTTCAACATCGAACCCGGGGCCGTTGTCTCTAACGAAACAGGCCTGCTCCCCGCCAATGTCCGCCAGACCAAACTCGATGATCGCCTCTTCCCGCACAGCACTGAACTTGCAGGCATTGCCCAGGAGATTGTCCAGCACCACCCGCAGCAGGTTTGCATCTCCGTTCACCGTGATCCCGTCGGCGATTCTGAAGGTGATCCGTCGCTCCGGGTTGGTACGCTGCAGCTCCAAAGCAACTTCATGGGCCATGGCGGAGAGATCAACAGATTCCCGACCCGGCTCCACGTGGACCAGCCGGGAAAAGTTGAGCAGGGTGTCAATGAGCCGGTTCATGCTACAGGTCCCTTCATAAGCTTCCTGGAGATATTCCTTGCAATCGTGGTCGAGTCTGTTGCCGCACATCTCCCGGATAATCTGGCAGTACCCGTTTATGACCGTCAGCGGTTTGCGCAGGTCGTGGGCTACCGTGTAACTGAACGTCTCGAGCTCCTGATTTGCAACCTCCAGTTCGTAGGCCCGCGCAGCCAGGTCGGTGTGCAACCGGTCGATTTCCTCATCCGCCCGTTTACGATCGGTCACATCGACCATGACGGCAAGGGAGCGAATCACCTTCCCCTCCTCGTCGCGCTCGGCAATGGCGGAGAGCAGCACGTCCATTATCTCGCCGTTTTTCTTTACGAACTGGTAGGGTACATCCTTGCAGCAGCCGGCTCGGAAGAACGCGGGCAGTACGACCTCCCGGGCGTAAGTACGGGATTCGGGTGAAAGAAAATCCGTCGAACACCGGCCAATGACTTCATCTCTCTCGTACCCGAGACTATCGAGCCAGAAGTTGCTGACACTGACCAGGCGAGCCTCCTGATCTATGGAATGGAGCATGACCGGGGTGTCGTTGTAGAGGCGGCGATAGCGTTCCTCGCTCTTACGCAGCTCCTCCTCGGTTTTTTTCCGTGCGGTAATGTCGTTCACCAGGCTGAGTAGACACGGGTCCTCGCCCACGTCGATGACCTCCGCGGAATAGAGGCCAACCATGATCTCACCGGATTTCTTCCTGAAATGGATCTCCTTGTCACGTACTTTCTTCCCCTTGGCAAGTTGTTCTATCACGTCGTCCCGGTCTTTCGGGTTCTGCCACAGATTGAGTTCCAGCGAGGTGCGGCCTATTACCTCGTCGCTCTTGAATCCCATGACCTGCTCAAAGGCTTCGTTGACCTCAAGATATTTGCCATCAACCAACGATGCGAGGACAAGAATGCTCGGTGTCGCATGAAACACCTTGAAAAACTTGATATCCTCTTTCCGGATCTCATTACTGCCTGAAACACCGGCCGAACGTTTTCGGGCTTTTACTATCCGCTGCAGGCAATTGGCTTTCATCGTGCGGTCGGTTGTAGACATGGGGCTCCTCGGGTCCTTTACACTGCCTGGTAATGGCATTTTCCACGAAAAAAAGCAATGCGTCTGATGTCATCAGCTACAGGGAACAATGATTCTCGAAACGGTGTGCTTCCCGAGTCGGAAGCGCGCCTGACAGCCAGTCTGCCACGGTTAACTTGTTTTTATTATTGTACTACTCAGGGCGAGGGTATCAAGTGCGGGGCGCGTAAGGAGATGGGTACAGCTCAGCAGAAGGCAGGCTAATCCTGAAGCAAAGGAGAGCTCGCTGCTCTGCTTGAACACCCCATGAACGGTTACGGCACGGAGACATCATGTGAAGCCTCCCTGGTCATGAACCGGCTACAGTTTGCTTACGAAGCGAGGTGCGCCTCGATCTGGGGGATCACCTCGGTTGAGTGCTCGGCAACGAGATCATGGGTGCCGCCCTTGACCACCACCAGCTGAGACCGGGGGAGCAGCTCCGCCAGCCGCTTCCCCACGGCAATAGGGCTGATCGGGTCCGCATCCCCCCAGAGGAGCAGCACCGGCATGGCCAGCTCTTTCAGCCGGTCCGTCAGGTCGACGCGGTCGGTGATAAACCAGTCGGGGAGGGTGGGGAAGGCTTCCTTGTACCAGGGGCGCCAGTCCGCAGCCCCCAGGAGAGCCAGGTCGAGCCCGCCGGAGGTGACGGAGAGCACCAGATGCCGCACCATGTCAGGCCTTTGCAGCGCCGCCCGGATGGCGATGGTCCCCCCCATGGACTGGGCGAGGATGTCGGTCGGCCCGGTGATGGCAGCGACAACCCGCGCTACCAGGTCGTCCATGCCGTTCACCCCAGGTTCGGACGGCACGCCACCGAACCCCGGCCAGGAGATGAAGCGGCGCTCTCCCGGATGGCGCAGCCCGTCGCTGACCGGCTGCCAGACGGCGGTGTTGCCCGAGGCGCCGGGGAGAAAGAGGAGGGTGTTGGCTGGATTGGTGGGTGTATAGTTCATTGACTAATCTCGGGAAATTATCATTTTGTATGGCCGTTGCATGCCACGCTCCAACACAAAGAAATGCAAAGAAAAAGGTAACCTGCAACATTGTATACCTAAGCTGCCCAAAATAAGCCTTTACAGTATCTATTCACAGTAATCTCCATGGTGTGTGACTCTTTGACCGGTTCACGCCGCAAACGCGCGAATTTGTGAACAGCCCAAATGAACACAACTGAAGTTGTTACTTCGTAGATTTCCCTCGACGCTGCTGCTCCCTCACCTGCAACCGTGCCTTGGTCATCCGCTCCCGCAGGCCGCCTTCCTGCAGAAAATCCTGCTCCAGCCGCTTGATCTGCCGGTCCAGCAGGTAGTTGGCCTGGTGGATGAGACAGATGGCGATGTTGGCCGTTACCTCGGCCGGGCGGGTTTCCATGAACTCCCGATAGGTCTCATAGGACTCCTGGGACGTATTGCCGAGCTTTCTGACATAGAGTGCTTCTTTCGCATTCTTGTCCCAGGTGGGCAGGTCCCGTACCCTCAGGTAATCGTGGTAGTCCGCCAGGAGCTCTTCCAGGCTGGCCCGGGCGACGCTGGTCAGCTTGAGCTCCATCTCCTTGGATGTTCCCGAGGCCGCACTCCCCTCGACGATATTCTGCTTTCCCGAACGGGCCGCCTGAACCATCTGGTCGATGGTCCGGTCTCCTTTTTTCAGATGTTTTTCACAGAAGCGGAAAGTGAAATCGTAGATCACCTCGGCCTTGCGATAGGAGAGGAGTTCCCGATAGTTGCCGTGGGGCGGAATTATGGTGTTTTCGTAGTTTTTCATAGGTCTTATAGGTCCTATATGACGTATAAAGTCTTATACGACCAAGGGGGAATCCGCCTCCCGGCAAATCCCCCCTTGTAGTCCTCTTATTTCTCAGCCCCTAGGCACATTCACTGTAGCCGCACACGTGACAGACGGAGCAGCCACCCTCGTGCTCCACCGGTCCGCCGCACTCGGGGCAGGCGCCGCGGGCGGCGGCGGTCTTCTCGATGCCGGTGTCGTAGCCTGCTGCGTGCATGTGGGCCTGGATCGCCTTGGCGACCGCGTCGGCGCAGGAGAGAACCTTGCTTTCGCCGAAGCCTGCAGGGCAGTGGCAGGAGATGCCGAGGAGCTGCTTTACCACCTGGCGGGCCTGGACGCCGCTGCGCCAGGCGAGGGAGACCATCCGGCCGAGGGCCTCGGCCTGGGAGGCGGCACAGCCGCCGGCCTTGCCCATGGTGGTGAAGAGCTCGAACAGGCCTGACTTGTCCTCGTTGACCGTGATATAGAGCGGTCCGCAGCCGGTCTGCATCTGGTAGGTCCACCCCTTGAGTGCCTTGGGTCGCTCGCGCTTGATGGAGCGCTTGTCCTCGGCGGTCGGTGCGGCCACCAGCTCGACCTTTTCCTCCTTCTTCACGGTGGAAAGGACCTGCTCGTCGCGGGAGCCGTCGCGGTAGATGGTGACACCCTTGCAACCGGTCTGGTAGGCGAGGCGGTAGACCTTCTCCACGTCGTCCATGGTGGCGCTGCTGGGGAAGTTGACCGTCTTGGAGACCGCGTTATCGGTGTACTTCTGGAAGGCGGCCTGCATGGCGATATGGTCTTCCGGGGTGATGTCGTGGGCGGTGACGAAGACATCGCGCAGATCGGCCGGGACGGCACTGATATCATGGACGGTGCCGTGCTCGGCGATCCGCTCCAGAAGCTCCGTTGAGTAGAAACCGCGATCCTTGGCAAGCTTTTCGAAGATCGGGTTGACCTCGAACAGCTTGGTGCCGTCCATGACGTTCTTGACGTAGGAGACGGCAAAGAGCGGCTCGACACCGGAGGAGGCATTGGCGATGATGGAGATGGTGCCGGTAGGGGCGATGGTGGTGACCGTGGCGTTCCTGATCGGCTCCAGACCCGGCTTGTCGTAGATTGATCCCTTGAAGTTGGGGAACGCTCCGCGAACCTTTGCCAGTTCGCGGGAGTAGGCATGCCCTTCGTCGTTGATGAACTTCATCACCTTTTCACCAAGTGTCTTGGCCTCGGGGGAGCTGTAGGAAATGCCGAGCAGGATGAGCATGTCGGCCCACCCCATGACGCCGAGGCCGATCTTGCGGTTGGCACGGGTCATCTTGTCGATCTGCTCCAGGGGGTAATTGTTCACCTCGATGACGTTGTCGAGGAAGTGGACGGCAAGGCGGATGACCTCACGCAGCTTGTGCCAGTCCACGTCGCCGTTTTTCACCATCTTCCCCAGGTTGATGGAGCCCAGGTTGCAGGATTCGTAGGGGAGGAGCGGCTGCTCGCCGCAGGGATTGGTGGACTCGATCTCGCCGATCAGCGGGGTGGGGTTGTCCCGGTTGAGACGGTCGAGGAAGATGATCCCCGGCTCGCCGTTCTCCCACGCCTGCTTGACGATGCGGTGGAAGACCTTGCGAGCGTTGAGGGAGCCGCAAACCTCTTTGCTGCGGGGGTTGATCAGGTCGTACTCCTGGTCCTTCTCCACCGCTTCCATGAACTTCTCGGTGATGCCGACGGAGATGTTGAAGTTGTTCAGCTGCTTCTGGTCGGCCTTGCACATGATGAAATCCATGATGTTGGGGTGGTCGACCCGCAGGATCCCCATGTTGGCGCCGCGGCGGGTGCCACCCTGTTTGATGGTCTCGGTGGCGACGTCAAAGACCCGCATGAAGGAGAGGGGACCGGAGGAGATGCCGGTGGTGGACATGACCACGTCGTTGGCAGGCCGCAGGCGGGAGAAGGAGAAGCCGGTACCGCCGCCGGACTTGTGAATCAGGGCGGTGTACTTGACCGCATCGAATATCTCGTCCATGGAGTCGCCAACCGGCAGGACGAAGCAGGCGGATAGCTGACCCAGTTCGCGGCCGGCATTCATCAGGGTCGGAGAGTTGGGGAGGAACTCCATGTTGGCCATGATGCCGTAGAAACTGTCGGAAATAGCCTTAAGATCGGCCTTCTTGTCAAAGGTCGCATCGGCCGAGGCTATGGCATCGGCAACACGGCGGAAGAGGTCCGCCGGGGTCTCCAGCGGTTTGCCGCTGATATCCCTTTTCAGGTAACGCTTCTCCAGAACGGTGATGGCATTGGGGGAGAGGGCGGGGGGGAAATTGTTCGATGATTTGGTCGCCATGACGGTAAACTCCTTTATTTAATGACATATCAGGATATATCCCAGATTTAGTGCAGCGAGCAGAAATTAACCACAACATATATGTACTGTCAAGAGGTTTTGCATTAAAAATGTAACCCATTGATAACACGCCAGATACCTAAAAACGGACGTCCGGCGCCATACCGTTGTCCCCCAGCCGGAAGGGTGCAACCTGGCCGGCCAGAGATTATTAATGTGTATACAGGTTGCGGATTTACAAATGCCGGCAAGTGTGATAATCGTACATAATTGCACTTGTTATTCGGAGATGAATCATGACTTTCCCACAGGACTCAACCAGTGAGGATCTGCGTAAACAGATCGATGCTCTCAGGGATCTGATTGAGGTTGCAAAAACCGTAGTTTCAACCCTGGACCTCGATACGCTCCTGCAGGCCATTATGGTCAGCGCCATGCAGTATGCCGAGACGCCTGCGGGAAGCGTTGCACTGTACGATACCCGGAACAAGGAACTCTCTCTCCATGTTCACCGCGGGCTATCCTCCGAATTTATCCAGGTCGAACGCTGGAACGTCACCCCCGGCGGCCTGACCGAACAGATTCTCAACTCCGGTGAGACCTTCATCGTCTCCGATACCCATAACAGCCCGTTTTTCCACAACCCTCTGGCGGTCAAGGAGGGAATTCGCTCCCTCATCTGCGTGCCGCTGGTGTTCCAGGACGAAATAGTCGGCATTCTCTACCTGGACGATTTCGTGCCGCGGAATTTCGACCGTGGCAGGCTTGAACTGCTCTCAATCCTGGCCTCCTTTGCCGCACTGGCGATCCACAATGCCCGCCTGCACAACAAAACCAAGTTGATGGCCATAACCGACTATCTGACCGGCCTGCATAATCACCGCTATTTCCAGCAGATATTCAACCAGGAACTGGGAAGGGCGCGGCGCTACCAGAAGGTGATGTCCCTTGTCATCCTCGACGTGGACAACTTCAAATCATTCAATGACCGGTTCGGTCATGCGATCGGCGACAAGGTACTGGTTGCCATCGGGGACATCATCACCAGGTCCCTGCGCAAGGTGGACTTTGCCTTCCGTTACGGCGGCGAGGAGTTCGTCATCATCCTGCCCGAAACATCGCTGGAGCATGCCGTGCTCACAGCCGACCGCCTGCGTGAGAGAATTGCCCGGGAAGCGGGCCCCAGCGTGGAAGAAGCCGAAGGAATCTCCATCACGGTCAGTGCCGGCGTTGCAAGTTATCCCGACGATGGTACCAATCGGGAGGATCTCTTCGCACTGATGGATAGCTACCTCTACAAGGCTAAAACCATCGGGAAAAATATCGTTTGTCACTCATTGGAATCCCCCTGAAAGAGGCGTCTGTTGCTCCTGCTCCGCTACATACGCCATGCTGTCGCACTGAACGTCGCGGCACTCATCTTCTGCGCTGTGAACCTGCATGCCGCCTGGAACCTGACATTTCCCTTCTACCATGAGGATCAGCCCCCTGCACCGCCGGCAAACGCTGCCCCTGCCCCCAAGGATCAGGCTCCGGTTGCGATGCCGGTGACGGTACCGGAGGTTCCGAAGGAAGCGGTAACCGAAGTGCCTTCTCTTCCGCCCCCTGTCGTTGTGCCGGCGGATATCGCACCCCAGCCGGCATCACCCGTGCCCTCAGCCCAGCCACCGGCCCGGGATGATACCCGGCAGAGCGGAAATCTTGCAGTATTTGACGATGCCCGGCACATACCAACCACCACCTATACGGAAGACACCCTCTGGCAGGGGAAGTTACGGCTCGACGGCTGGATCACGATAGCTTCCCAGGCGACCCTGACGATCGCCCCCGGCACAATTATCCGGGTTGGCGCCGGGAGCGGCATCAATGTGCTTGGCCGCATCGTCGTCAAGGGGACCGCCGATGAACCGGTCACGGTCGCATCCCTGAACAGCGAACCTGTTCCGGGACAGTGGCGAGGAATCATCCTCACCGGCAGCGAAAAGAAAAACATCCTTGAGAATTTGCGCATCGAGGGAGCGGAAACTGGTCTTCTTGCACGCTACTCCTCGTTCGTCTCAAGGGGGATCACCATAAGCCGTTCCGTTACCGGCCTGCATCTTCAGGAGTGCGTGGCGGGGATGACCGACAGCCGGATCAACGGCTCGGCCACCGGGATCGTCACGGAAAACAGCGAACTGACCCTCGACAAAGCACTGATCGAATCTAACGTCACCGGCATAATCCTCAAAAGCTCCGCCCTGTTTGCCATTGACGCAACCCTTGTCGGCAACAGGAGCATCGGTCTGAGCGCGGATGATTCCCGGCTGAAACTCGACCGTTTCCTGGTCAAGGGGAGCGAAACCGGGGCAAGATTCTCCAGGAGCGAGGGCTCCATCTCGGACTCCAGCTTCAGTGACAATATCGAGGCCGGCGCAGTATTGTCGGGCTCCAGGCTCAAGGTGTACGGGACTCTTTTCAGCGGCAACAGGATCGGTCTGCAGGTCGATGATGACCTGCCGGTGCTCTGGAATAATGCTCTTTTCAGTAACAAGAGCTACAATCTCCTCTACATGGGGGAAAAGACCTATTTCGCCGGCGGCAACTGGTTCGGCTCCAGTGAGCGAACAACCGTTGAACGGACCCTGTTCAGCAAGCGCACCGGCGCACTCCAGGCCGATCCTTATCTCGCGAAAAGCCCTGTTGACAAGGACTGACTGAATTTACGAAAGACCGGTACGATGGCTATTTATCTCGACAATGCCGCCACCACCTATCCCAAGCCTGAAGTGGTCTACCAGGCCATGGACCTGGCCATGAGAACCGTCGGGGTCGCCCCGGGACGGGGGGGGCACCGCCAGTCCATGGAAGCAACAAGGATTGTCTTTTCGGCACGGGAATCGCTGGCAAGTCTGCTCGGCATACAGGACTCATCACGGATCATCTTCACCCATAGCGCCACCGAGGCGCTCAACCTGGCGGTCAAGGGTATCCTCACGCCCGGAGACCATGTAGTCACCACATCCATGGAACACAACTCCCTGGCCAGGCCGCTCCATCACGCCGCACAGAACGGCGTTGCGGTCACCTGGGTCCAGAGCGATGCCGACGGTTATGTTACTGCCAGCCAGATCATGGACGCAGTCCGTCCCGGCACGAAAATGGTGGCCATGACCCACTGCTCCAACATCACCGGCGCGGTAAACCCGGTGGGGGAAATCGGCCCGCTTCTGCGTCAGCGCGGCATACTCTTCCTTGTCGACGGCGCCCAGACAACCGGAAATTTTCCGTTCAGCATCGATGCACTGGGAATCGACCTGTTTGCCGCACCGGGACACAAGGGGCTCTACGGACCGCCGGGCACCGGATTCCTTTATGTATCTGCCGGGGTCGACATGGAACCGCTCCTGCATGGCGGCACCGGCAGCGGTTCATCGGAGATCTCCCAGCCGATGTCTCTTCCGGAGCGCTATGAAAGTGGCACCATGAACACGCCGGCCATTGCCGGTCTGCTGGCAGGCGTGGAATACGTCGCCAGCCGTGGGGTCGCCGAAATACATGCTTTCGAGATGGAACTTACGGCTCGTCTCTGCACAGGCCTTTCCTCCATCCCGGGGGTTACGGTCTATAACCCGCCCGGGACCAGACCCCGCTGCGCCGTTGTCTCCTTCACCATGGATGGTAAGGACCCGGCAACGGTTGGGTTCATGCTCGACCACAACTACGGTATTTCCGTCCGCGTCGGTCTGCACTGCGCACCGCTGGGACACCGCTCGATCGGTACTTATCCGGAAGGTACGGTCAGGGTCAGCCCGGCCCTGTTTAACACCGGTGCGGAGATCGACACGCTGCTGGCCGCAATCAGGGAGATTGCCTGTCCGGCATCCTGACAGTCTTTTTCTGCATCCACCTCGTTGCAAGGAGATCGGTTATGAGATCCATTCCGAAGTACATAACAATACTTGCCTTCTCGGCAATCCTGGGTTGTTCCATTGCGCCGGAAAAACCGATAACCAGGCAGGAGCTGTACAAAACCAACATTTTCAGTGAATTCACCATCAAGGACACCCCCGAAAGCGTGCTGGCCACCCTTAATCGCGAAGGAGAAGTCGTTCTCGAAGGGAAGACCCGTTACGGCGACGAATATTTCATAAAGATACTCGCCACCAGCAGTGGTCTCAAAATCCGTTTCTACGCCAAGTAATCGAAAGGATGCACATGAAAACCTTTGTTCTGGATACCAATGTCCTGCTCTATGATCCATACGCCCTCTACCGGTTCCAGGAGAACACGATCGTCGTGCCGATCACGGTCATCGAAGAGATCGACAAATTCAAGAAGGATATGAACGAAACCGGCAGGAACGCCCGCCAGGTCTCGCGCCTCCTCGACGACCTCCGCTCCAGCGGGTCTCTCTCCAAGGGGGTTGTTCTCCCATCCGGCGGCACCCTGATAGTTGAGATTTACGAAGAAAAGGCAGTGGCCAAACTACCGCCTGAACTGCGTGTTGACAAGGGTGACAACAGAATTCTCGCCGTTGCCATGGATATCAAGGGCAGGGAGGAGAAGTGCCCGGTCATCCTCGTCTCCAAGGATACGAACCTGCGCATCAAGGCAGACGCCATCGGACTCTGCGCGGAGGATTATGAATCCGACAAGGTGGATATAGAGGATCTGTACAGCGGCATGGCGGAGATAACCGTGGATGCCGTGACCGTGGACACATTTTATGGCCAGGGTTGGCTCGAACCGATAAACGGCCTCCTCCCGAACCAGTTCGTCAACTTGCTTGATAACGCAAATCCGTCCCATACCGCCATCGGCCGCTACGACGCCGGGAAGGAGAAGATAGTGCCGCTGCACAAGGCGGGGAAGGATGGCATCTGGAGCATCGCCCCCCGCAACAGGGAACAGGCCTATGCTTTCGACATACTGCTTGACGACTCGGTAAAACTCGTCACCCTGGTGGGGAAGGCGGGAACGGGCAAAACCCTGCTGGCCATTGCCGCAGGACTTCACAAGGTAGCTGAAGAGAATGTCTACAATCGCCTGCTGGTCTCACGGCCGGTATTCCCCATGGGGAAGGATATCGGCTTTCTTCCGGGAGATATCGAGGAAAAACTCGCCCCCTGGATGCAGCCAATCTTCGACAACGTGGAACTGCTCCTGTCGGGTCACGAGGCGGAAAAACGTCACAGCAAGGGGTACAAGGAACTGGTGGCAATGGGGATCATGGAGATCGAACCGCTCACCTATATACGCGGACGCTCGATTCCGAACCAGTTCATGATAGTCGATGAAGCACAGAATCTTACCCCCCACGAGATAAAGACCATCATCACCAGGGCGGGGGAGGGGACCAAAATCGTCCTGACCGGCGACCCGTACCAGATCGACAATCCCTACGTGGATGCTTCAAGCAACGGTTTAACATACCTTGTGGAACGCCTTAAAAATCTCAAGATCACCGGGCATGTGACGATGTCGAAGGGGGAGAGGTCGGAGCTGGCCGAACTCGCCGCGAACCTGCTATAGATAGGACTCGTAGGACCAATGGGACCAATTGCCATCGGCCCTATGAGTCCTATCTGTCCTATCCAACGATTATATTTCAAACGGCTAACCCATGCTTTTACTCTGCGTAGAGACATCCTGTGACGAAACCGCTGCAGCTGTGGTGCGTGACGGGCGGAAAATTCTTTCGAATATCGTCGCCTCCCAGGTCGATATCCATGCCGAATACGGCGGGGTTGTGCCGGAAATCGCCTCGCGCAAGCATCTGGAGAGTATCGATTTCGTCATCGACCAGGCGCTGGTACAGTCAGGAACGTCCATTGCCGACATGGAGGGGATCGTCGTCACCCGCGGCCCCGGCCTGATCGGGGCACTGCTCGTTGGCGTCTGTGCCGCCAAGGGTCTGGCAATCGGCCGGGACATCCCGCTGATGCCGGTCAATCACATCGAGGCACACCTTCTCGCCATTCTGCTTGAGCAGGAGGTGGACTTCCCCTTCGTTGCCCTGGTTGTCTCCGGCGGGCACACGCACCTGTACGAGGTTACGGGGATTGGCCGGTACCGCACCCTGGGGCAGACCATCGACGATGCCGCCGGCGAGGCATTCGACAAGGTGGGCAAGCTAATGGGAATACCATACCCCGGCGGCGCGCAGATCGACCGTCTGGCCAAAAGCGGCAACCCGCGGGCCATTGCCTTCCCGCGGCCGCTGCTCCATGACGGCAGCCTCAACTTCAGTTTCAGCGGGCTCAAGACCGCGGTCATGACCCATCTGCGCCGGGACCCCGCGTATGCCGGAGAGGCGCTGCTCCCCGACCTGTGCGCCTCGTTTCAGGAGGCGGTCTGTCACGTGCTCCGGGAAAAGGCTGCCGCCGCCCTCGAGCGGACCGGCTGCGGCCGTCTGGTAGTGGCCGGCGGTGTGGCCTGCAACAGCGGCCTGCGTCGCGCCATGGCGGATCTCTCCCACAAGAGGGGTATCGAGGTTTTCTTCCCGTCGCCTGGGCTCTGCGCAGATAACGCCGCCATGCTGGCGGTGCCCGGTGATTATTACCTTGGGCTGGGCATCTCCAGCCTCGATTTCGACGCAGTCCCCAACTGGCCGCTTGATGCCATAGGAGCAGAACTGGAGAAGAGACGTTAGTGGCTACTATCAGAGCAGTGAAAATGCTGGGGCAGAATTTCCTTACCGATCGTGGCGTTGTCAGCCGGATTGTCGACCTGGTGAACCCGACTGCCGGTGACCATATCCTTGAGATCGGCCCGGGGCAGGGTGCCATGACCCGCGAACTGGTGTCATCCGGAGCCACGGTCGTTGCGGTCGAGCTGGACCGTCGCCTTGCGCCGCTCCTTGCCCGGGAGTTTGCGCTCGATGACAACTTCACCGTTGTGGAAGCTGACGTCCTGGCTACCGACCTGCAGCAGCTCCTCGGCAGCCGCTCATCCGGTCCATGGAAGGTGGCGGCCAACCTGCCGTACAACATCTCGTCCCAGGTATTACTCAAATTCCTGGAAACGCCGCGTCTCTTCTCCCACCTGGTACTGATGCTGCAAAAGGAGGTGGGCGACCGCCTTGCCGCTCCACCTGCCTGCAAGGAATACGGGATTCTCACCGTTTTCTGCCGTCTCCATTTCGACGTTACCCGTGAGTTCATCGTCAAGCCGGGGGCCTTCCATCCGGTCCCCAAGGTCGACTCCGCCGTGCTCAGCTTCAGACCGCTCAAGGTTCCGCGGGTGGATGTGGGTGATGAGCGACTCTTCAGGCAAGTGGTCAAGGCATCCTTCAGCCAGCGTCGCAAAACCCTCTGGAACTGCCTCAAGTCCTCCAACCTGCTGGACGACAGCGATCAGCTGGCAGCCACACTTGATTCCTGTGGCATCGACCCGGGGCGGCGGGGGGAGACTCTCACACTGGAGGAGTTTGCCCTGCTGACAAGAACGCTCCTGAATGCGAGAATTTCGACTGGAAAATAGTGGAACCGCCATGCATCAGTGTGCTATATAACCTCTTTGCCATCCCATCTCCGGAGCCTGTTACATGAAAATTTCTGTTATTGGTAGCGGATACGTCGGCCTGGTGGCAGGTGCCTGCTTTGCCGAGAGCGGCAACAGCGTCACCTGCGTTGATATCGACGAAACCAAGATCGAAGGCCTCAAGCAGGGGATCATCCCGATCTACGAACCGGGGCTCAAGGAGATGGTTCAGCGCAACAGCGCCGAGGGGCGTCTTTCCTTCACCACCGATCTGGAAGCTGCCGTCAAGACATCCCTGATCAACTTCATTGCCGTCGGTACCCCCCCGGGTGATGACGGTTCCGCCGACCTGAAGTACGTCATCGACGTTGCCCGCAATATCGGGCGGCACATGCAGGGTTACAAGATCATCGTCGACAAGTCCACCGTGCCGGTGGGTACCGCCGACAAGGTCCGGATAGCGGTTCAGGATGAACTGGACAAGCGCGGGGTCTCCTACGAATTCGACGTGGTCTCCAATCCCGAGTTCCTCAAGGAAGGGGCTGCCATCGACGACTTCATGAAGCCGGACCGGGTAGTCATCGGAACCGACAACGTCAGGACCGCCGAACTCATGAAGGAGCTGTACGAGCCGTTCATGCGCAAGAATAACCGGATGATCGTCATGGATATCCGCAGCGCCGAGATGACCAAATATGCGGCCAATGCCATGCTGGCGACCAGGATCTCGTTCATGAACCAGATCGCCAACCTCTGCGAGCGGATGGGTGCGGATGTGGCCGCGGTGCGCGAAGGGATCGGTTCCGACTCCCGTATTGGCTACGACTTCCTCTTCCCCGGCCCGGGCTATGGCGGTTCCTGTTTTCCAAAGGATGTCAAGGCCCTTATCAGGACCGCGGATGAGTGCGATTACGATTTCCTCCTGCTCAAGGCAGTGGAGGAAGTAAACGAGCGGCAGAAGAACGTTCTTACCCAAAAGGTGCTGAACATGCTCGGCAACGACTCCCCGTCGCCCCTCGCCGGCAGGACCGTCGCCTGCTGGGGTCTTGCGTTCAAGCCCCGCACCGACGACATGCGCGAGGCGCCATCCCTGACGATCATCGAAAAACTCCTTTCCCTCGGAGCCACTGTGCGTGCCCATGATCCTGAAGCGCTCACGGAGGCGAAGAAATTTTTCGGTGACCGGATAACCTACAGCCATAACCAGTACGAAATCCTCACCGGCGCCGATGCCCTGGTGATCATCACCGACTGGAACGAATACCGCAATCCGGACTTCGACCGGATTGCAGCGGAACTGAAAGCGCCGCTCATCATCGACGGGCGCAATCTTTACAAGCCGGGAAGAATGAGGGCCGCGGGTTTCGACTACATTCCCCTGGGCCGTAACGGTTCGACAATCTCTGCCGTGGGAGGAAACTGATGCGCAATCTCGTCACCGGCGGAGCAGGGTTCATCGGTTCACATCTCTGCCAGCGGCTATTGGATGATGGCCAGGAGGTCATCTGCCTCGACAACTTTTTTACCGGCAACAAACAGAATATCAGCCACCTGCTGGACAACAGACGCTTCGAGCTGATCCGCCACGACATCATCGAACCGATTCTCCTCGAAGTTGACCGGATTTACAACCTTGCCTGTCCAGCATCACCGGTGCACTACCAGTACAACCCGGTGAAGACCGTCAAGACCAGCGTCATGGGGACCATCAACATGCTCGGCATGGCGAAACGGGTCAGGGCACGCATTCTCCAGGCCTCCACCTCCGAAGTTTACGGCGATCCGCAGATACACCCCCAGACGGAGGACTACTGGGGCCATGTCAATCCCATCGGGGTAAGAAGCTGCTATGACGAAGGAAAGCGGGTTGCCGAAACACTGATGATGGACTACCATCGCCAGAACGGAGTGGACATTCGCATTGTGCGTATTTTCAACACCTACGGTCCGCGAATGGCGGAACATGACGGCCGCGTGGTCTCCAACTTTGTCATCCAGGCGCTAAAGGGTGAGGATATCACCGTGTACGGTGACGGCAGCCAGACAAGGTCATTCTGCTACGTTGATGACCTGGTACGCGGCCTGATCGCCATGATGAACCGGGACGACTTCACCGGCCCGGTAAACCTGGGAAATCCGGCGGAGACATCGATCCTGGAATTTGCCGAGCGGATCATCTCACTTACCGGCAGCAGGTCGAGGATCATTTTCAAGCCGCTCCCGGCTGACGACCCGAAGCAGCGTCAACCGGACATCACCCTGGCAGAGGAAATGCTGGGATGGAGTCCGCATGTCGCTGTGGAAGAAGGGTTGAAAAAAACGATTGCCTACTTTTCCGGACTGATTAAATAGCCGAGGAGAATCAACTGGCCATGCAGAAGCGGATGTATGTCATTCCCGGCCTGGCAATCGCCTTTATCCTCTACTTCACGGTATTCGGTGAACGGGGCCTGTTGCGCATCTATCACCTGAACAAGGAGAAGCAGCAGGTACAGCTCCGCCTTGATGCCATCAAGGGGGAGAACACGAAACTGGTCCGGGAAGTGGAGGCGCTGAAGAATGACCGGCGCTACCTGGAGAGCATCGCCCGGCGGGATTTCGGCATGGTGCGCAAGAACGAGGTCATTTACCAGTTCCCGGCACAACAGAAAACGGACAATGGGCAGGCGCAGGCACCGCCCATCAAGACAGATCAGCAGATAAATAAGAAGGAGTAGTTGTGACCATCAGAGAAACTGTCCGTGACATAATACGAAACGGGCTGGAGGGCTGCTTTGCCTCCGGCCAGCTGATCTCCGGACATATACCGTCAATCGTCGTGGAAACGCCGGCCAACCGGGACCATGGCGACTTCGCCACCAATGTGGCAATGCAGCTGGCAAAAACCGAGCGCAAGGCTCCACGGGCGGTGGCGGAAATTCTCGTGGCCGGAATATCGGGCAGTTGCGATCTTTTCGACAGGATCGAGATTGCCGGGCCGGGGTTCATAAATTTCAGCCTGAAAAAGGGGGCCTGGCAACGACTGCTCCCCGTGATCGAATCACTCGGCACCGCATACGGCCGATCGGAAAGCGGCCAGGGGCGCAAGGCACAGGTGGAGTTCGTCAGCGCCAACCCGACCGGTCCGCTCCACATCGGCCATGGCCGTGGCGCAGCCATCGGCGACACCCTCTGCAGGCTGCTGGCAGCCACCGGCTGGGACGTCACCCGGGAGTTCTATTACAACGACGCCGGCCAGCAGATCTCCAACCTGGCACTCTCCGTACAGGCACGCTGCCTGGGCATCGAACCGGGAGATCCCCGCTGGCCCGCGGACGGCTACCAGGGCGAGTACATCAGGGACGTGGCACGCGCCTATCTGGCAAGGGAGAGCGTGCATGCCGGTGACCAGGATGTGACGGCTGCCGGCGATGCAGACAATATCGATGAGATTCGCCGCTTTGCCGTCGCCTACCTGCGGCGCGAGCAGGACCAGGACCTGCGGGCGTTCGACGTCGGCTTCGACACCTATTTCCTCGAGTCCAGCCTCTATAGTGACGGCCTGGTCGAAAGTACGGTGCGGCGACTGGTCGACAGCGGTCACACCTACGAACAGGACGGGGCACTCTGGCTGAGAACCACCGACTTCGGCGATGACAAGGACCGGGTCATGCGCAAGACCGACGGCGGCTACACCTACTTTGTCCCGGATGTTGCCTACCATCTGAACAAGTGGGAACGTGGATTCGTCCGGGTCATTAACGAACAGGGTGCCGACCACCACAGCACAATAACCCGGGTGCGCGCCGGACTGCAGGCCCTTGAAGCCGGCATACCGACCGGATGGCCGGAGTACCTGCTCCACCAGATGGTGACCGTCATGCGTGGCGGAGAAGAAGTCAAGATCTCCAAGCGTGCCGGCAGCTATGTCACGCTGCGCGACCTGATCGACGAGGTCGGTCGCGATGCCACCCGCTATTTCTTCATCATGCGCAAGCCCGATTCCCAGCTTGTCTTCGACATAGACCTGGCAAAGCAGCATTCGTCCGACAATCCGGTATACTATGTCCAGTACGCCCATGCCAGAATCTGCCGAATATTCGAAAGCGCCGCTGAAAGCGGCACACTGCCGGACCTGGTCAACCCCAGAATCGATCTGCTGGACACCCCGGAGGAGCTCGGCATCATCAGGACCCTGGCCTCTTTCCCGGAAACGGTACAGGGAGCCGCGGACAACTTCGAGCCGCACCGGATAACGTCTTACCTCCACGATTTGGCCAGCGAACTGCACACGTTTTACAACCGGCACCGTGTTCTCGGTGAAGATGCAGACCTGACCGCGGCCCGTCTCTACCTCCTTGCCAGAGTCAGACAGACCATCGCCAATGCCCTGGGCATGCTCGGGGTAACCGCACCGGAGAGAATGTAGTCCCATGGTCATTGATTACAGCGAACGACGCCAGTCTCAGAGGGTACAGTCCAGACGGCCGCAAAGACCGTCTGTCTGGCCGTACGCGCTTGTCATAGTTGCCATGCTGACTGTCGCATTCCTGCTCGGCATCGGTACCGGCTGGTACCTGTTCCACCCCGGCGGCAAGCTGAACAAGACCCAGGTAGCGCCACCGGCTGCCAAGCCGGCCGTCCAACCGCAGCAGGTACCGGTTGCCGCGCCCGCCACGCAGAATCAGGGACAGCAGGCAACGCAGCCGCAGCCCCTCAATGCCCTGCCAACCGTCGACAAAGGTACACCGGTACCGCTCACCTTTTACAACACCCTGCAGAAGGGGAACAGGGAACTGATGGGTACCGGCATAAACCAGCCGAAAGAGGGGCATGGCGGGGCATCCAAACCAGCTTCCCCGGACCAACCGGATCACTGACCAATGGAAAATTTCTTTCTCAAGCTCTCCATAATGCTTGTACCCGGCCTGATGGCCATAACATGCCACGAAGTCTCCCACGGTTTCATTGCCAACAGGTTGGGGGACGGAACGGCCCGGAGCATGGGACGGCTGACCCTGAACCCTCTCAAGCATCTGGATATCATCGGCACACTGATGGTCATCATCGTCGGCATCGGCTGGGCAAAGCCGGTGCCGGTCAATTTCAACAATCTGCACAATCCCAAACGGGACATGATATGGGTGGCTGCTGCCGGACCAATCACCAACACGATCCTTGCCACTTTATCGGCCGGAGTGCTGCGCCTTCTCGTGGTTGCGATCGAGCCTCTTGCGGACAGCTCATGGCTGCAGCTCTTTCTCGAGCCGACCGTGCTGATGCTGGCTTTTTCCGTCTACATCAACCTGCTGCTGGCCATCTTCAACCTGATCCCGCTCCCTCCCCTCGACGGAGGTCGCGTGCTGGTGGGGCTGCTGCCATACCGCCAGGCCGAATCCCTTGCCCGGATTGAGCCGTACGGCATGATCATCATCATTGTCCTCGTCTTTTTCACCGACCTGTTCAAGTATGCCATCCTGCCGGTTCTTGATATAGGGATCCATCTTCTCGCCGGTCCCCAGAGCAGGCTGGTTTTTTCAGTCACCCAATACCTGATGCGATAAGGAGCAAGCAGCATGAATAACAGACGTATTGTCAGCGGCATGCGGCCGACAGGCAAACTTCACCTCGGTCACTTCCACGGCGTGCTGGCCAACTGGCTGGAACTGCAGAGTAAGTACGAATGCTTCTTTTTTGCCGCCGACTGGCACTCCCTCACCACCGAATACAACAATACCGACGGCATAAGGGAGAGTATTAGCGACATGGTGCTGGACTGGATTGCCTTCGGCATCGACCCCCGGAAGAGCGTTATCTTCTGCCAGAGCACGGTTCATCAACATGCAGAGCTCAACCTGATTCTCTCCATGATTACCCCGGTCTCCTGGCTGGAACGGAACCCGACCTACAAGGAGATGCAGGATAACCTGGCCGCAAAGGATCTCTCAACGTTCGGTTTTCTCGGCTACCCGGTGCTGATGGCGGCCGACATCATCCTCTACAAGGCCACCAGGGTTCCGGTCGGTCACGACCAGTTGCCGCACCTGGAGATAACCCGGGAAATCGCCCGCAGGTTCAACTATCTCTACGGCGAGGTCTTCCCGGAACCTGAGGCGCTGCTGACCGAGACCCCCAAGGTGCTCGGCCTGGACGGACGCAAGATGAGCAAATCCTACGGTAATGCCATCTTTCTCTCTGAAACCGCGGACGAGACCCGCAAGAAGGTAATGTCCATGGTGACCGACACCCAGCGGGTCAGGAGGAGCGATCCGGGTGATCCCGACCGCTGCGTGGCCTACTCGCTCAATAATGTCTACCTGTCTGAACAGCAGAAAGAGGAAATCAACGTGGCCTGCAGAGGTGCGCAGATCGGCTGTGTGGATTGCAAGAAGATCCAGGCGGAGGCGCTGGTGACAGCACTCGAGCCGTTCCGCTGCCGCCGCGCCGAACTGACGGCAAACCCGTCAATGGTCGACGACATCCTCGCCGACGGCAGCCGCCGTGCCGCCATCCAGGCGTCAGAGACGATGAAGCATGTCAGAGAGGCGATCAAGGTCTGATGCAGCCAATCGATTCCGACC
>Ga0073934_10002448_pt1 | contig 38547 bp, 26 predicted proteins | sample LarsenN4metaG_FD_76834 | JGI IMG/M metagenome (GOLD analysis project Ga0073934, IMG submission 76834) | Hot spring sediment bacterial and archeal communities from British Columbia, Canada, to study Microbial Dark Matter (Phase II) - Larsen... ... | reverse complement strand
GCTTCGCCGCGGCGGTTACCCGCCACTGCGCATGACTCGGGGCTGTCGTGGTTCGCTACACCTTCGACACAAATGACTTTCACATTCAACACCTTGCCGGCTTAACCGGCGCACGGGGGACTCATCATGGAAGTCAGTAAACGCGGGGCCAAGCGCCCCGTCGGTCATCGGCGCGAGCTTCTGCGTCTCGCCGTTGCGGCGCCGGCAGCCGCGTGCGCTGCCGTTCTCGGCGGCGGCCACGCGTTCGCGCAGCAGGCGCAGCAGGCGCAGCAGGCAGAAGAGCCTCAGCGATCCGAAGAGCAGCGCGCGCTCGAGGAAATCGTGGTGACCGCACGCTTTCGCGAGGAGTCGCTGCAACAAACGCCGCTCGCGATCACGGCGATCACGGGCGAGATGCTCGCGAACAACGGCGCCACCAACGTCATCGACGTCGCGGACTGGGCGCCGAACGTCGTCATCGACCAGCTCGGCTCCGGTTGGGGGCCCACGCTCGCGGCCACGGTGCGCGGCCTCGGATACGGCGACTTCAAGGCCACGTCCGAGCCGACCGTCACCATCTACATCGACGACGTCGTCCTCGGCCGGCCGACGGGCGCGATTCTCGACCTGCTCGATCTCGAGCGCGTCGAAGTGCTGCGCGGTCCGCAGGGCACGCTGTTCGGCAAGAACGCGATCGGCGGCGTCGTTCGCATGATCTCGCGGAAGCCCGGCGAATCCGACCAGATCGCCGACGTCGAGGTCACGGTCGGCACCTACAACCGGTTGGACGTGCGCGGCTCGTTCGAGAACACGCTCGTCGAGGACAAGCTCTATTCGCGCGTCTCGTACGTCTCGAAGCGGCGCGACGGCTGGCAGGACAACGTCGACTTCCGCTGCCACATGGTCGAGACGGGCCGTGGCGCGCTCGCCGGAGTCGGCGACGGCATCGTCGGCTGGGACAGGGTGAGCAACGCCCCGATCATGGGCGTCGTCGGCAGCGCTGCCGACAACGCGTTCGCGTTGCCCACGCGCATATCGACGCGCGGCACGGACACGAACTGCGTCGTCGGGTCGTTCGGCGACGAGAACGTGCAGGCGGCCCGCGGCATGCTGCGCTTCATCGCGAGCGATCGGTTCGAGCTCAGCGTCGCCGCCGACGTAACGGACCAGGAGGCGACGAGCCCCTACGACTTTCTCGAGAACGTGAACCCGAACACGACGCTGAACACGTTGTTCAACAACGCCGTGGCGCTGCCGAGCTGGGGCGTGCCTTACGACGCCCGCTTCGTGCCGAGCGACGAAGGCATCAACTACTCGGGCTTCAACGCGAACTCCGGCATCGACGGCGGCATCGAAACGCCGAACATCAACGACTTCAGGCACTGGGGCTTGAGCACGACGCTCGACTGGAATCTCGACGCCGTCGCGTTGAAGTTGATCGTCGCGCATCGCGAGTTCGACGCCCAATGGGGGCGCGACTCCGACGCGTCGCCGATGCCGATCAACCATACGCTCGACACGTTCCGCGACGACCAGGACACGGCCGAGCTCCGCGTCAGCGGGCTCGCGTTCAACGAGCGCACGGAATGGACCGTCGGCGCGTTCTACTTCGACGCCGACGACTTCAACTCGAACATCTCCGTGCTGTTCCCGTGCTTGCTCGGCACGTCGTGCATCGACCGCGTCGACACGCAGAACACGCGCAATACGGGCGTCTTCCTGAACACCGTCACGAGCCTGACCGACCGGCTGTCGTTGGCGGTCGGCTTGCGGCGCAGCGAAGACGAAAAGAACATCCTGCAGGAGCGCTTCGACCGCAACGGCAACGCGTGCTGCGGCTTCCAGACGCTGACGCCCGTCGTTGCCAAGTCCACCGTCACCGACCCGATGGTCAGCCTGTCGTACGACGTGCGCGAAAACGTGATGGTGTACGCCACGTATCAGGAGGGATTCCGCGGCGGCGGCACGACGGCGCGCCCCACGGCGACGACACGCGTGCCGTTCGGCCCCGAGACGCTCGACAACTTCGAGATCGGCATCAAGTCCGACATGCTCGACGGCCGCTTGCGCCTGAACGCGTCGATCTTCGACATGGACTATTCGGACATGCAGATCGGCTCGGCGGGCCTCGACGAGAACAACCAGCCGGCCTGGGTCACGAGCAACGCGGGCAGCGCGACGATCAAGGGGTTCGAGATCGAGCTCCAATCGAACGTCGGCGAGCACTGGCTGCTCGATGGCTCGATCGGCCACACGGACTTCCAGTACACGGACGTCCCGAACCTGCAAGACTGCTTGGGTAACGGCTTTCCGGCGGCGCAGTGCACGGGCTTCATCGACATCGACAGCGCGCCGGCGCGCACGCCGGACTACAAGGCGTCGTTCAACGTGGCCTACCTGACGGATCTCGCGAACGGCAGCGAGATCGCGATCCGTCTCGGCGCGTCTTATCAGGACGAGACGTTCTTCGGCGCGAACGACGATCCGCTGACGCGCTCGCCTGCCCATACGCTCGCGAATGCGCGCATCACGTGGCTTTCGGCCGACGACACCTGGGAGGCCTCGCTGTTCGGCACGAACGTCACGGACGAGCGGGCGATCCAGAGCAAGTTGAACTTCCTGAACCTGTTCGGAACGATTCAGACGACGTACGTGCGGCCCGAGGAGTGGGCCATGAGCATCAAGCGGCGCTTCTAGCACCGCCGCGCCGCGGGCCGCCGAGCACGTCGCGGGCTCGGCGGCCCCGACGCAAGGATTCTTTATTCCAGCGAGCCCGCTTCTGGGCGACAATGACGCGTTCCACGGCGAGGCGTAGCGAGCCGACATGCAACGTAAACATTGGCTGGGCGTAGCCTCCCTGGCGGGAGTCGCCGCCGCGGCCGTCGTGCTCGCGACGGTGCTCGAGGAGCGCCGCGAGCGGAACAGCTTTGCACTGCTCGACCGCTACTGCACCGACTGCCACAACGCCGCCGAGCTCGCGGGCGAGCTTTCGTTCGAAGGGCTCGCGCTCGACGAGGTGCCGCGGCACGCCGAACGGTTCGAAGCCGCGATCGTCAAGCTGCGCGGCCGCCTCATGCCGCCGCCCGGCAACCCGCAACCGACGCCGGCCGAGATCGACGGGCTGATCGCGACGCTCGAGCGCACGATCGACGAGCACGCGCCGAAGCAAGCCGGGTACGTCGCCGCGCAGCGGCTGAGCCGCACCGAGTACGCGCATGCCGTCAAGGCGCTGCTCGACGTCGAGATCGACCCCGAGGAATATTTGCCGGCCGAGATCGAGATACACGGCTTCACGAACATCGCGGCTGCGCTCAGCACGTCGCCCGCCTTCGTCGAGCAGTACGTCAATGCCGCAAGCGCCGTGGCGCACCTCGCCGTCGGCGAGCCGAAGCCGAAGGTCGCGACGGCGTATTTCCCGCCGCCGACGGCTCGGCAAGACGCATACGTGCCGGGGTTGCCGCTCGGCACGCGCGGCGGAACGAAGTTCACGCACGTGTTTCCCGCCGACGGCGAGTATCGCCTCACGATCAGCGGCGATCTCGGCGCGGGGCTGTACCCGCGCGCCGTCGAGACGCGACACACGCTCGTCGTGCTCGTCGACCGCGAAGAGCAGTTCCGCGCCGATATCGGCGGCGAGGAGGATCTCGCGCTCATCAACACGGGCGGCGCGCCGGGGCGCGCCGAGCTCATGAGGCGCTTCACGGACATACCGCTCGAGGTGACGGCCGGCGCGCACGAGATCGCCGTCACGTTCATCGAGCGCTCGCGCGCCGTGGACGACGAGCAGATCTCGGACTTCAGTCCCGGCCGCACCTTCTCGTTCAACGGCGCGCCGCGCGTGCCGGGTATCACGAGCGGCATCACGCTGCTCGGGCCGTTCAACTCGACGGGCATCACGAAGACCGCCAGCCGCCGCAAGCTTTTCGTCTGCGAGCCCGAGGTCGCCGACCGCGAGCGCGAGTGCGCCGTCGAGATCGCGGCGAACCTCGCGCGCCGCGCGTTCCGCCGGCCCGTGAGCCAGGCCGACCTCGATCGCCTGATGCCGTTCTTCGACGAGGGCCGCAAAGGCCCTGGCGGATTCGACGAGGGAATCGAGGTGCTGACGGCCGCGGTGCTGTCGAGCCCCGACTTCTTGTACCGCTCGATCAAGCCGACGGAAGACCCCGACGCCGCGAGCCAGGCGCTCACGCCGTTCGAGCTCGCGTCGCGGCTGTCCTTCTTCCTGTGGAGCCAAGGGCCCGACGACGAGCTGCTGGCGCGCGCCGAGTCCGGCGAGATCGGCACTCCGAGCGTGCTTCGAGCTCAAGTCGAGAGAATGCTGAAGGACCCTCGCGCCGAAGTGCTCGTGACGAGCTTCGCGGAGGGTTGGCTCGGGGTCGACGACCTCGAGGCCGTCGTGCCGGACATGCTGCTCTTCCCCGACTTCACGGAGCGGCTGCGCGAGGATTTCGCCGCCGAGATGCGGCTGTTCCTGAAGAGCGTGCTGCTCGAAGAGCGCAACGTGAAAGAGCTGCTGACGGCGGACCACACGTTCGTCAACGAGCGGCTCGCGCGCCATTACGGCATCGACGGCATCGTCGGACCGCAGTTCCGGCGCGTGAAGCTCGACGATCCCGCGCGACACGGGCTGCTCGGCAAGGCGTCGATGCTGCTGCGTACGTCCTACGGCAACCGCACCTCGCCCGTGCTGCGTGGCGCCTGGGTGCTCGACAAGCTCATGGGCACGCCGCCGACGCCGCCGCCGCCCGGCGTCGAGACGAACCTCGACACACCCGAGGGCGAGCAACCGAAAACCGTCCGCGAGCGGCTCGAGCAGCATCGCAAGGACGCCACCTGCAACGCCTGCCACGGCGTCATCGACCCTTACGGCCTGGCGCTCGAGAACTTCACCGTGACCGGCGAGTGGCGCGACTTCGACGAGGAAGCCGGCGCGCCGATCGACGCCCGCACGGAGCTCTCCGGAGGCCGGCCCGTCGACGGACCCGTGGCTCTGCGCGCCGCGCTGCTCGAGCGCGACGACCAGTTCGTGCAGGCGCTCACCGAAAAGCTCATGATGTACGCGATCGGCCGCGAGCTCGAGTACTTCGACATGCCGCAGGTAAGGGCCATCGTGCGCGCAGCAAAGGATCAGGATTACCGGTTCTCGGCGCTCGTTGCCGGCATCGTGGAGAGCGACGCGTTTCGCATGCAGGCGGTGCGGCGCGACGGAGAATCTTCGCAGTCGGAGCCAAGCTCGGCGCAGGCGTCGCTCGGCGCCGGCGGCCGGTAGGATGAGGGGAGCAACGCCATGTTCTTGACGAAGAAGCACCTGTCCCGGCGCACGGTTCTCAAAGCCGCCGGCGTGTCGATCGGCCTGCCGCTGCTCGACGCGATGATCCCGGCCCATACGGCACTGGCGCAGACGGCCGCCGCGCCGAAACTGCGCGCCGGCTTCTTCTACATCCCGCACGGCGCAATCATGTGGAACACGCCGTTCGGCAAGGAGATCGACGCGTGGACGCCGAGCGGCTCGGGCGCCGACTTCAAGCTGAGCCCCATCCTCTCGCCGCTCGAGAGTTACAAGCGCTACGTCGCATCGTTCGGCAATCTCGAGAACAAAGCGCCGCAGGGCTCGGTGCACACGATCGTGCCGGCCACGTGGTTGTCGGCCGTCCGTCCCGACCAGAAGGCCACGGGCGCGTTGATGGCGCCGACGATCGATCAGATGATCGCCGAAAAGATCGGCGCCGACACGGTGTTGCCCTCGCTCGAGGTGGCCAGCGAGACGACGACGCAAAGCGCGGCTTGCGGCTCCGGCGCCTGCTACTACAGCTCGACGCTGTCGTTCCGCAACGCAACGACGCCGCTGCCGATGGAGTTCAACCCGCGCAAGGTGTTCGTGCAGCTCTTCGGCGCCGGCGATACGGCCGAGGAGCGAGCCGTCATGGCGCGGCGCCGCGCGAGCGTGCTCGACATGATCGGCAGCCGCACGGGCGACTTGAAGCGCGAGCTGGGCCCTGCCGACCGCCGCGTGCTCGACGACTATCTCGAGAGCGTGCGCGAGACGGAGCGCCGCGTCGAGCTGGCTGCGCAGCGCGACATGTCGAGCCTCGACCTGCCCGATGCCCCGATCGGCGAGCTGCCCGACTTCGACGAGCAAGTGAAGCTGATGTTCGACCTGATTCACCTCGCCTATCAAGCGGACATCTCGCGCGTCGCGTCGTACATCATGGTGGCCGAGGGCACGAACCGCTCGTACAACCACATCGGCGTGTCCGATTCGTTCCATCCGCTGTCGCACCACGCGAACAACAAGGACCGCATCGACAAGCTCGTGCGCGTGCAGACCTACCACGTGCAGCGGTTCGCCGACTTCATCGACAAGCTCGCGAAGACGCCGGACGGGGAAGGCTCGTTGCTCGATCGCTCGTTGCTGCTGTACGGCTCGAACATGAGCAACAGCGACCGGCACAACAACTATCCGTTGCCGAACATTCTGGTCGGCGGCGCGAACGGAACGCTCAAGGGCGGGCAGCATCTCGACCTGCCCGAGTACACGCCGTTCTCGAACCTGTTGCTCACGATCGTGAACAAGGCCGGGCTCGAGATGAAGAGCATCGGCGACAGCACGGGCGAGATCGCCGGCGTCTAGGGCTTCGATCGTGAGCCACGCAGGCCCGAACCGAGCGCAAGCGTGCGGGAGCGCCGCACCCGACTCCGCCGCGCCCGGCTCCGCCGCATACGGCGCACGAGCGAGCCGGCGCGACGTGCTGCGAGGGCTCGGCATCGGGCTCGCCGCGGCCGGCGTCTCGCCGCTCGCCGCTTCGCTCGCGCGGGCGCAAAGGGCGGTCGAAGTTCTCGAAGTGGCGCCGGGGCTCGCGGTGCTGCGCGTGTCGGGCGTCAACGTCGTCGCTCGCGAGACGAGCGCCGGGCTCGTCGTCGTCGACAGCGGGCCGGCGGCGGACAAGGACCTCCTCATCGGCGCGCTGCACGACCTCGCGGGCCCGAACGGCAAGGTCGCTGCCCTGATCAACACCCACTGGCACCGCGACCAGACCGGCGCGAACGAGGCGCTCGGCGGGGCCGGCGCCACGCTGATCGCGCACGCGAAGACGCGTCAGCGTCTGCGCGCCGGCTGGTACGTGCCGGCTTCCGACAGCTACGAGCCGCCGCTGCCGGCCGCGGCTCTGCCGACGAAAACGTTCTACATCACGGAGGGCGCTACCTTCGGCGACGAGCGCATCGAGCTCGGTTATCTGATCGAGGCGCACACCGACGGCGACGCCTACGTGCGCTTCCCCGCCGCGAACGTCATCGCGGCCGGCGATGCGATCTCGCCGCAAGCCGATCCCGCGCTCGACTGGTTCGGCGGCGGGTGGCTCGGTGGGCGCGTCGATGCTCTTCAGAAGCTGCTCGGCCTCGGCGACGCGCGCACGCGATACGTGCCGAGCGTCGGCTCGGCCGTAGGCCGCGCCGAGGTTCAGGCCGAGCACGACTTTCTGCTCGCGATCTTCGACCGCATGGTCGTGAGCTTGCGACTCGGCCAGACCGCAGACGACATGCTGAAAGCTGGTCTGCTCGACGGCTTGCCGCGCACGTTCGCGGATCCGGCGAAATTCTTGTACGACGCGCACAAGGGCTTCTGGGCGCACCACAACAAGCTCATGCACGACATCGTATGAACAGGGCCACGCTCGTTTTGTGCTCGACGCTGCTCGCCGCTCCGGCGCTCGCCGAGAGCCCGCTCGCCGACGCGATCGAGAACGGCCGCCGCGACGAAGCGCTCGAGCTCATCGCCGCGGGCGCCGACGTCGACTTGGCACAACGCGACGGCACGACGCCGCTGCACTGGGCCGCGTACCAGCTCGACGTCGAGCTCGTGCAGCGCCTCATCGCGAAAGGCGCGCGCGCGAACACGGCGAATCGCTACGGCGCAACGCCGCTCGGCGAGGCGGCGAAGGCGGCGAACGTCGAGATTGCCTCTGCGCTGCTCGAGGCGGGCGCCGAAGTCGACGCCGCGAACGCCGACGGCGAGACGGCGCTGATGCTCGCCGCGAAGACGGGCTCCACGAAAGTCGCGACCCTGCTCATCGAGGCCGGCGCCGACGTCAACGCGCGCGAGGCGTGGCGCGATCAGACGGCGCTGATGTGGGCCGCCGAAGGGGCCTACCCTGCCCTCGTCGACTTGCTGATCGCGCACGGCGCCGACGTCCGCGCGCGAGCCGCGGCCAACGATTGGGGCTCGCAGATCACGAGCGAGCCGCGCGCGCAGTACCGCCCGACGGGCGGCCTCACTCCCCTGCTCTACGCCGCGCGCTCGGGCTGCTTCGACTGCGTGCGCTCGATTCTCGCCGCGGGCGAGCACGTCGACCGGCCGACGCCGGACGGCGTGACGGCGCTGATGCTCGCGATCGACAACTACGAGTTCGACACGGCGAAAGCGCTGCTCGACGCCGGCGCGAACCCGCATCTTTCGGACTGGTGGGGCCGCACGGCCCTTTACCTCGCCGTCGACATGAACACCTACGTGCCGCGCAGCGGCCCGGCGCACGCACGCTCGAAGAACACGACGGCCATGGATCTCGTGCACGAATTGATCGCGGCCGGCGTCGACGTGAACGTGCAGCTCAACTTTCATCGCCCGGGCCGCGGCGGCAACAGCGCGCGCTTCGTCGACGATTTGCTGACGACGGGGGCGACGCCGCTGCTGCGCGCCGCGATCACGCACGACGGCGACGCCATGCGCGCGCTGCTGGCGGCCGGCGCGCTCGTCGATTTGCCGAACGTCATGGGCGTGACGCCGCTGATGGCCGCGGCCGGCGTCGGCGTGCGCGAGCCCGGGTTCGGCGCGAACCGCGCGCCGGACTTTCAAAGCAAATCGATCGAGAGCAAAGTCATCGCGTCGCTTACGATCCTGCTCGAAGCGGGCGCCGACGTGAACGCCGCCGTCACGGACACCCAGAGCCGCACGGCGCGCATCGCTCGCCCGAGCTCGATGACGGACCGTGAGGGACAGACCGCTCTGCACCAGGCCGCCGGACGGGGCTGGGCGGAGGTCGTCGCATATTTGCTCGAGCACGGCGCCGATCCGGCCGTGAAGGACGCGCTCGGCCGCACGCCGCTCGATCTGGCAACGACGCCCGTGCAGGGCCGGCCGGTGCCGAACTCCGATCGCATCGCAGGGACGCTGAGGGCCCGGGCCGCCACGCCGTGACGGCGCGCGAGTGTCGTCGATAGCCGTCGAGGGGCTGCGCAAGCAGTACGGCGACGTCGTCACCGTCGACGGCTTGAGCTTCGCCGTGGAGCCGGGGCAAGTGTTCGGCCTGCTCGGGCCGCAATGGATGCAGACGATCGCGATGGCGCTACCGACGGGCTGGACCATGGACGCGATGCACAAGCTCGTCAGCTTCGCCGACGCGCCGGCGACGGCCGTGCCGCACGTCGCGGCGCTGGCGCTGGCGGCGCTCGCCGCCGGCTGGGCCGGCGCGAAGCTCTTCCGCTATCAGTAACGCGGCACCGTCGCCGCGATTCCCTCACGCCGACGCCGACCGCCGATGTTGGCGCGGCGCGCTGCCGGCAGCTAAAGTCATGTCGCCCGACAACGAAGCCGTCACGAAAGGCCGACGCCATGCGAACCGCTCCGGGACTCGTGCGATTGGGCGCGCTGCCCGCGGCGCTTTTGGCCCTCCCCCCCGCCGCGGGCCAACGCGCGCCGGAACCCCTCGATGCCTCCGAGGCCGAGCGAGCGCCCGCCGCACGGCCGGCCACGGCCGCGTCGCGCAGGGCCTCTCGTCCGCCGAAGTTTTCGGCGGCCGAGCTCACGGCACCGCCGACCGACGGGTGGCTCACGAACGGCGGCAACGTCTACAACCAGCGCTACTCGCCGCTCGCGCAGATCAACCGAAACAACGTCGCGGCGCTCGGGCCCAAGTGGCGCACGCACCTGAACGGCTCGGGCACGGACAGCAAGTACTCTGGCCAGGCGCAGCCGCTCGTCTACGACGGCGTCATCTACATACCCACCGGCGCCAACGACGTCTTCGCGCTCGACGCCGAAACCGGCGAGATTCTGTGGACGCACGAGGCGCGCCTGGATCCGAACATCACGGTGATTTGCTGCGGGTGGATGAGCCGGGGTGTTGCCCTCGGCGAGGGCAAGGTGTTCTCGGGCCAGCTCGACGGCAAGCTCGTCGCGCTCGACGCCGCGACGGGCAAGGTCGCTTGGGCCGTCCAAGCCGAATCGAACGACGACGGCTTCAGCATCACTTCGGCGCCGCTCTACTACGACGGGCTCGTGATCACGGGCTTCGCCGGCGGCGACCGCGCGAGCCGCGGCCGCGTGAAGGCGTACGACGCGCGCGACGGCAAGCTCGTCTGGACGTTCTACACGATCCCGGGTCCCGGCGAATTCGGCCACGACACGTGGCCGAGCTACAACGACACGTGGCAGCACGGCGGCGCGGCCGTCTGGCAAACGCCGGCCGTCGATCCCGAGCTCGGCCTCGTGTACTTCTCGACGGGAAATCCGGGGCCCGATCTGAACGGGTCCGTCCGCCCCGGCGACAATCTGTTCAGCGTCTCGATCGTCGCGATCGACGCCCGGACCGGCGAATACCGCTGGCACTTTCAGCAGGTCCATCACGACTTGTGGGACTACGACTCGCCGAACCCCGTCGTGCTGTTCGACGCCGTTTACGGCGGCACGACGCGCAAAGGCATCGTCGAGATCGGCAAGACGGGTTACGTGTATATCCTCGATCGCCTGACGGGCGAGCCGCTCGTCGGCATCGACGAAGTCCCCGTGCCGCAGGAGCCGCGCCAGGCAACGGCCGCCACGCAGCCGATTCCGATCGGCGACGAGGTCATCCCGCACGAGATCGACATCGAGCCCGAAGGCTTCAAGCTCGTCAACAACGGACGCATTTTCACGCCGTTCTGGGACGAGCCCGTCGTCGTCAAGCCGCTCGGCACCGGCGGCGCGAACTGGCCGCCGAGCTCGTACGACCCCGAGACGAATCTGTTCTACGTTTGCGCGGCCGACGGCGCCGCCGCGTACTCGACGAAGGAAGGCGGCGCCGAATGGGTGATGCCGCAACCGGGCGGCCGCTATTTCGGCGGCGAGTACACGCGCTCGCGCGTGCCGCGCCGAGGCGTGTTCGCCGCCGTCGACGTGCGGACGAACCGGCTCGCATGGCGCCAGCAATGGGGAGAGATGTGCTATGCGGGCTCCACCGTGACGGGCGGGGGGCTCGTCTTCGTCGGCCGCAACGACGGGCGACTCACGGCGCTCGACAAAGCGAACGGCGAGCTGCTTTGGGAATATCAGACCGACGCCGGCATCCACGCGGCCGTCAGCACGTTCGAGCGCGACGGCCGGCAGTACGTCGTGGCGCTATCGGCCGGCTCGTTCTTCCCAGGCACGACGCGCGGCGACAGCGTGTGGCTCTTTGCGCTCGACGAAGGCGCTGTGGCGGAAAGCGGCGCCGCCGCGCCGGGGGGTGCCGCCGAGCTCGAGCACTAGCCGCCCGGCGGATCGCCCGCGGCGTGCTACTTCAATCCCGCATCCGAACGGTAAGCCGTGCGCGCTTTCTCGACGAGTGGCGCCGGCATCACCGTGGCGCGGATCTTGAACGGCACGTGTTGCTCGACCTGCACCTTCGACGACGGCTTGTCTTCGCCCCAGACGATCGTCACTTCGGTGCCCGGCTTCGCGAGCGCGGAGTCGATCGTGCCTAGCGACAAGATCGCGCGTTCGTTGGCGGAGTATCCCGTCCACGTCGAAAGGCCCACGAGTCTGCCGTTCGCCTCGACGCGGTCCGCGTGGAACGTGTCGTAGAGCGACATCGGCAAGTTGATGAACTTCGCTCCGACGCCTTTGTGGAACATCGTGCCGTAGGCGGCCGCGGTATCGTCGCCGTTCCACACGAACGTGACCTTCTTGCGCAGCTCGGTCTTGCCCTCCGCGACCATCCTCTCCAGCGCCTCGCGGCCGATGAAGTCGTGGTCGAACGCGACGATGCGGCCGTAGTCGAGCTCGTACGGCGTGAAGTAGTAATCCTCGATATTCTCGGAGTAGAAGCTGCCGCCGAGCGGCGACGTCGTCTCGTACGCGCTCTCGGTGAGCCACTCGCGATAGGGCTTCATCTTCTCGCCCGTGTAGATCGCAGGGAGCGGACGCGGCAGCCAACCGGATTCGAGCGCGTTCGTGTGGTATGCGCGGCCGCCCACCTGCACCAGCCCGTGCTTCTTCCCGGCCTCGAGCAGCGCCGAGTGAACCGCGTCGTTGTCGGCCCACGGACCCCAAATCTCGAGGCCCGGCTCTGCGGCCATGCCGTGACGCAACGCGCGCACTTCCTTCCCGGCGATCTTGAGGCGCGTCATGTGGAAGAACTTGACCTTCGGCGGCTCTTGGCCGGTGGCGTCGCGAATGACGTCCATCGCGCCGGGACCTTGAATTTGATAGCGGTACAGAACCGGATCGCCCTGGCGATAGAGCGAATTGTCGTCGCGCCAAATGCGTACTTCGTAGTCGCCCGTCGTAGCGTGATAGTGCAGCCAATTGATCGAGGGAGGAATGCCGACGGCTTGATACTCGTCGTCGTCGAGGTGGAACAGAATGTTGTCGCCGATGACGTAACCGTCGTAGTTCACGGCGACGAACTGCTTCGCCATGTCGACGGGAAAGTTCGCGACGCTGTTGACGGCGAGCCTGCTGATCAGCCTCAGCGCATCGGGACCTTTGATGTTCAAGTCCGCCATGTGGTGCGACTGATCGAACAGCACCGCGGTGCGGCGCCACGCCAGCTGCTCGTCGCGCCAGTTCGAAAATTCCTGCACGACGCGCGGCACGACGGCCGGCGGAGTCTTCGACTCCCACAGGAGCTTGACGGGACTGCCGGCTTGCTGGATGGCCTGCTCGAGATTCTTCACCACTTTGCGTTCACTCCACTTATCCAGAATGCGCCGGCATCGCTCGCTGCCCGAACCGCGCCGGATCCTGCGTCACGGCGCCCCGGGGGCCGACGAAGGGACACGATGATAACGAACTTGAGACGCGACCGGACGCCGCGGCGGCAGAAAAAGCCGCCGAAGCCCGGTTATTCGGATGCCATCAGCAGCGGTACTCCGGTGCGCGCCTACGACGCGCCGTTTTCGGAAAGAACGTGCGGCCGCCACGATTACGCAGCGCACGGCGCCGGGGCGCGCTGGCACGGAGCTTGCTGCACTGCGGCAGGTCGTCATGGCCACCGGCCGAACCGTGGGCCCGTCGCGCTCCGGGTCGGGCCTTTCTGGAGGGCGTAGCATGGGAGATCGATTCAGATTGTTGATGGGCGCGGTCATCGGCGCGACGGCGATGTACTACTTCGACCCGGCGCGCGGCCGGTACCGCCGATCCCTCGTCGCCAATCAACTCGTGCACGCCCGCCGGGAGTCGAGCCGCGCGGCGCGCATCGTCGGGCGCGATGTCGCGAATCGCGCGCGCGGCACCGTCGCTTCGCTGCGCTCCACGTTGATGCCGACGAGCGCCGACGACGCAGTGCTCGAAGCGCGAACGCGCGCTTGTCTCGGCCGCGTCGTAAGCCATCCTGCGTCGATCCGCGTCGAAGCGCGCGACGGCGTCGTCACGCTCAGCGGTCCGATCCTCGAGGATGAAATTCCAGAGCTGCTGCACTGCGTCGAACGCGTGCACGGTGTCCGCGAGGTGCGCGACGAGCTCGAGGCGCACAAAGAGCCCGGCAACGTCCCGGGACTTCAGGGAGGCTCGCGCCGCAGAGGCTCACGGAGTGGGCCGTTCGAGCAAGCGAATTGGTCGCCGACGGAGCGGTTCGCCGCCGCTGTCGGCGGCGCGCTGACGCTGGCTTACGGAATGCGTCAGCGCGGCGTCACGGGAACCGTGCTCGGCGCGGCCGGGTTGCTGCTGTTCGGCCGTGCGGCGTCGAACCTCGATCTGCGCCGGCTGCTCGGCGTCGGCGAAGAGCGGCGCGCGATCGACGTGCAGAAGAGCATTCGCATTCGCGCCCCCGTCGAAGAGGTGTTCGCGCTGTGGGACGACTTCGAGAATTTTCCGTCGTTCATGTCGCACGTGGTTCGAGTGCGACGGCTAGGCAGCGGCGACGAGAACCGCTGGCGCTGGACGGTTCGAGGCCCGAGCGGCACTCGCGCCGAGTTCGACGCCGTCGTGACCGAGCGCGAGCAAAATCGACTGATCGCCTGGCGCACCGATGCGAGCTCGGTCGTCCGGCATGGCGGCGTCGTCTTGTTTCTAGGCAACGACGACGGTACGACTACGGTCGACGTGAAGATGTCCTATGACCCGATCGGCGGCGCGCTGGGCCATGCCGTCGCATGGCTGCTCGGCGCCGACCCCAAGCATCAAATGGACGACGACTTGCTCCGAATGAAAACGTTCCTCGAGACCGGGCGCGCACCGCGCGATGCCGCCGCGCATACGCCCGGTGAAGCGCACCGGCAGCCGCTGCACGAGGAAGAGCCGCCGCCGCGCACGCATTGACCGCGGCGCAAAACGAGCGCGCCGTTCTACGGCCGCCCGACGCGATACCGGGCCGCGATCGCCTCGAGCCCGCGATCGAGCTCCGCGCGATCGAGCCAGCGGCCGCGCACCATGACGCCTTCGGGACGCGCGAGTGCGGAGACGTTCTCGAGCGGGTTGCCGGCGGCCAAGATGAAGTCGGCCGCGAGACCTTCGCGAACCGTGCCGAAATCGCCGGACTTGTCGAAGAACACGGCTGGATTGGCCGTGCCGAGCCGCAGCGCCTCGTACGGCGTGAGGCCAGCGGCCACCATCGCTTCGAGCTCGCGATGCAACGAGAAGCCCGGCACGTTGAAAATCTGCGGCGCATCGGATCCGAGCAGCAGCCCGGCGCCGCCCTCGTGCAGCGCCTTGATGAGCTCGCGCCGCACGGCGACGAGCGCGCGGGCGCGATTCGCGTCGTAACCCGCCGCGCTCGTGATCTGCCGCTTGGCATTCGCCCACTGCTCCCGCGTTTGCGGCGCGACGTAGGCGAGCTCGGGGCGCGCGAGGAGCTCGTCGACGGTCGGCGTGGGCGCCGGCACGTTCTCGATCAACGTTTGCGTCGGCACGTTCCACACTCCGGCATTCGAGGTGGCGGCAACGAGGCCAGGAATGCGAGCGCGGTCGACGGCGTCGGCCAGATTGAGCCCGAAGAAGCCGCCGGGCGTGCGGCGCTCCGGCACGAGCGCTTCGATATAGCCGTCGAGATGATCGATCGTCGCCTGCCGCGTTTCGATCGCGCGCATGACGCCCACGTCGGCCGGCACGTGTCCCGCGAGCTCGATGCCGCTCTCCGCGGCCGCGGCGACGGCGGCGTCGTACTCGGCGCGCGTCGGCCCCGGATGCACCTTCACGAAATCGTAGCCGTCGCGAGCTTGCTCACGAACGATGCGCGCAGCCTCCTCCGGGCTGCCGACTCTCTGATCGTTCAGCGACGGCCCGGACGTGAAAAGCCGCGGACCGAGAACCTCGTGCCGCGCGATGCGCTCGCGCAGCTCCAGGTGCGCGGGCTCGCCGAGCATCCCGCGGGCCGTCGTGACGCCGTTCGCAACGTAAAGAAACAGCACTTCCTCCACGTAGCGCGGATCCTCGCCGGGCGGCACGTGCGCGTGCATTTCGGCAAGTCCCGGCACGAGGTAACGGCCCGACGCGTCGATCACGCGCGCGCCGCTCGGAGCTCGAGCGTTGGCATCGCCGATCGACGCGATGCGCTCGCCTTCGACGACGACGGTTCGCGCGGCGAGGACTCTTTCGGAGTCCATCGGCACGACCGAGACGTTGCGAAATACCGTGATTTCCTGTGCGCCGAGCGATGCGGTGACCAGTCCGCCGACGGCCGCCGCAAAGAGTCTCCAAGCATTGCGGATGCTCATACCGCCTCTCTCCCCTGCGATGCGCCGGGCGGTGACGATGAGCCGCCGTGCACCGCGGTCCGACGTTTACGAAGCTCGAATCATTGTCCCAAACGGCAACGCGCGCCGCGACTCGAGACGCTCCAATGCCCATGCGCCATTTACTTGCGGCGCCGGCAGTACCCGGCGGGCGCCAAGGTACGGCCACTCTGGAATGCAGACAAAATGATGCAACGACAGCGACTTACAAACGCCACGCCGGCACGAAACTTGAACGTCAGCGAGAGGGCACGGCAAGCGGAGGCCTGAGGGAAGAAGCCATGGCAACCCGGAAGCAACAAGACGCCATTCGCGGGGCGGCTGCGCCTCGGTCGCGGACGAACGCTCGGCAAGCGTCGGGCGCCTCGTGCGGCGCTCTCGCATTCGCCGCGTTCGCGGCGGGCTGCGCGATCAACCCGGTCACCGGCGAACGCGAGCTCGCTCTGATCTCCGAAGAGCAGGAAATCGCGATGGGCACCGAAGCGGCGGCTCAGGTTCGCCAGTCCATCGGTCTCGTCGAAGATTCGGCGATGCAGGAGTACGTCTCGCGCGTCGGACTTGCGCTCGCCGCCGACAGCGAGCGGCCGGACCTGCCATGGTCGTTTGGCGTCGTCGACGATCCGACGCCGAACGCGTTCGCTTTGCCCGGCGGGCAGATCTTCGTCACGCGCGGGCTCATGACGCTGATGACGTCGGAAGCCGAGCTCGCCGCCGTGCTCGGCCACGAGATCGGCCACGTCACCGCGCGTCATTCGGTGCAGCAACTGAGCCGTGCGCAGATTGCGCAGCTCGGCCTCGGCTTGGGCGCTGTGTTATCGGAGGACGTTGCCCAGCTCGGCAACGTGCTCGGCACCGGCGTGCAGCTGCTCTTTCTGCGCTACGGACGTGACGCGGAGCGGCAAGCCGACGAGCTCGGCTTCGGTTATGTGCTCGACGAAGGTTACGACCCCGCCGAGGCGGCCGACGTCTTTCGCGCGCTCCTTGAGTCGAGCGAGCTCGCCGGGCACAGTCCGCTGCCGAGCTGGCTCGCGAGCCACCCCTCGGAGCCCGAGCGAATCGCCGCCGTCGAGGAACGCGTTGCGGCCCTCGAGCCGCGGCCGTCGGCGCTGCGCGTCGGAAAAGACGACTATCTCGGAATGCTCGACGGCACGACCTACGGCGAGGACCCGCGCAACGGGTTCTTTCGAGGCGACTGGTTCTATCACCCCGAGCTCGTGTTTCGCTTCGCGATCCCGGAGACTTGGCAGCGGCAGAACTTGCCTACGGTCGTGCAAGGCGTGGCGCCTGAGGAAGATGCGGCCGTGCAGCTGACGCTCGTGCAGGGTGAGCCGGTCGACGCCGCACGGCAGTTCTTCGCACAGCAGAACGTCGCCGAGGTCGCGAGCTCGCGCGACGAACTGAATGGGTTGCCGGCCGTCGTCAGCCGCTTTAGGGCACAGGGCCAGAACGGCATCGTCGACGGTTTCGTCGCTCATGTAAGTCATCGCGGCGCGACCTATCGGCTCGTCGCTTACGCGCCGGACGCCCGGTTCGCCGCGCACGGAGAGCTGCTCGAGAGCATGGTGACGAGCTTTTCGCGCGTCTCCGATCGAGACGTGTTGAACGTCGGTCCGCGCCGCGTGGAGATCGTCGAGCTGCCGCGCGCCATGACGTTTGCGGAGTTCACGCGGCAATATCCGTCGCCGATTGCGGCCGAGGAATTGGCGTTGATCAACCAGGTATACGAAACCGACGAGACGATACCGGCCGGCACCGCAATGAAGCGGGTCGTCGGTTAGGCGCCGACCCGGCTCATTCGAGCGCGAACCGTACCCGCAGCCGGGCCCGCCGCGCGTAGCGTCGCCCGTCTTCTTCGAACGGCGCGAAGCGATACTGGCTAACGGCCGTCACGGCGGCGGCGTCGAACCGCGCCGGAGGATCCGCCTCGCTGACGGTGACATCGCGAACCCTGCCCGTGGTATCGATCGTGAACTCGAGCTCGACCCAACCCTCTTGGCCGCGCCGCTCGGCCGCCTCGGGATACACCGGATCGACGCGTTCGAGCAGCGTGAACTCGCCTGCCGGCACCGCAGTGGCGAGATACCGCTCCTGCCGTCGGCCGAACTCGATCTCTTCGGCGAGCGACGCGGCGGCCGATGCGCCGCCCGGGGCCTGACTCAGCGCTGCCACCCACACGCCGGCAGCATCCCAACGCCGGGCCGAGATGTCCGTCTCCGCGGCCCGCGTGACGGCGGCCCGCCAGTCGCTCCACGCGGCGTCGAGGCCGGGGAAGCTCGGCGCCTCTGCCTGCAATTGCGTCAGATAATGACTCGCGCTGTCGCCTTCGGGCGCGATCAGCGAATCGTCTCGCAGCCGTTCCTGCGCCGACGCGAGCCACTCCGCATGGCGCTGCGCGCCGCGCGCCGCGCGGCTTCTCGCCAAGTCCGCGTCGAGCCGTGCGAGCTCGCTGCCATCCGCCCCGATGCGCCGCGCCTCCGCTGCAAGCGGCGCGGCGGCATCGAAATCGCCCGCGGCGATCGCGCGGCGCGCAGCCGCGATCAAGCTCGCCGCGAGCTCGGCTCGAACGGCGGCGGCGGCATCGGCCGCCGCAACGCGTTGCTCGGCGGGCGGTTCGCGCTCGAGCTGCGCTGCCGCGCTCGACCGCTCGAGTTGCGCTTCGAGAAATTGCAGCCGCCCGCTCGAGGGGTCTGCGCGGCGGAGGTTGGCGATCGCGTCGGCGGCAACGTCGATCTGGCCGGCCAGCAACGCCGTCTCGGCCTGACCGAACAACGCGTCGACGACGGCCGCGAGCTGGCGCCGCGCCGTCGCCTCGGCCGGATCGGCCGCGAGCACCGTCAAGTAATAGTCGAGCGCGTTGTCGCCGGGCGGCGTGGTCAAGCGGCCTTCTCGAAACGCCTGCTCCGCCCGTGTCAACAATGCCGAAAAGCGGGGCTCGGCTGCGGACGCCGGTTCGGATGCCGCGTCGGGCGATTGCGGCGCCGCGCCCGGGGAAGGCGACACGCCGTCTGCGACCGCCGCGGCGCGTCCTCCACCGGAATCCACTGCGGCCGGCGCGCGGGCGCTCGTCGGCGGCGCGCGCCACCACGACTGAAGCACAAGCGCCAGCGCAACGACGGCGAGCAGCACGACGCCGACCGATGGAAAGAGCCAAGCCGGCAGACGCTTCGGCGCGCGCGGCGGCGGAAGCCTTCGGACACCGAGCTCGGCACCCCCCTCGCTCCGCTCGCGCAGCTGCAAGCATCGCTTGACGGCCGACTCGATCAGGAGCCGCGTGATGCCCGGGGCCGATGGCTTGATGAGCAGCCGGTGGATCTTGCGATCCGACAGGAACGTCATGAGCCCTTCGGCCCGCGGACGTTGCGCCGCGACGAGGACGACGACGCGATCGGAGTGCGCGTCGAGCTGGCCGATGCGCCGGCCGAGATCGTCCCCGAGCAGATCACCGTCGAGCAACGCGATCCCGCAGCGTCCCGCGCGAATCTCGTCCTCGAGCTCCGTCCATTGCTCGACGACGAACACGGGGTACTGCTCCCCCGCGGCGCGCTGCACCGTATCCACGAGCTCACGGTCGGTGGAGAGGACGAAGACGGTCGCCCCGCCCGCCGTCAGGAGATCCCGAAGCGGCGTCGGCGGCAACGTGTCGCCGCTCGAGGGCGAGTTGAGCCGATCGTCGGCGTGCGAGCGCTCGCGCGGTGGTTTCGTGTCGTCCCCTTCCTCGAACTTGGCCGCCATCGATCTCGCTTTCGTTGATCCGGCACCGCAGTCGCAAACTGCGACGTTTGTCGACGAAGTCTAGGCTCTGCCGGAACAAAGTCCGAGAAACAGGTTGGCTTTTACATAGTTTCCCGGCGAGGAGCGACCTGTCGGCAAATGGATACAGTCGGCGTGCAAACGTCGGCGGGACAAGGAGTTTCGCGGGGGTCGGCGATGCGAACGATCGAACTTTCGCTGGTTGCAAATCCCGTGCCGCGCATTCTGGCGGCAGTTTTTCGTGTCGCCGGCGCGCGACGTTTTGGCGCTGAAGATGCAGTTTGTCAGGCTGCGCGCACGTCTGACCTACACTAGGAGTCTCGGAATGCGGTTACGCCTCGTTCATTTGCTGCCGGTCCTAGCCTTTTGCTGCGCCACGGCCAGCGAAGCAGCAACCTATTACGTCCGCAATGGCGGCAGTGATTCAGCAGACGGGCGTTCGCACGCGACGGCGTGGGCTTCACTCGGCAAGATCAACAATCACTCGTTTTCCCCGGGCGATCAAGTACTTCTGCACGAAGGGCACCGCTGGGTGGGAAGGGTCGAGCTCGATTGGGCCGGAACGTCGACGGCGCACGCGGTGCTCGGAGCGTACTACCTCGACGGCAGCACGCCGAAGCGCGGGTACCGTACGGCGCCGCCGACCATCGACGGCGAGGACCGCCTGCCAACGGAGAGCAAATGGACCCCGCTCGTCTTGATCCGGGCGAATCGCGTTCGGGTCGAGAATCTCCGCGTCATCAACTCGGAGGGGCGGGGCATCGGCGCGGCCAGCGTCAGCGATCCCGAGGTCGTCGGCTGTTCCGTTTCCAATATTCGAAGCGGTGGCATCCATTTCTTGAAAACGCAGGGGGGGCGCGCGGAGAACAACCGCGTCACACGCACGGACGCCGGTTACCCCGAGTCCGGGGGCACGGTGGACTGGGGTGCTGCGATCGCAATCGTGACGAGCCGGTCGACGGTGATTCGCAACAACACGGTGGCCGAAGTATGGGGTGAAGGGATCAACGCCCATAGCGGCTCGCAATACACCCTGATCGAGCGCAACTACGTGTTCGGCGCGCGGTCCGCGGGCGTCTATTCCGACGCCGCCCCCGACACGACGATTCGCCGCAACATCATCGTGGGCACGGCCAACAGCAGCTATTGGCGGAACGGCAGCACGGTCGGGCCCGGCATCGTGCTCAGCAACGAGGTCTATCACTATCCCGCCGGGGGCGGCTCGCAGGACGTCAGCATCCAATCGAAGCGCGCGAGAATTTACGGCAATCTCGTGGCAAACACGTCCGAGGGCATCGGGATATGGGGAGGCGGGTTTGCGGAGACTTCCTACGACGACATGCGGATCTACAACAACACCCTCGTCGACAACACGATCCAGGTGACGATGAGCACCAAGCCAAAACCGGGCGCCCAGTTCTACAACAACATCCTGCTGAGCCTGAGCGGGGGCACGACGGACATCTCCGGGCTGAACTTGAACGGCATGACGGCCAAGAACAACTACTTCAGCAAGGGCGACCCCGGCGGCGGCTATTCGAGTTCGAGTAACCGCTACACGGGCCTCGAGCTCGCGAAGATGTCCGGCTGGCGAGCCGTGAACAGTCCCGATCAAGTGTCATGGCGCGACTTCGTGGTGTTGAGCGGCTCGCCCGTGATCGGGGCCGGCAGCGACGAACCGTGGCAAGCGTCGACCGGCGATCAGGATTATCGCCTCGACCACAACAAAGCGGAGTTCAGCCTGCCGATGGATATGGGCGGGCTCACGTTCGCAACCCCCCCCGGTCCCCGGCCGATGGCCCCGACGGCGTTGTCGGGTACCTGATCGCAGCCGATACGACGACCCCGCGGCGGCGAGGCGCCGCCGCGCGGATCCGCTTACAGCGCGGCCTGCGCGACCGCCGGTACCGAAACGACGTCGATCGGCGTCAAGTGACCGTCGATCTCCATTTCCGGCATGTCGGTCGGCAAGGGCGCCGCGATCACGAGGGGCGCCTTGGGCGGCGCCGTCGAGACCGTGGCGTCGCTCGCATGAGGCCGCTTGGCAGTGACCGTGATCGTCGCGATTTCCGAGGCATAGGCCGCGACGGCGGCCGCGTTCGCGATTGCGCCGAGGAGCAACCCGACGACGAGCATCGATAAAGTCTTCATGGCACGCACCTCCGCAACTCCGATGGAGCGCACGTTAGCCCGCTTCCACCTATAGAAACATGCGGCGGCACCCAAGAAAGACGAAGCCCGGGTCAAGATTGACCGGGCAGTCTCGAGCGTCTTGAGAAAGGCGGCCCCGCGCCGTGCGACCCGTGGCCGAGTAGAATCGACGCCGTACGCCATCCGAGGCGGCTCGCCAAAGAGGAATTCGCATGCGGCTATCCGCTCCGACGCTCGTTGCATTCCTTTTCACACTTGCCGGCGCGGCATCCTCCGGGGCGCAAGTCATCGTCGCCGAAGGCCCCGTCGTTTACGGCCACCATCACTTCAACACCACGGATATGGCCGCGCAAAAGCGCTTCTACGTCGACGCGCTCGGCGGCATCGCTGCGACGGTCGGAACGAACAACCTCGAGGTCGTCGAGTTTCCGAACGTGTTCTTGTTCTTCCGGCCCATGCAGCAACCGACGGGCGGAACCGTCGGGAGCACGGTGGACCATATCGGGTTCTCGGTCCCCGACTTGAAGCCCGTCGTCGCAAGGATCAAGGCGAACGGCTTCAGAATGATCACGCGTGAATCCGTGGCCGCGAACGTCGAGGTCAGCGACGACATCGCGGCGGCGAGCCCCACCACGAACATCGCGTTCGCGCTCGGCCCCGAGGACGTCAAAGTCGAGCTCGTCGAGGTCGAAGGTCAGGCTACTCCCATCGCGCTGCACCACGTGCATTTCTTCGGCGGGCAGCACGCCGAGATGCAGGCCTGGTACGCGAAGACATTCGGCGCCGTCCCACAGCCCGCCGTCCCGGGCCGGGCTTTTTTGACGGCGGCGCTGCCAGGCGTCACGTTGAGCTTCTCGCACGCAGCGGCTCCGACCGCCGCCACGCAGGGGCGCGCGCTCGATCACATCGGCTTCGAGGTGCGCGACCTCGAGGCATTCACGAAGAAGCTCGAAGCCGACGGGATACCGTTGACGGTGTCGTATCGCACGGTGCCCGCGCTCGGGATCAAGATCGCTTTCATCCAGGACCCCTGGGGCACGAACATCGAGCTCAGCGAAGGGCTCGCTGCGATCCGCTGACGATCGGCTGCGCCGTCGCCGGGGCGAAGAGCGTCAAGCGTTCTCGCGCGTAGCCGCCGTCGCGGCGCCGGCCCCGGCGAGCGCGCCGGCCGCACCGGCAGGGGCTCGGGCGGTCCGCCGGGCGCGGGCCACCTCGCCCACGGCATCGGGTAGGCGCCTCGCGACGTAACAAAGGTCGACGTGATCGCTGGCGAGCCTGCGCAGCGTCAACAGCGATACCGCCGTGGTCAGCAGCTGCTGGCCGCGGGGCAGCCGGCGAAAGCCGTATTCCTGCTCGAGCTCGAGCCCGTGCTCGGCCGCGAACTTGCGGAACTGAGCCCGGCCGATGACGGGATCGTGATGAGTCGGATAGGGGCCGGAGCCGGGCTTGCCTGCGGTACCCAGCCGCCGGTAATGCTCGTTGAAGTGCTTTGCATAGAACACGTGGAACCAGAACGGCGTCTTCCGCGCGAAAAATCCGTAAACGGAATCCCGATCGGGCACCTGCAGGATCAACAAGCCCCCCGGCTTCAGCCAGAGCACGAGCTTCTCGAGCACTTCCTCCGCCCCTTCGACGTGCTCCAACACGAAGGCGCTGTAGATCACGTCGAAGCGCCCGCGCGGAAAGTCGATGGCGCGCAAATCGCCGACAATGGCCTCGTCCAAATCCCGAACGCTGTTCTTCCGGTGCTCCAGCGCCTTCGCGTCGAGATCCACTCCGGTCAGCCGGTAGCGCGTGCCGGACAAGTCGATCGCCCATTTGCGTCCGCAGCCCGCCTCGAGTATTTGAAGCTCCTCGTCACCCGCGATACCTGCAATGCGCCCTGCGATCAGAGCGTTGATGGCCTTCAAAGTCGAAAGCTCCAGGGCCGTCGGCTTCATGCGCAGCGCCTCCGTTCTCGTCCTCGATCACCCGGCAGAAGCAAATTTCGGGCCGTCGATTCGGCCCGGGCGGTAAAGGGCCGCGGCGGGGGCATGCCTACCGCTGCGCCGCGGCACCGGAGGTATCAGAAGGTGTACGTATAAGCGGCGTGCATCGATTGCGGCGCGCCGCGATAGCGAAAGAGATACGACGAGCCATCGACGTCACGAAAGCCGCGGCCGAGCCCCGTCGTGTACTCCTCGTCGAACACGTTCTCGAGCCGCACGCCGATACGATGGCGGCGCTGGGTGTCGAGATAGAACGCCGCACCCGCTTCGGCCACGGTGTAATTGCCGTACTCGTTCCGGCCGAGGCCGCCGCTCACGTTCTGTGCGACGTTGCCGACGTCGACGAGCGCGAAATTGAGCTCGAAGCGACTACCGGGGTGCGCGTACGTGACACCCGCCTTGGCCACGGTTTCCGGGACGTTCTGCAGCTGCAGGCTCGTGCCTTCGAAGCGCGCTTCGTTGCTCGCGTAGTCGAGCATGAGACTCACGGAGCCGTTGATGGCGAGATTGGCGAAGACCTCCCAGCCGTCGAACTCGACGGTCTGGTCGAAGTTCGCGAAGATGCCGTCGGGAAACGCCGGGTTGTCGAAGTCGATGTCGATCAGATTGTCGATCTCGCGCCGAAACGCGATGAGCTCCCAATCGAGGCCCGCCGCGACGTCCGCCGAGCCGCCGATCGCCACCTCGAGGTTCTCGCTTTCCTCGGGATCGAGGTTCGGGTTGCCGACCTCGCAGCAGTCGCGCAAATAGAGCTCTTCGGCATCGGGCAGCCGGAACGACGTGCCCACCTGCCCACGGACGTAGAGCTCGCTCGTGACTGCATGCCGGCCGCTCAACGTCCACACCGTCGCATCGGCGTTGCCGCTCGTCGTGTTGTAGCGCACGCCGAACGCGACGTCGGACTTGTCCAGGACCGAGTCGGAGCTGCGAACCTGCGCGTACAACGCCTGCGCCGTCTCCGTCTTGTCGGTGATGAGCCAGACCTCGTCGTTGCCCCAGAACCGCTGATAGTCGTAGCCCACGGCGAAGTCGGCCGCGCCGCCCGAGCGAATCTCCGCGAGCGCCGTGATGCCGTAGTCCTCGAAGCCCCAGAAGGTGTCCAGGAACTCGGCTGTCCGCGTGCCCGTCATCGCGCCGTTCGCGTCGAGGTCGTTGCGGATGTCGTCCCACTTCGTATCCCAGTCGTGCCAGTACGCCTTCACGTACAAGTCCACGTTGTCGCCGGCGGCGTAGTCCCACTTCGCCGTGATCCAGTCCTCGACGCGCGCGTTGTTGCGCGCTGCCACTCGATACGGCAGCAGGTTGTCGAGCTCGTTGTCGGTGCGCTGATAGAGCAGCGTCAGGCGCGAATCGTCGCTGAGGTCGTAAGCGTACTTCACGCCGACCGCGAGCACGTCGTAGCCCCGCTCGCGATCGGTGGCGCTCGGCTGATAATCCTCGTCGGGGAACGGCTGGAAGCCGTCCGATTCGTCCTTCGACGCATAAAGCGCGAGCTGATGGTCGCCGGCCGTGAAGCGATAGTCGCCGGTCAGATGCGTGCCGTCGTACTCGTCGAGACCGAGCCCGACGCTCCCCGTGGGCTCGCGCGAAAAGGACTTCGTGACGATGTTGACGACGCCGGAGACGGCCTGCGTGCCGTAGAAAATGCTCTGCCCACCGTACAGCACCTCGACGCGCTCGATCTGGTGCGCCGGAATCGTGTCGAGCGGCGCCGTCGTGTTGTACAGGCGGTTGTTCGTCCGCACGCCGTCCACGAGCCACAGCACGTCCTCGCAACGCGAGCCTTGCAGCGAGCAGCTCATGTAGTCGAACGGCCCGCTCTTCGGCGCGACGTAAAGCGCCGGAACGTGAAACTGCAGGCCTTGGGCCAGATCGTCGAAGCCGCCGAGCTCGATCTCCGCAGCCGTGAACGTGTCGAGCCGATTGCCGAATTGCGCGAGCGCTTGCGGCGTGGTCTCCTCGAGTCGCTGCCCGACGACGTAGAGCTCTTCGGGAGGCGTTCCGGCATTTTGACCCGCGGCGGGCAACGTGGCCGCCGGCAGCGCGACCGCCGCGGAAATAGCCAGCAAGCTTCGGTGTTTCATCGTTATGTACCGGTCGTCGTGAGTCTCGAGGCCATGGGCACGGGCAGCGCGCCCGGCCCGATCGAACGGGAAGCGAGACTACATTTCGCTGGGAAAACCGAAAGTTAACTACGGTTTGTTTAACGTTTAAAAGGTAGGCTAAGGCTCCGCCAGCGGGCAAATGCTCGAGTGGCGGCCGGAGCGGCGCCGGCGGCACTGGCCGCCTGCCCCATGGCTACCCTGCGCAACGGGGCTCGCCGGCCTCGCGGACCGGCGCGATACACTAGCGCGTCCTTGCGGACTCGAGGAGCGTCGCCGCATGAAAGCCTGGCGCCTCGCCTTGCGAAGCTTTGCACGAAGCGTTCGCGCGGGCCGGCTCACCGCGCTGATGCTGGCGTTGACCGTGGCCGTCGCGGCGATCACGAGCGTCGGCTTCTTCATCGACCGCGTGAGCGCGAGCGTGGCGCGCGAGGCCGCCGGCGTGCTGGCCGCCGACCTGCGCGTGCGCTCGAGCGATACGGCGAACCCCGAGTATCTCGCCGAAGCCGCGCGGCGCGGGCTCATGACGGCGGAAGTCGCCTCGCTCGCGACCGTCGTGCTGTTCGGCGACTCGAGCCAGCTTGCGAGCCTCTACGCCGCGAGCGACGGCTACCCGCTCCGCGGCCAGGTGCGCGTCGCCGACGACGTCGATGCTCCTGCGTACGCCGCGGTCGGCGGGCCGGCAGCGGGGCGCGTCTGGGTCGAGGCCGGACTGCTCGCGCGCCTCGGGGCTCGAGTCGGCGACGCGCTCGCCGTCGGCGCGCGCGAGCTCACGATCGAGCGCGTCCTGAAGCACCGCCCCGATCAATCGCTCGGCTTCGAGACGTTCGCGCCGTCGCTGCTCATGAACCTCGCGGATCTGCCGTCAACGGAGCTCGTACGGCCGGGCAGCCGCGTGGCGTGGGCTCAGCTCTTCGCCGGCGACCCCGCCGGCGTCGAGCGATTCGAAGCCTGGCTCGACGACGTGCGCCAACCCGGCGAGCTCGTGCAGAACGCCGGCCGCGCCGAAGAACGCATTCAGCGCTCGATCGATCGCGCCGGGCGTTATCTCAGGCTCGCCTCGATGATCACACTGCTCCTGACGGCGACGGCCGTGGCCGTCTCCGCGCGCCGCTACGCCGCGGCGCAGGTGGACGGCGTCGCCCTGCTCAAGTGCTTGGGCGCGAAGCAGGCGCTCGTGCTCGCGGTGACGTTGCTCGAGCTCGCGATCATCGGCGTAACGACGGGGCTCGCGGGCAGCGCGCTCGGCTACTTGGCGCAGCTGGGGCTTGCGAGCTTGGTCGGCGACCTCATCGAGGTCGAGCTGCCGGCACCGGGGCTGGCACCGGCCTCGAGCGGGGTGCTCGTCGGGCTCGCCGTGCTCGCCGGGTTCGCGCTGCCCGCGATGCTCACGCTGCGCACCGTGCCGCCGCTTCGAGTCCTGCGGCAAGACGCGCGGCCCGAGCCGCTGCCGACGGCCGTCTCGTACGGCGCCGCGGCCGCGGCCGTGCTCGGTCTATTGATCGCCCTCGTCGGCGCCGACGAGCTGCTCGTCGTCTCCGTTGCCGGCCTCGGCACGGGCGCCGTGCTGCTCTACGCATCGGCCTGGGCGCTCGTCAAGCTCGTCGGCCCGCTGCGCCACGGCGCCGGCGTCGCGTGGCGGTACGGCCTTGCGAACATCGCGCGGCGCGGCGGCGACAGCGTCGCGCAAGTCGTCGCCTTCGGCTTCGGCTTGAGCGTGCTGATGCTGCTGTCCGGCGTGCGCACGAGCCTGCTCGATACCTGGTACGCGTCGCTGCCCGCCGACACGCCGAATCACTTCATGCTGAACATTCAGCCCGAGGAAGCCGACGGCATTCGCGAGGTGTTCCGCGAGCTCGGCCGCGAGCCGCCGCGGCTCGCACCGATGGTGCGCGCGCGACTCACCGCGATCAATGACGAGGACTTGCGAACGCGCCGAATGCGCGGCGACGTCGGCTGGATGCGACGCGACGCGAACTTGACGTGGGCCGAGAACCTCGATGCCAGCAACGAGGTCGTCGCCGGCTCGTGGTGGGCGCCCGGCACGGAGCGAGCCGAGATCTCCGTCGAAGAAGGCATCGCCGAAGGGCTCGGCGTCGGAATCGGCGACCGAATCACGTTCGACGTGGCCGGCACGCCGGTGACGGCCGAAGTGACGAGCGTGCGGCGCGTCGAATGGGACTCGCTGTCGCCGAACTTCATGCTCGTGTTGAGCCCCGCCGCACTCGAAGGCCATCCCGCGACGTACGTGGGATCCGTGTACGCGCCGGAACGGCAAGTGATGGTCGAGATCTCGCGCCGCTTTCCGAGCGTCACGGTCGTGGACCTCGAGGCCGTGCTCGATCAGGTGCGCAGCGTCATGGACCGCGCGGCGCTCGGCATTCAGTACGTATTCGCGTTCACGTTGCTGGCCGGCATCGTCGTGTTGCTCGCAGCCGTGCAGGCCACGCGCGAGGAGCGCAGATTCGAGGTGGCGCTGCTGCGCACGCTCGGCGCGAACCGCCGGCGCGTGCTCGGGGGGCTCGTCGCGGAGTTCGTGAGCCTCGGGCTTCTCGCGGGATTGCTCGCGGCCATGATCGCGACGGGCATCGCCTATCTGCTCGCGACGCGCGTGTTCGAGCTTCCGTTCGCTTGGGATCCGAGCTTGTTCGCGGCCGGCCTCGCGGCGGGAGCCGCGATCGTGGGGCTTTCCGGGATCATCGCGACCTACTCCGTCGTGCGCCAGCCGCCGATGGGCGTGCTCGCGCAGTAAGGCACTCCGTTGGTTTCGTCTATGCCATTTTTGTGGCAGACTCGATACCATGAAATCGACCATCGATGCTGCCGGACGTATAGTCGTTCCGAAGGCTTTGCGGGACGCATTGGGGTGGAGTGCCGGCCTCGAGCTCGAGCTGCGGGCCAGAGACGGATTGCTCGAGGTAGTCGTTGCTCCCACCGACGTGAGGCTCACCAAACGAGGTAAAGGCATCGTCGCGGTTCCCGCCGAAGAGCTTCCTCCGCTCACTCCCGACCAGGTGCGCGAAACGTTGGAGCGGCTGCGCCGGTGAAGGCTGCGGACACGAGCACGGTCGTGGCGGCCTTCGCCGCGTGGCATGCTCTGCACGACACTGCGCGGCGCGAGCTCGATCGCGGCATGGATCTAATCGAGCACTGCGCATTGGAAACCTACTCCGTGCTCACCCGGCTGCCGCCGCCGCACCGCGTCCACGGTGACGTGGTACGCGACTTTCTCGCGGCGCGGTTTCAGCGCCCCTTTCTGCGTCTGACCCCGCAAGCATACCGGGGCTTCTTGCTCGACCTGGCCGACAAGGGCATCACGGGCGGGAGCTCTTACGATGCTCTCGTGGCTGCAACCGCCGCCGCAAACGACGTGGAGCTCGTCACCTGCGATCGACGAGCATCGCCCGTTTACGAACGCTATCGAGTGCGCACCTTCTTTCTGAGCTGAAAGAGGATACGGGCCCGGCCGCACCACACCCACCGGCACCCGCCGGGCGCATCGACCGTCTCCTTACGCCCGGCTCGGCACTCCGCCCGCGGCCGCGGCGCCCTCCCGCCGCTCCGTGCGCCGCGCCACGAGCTCGGCCACCATCACGTAGATCGCGGGGATCAGCACGAGCGTGATCAGCGTCGATGCAACGAGGCCGCCGACCACCACGCGCGCGAGGGCGGCTTGCAGCTCCGCTCCGGCGCCGATCGCGAACGACAGCGGCAGGAGGCCGAGGACGGTCGTCGCCGTCGTCATGAGGATCGGCCGCAACCGCAAGCGAGCGGCCTCGACCACGGCCGCGCGAACCGGCATGCCCTGCTCGCGCCGCAGCAGATTGATGTAGTCGACGAGGACGATGGCGCCGTTCACGGCTATGCCCGTCAGCATCACGACGCCCATCAGGCTCTGCAGGTTGAACGTCGTGCCCGTGAGCAGCATCGCCGGCACGACGCCGACGGCTGCCGTCGGCACGGCTGCCATGACGATCAGCGGGTCGATGAAGCGCTCGAACTGCGCGGCCATGACCATGTAGATCAGCACGATCGCCGTGAGAATCGCGAGCAGGAAGTCGCGCTGCGCTTTCTGCTGCTCCTCGTACTCGCCGCCGAAGTAGACGCTGAAGCCCTCGGGCATTCGCAGCTCGGCGAGCACCTCGCGAATCCGCGCCACGGCTTCGCCGAGCGCCACGCCTTCCTCGAGGTTCGCCGTGATGTAGCTCACGCGCTGACCGTCGATGCGGTTGATCGTCGTCGGGCCGCGTCCCGTCTCCTGCTCGATCAGCGCGGAAACGGGCATGATGCCGGCCGCCGTTCGCACGGCGATGTTCTGCAAGTCGAGCGCGGACATGCGATCCTCGGGCCGCAACCGCACGTTGATGTCGATTTCCTCTCCGCCGACGCGGTACACGCCCGCACGCCGCCCGCCTACGCTCGTCTGAATCGCGGTCGCGATGTCCTGCACGCCGATGCCGAGCTGCGAGATGCGCTCGCGGTCGAACGTGATGTTGCGCTGCGGGCGCCGCTCGCGATTGCTCGCGTCGACGTCCTCGACGCCTGGCACCCCTTCGATGATCGTGGCGATCTCTTGAGCAAGATCCTCGGCGACCTCGAGGTCGTAGCCGCGCAGCTGCAGCTCGAGCGACGCGCCCTGGTTGCCGCCGCTCTGGAAGAGCTGACGCAACACGCGCAGGCCGGACTCGGCTTGCACCCAGATGCTCGCGCCGGGGATCGTGTTCTCCACGGTCTCGCGGATCCGATCCGCGATTTCCGCCGTCGTTTCGCTGCGTTCGTGCGGCGGCTTCAGAGTGAGCTCGACGTTCGCGCGGTTGTTGCGAACGTCCTTCGTGAAGAACAGCACGTCGTCGGCCGAAACGGCCTCGCGGACGCCGGCGTCCAAGAGATCCACGTACTCGTACATGACGGCGATATTCGTGCCGTCGTCCATGCGCATGCCGACCTGGATGTTCTCCCCGTCGGTCTGCGGCGCCAGCTCGAACGGAATGAGCCTCGCCGCGAGGAGTGCGAGCACGAACGCGCCGAAGGCGCCCCCTACCACCACACCGCGCCGGTCGAGCAATCGGTCGAGCGTACGCGCGTAGAGGTTCTCGAACGCCGCGAACCGGCCCGGGCGCTCGGCCGAGAGCGGCGCCACCTTCAAGAACCGGCTGGCCAGCATCGGCACGAGCGTCAGCGCGATCGCGAGCGCCGAGAGCAGCGCGAACACGACGACGATGGCGAGCTCGCGAAATAGCGTCGCGGTCGTCGTCTGCATGAACCAAACGGGCAAGAAGATCACGCAAGTCGTCAGCGTCGAGGCGATGATCGCGCTCGCCACCTGTCCCGCGCCGACTCGCGCGCTTTCGGCCTGCCCCAATCCGCGCTGCCGCTGCCGCACGATGTTCTCGAGCACCACGATCGAGGAGTCGACGATCATGCCGACGCCGAGCGCGATTCCGCCGAAGGTCATCTGATTCAACGTGAACCCGCCGAAGTAGATCAGCGCAAACGTCGCGATGATCGAGATCGGAATCGAAACGGAGATGACGGCCACCGCCGAAGTGTTGCGCAGGAACGCGAACAGCATGATGACGGACAGGATGCCGCCCCAAATCGCGGAATTGCGCACGTTGTCGATCGAGTTCTGGATGAACGTGCTCTGGTCCGTGATGACCTGCATCTGCAGATCGGAGCGCGACGCGTTGATCCTCTCCATCTCGTCTCGAATGCGGGCGGCCACCTCGACGGTGTTCGCCCCCGTCTGCTTGCGGATGCCCATCCGGATCGTCGGCACGCCGGCGATCTCGACGTAGCGGCCGATGTCGCGATACCCGAGCTCGACCTGGGCCACGTCCTCGACCCTGATCGGATTGCCGTCCACGACAGCCACTACGGTGTCGGCGATCTGCTCGACGCTCGTGTACTCGCCGTACGTGCGCACGTAGAGGTCGCGCAGACCGTCGCGGACGTTGCCGCCGGGCAGGTTCACGTTCTCTCGGCCGATCGCCGCGACGACGTCCCCGGCCGTGAGCTCGCTCGCGATGAGCCGGTCGCGCAGCAAGTCGACGTTGATCTCGCGATACACGCCACCCCAAACCTCGATGGAGCCGACGCCGGATATCTGCTGAAACCGGCGCATGAGCTCTTCCTCGAGCACCGTCGTGAGCTCGGCGAGCGGCCGGTTCGACCGCGCGCCCAAGATCACGATCGGCTGCTGGTTCGGGTCGAACTTGCCGATTTCGGGCGCCTCGATCTCGTCGGGCAGGTTATCGCGAACGCGGTCGAGCGCGGCTCGGACGTCGTTCGCCGCTTCGTCGAGATTCGTGCCTTCGGCAAAACGCAATTGGACTTGCGACGTGCCTTCGCCCGAGAACGACGACACCTGCTCGAGATTCGGCACGCCCGCCACCGCGTTCTCGATGCGCTCGGTGACGATGAGCTCCATCTCCTCGGGACCCACGTTGCCGTAGTTCACGCGGACGTTCAGCGACGGGAACTCGATCGGAGGCAGGAGATCGACGGGAAGAAACCTGAAGCTGATGAGCCCGAGCGTGATGACGATGAGGTACACCATCGTCGTCGCGATGGGACGCTTGATCGAGACGGCCGCGATGCTCACGGATCGACGCTCCGAATCAGAGGGGGCCCGCCGCGTTCTCTTGCTTGCGCTGGATCAAGTCCAAGAGGTCCCGCGTCTGCATCTGCTGCAACCGCATGATGTGGTCCCACGGCGTCGGCTGGATCACGGCCTTGCCCGTGTCGTTCCGGCTCAAGAGCTCATGACCGACGGTCACGACCCATTGCCCGGGCTCGACGCCCTCGACGGCCGAGGCCTGCCTGCCGCGAGCGACGACCTCGATCGGCACGAACTCCACCGTCATGGGTCCCGCAGGGTCGAGGAAGTCGCGCGGAGCCGCCCCCGAGGCCGCCGCCTCGCGCGGCGCGCTCGCTTCGTCGACGCGCGCGAGCCACACGCCCTCGGTACCCATGCGCGCGTCGGTATAGATCGCGTTGTTCGGCACGAGCGAGCCGACTTGGCTTTCGCCGTAAAACACGTCGACCGAAACGTACATGCCTGGGCGAAGCAGCGTGCCGTGCTCCTCGACGTCGATCTCGGCCGTCGTCGTGCGCGTGACGGGGGTGCAAGAACGGCGAGATACGCGAGATCTTGGCGCTGAGCGGCGACTCGGGCGCCACGTCGCTGACGATGCTCACGGACGTGCCCGTCTCGATGTAGCCGAGCATCCGTTGCGTGAGCGTGATCGTCACGCGCATCGAATTCGGGTCGCCGATCACGAACAGCGGCGCGCTCGTCGTGGCGAGCTGCCCCACCTCGGCGGCACGGCCGCCGACGATACCCGTGATCGGCGCGCGGACCGTCGTCTCGCCGAGCGCGCTGCGCCGCTCCTCGACCAACGACGCCGCTTGCCGAAGTTGCGCCTGCATCAGGAGCAGCTCCGCCTCCGCGGACAATGCTTCGGCCTGCGCGGCCTCGAGCTCGGCGGCACTGCCCAAATTGCGCGCGACGATGGTCTCCATGCGCTTCAGCGCAGCCTGCGCCCGCGTGGCATTGGCTTCGGCTTGCTTCACGCGCGCTTCGGCCACGCCGAGACCCGCCTCCGCTTGGCGCAATTGTTCCTCGAGCTCGGTCGCCCGCAGCCGCACGAGCGGCGCGCCGGCTTCGACTCGATCGCCGTCGTTGACGAGCACCTCGACGATGCGCCCCGAAACTTCGGGATAGATCTCCGTTTGATTGCGCGCCAGGACGGATCCCGCAAGCCGCTCCTCGAGCGGCAGCGTCCCTTGCCTGACTTGCACGGCCTCGACGGCAGGAATTTCTTGCTGGTCGTCTCGCCAGTCGCCGTCCGTCGCGGAATAGCACGCCGCGAGCAGCAACGTGGCCGCCCCTGCTGCGAGCTTGCAGATGCTTACTTGCATTCGCGGCGACGCTCCTTGTACGGACTTCGCGGACCCTGCGCAGCGAGCGCGCGCCGGGCCGGCGCCGCGTGCCACGCCTGGATTGTACGTGACATGCGAGGCGCCCCGCGCCCCTCCCGGACACTACTTTAGATACCCGTCACACGGCCGGGCGTTTCGGACGGCCGAGCGGCAGCTTCTGCAGGCGCACGACCGCTTTGGCTAGCGTCCGGGATGCGGCCGGCGCGCGGCGACGCTACTCGACCGGTGTCAAGTCCCGGTTCGCCGGTCCCATCAGGAAGCGGCCGCGATCGTCGAAACGTGAACCGTGACATGGACAGTTCCAGGTCCGCTCGACGGCATCGAAGCTGACGACGCAGCCCAAGTGCGGGCACACGGCCGAGCGCTCGTGCAACGTGCCTTCGCCGTCGCGGAACGCGGCGATCGTTTTCAGCCCGCGCCGGATGACGGCTCCTTGCCCGGTTGCGATCCGGTCGACGGACCCCACGTCGCCGCGGCCCGCATAATTCTTGAGATACTGCGCCGCGACGTTCGCGTTTTCTTTCGCATACGCGAGCGCCTCGCGAAACATCTTGCGCGACGGGTCGTAGAGCCTTTCCCACGGCGACGGCCGGCCGAGGATCAGATCCGTGAGGAGCAGGCCGCCGATCGTTCCGTGCGTCATCCCCTGCCCCGAATCGCCCGTGACGATATAGACGTGGTCGTCGCCGGGATTGCGGCCGATGAATGCCGCGCCGTCGACGGGCTCCATCACTTGTCCCGACCAGCGGAGCTCGACGCCCTCGGCGAGCGGAAAGTATTCGCGTGCCCAGCGCTCGAGCCGCGCCAGGCGCTCCACGCCGTCGCGCGCCTGGCCGGACTTGTGATCCTCGCCGCCGACGATCAGGAGCTCGTAGCCGTCGCGCACGTGCGGCTGCAGCCGAACGTAGTGATACGGATCTTCGGTGTCCCAGTACAGCGCTCGATCGCCGTTCATCGCCGGGCTCCGCAGCGCGACGACGTAGGTCGAGTACGGTGCCTGCTTCGTGTGAATGGCGACGCGGTCGTTGATCGGCATGTTCGTCGCGACGACGACGGCGGCGGCCGAGACCGTATGGCCGCTCGTCGTCGCGACTCGAGCGCCGTTCTTGCCGCCATCGACGGATGCGACGTGCGTGCCGCCGAAAATGCGGCCGCCGCGGCGGCCGACGGCGGCCGCGACGCCGTTCACGTACTTGAGCGGATGAAACTGAGCTTGCCGCGGAAAATGTAGACACTTGTCGAGCAGCTTGGACCCGAGCGGCTGCGACCCGAGCGCCTCGACGTGCTCGAGCCCCGCGCGCCGCGCCGATTCGAGCTCGCGCTCGAGGAGATCGGCCGGCCTATCGGGCGGCGCGAACAAGTAGCCGCTCACGCGCTCGAAGTCGCACTCGATTTCCTCTTCGGCAACGATTCGCTCGATGTGGTCGATCGCGGCCGTGTGGCTCTCGGCCGCGGCGCGAGCGCCTTCCTCGCCGTGGTAGCGCTCGACCTCGAAATAGCGATCGTCGACGGCGTTCGAGAGATGCGCCGTCGTGCGCGCCGTCATGCCGCCGCCGACGGAACCCGCGTCGAGCACGACGACGGAGCGGCCTTCTCGGACCAGGCCGTAGGCGGCCGAGAGACCGCTCAGGCCCGCGCCGACGACACAAACGTCGGCTCGAACGTCTCGATCGAGCGCGGGCGGCTCGAGGCGCCCGACGTTCATCCACGCCGTCGGATTGGAATGTGCACGGCTCATGAGGGCTCCCTGCGGCACGTAGCGGTTGAGCTCGTCTTGCACGTTTCGTGCCCCGGCCTGGACGGTCCGGAGCGCAGCGACGCGTTCAGCACGCGGCGCGGCAACCAAAATTGTTTGCGGTGCGCGAACAGCTGGGCGGCGATCAGCATCACGACGGCGCCCATGATCGTCGGCACGCCCGGAATGTCGCCGACGAAGGGCATCAGCACGATGATTCCGGCAACGAGCAAGAGCGGTCCGAACGAACGATGGCCGATCGCGTCGTAAAGCCGTCCGAACGATACTTCGCCGTTCTTTGCTGCGACGTCTTCTATGATGTCGAGCAGTTGGCTCAAATCGGACGGCTCGCGGCCCTCGCCGCCGTTGCCGCCGGCGTCGGCCTCGTCTTGTGGCCGTCGTCTGTCTTGGCGTCGGCGAGACCCCATCGCCGGTGCGCGGCTTCCGCTCGTCACGTGCCGTCCGTAGCCCGTATTACGCCCGACACGATGCAGTATCCGCGCCAACCCGCGGCGGCGAGGCGCCCGCACGGCCCCGAGACCCGGCTCCGCATGCCGCCTTGGCGTTCTTCGGCTCGCGAACGCCGCCGTTCGATGCGCTAGGATGGCCGGCGCCCGCCGCCCTCGACGGCCGGCCGAACGGAGACCGATGCCGGAGTGGAGCCTGGAGCAAGCTTTCGCGGTGGCGCTCGAGCACCATCGAGCCGGGCGTCTGGCCGACGCGGAGCGAGGGTATCGGGCCGTCTTGCAGCGCGACGCTCGGCACGCCGACTCGCTGAACCTACTCGGCGTCATCGCGCTGCAAACCGGAAATCTCGATTCCGCGCTCGCGCTCGTCGAGCGAGCCGCCGCTTTGCGGCCCGACGCGCCGGACTGCCGCAACAACCTGGGGCAAATCTTCGAGCGGCTCGGGCGCGACGAGGACGCCGCGCGTTGCTACGAGGCGGCGATCGCGCTCGATCCCAATTACGCCGAAGCTCACAACAACTTGGGGCTGGTTCGGCAGCGGCAGGACCGCCTCGACGAAGCCGAGGCGCTGTATCGCAGGGCCATCGAGCTCGATCCCCAGTACGGCGAGCCGCACTCGAATTTGGGCAATCTGCGGAAGGATCGAGGCGAGCTCGACGCCGCGATCGCGAGTCAGCGCCGCGCCGTCGAGCTGCGCCCCGATCTCGCCGCGCTCGGCAGCAATCTTCTCCTGACGCTGCACTACCACGCCCGCGTCTCCCCCGAAGATCTCGAGCGAGAGCATCGCGCTTGGGCGGCGCGGCACACCGCGCCGCTCGCGGCCGTACGCCGTCCGCATCGCAACGACGCGGCACCGGAGCGACGGCTCCGCGTCGGCTACGTCTCGCCGGATTTTCGCGAGCACCCCGTGGCACGGTTCATCGTGCCGCTGTTTCGCGAGCACGATCGGCGAGAGGTCGAGGTCTTCGCGTACTCCGACGCGGCGCGGCCGGACGCCGTAACCGAGCTGGTCCGGCGGCACGTCGACCGGTGGCGCGACGTCGCAGCAATCACGGACGATCGGCTCGCCGAGTTCGTCCGAGAGGACGCCGTCGACATTCTCGTGGACCTTGCCGCGCACTCGGCCCACAACCGGCTGCTCACGTTCGCTCGCAAGCCGGCGCCGGTGCAAATCACGTATCTCGCCTATTGCAGCACGACCGGCGTCGACGCCGTCGACTATCGCGTGACGGACCGCTTTCTCGACCCGCCGGGCGAGCCCGGCCGCTACACCGAGACCTCGTTGCATTTGCCGTGCTGCTATTGGTGCTACTCGCCTCCGCCGCTGCCGGATTCGAAGCGGCCGCCCACCGAGCGCCTCGCGGGGCGTCCGACGTTCGGCTGTCTCAACAATTTCGCCAAGGTCACCGACGTCACGCTCGAGCTTTGGGCGCGGCTTCTCGCGCGCGTGCCCGAGGCCGGCCTGCTCGTCTATGCCCGCGCCGACGCCCATCGCGAACGCGTGCGGCGCGCGCTGCGCGCGGCACATATAGATGAGTCGCGCGCGGAGTTCGTCGGCCGCCAGCCGCTCGAGGACTACCTCGAGACATACCGCCGCATCGACGTCGCGCTCGACCCGTTTCCGTACGGCGGCGGCACGACGACGTGCGATGCGCTGTGGATGGGCGTGCCCGTCGTGAGCCTCGCGGGCCGCACCGCCGTATCGCGCGCGGGCTCGACCCTTCTGACGCACGCCGGTCTCGAGCGCCTCGTCGCGCGCAGCGCGGAGCAGTACGTCGACATCGCCGCCGAGCTGCTGCGCTCGGGCGCCGAGCTGGCCGCGCTGCGGCGCAGCCTCAGGACGAGGCTCGAATCGTCGCCCGTCATGGACGCGCCGCGGTTCGCCCGTGCCTTCGAGGCGGCTCTACGGAAGGCCTGGCGTGACTGGTGCGACGCCTCGTGCGGAACGCGCGGCGAGTAGGCGTCCCGCGCGCGGCAACGAGTCCTACACCGGAACCGCCGCAATCAATCGACCAAGTAGTAGCGGAACGCAACCGGCGCGGAGCGCCCGAGCTTGCCGTCCGCGACTCTCGGCCGAAATCGGCTGGCCTTGATCAGGGCCACGAGCTCGATCTTTTCCGTGTCCGAGACGTCCGGCGTGGCGCCGGACACGTCGACGCGCCGGCTCTCGCCGAACTTCGTGACGTCGAAGCCGACGTCGATGTATCGCGCAGACTGAACCGTCAGCAGCGGGTTCGGTTTGAACGCCGGCAAGACGGCAGGGATCGGCGGCGCGAAGATCTCCTCGATCAACGGCCCGGCGACGCCGGTGCTCTCGAGCGTGGCGTAGATCTGCGCGTACTCGTCGAGTGCAACGCCGTTTCGGGAATAAAGGAGATCCCAATCGGCCAGCTGCAGGTACGCCTCTAGCCTAGCCTTCGCTACTCGCCGCTGAACGAAGCCGATCTTCGGTAGCCGGCGGGCGTAAGGCGCTGATCCGCCACGCGGCGGATTTCAAGAGGCCGCCAGGTACAGACCTTGGTTCTTTT